>Ga0209701_10001901_pt1 | contig 13538 bp, 16 predicted proteins | sample CZO8metaG_4_FD_188356 | JGI IMG/M metagenome (GOLD analysis project Ga0209701, IMG submission 188356) | Vadose zone soil microbial communities from the Eel River Critical Zone Observatory, Northern California, USA - CZOApr15con2H3.8 metaG... | ecosystem: Environmental > Terrestrial > Soil >...
TAGGAGTCGGCGTAGGAGTCGGAGTTGGATTGGGAGTGGGAGTGGGAGTGGGAGTGGGAGTGGGAGTGGGAGTGGGAGTGGGAGTTGGATTGGGAGTTGGATTGGGGTTAGGTGCAGGTGTAGGTAGTATGGTTGTCGGAACGGGTGATGGAGCCGGGGTAGGTACCGGCGATGCCGTTAGAATGGGCGATGGAGTGGTAGTGGGAAGAGGAGCCGTGCCTACATAGAATACCGTCTGAGGAGGGGTGATGTTGTTATCTCCGGTGAACTGGATAATGTGTTTGCCGGGCAGTGCCGATGCGGGAACAGTAATCGTAGCGGTAAACGTTCCGGTGTCGCTGGTTATGGTTGTACCCAACAGGGTTGTACGATCAAAGGTGATCCAAACCGATTGGCCGGGCACAAATCTTTCCCCTTTTACCTGCACATTCGCTCCAGGTAGAGCAGTCTGCGGGATCAGATCGGCGGTGTGATGGAGCCAGTTTTTTACATCAGCGACAACCCAGGGAGCCTTATTCGCCTTCTCTCCTACAGAGAGTGTGGCTGTTCCGGTAGGCGAGAAATTCTGCTCAAGCACCGTAATCTCTCCGCTTCCAGTGCTATCAACATTTGAGGCAATAACCACCGAGGTATGATTGGGACTGTCCGTTGAATTATAACTTAAAATGTCACCCGGTTGGGGAGTCGTATGGGAACTGCCATCATTGGTAACTGGTACGAGAATAGGATTTATGGAAGTCTTATAATTATCCACGACATCCGCACCACTTGGAGCATAATAGGAACGAATACCGTAGGCGAGGTACATAAAGCGCATACTTAACTCCGCACTTTCCCATTCGTATCCGCTTGCTCCTTTGTCAGGAAATGGCACAGTGACATCCGGGGCGCGATCTGCAAGAGGTCGTGGGCCACATGCTACGACACCTCGATAGTTCGCAGGTACAGGCGCATTTTTGGGCAGCGTGTAGGCGGTGAGATGCTGAGAGTTATCATTGGACTTGCTGTAGTTATTAGTATCGCAAACGCCATTCCACCATGAGGGGGAAGGAAAGTTATTTTGTGCTTGACTTGTCGTAAGTGTTTGCGGGTCCAGGTTAGATGAGGGCGTAGTGGAACAAGCAGATATGGCACTCGAGAACACTATGAAACTGATGCAGAGCAATGTAGGGAAGCAGATGCGTAAGGACCGTGAGTGCATCTAAGTATCCCTCCTGCCGACAGCCTCGGCGTACCTAACCAGTTTGAGAAATCCTTTTTCTTCACCCGATATACATGTTTTCGCACTCAGCAAGTATGCGTGCCATATGCACGCATAGACATAGACCGAGTATAGAGTCTGTAAGAGCGAATGCAAAGAGTAAGATGGTTGAAATTTGGTTGAGATGTGGTTGAGAATTGGGCACCGTATTAACCTGGTATGGAACGTGTTTTCTATTCTTTCCTGCGTTTGGCCATCTCTTCTTCAGTTGTTCCCGTCGTCACTAGCTCGTACAGCAGAGCCTGGCCGACCTTTGGGCGCAGGATACGACCCAGGCGCTGGATATATTCGCGCCTGGTGCTATTGCCGCTGACAATAATCGCCACGCGGCAATCAGGTACATCTACGCCTTCATTCAACACCCGGCCCGTTACCAGCTTGGTGTACTGACCCGTGCGAAAACGTTCCAGTATGGCGCGGCGTTCCTCGGTCGGTGTTTTATATGTATTATGTAGGGTCTAACTCAAAGCACAAGAGAGTCGCATAACACGTCTTGTAGACTGGTGTTGTGAAAGAGCACATGTTCCATTGCCAGATCGATAAATGGGCCAAGAGGACACATTGCCCTGTGTGTGTCCCATTAGATTCAATACGGGTGAGCAGGACTTCGCGCCACTCTAAGGACCTCGTTGTCCTCATGCTCCTCCTATTCAGCGGAAGGCGTGTCTCGGAGGTGTTGCTATTGAAGCGAGATTGCCTGCGGGAGCCAACGGTTGAGGAGATGACGGAAACAGGCCCAGGCATCTGGCTGGCGTATCACAATGCAAAAGCTCATCTGGGGCAGAAAGAAATTTTCATCACCGAACCTGCTGCGCAGCTTGTGCGTGAACAGGTAGCACGCGTCAGAGAATGGACCGATGCTCTCGCCCGGGAAAGTAAGCTCGATAAACTTTTTCTGACGAATTGGCTAAGGGGAGGAAATATTCGAGTTCCAAGTCGGGATACCTTTGCGTCATGGCTCAGCGGCGACATAAGCGAGGATAGGCGTATTCTCCGCGCTGGTTTCATCCATCGCTATAACATTAAATATCAAGGAGAGTACTACTATATTAACCCCCACCAGACGCGCCATACATTGGCCCACAAAGCATATCTGGGTGGCGCTTCATATGTTGTGGTAGGCGATCACCTTGACCACGCACGGACAACAGCGGGGCTCAGCCCAATAACGGGCGTCTACATTCACGGCCAAGAAAAAGACATACAACTCATTCGTGAGATGAATGACCGTCGGCTACTCACAGAAAAAGCCCTTCCAGTCCTCAACAACCGCTCAGCAGCTGTACGCAATCTCGATCCATGCGACGTTGCCATTTGGCGAGAGCAGGGGATGATGGTACACCCGACGCACTACGGCCATTGAATTCTTCCGGAAGCTAGCGGACCGTGTGTCTGCGGTGACCCGTGCTGGATCGGACCTAAAGGAGACGGTTGTGATTATGCACTCTATACTCCAGAGAGCAAGAAGGCTCTTTTGGAAGACCAGACGCTTCTTCTTCAACAGGTTGAAGACCTCGAAAAGAGCAGCCCAAGGCATCCACGCCTGGGACAATGGAAGGCAAGGCTCGACGGGCTGAACCAGATATTGAGCGAGATTACCGATGCAGAGGAACGAGCCGCTAGTAAGATGCCTCCAGATCGTCCCCGACGTGGGCTAGTGCCACAAGACCCGCAATTTGAACCACTGCAGCCCCAAATTCCCGCAAAGTCTTTGCCCCGTCGAAAATCAAGTCCTCCAGGCACTCGCAAGACCAAGCACGACTCCAAGCCAATCCAGGAATTTGATGCCACCATCATCACGCGAGCAGACGCCATCCTGCAGGAGCTTGAGCGAAGGAAGGTCCCAATGACGATTCAGGCGCTCGCACATCGGCTCGGCGTGAAAACGCACGCGTTATACACCTGCGCCCCGATCTGCGACCGTCTGGCACAGCATAACAAACAATGCCCAGTGTCAACGCAGGAGGTCATGGCGGCGCAACTAAGAGAGTTACAAACTTTGCAGAAGACAGCGACGCCTCCAGAATTCGCACAACAATGTGGCTTCTCAACTGTAACCCTGTACAAGAACTACCCAGAGTGGAAACAGAAGCTGGCAGACCACAATCGCAGCGTGCGAGATGAACTTCTACGCGATCAGGCTGAACAACGCTTGCGCAATTTAATCTCTGCTCAGACATGCGAACCGCTACGAGATTTTGCCAAACACATCGGAATAAGTCAAGAATTTTTCACCAAGCGCTACCCAGACATTGCTCAGAGAGTCCGCCAGCACAATAGAGAACTTGGTTTGCGGAATTCCATCAACCACGCCTCTAAAGAGGACCGTATAGCGCATATTTATAAGCGGTGGAATGAGGTATGTGAGTCTGGCAGGGATCTCACCCTTACTCAGCTCGCAGAGCAATGTTCGGTCGACCTTGACACGATACGTACCCTCTGTCCTGAACTTCTTCCTCAACTCCGTAAGCCCGGGGGATGGGTAAAAAGGAAGACAGATGCAGTCCTTGCCCAGGCTTTTGCTGAGATAGAAAAGAGTGGTGAAGTAAAAACTGTACAAGAATTCGCGACCGCTGCTGGAATCCCCCAGGGCACGCTGTCTGGAAGCTATCACCACTGGGTAGATCGGTTAGATGAACACAACAGTACCGTGAGAGAAGTAAAACTGCAGGCTGCCTGGACACGTATGGAACGCTCTGGAACGATATGGTCCCTCGAGAGGTTCGTCAAAGAGGCGGGGATATGCACTGAGACACTCATGAAGTACTATCCGGATTGGCGCGACCGCCTGAAGGAGGAGATGGCGAGACGCGACCATGCAGTAACGTGGCGGCTCGACCAGGTATTAGAGGAGGCTCGCCAGTCGCGGCTATTCACGACGCCTGCTGAAGTCGCTAAAGAAGTAGGTATAGGATACATGGTGCTCAAGCGGCATTATACGAGCGTATATAATCGCATTCTAGAGTATATTGAAATAGCATTCAGGCCAAGGGTTGAAGACTCGTGGAGGGGAATTATAGATTCAGGGGAACGTCCGACATTCACTGAATTTACACAACGCTGTGGATTTCTGCACTCCTCTGATCTTCAACAATACTTCCCCGAAGTGGCAGAACAATTACGTGCTTTAGATAGATAGGGGTGCAAAATATGGCGAACCACCGGATTGTTGATGGAAAGACCACCCTACAAAGATTACAAGACGAATTTCAAAACCTACTCGATTCAAGGGAACGTATCACTGTTGTCGAATTTGCACGCCGCGCTGGAATTTCGTCCAACACTCTCAATCATCGGTACCGGGATTGGGCAGAGAAAATCCGAAAGCTGCGAGATGAGGGAAGGTCTAAGCCAAGAAAGCGATCTCCCGTTACCCGAAGCCGGGAGCAAATCCAGGGATTGGATCAAGCAGAAGATGTCATTACATTACCACGTCAGCGGGTCAGCGACCTTTCAAGTCAACTGGAGATCCTCAATAAGAAGTATGAGAAGCTAAAGCAGCGTGTTCAGCAGGGTGAACTGGCGAAAGAACAAAATGAGCGGTTTCGAGGGGTTCTGGTAAGTTTACAGCAAGAAATCGTACGTTATATGACCCCAGAACAAAGCGCCAGGTTGCTTCTGATGATTGAAGAACATGCAGCTATTCCATTAAAAAGCAGCAGTTAGTCGTTAAAATAAATGCCCTGTTTACAGAGGATGGGCTTAAAGACTCTCATCATTCATACCGGAAGTGAGTCAGGTGTGTATCAATATAGTGCCATCATTGTATTGAGCGGTATCCCAATCCAACACATCAGCCAGTGTTTGCCGAAACGCCTCCAAAGCCTGTTCGCGCTCCTGATCATTTGGCATCACGGTACTTCTCCAGACCAACACAATCTCCACCTGACCTTGAACGGTTTTACTGCGCACGACATAGCGTGCCACTGTGCCTGGGAAGACGTGGTGACCAAGCTGCTTCACCTCCTCCAGTCGATGCATCAATTGCTTCTCCTCCTGGGTTCGTGTCTGCACAGAAATGAAAGTCATAAACTGCGTGTTTTCGACGGACGATATCCGCCAAGCAGGTGCATTTTTACGCGGACGTCCAACGATCTTTCGCTTGAAGTTTTTGACTTTATCCAGAGGGATCATAAGAACGTCGGCCGCTCGAACTGCGGGTAGACGTTTCATTTCGATGTACAGCCGGACTCGTCGTTCAGAGACGCCTAGTATCTTCGCAGCCTCCCTGGTAGAGACATAGCCTGGAAGATCAGGAATTTCATCAGTCATGGATGTAATGTATTTGACGGCTCTCATTCTTGAAAAAATCCGCGATAGGATGATATATTTAAACCTTGATAGGAATTATTTAAAAATGATCCCAAACGTGGTATAATGGTCTTCATCGGCCAGGGATTGAATACTGAGTAGTGACAGTTGTGACGACAGGCTGAGGTGGCAGGCAAGAGTACATGAGGTAAGAGTGTTAGTGAACTTATTACGGCTCGCCATTTATATTTACCTTAGTCAAGCAAGGTATTCGATCTTCTAGATTGTTGTGACCACTCTAAGAAATCCAAGTGGCATTAAGACGGTTATAATTATGCCGAGAAGCCTATATCCGGCTGAAAGTTATTAAATGAACTCAAGCCTGATTGGTAAAAGTGGGAAAGGGAAGCATGCTTATGTGGTCAAATGAGAAGATAGAGCAATGGCGTCTGGCCTATAGTACATATCTCAGCGACATGCCATCAGTAACGTTCAATAGAAACATCGACCGGCGACGGCCACATACACAACAAGAGATGACGCAATTGCTGCGCTCTTTTCTTGATGGAGCAATCACACTCAAGGAGTTCAATACCGTTTTTCAGCAGAAAACGCATAATGCGTGGAACGTTTTCCATTTGCAGGGGATGTCTGGTGGATTGTTCCTCAATAAACTGGTGAAACATGTTCCTAGTGAGGACACCTTTGGGCATCTCTTCCGTTTGATGATGCGTGTCCCTGAAGAGACGCAGGATGGACAGCGCCAGATGCAGGCGTTCGTTCAATTTTTGGAGGGATTGATTGCTTCGCGCCAAGTCACACGCGCTCAACTCCAACCTGCACGAGTTCCTTTCTTTCTCAGCGCGTGGTGGCATATCCAGGATCCAGAACGATGGCCGATCTTTTATCTCGACGTTCGCCAGGCCCTTCTGACAGAGGAAACACACCCAAAGGAAGCTCAGAATCCGGTCGAAACATACTTCTCGTTCCGCACACGTTTTCTCGCTCTCGCACAAGCATTAGGCGTCTCCATATGGGAACTCGAACACCTCGCCTCCTGGTATGCGCGGCGGGACACAAAATCAAGCGACGTCGGGAACAAGCGAGCATATTCTGATGTGAGAAGCGATAGCCACGGCATTTCTGCTCGGAGGGAGACATGCGGACTCTCCAACAGGGCGGGAGCGAAGAACAGGAATGGATCTGCCGTTACAGGTGAGAAGAGCAGCGCTCACATGAGGGAACCGATGGTCTCCTGTCGGACTCATCTGCAATGGTTACTGGCGAAGCTAGGGCACAAGGTGGGCTGTCGTGTCTGGATCGCCGCCAGCGATCACAGCAAAGAGTGCCAGCGCGAGCGTTTGGGGGATCTCAGCCTACCAACCCTTCCTGTCCTGGCAGATACGCCAGTGCAACAGATTATTCGACAAATTGATGTGCTGTGGCTACTCGATAACGATATCATCGCGGCCTACGAAATCGAACAAGCGCACACGGACGTCTCCACGAGCCTGCTCCGCCTCTACGACCTGGACGCGCTCTTGCCAACTCGAGAGGTGCATCTCTGCATCGTCGCCCCCAGCCATCGTTTTGAGAAAATCCGGTTCGAACTGTCTCGTCCCTCGTTTCGCGATCTAGGTCCGCGCAAAAACTGCGCGTTGATCAGCGAGGAACTGTTGCTTCAGCAAGAGACGCACATTTTGCGCTGGGCTAGTAGTCCGGCGGTGGTTGAAGAACTGATCTGCCGCGCCGGCGACGGAGAGCAGTGATAAGTAGTTCTTCAGTCGCCGCGCTGGAGACCGTGCCACATCAAATCTGGCGGCGTAAATAATACAGCCAACCACTGGTCAAGGCCAGTTCCTGAAGGAAAGAAAAGTGGAGAAGGTGAGGAGAGAACGATGAAGCAGACCGAGCAAGTGATTCAGCAAACCACGATGATCCTTCCCTATTTCAACGAAGAAGTGTCCTTATTGTGCCTGCCCGACGGCTCGCGCTATATTCCAGTGGTCGCTCTCTGCGAGATGTTTGGTTTGCGAGCTGATGCCCATATTCCTCGCTGGCGTAAACTCGTGTTGTGGTGCAATGCGCGGAAGTTGCCATGGCGAACGCCAACGGGGCGCACGCGCATCGTGTGGTGTTTGCATCTGGGAGCCCTCCCGCTCTGGTGTAGTTGTTTTAACTGGTCGCTCGTCACACCGTCGCGGCAAGCACAACTGCAACAGGCCACGGAGTCCTGGCTCAAAGCAACAGAGCAAGCGCATCAAGAGATGCTGACCGAGTATCGAGAGATGCGCGGCCGCCTTTTCGAGTTTCTCCTGGCCTACACCTATGCCGATAAGATGCTTCCCCGGCCAGCGCTGTATTTCTCGCTGCTGCTGGATAGCAGCGACGCGCGGATGCAGTTAGAGGAACTCGTTGCACGCGGACGTGACTTGATTCAGGAGGCAACAACCCATGCGCGGAAAATGCTCCAGGCACAAGACACTATGCCAATCATGGATGTCGTGAAGCTTGGTGAAGATGGAGAAATAGAAGAGGTAAGCTCACAGCCGCTCTTTCCAGTCGTACCTCGCGAGAAACGCATACAATTCTTCGAGTACCTCAAACTCCTATCACATTGGCATCAGGAGTTTGCGGCATTTTTGAGGGGCACAGGCGCGCACTAAATATGCAACACGAGCAGGAAGAGTAGCTGAATAAAGACAAGTAAATAGTTTAGCATCAATCAGCTTGCAGGCATGACCAGTGGAGGCGAGAGAAATGAGCAGAGATTATGTTGAAGACGCTCTCGATCTCCAGAGAGCAGATCTCGACCCGGAGTTGTTTGCAGCTACCCTCGCTGTTCGGCACATACGCATATTCTTTGCTCACAGAGGAAGCGACAGCGGGCGTCCAGATGATGATACTGCCCTCCATCCGCAACACCTCGAAACATTTCTTTCTCGTGCCGCCTCTGCGGCACAAAAGAGCAAGAGATTTGAACACGACTGGCGTAGGCTGCAGCATTTCCTCACATCAAAACCGCGTGGGAGCAGGGGTAAATACTTTTTCGGCAAGACCTTGCCCGCGCAACGAACAACTCCAAAGAAATGGAGTACCTATCCATGATTGACTTCGCTGTGGACTGTTATGCCTATGTCACAGCACGAAACGCTTATCACCGCAATCGAGCGCTAGAGGAGTGGGCCGTCAACGGGTACATGCTAGCATGGCGGCAGCATTTCTTTACCGAAGAGGACATCTCTGAGTAACCCGTTTTGCGTTGCATTAGAAAGAATTCTCCAGTACAATGGATTTACGCCAAATGGATATCTTTCTGACAGTCTAGCTGACACATTATCTCCTCTTCTTCAGAAGAGCGAATCATTAAGGGAAAAGAGGAATGAGGCATCACCTCTACCAGACCGGTTTTCGTTGTTTGCTACCTCAAATGAATAGTGAAGTTGCTCCATGACTACTATCGATCATCGAGGCCGTGACCTCGTTATCATCCCGAACGAAGAGATGCTGCTCCTGCCTACACCGGAACTGCTGCAAGCGCTGTTTGGAGCGCGCTTACCAGCAGATATCCGCGCCGCGATGGGGCGTGATAAGCGGCATGCTTTTTTGCGCACTCAGCCGCTTCATTTTCAGACGTTGAAACGAGCTTTTCAGGCTCAGCCCACGCCGTTCAGTGTTGCCTTCGAGGAACGGCCTGCACTGCCCTTTACTACGGCCCTGCAGATCGAACCGCGCCCTTATCAAAACGAGGCTCTGACGTGCTGGCTGGCAGAGGGTAGTGCGGGTGTGGTTATCCTGCCCACTGGGGCGGGCAAAACGCTGGTGGCGGCGATGGCCATCCACGAAACGGGACTGTGGACGCTGGCAGTGGTACCAACACTCGATCTCCTACAACAGTGGCGGACTGCCCTTGCCTCCGCGCTTTCCTTGAGCACTGGTGAAATTGGTACATTTGGCGGTGGAGAGAAAGAGATGAAGCCTATCACCATCATTACCTATGACTCGGCCGCTCTCTATCCACGCGAACTAAAACGCTTCGGCTTACTGGTCTTCGATGAGTGTCACCATTTACCTGCACCAACCTATCGCTTGATTGCAGAGAGCGCCTTTACTCCCCTGCGCTTGGGATTGAGCGCGACTCCAGAACGCAGTGATATGACGCACCTCGACCTAGAGCGACTGATCGGCCCGGAAGTCTATCGACGTTCGCCTGCAGAACTGACCGAGGGGCGTTACTTGGCACAATATAAAGAGCTATGTATTGATATCTCACTGTCGAGCGAGGATGAAGCTCGTTATGCCGAACAGAGAAGCATCTATCGCTCGTTTTTACAGCGCCGACATATCGTTATACGTTCTCCAGAGGAGTTTCAGCAGAAGATTATTTTTCTCAGTGCACGTGATCCCGAAGCGCGTAAAGCCATGCTCGCCTGGCGGGAAGCACGCAATATTGCCATGAACACACCTGCCAAATATGTCGAGATCGAGCGCCTGCTAAGGCTTCATGCTGCTGATCAGGTCATTCTCTTCTCAGAGTACAACCAAGTCGTAGATGAGATCAGCCGCCGTTTCTGCCTGCCCCGCATAACCTACAAGACTCCAACTGAAGAACGTCGTGTCATACTCGAACGCTTCCGCTCTGGGCAGTACAGCAAACTGGTCACAGGTCGCGTCCTCAATGAAGGCGTGGATGTACCCGATTGCCGTGTCGCGATAATTGTCAGCGGCAATAGCACCAGGCGTGAATATATTCAACGCCTGGGCCGCATATTGCGCCCAAAAGCTGGACAGGCATTGTTGTATGAGTTGGTGACTAGCAGTACGATGGAAGAGGAAATGGCGAAACGCAGAAAGTAAGAGGAAAGAACTGCAAACTGTCACCAAACATATTTTGAAGACGTTTGAAAGAGAACTGAGCCTCCCCCGATTTGGTAGAGCCAAGGAAGATGAAATATACTACCACCAAGGGGGAAGCAATCCATGGCAAAGAAAGAGCAACGCGTCTTCACACAAGAATGTAAGCGAGAGGCCGTTCAACTGGCTGAAACGAGCGGCAAAAGCATGACACAGATTGCCCGTGATCTAGGGATATCCGATAGTGCCTTGCATGCTTGGCGCAAGCAGTTTGCGGCACACAGCAATCAAGCGTTCCCAGGCAAAGGTCATCAAACGGAGCTGGAAGAGGAGAAGCGCCGACTGCGGCGAGAGAATGACATCCTCAAACAGGAGCGCGAAGTGTTAAAAAAAGCCGTTCGTATCTTTGCGCGGAGCCAGCTGTGAAATTTCAGTTCATGCAAGCTCACAGTCGGGAGTATCCCATTGCGCTGATGTGCCGTGCTCTTGAGGTGTCTGAAAGTGGCTATCACGCCTGGACCAAGCGGGAAGTCTCAAAACGGGCACAAGAAGATCAGGTTCTAGCAGAGCAAAGAGAACACATCTTCCAAGCGAACCGAGGGGTCTATGGCAGTCCACGCATTCATGCGGAGCTGCAAGAGCAAGGCAGACGATGTGGACGCAAACGCATAGCTCGTTTGATGCAAGAGCGGGGGATCAGCGCACAACGCAAACGTCGTCGAGTGAGGACCACCGATAGCAATCCCAGCAATCCCGTGGCTCCCAATCTGCTCAACCGCGAGTTTACCGCTTCGGCCCCACATACCAAATGGGTCACCGACATCACAGCCATTGAAACAGCAGCAGGAGATCTCTATCTAGCTGGAGTTGTCGATATCTACTCTGGCATGGCGGTCGGGTGGGCTATGGGGAAGTGGCGCGATGAGCAATTGGTCACCGATGCGCTCATGATGGCTGTGGTCAGACGACGACCACAGCCAGGCTTGCTGCATCACTCCGATCGTGGAAGCCAATACACGAGTCAAGGATATCTTGCTCTTTTGAGAAGCTATGATGTTGAAGTGAGCATGAGCAAAAAAGCCGATTGTTACGATAATGCACTGATGGAGAGCTTTTTCGGAACGGTCAAAGAGGAATGCGTGTATCGCCACACCTTTCGGACCCGATCCGAGGCCAGACAAACCATTTTCGAGTACCTGGAGGTGTTTTACAATCGCACCCGTCGCCATTCCGCGCTTGGTCAAGTCAGTCCAGTTATTTACGAGCAGAAAGCTATAGAAGATGCTCAAACAGACTCTTGACGTAATACGTTTATTATGGTATTATTAACAATAGAAAACGTTTACGTAACGTAAAAACGTATTGCAACTTCACGTTTTACCGTTTTCGTGTTCCTTCCTTTCTGCTCAGTTTTCACATCTGAGCACTCCACCAAAGCGGGGCAAGGTCACCTTCCTGGTGTCAGCCAGCGCCTCTACTGCCCTGGCCGCCCACCGCGTTCCGTCTTCTCATCCAACCGGTCGGGTGACGTATGTGACCCCACATCATGTTGCCCCACGTATCCATCAGATCATACCAGCCGTTCGGGGCACCATCACCGAGTATTCGCTGCCCACGGTTAGCGCCTTTCCGAGGAGCATTACGGCTGGCTCTGATGGTAATGTGTGGTTTGTGGAAAATGGTGCCGTTCAGATCGGAAAGATAACTCCAGACGGCACCATCACGGAGTATCCGGCCAACTTAAATACCGATGACAGCACCATCACGAATGGCCCTGATGGCAACCTCTGGTTCACTGCGGGCTCAACCAGCTACATCGGGAAGATCACTACCAGTGGTGTCGTCACCACGTATCCCTTGCCGATGAATGATGGCCTGACACATCAGGGGGGATAGCGGCTGGGTCTGATGGCAACCTCTGGTTCACGATGTCTGGTGATTATTTCGACTGTATTGGACGTATCACGCCTAGTGGCACCGTTACGGAGTACCAGTTACCCACAAGCACTGGGCCGTCGGGGATTGCGGCTGGCCCCAAGGGTACGATGTGGTTTACTGAGTCCTCGAAGATCGGCTCGATCGCTGTCAATAGCGGTGTGATTACGGAATATCCGCTTCCCAATCCCAACAGCTATCCGTACAGCATCACACGAGGTGCCAAAGGCACCATGTGGTTTACCGAGCCCCAGGCGAACAAGATCGGGGTCATCAGCAGCACGACGGGCTCAATCAAGGAGTATTCCATTCCCACTCCATCCAGCTACCCGTACGGCATTGCACGAGGAGCTGACGGCAAGTACTGGTTTACCGAGTCGAGTAAAATTGGGGTGATTAATGCCAAAGGCAAGATTACCGAGTATCCTCTCCCACCTTCCTCCAATGGGCCTTCGGGTATCACGGCAGGGCCACTGAATGACCTCTGGTTTACTGTAGGGGATAATGTCGCCAGCATTACTACCTCATAAGAGAAGGGGTTGCCCCTGGTATATCTCGTGGACGCCAGGCCCTTTTCATGTGCAACATGTCTAGACAAGTGGGTAGACAATGGCAGCAAGAAAAGGGTGCAGTATCAATGCTTGCTGGTTTGTTCGTGTACACAGATGAAAAAGAAGGAACTGGGGGAAATACTGCTTCAAGGAGTCTACCGGTAGTTTGTTGACTGCGGCTTGCAGAAATCTTGAACCAGATGACACAATGGAGGTATGCGAGCCTATTCACAAGACCTGAGACAACAAATGCTTCGCGCAGTTGACGACGGGAAATCCCGAGCAGAGATCATGGATCTCTTCCAGGTATCGCGGGCGACCATCAAGCGCTACGTGAAGCAGAGGCGCGAAACAGGAACCGTTCTGCCGCGGCCCATTCCAGGGCGGCCCCCGAAGAAAGGTGCAGCCTTGCAAATGGGAGTGCAAGAGTTGCTGGAAGCACACCCCGACGCGAGACAGCAAGACTATTGCCAGTGGTGGGAAGCTGAGCATGGCCTGCACGTGAGCCGAGCTTCGATGAGCCGGGCGATCCATGCGATTGGCTGGATGCGAAAAAAGGAATCAGAACGTGCCATAGAGGAAGAGCGCATGCCCCCGCCCAAGCTGATCAAGTAAGCGCTGGAGAAGAGGTGGTGGGGGCTGCTCTGACCACGCTCGCCAGAAGCGCCGCAGCATGATCCAGGGCT
>Ga0209701_10001902_pt1 | contig 13532 bp, 13 predicted proteins | sample CZO8metaG_4_FD_188356 | JGI IMG/M metagenome (GOLD analysis project Ga0209701, IMG submission 188356) | Vadose zone soil microbial communities from the Eel River Critical Zone Observatory, Northern California, USA - CZOApr15con2H3.8 metaG... | ecosystem: Environmental > Terrestrial > Soil >...
TTCCCGCCTGAAGATCGGTGACAGTGGCCTCGTCCAGTTCGAACGGCCGAATTTCTGGAGCAGCCGCTGCCGGAGCCACGAGCTCACCAGCACCTGCCAGGGCTGGCAGCACGGCGGCACTCACGCCGCCCAGCAGGCTGGTCTGCAAGAAGCGTCTGCGCTGCGGTGCTTCACAATTGGGGAGCACGTCGTTCGTTTTGCTCAAGGGTGCTTCTCTCCTTATCACGCGGGATGGGCGAAGAAACGAAATTATAGGCGATTGGTCAAGCCGAGCCATGCACACGGTTACCGTTTTGGTTTCCGCACCGGAGTGAAAGGGCCTCGAGACCGCTACAAAATGGCCCTCTGACCGTATAATAGAAATTCATGCCCAAGTATTCCATCGTGGTTCCTCTGCACAACGAACAGGAGAACGTCACCGATCTCTACGACCGGCTGAAAGCGGTCATGGAGGTGAATGGCGGAAGCTTCGAAATTGTGCTGGTGGACGATGGTTCCACGGACCGCACTTTCCACTTGCTGCGCGAAATCGCAGCCGTGGACAGCCGGGTGACGGTGGTGAAGCTGCGCCGAAACTTCGGCCAGACCTCAGCGCTGGCCGCCGGGTTCGACCACGCCCGCGGCGATTACATTATCGCCATGGATGGCGATCTCCAGCATGACCCAGCAGATATTCCTCTGTTTCTGGAAAAAATTTCCGAGGGCTACGACATCGTCAGCGGATGGCGCAAGCGCCGCATCGACAATCTCTGGCTTCGCCGCATCCCCTCACACTGCGCCAACTGGCTGATGGCCAAGCTGAGCGGCGTGGATATCCACGACTTCGGCACCACCTTTAAGGCCTATCGGCGCGACGTCCTGGAGCAGGTTCCGCTCTACGGCGAGTTGCACCGCTTTATCCCGGCGCTGGCCTCCTGGCACGGGGCCTCGATCTGCGAAGTGCCCATCCGCAATACCAACCGCGAGCGCGGAAATTCGCACTACGGTATTTCGCGAACCTTCCGGGTGTTTTTTGATCTCATCACCATTCGTTTTCTGCTGCGCTATCTCTCGCGACCGCTGCACTTCTTCGGTACGGTGGGAATGCTGAGTATCCTCGCGGGATCAGCAGTGACGATCTGGCTTCTGCTGGAGAAATTCCTGCGTCACGCCGCGATCATGGCCGAGCACGGACCTTTGATGATCTTTGCGGCAGTGCTGCTGCTGGCCGGCCTCAATATGCTCGCCGTCGGTCTGCTGGGCGAGATGCAAGTGCGCCACTATCACGAACCCACCCGCCGCGCACCTTACTCGGTCGACCGCGTACTCCGCGCCCAGAGCGAAGAGCGCACCATCTCTGAGTAGGCACTGGAGGGCACGACCTCCAGTTATGACGTAAACTAAATCAGAATACGTTCTACTTCCCGAACGCCTCTTTGTTCACCACGTACGGCATCTTGGTGATATCGCCACCGTAATTGCCTTCGAGGACGTCGATCAGTCCCTGCACGCAGCGCCCGGCCATGCCTTTCTCGGGATCGGTCGAGAGGCGCGTGATCCGAGCGGCGCTGGCGAAGTGGGGGTACAACCGGAGTCGGTCCTCGATGGCCGGATCGCGCAGAGATGAGTCGGCCGGGAGCGGCTCTTTTTCAAAAACGTCGAGCGCGGCCCCGGCAATCCAGTTTTCTCTGAGCGCTCTCACCAGCGCGGTTTCGTCCACCACCGGACCGCGCGAGTCATTGATCAGGAACGCGGTGGGTTTCATCATGCGCAGCGTGTGCTCGTTGAAGAGATGGTAGGTGGGAGTTGGACTTTCGCCATCGCGCAGCAGAGGCACGTGCACGCTGACGAAGTCGGCCTGTTGCAGCGCTTTCTCGAATGTCGTGTACTTGATCCAGGTTTCTTCCTTCGTGATGCCACGCGCGTGGCGCAGATCCATGGTCTCCTGAATCGCTTTCACGTAATCGTGATTCTGGTAGACGGGGTCGTAGCACAGGATGTTCATGTCGAACCCGGCGCATTTCTTGATCAGGGCCAGGCCGATGCGTCCCGTGCCAATAATGGCGACGGTCTTGCCTGTGACTTCGTCGCCCAGAAACGGCAGGTAAGGATGCCAGTATCCCCATTTGCCATCGCGCGTAAGATGTTCCGCCTCCCACATCTTGCGCGCCAGCACGCCCATCATGAAAAAGGCGAACTCGGCGGTGGCTTCGGTGAGCACATCGGCGGTGTTGGTGAAGGGAACCTTGTGGCGGTTAGCGTCGGCGCGGTTGATGTTGTCAAAGCCGACGGCATACTGGGCTACAACCTTGAGCGACCCTTTGCCGGCGTCGAAGACCTCCGCGTCAATCTTGTCGCGCAGCGTGGTGATAAGGCCATCGACGCCGGATTTCACCTTTTCAATGACCAACTTTTTGGGCGGCGCTTCCGGGTGGGGATAGACCTCCACCTCGTACCCCCGTGCGCGCAGCAGGCCAATGGATGATTCACCAATGTCGCAGGTAGCAAAGACACGAAATTTCTTGCTCATCGTTCTCTCAGGTTGGAGTCTTGCCGATATTGATATTACCCTCCAGAGAAGCTTGTGGCGGATAGAGTCAAGCAGCAAGCTACAAATTCCGCTTCGTCCATTGATCAACGCGCTCGAGCGCCTTGTTCAGGTTCTCCAACGAATTGGCTACACTGAAGCGCAAGTAGCCTTCGCCGAAATCGCCGAACGCCGTGCCGGAGAGGCACGCCACACCCGCCTCTTCGAGTAGCGCATCAGCCAGCTTCTTCGATTTCCAGCCGGTCGTGGTCACGTTCGGGAACACGTAGAAGGCACCCTTGGGCATGCGGCATGAGAAGCCTTTGATCCGATTCAATCCGGCCACGAATACGTCGCGGCGGCGCTGGAACTCCGCCCGCATGCGATCCACCGATGACTGGTCGCCACGGATCGCCTCGATGCCCGCGACCTGCGTGAAGCTGGCGGTGCAGGAGTTAGAATTGGTCATCAGCCGTGTGATGTGCGTGGCCAGATCGGGCCGCATCACGCCGTAGCCCATGCGCCATCCGGTCATGGCGTAGGTCTTGGAAAAGCCATCGAGCAGGATGGTGCGCTCTTTGAAGCCGGGCACGGACATGATCGAGTGGTGCTCGCCCTCGAAGACGAGCCGGCTGTAGATCTCGTCCGACAGCACCATGATGTTGCGCTCGCCAATGGCTTCGGCAATGTCGGCAATATCGCGTTCGCTGAGCACGCCGCCGGTGGGGTTGTGCGGCGAATTCAGAATGATCAACTTGGTGCGATCCGTGATCAGCGATGCCATCTCATCCACATCGAAGCCGAAATCTTTTTCCTCCTGCAGGCGGATGGGCACAGCCTGGGCGCCGACGTAGTGAATCATGGACTCGTAAATCGGGAAGCCCGGATTGGGGTAGATAACCTCATCTCCCACATCGGCAAACGCCAGAATCGTAAAGAAAATAATTGGCTTACCGCCTGGCACCACTACCACCTCATCGCTCGCAACTTGCACTCCGCGCGAGTGGCTGACTTCTTGGGCGATGGCCTGGCGCAGCTCCGGCAATCCAGCCGAAGGGCCGTAATGGGTCCAGCCGTTATGCAGCGCCTCAACCCCGGCCTCGATAATGTTTTTCGGCGTGTCAAAATCAGGTTCGCCAATTTCCAAGTGGACGATTTCCTTGCCTTCACGCTCAAGGGCGCGCGCCTTGTTCAGGACTTCAAACGCGGTCTCCGTGCCCAGCCGCGACATGCGCTCGGCCAGGCGGAGTTCGGATTGTGTGGCTTTTTCCATGGTCGCAAAACTCGTCATTATAACCTCCCCGACTATCAGAGTCTGCTAGCAAGATTGTCCCGCACTTGGGGAGGAACGTCAGCGGTGAAAATCACATCTCGGTGTGATGCCTCACGTGTCCCCGTCATGCCAGGATTCCGGTATGATGGCCCGTTTTGTCGAGGAGAACCGGAGCAAGATGTTTTCCAAGCGCACGGACTGGAAACTGACCCCGAATCGCTTCACTGAAGCCCAACAAGAGCTTCGTGCCGCGGGCATGGAAGTCCTCGATCTCACGGTCTCGAATCCTACCCGCGCCGGATTGGCATACGACGTAGAAGCTATCCTGAATTCGCTTATCAACCCGGACGCTCTGGATTACGATCCTCAGCCCAAAGGCTTGCGCAGCGCTCGCGAAGCAGTGGCCGGCTACTACCGAGAGCAGCACGAAGGCTTCGATGTTGGTCCGGAATCGCTTGTGCTTACCACCAGCACCAGCGAGGGGTATTCCTACGTTTTTCGCCTGCTCTGCAACCCCAATGACGAAATCCTCGTACCCAAGCCCAGCTATCCGCTATTTGAGTTTCTCGCCGACCTGCAGGATGTGAAGCTGGTGCCATACCCGCTGGTCTACGATCACGGCTGGCAAATTGATTTCCCGTCGCTCTACAAGGCGGTGAACCATCGCACGCGCGCTGTGGTCGTGGTCCACCCCAACAATCCCACGGGGTCTTACGTCAGCGACGCAGAACGACGCACGCTCAATAGTTTCTGCCGGGAATACAGCCTGTCGCTGATTGTGGATGAAGTTTTTCTCGACTACGCGCACGACGGCGCGCCTCGGCCTACGTTCGCGGCGAACCGCGATGCGCTGACATTCACCCTCAGCGGATTGTCGAAGATCTCAGGGCTGCCGCAGATGAAAGTCGCCTGGGTGGCGACGAGCGGTCTGAAAGACGAAGTGAATGCAGCCCTGGGACGGCTGGAGGTGATCGCCGATACTTATCTCTCGATGAACGCTCCGATTCAGTTGGCCACGCCCGTGTTGCTAGGGCAGCGCAAGAGCTCTCAGCCGCTGCTCTTGGACCGTCTGCGCAGCAATCTCGAAGAGCTTGATCACCAATTGGCAAAACAGAAGGCTTGTCGAAGGCTGGACGTCGAGGGCGGGTGGTATGCCGTGCTGCGCGTTCCGGCAACACAGTCCGATGAGGAATTGGCGATTGAACTCCTGCGCAAGCTCTCCGTGCTCGTGCATCCCGGCCATTTCTACGATTTTCCCGGTGACGGGTATCTCATCGTGAGCTTGATCACACCGATCGAGAAGTTCCGCGAAGGCATGGAGCGGGTGCTCGAACTCTTGCATCAATAGAGATGTCGGGGGAGGCCATGGTCATCGAGGCAAAGATCACCGCACCAACGATCATCACACTCGACCATGGAGCAGTGCGAGAGCTGCGGCTCAACCACCCGCCCGCCAATGCCCTTTCTCCGCAACTGATCGCCGCGCTCAGAGAAGCGGTGGCTGGTGCGCCGCGGGATGGAGCCCGGGCACTGGTTCTTTCGGGTGCACCTGGGATGTTCTCGGCAGGCCTCGATGTGCCCCTGCTCCTGACCCTCAACCGCGCGGCAATAGCCGAAGTCTGGCACGACTTCTACGCATTGCTTCGTGCGCTAGCCTCTTCGTCGGTCCCAATCGCTGCGGCGGTCACCGGTCACGCCCCAGCCGGTGGGACGGTACTCCTGCTTTTTTGTGATTGGCGAGGGATGGCGGAAGGGGACTGGAAGATTGGCCTCAACGAGGTGCAGGTGGGGTTACCGCTGCCTCCCGTGATCTTTGCTGCGCTGAAGCGCCAAGTTGGTTCACGGCAAGCCGAGCGTCTCGCCGCAGGTGGACTTCTGATCTCGGTCGCAGAGGCCGCAAGCATCGGCTTGGTCGACGAGGCTCTCCCCGGCGAGCGTGTCGTAAAGCGGGCGGTTGGGTGGTGTCAGAGTTTGCTCGCTCTGCCTCTGCAGGCGATGGCCGCCACGCGACGCGAGGCCCGCGCTGATCTGGTTCGCCTTTTCGAGCAAAGCCTCGATCGCGAGATTGACGACGTCATCGCGAGCTGGTGGAGCGATGAGACGCAGACGGTTCTGAAAGGTTTGGCCGAGCGGCTGGCCAAGAAGAAGTCAAAGTAAAGAGCCGCTCTAACCCTTCGTCAGGAACGGATTGCTCTCCCGCTCTTCGCCGATTGTGGTCAGCGGTCCGTGGCCGGGAACAACGATGGTGTCATCGGGCAACGCCAGCACTTTTTCGTGCAGGGAGTTGATGATCTTCTGGAATGAGCCGCCAGGCAGATCGGTGCGGCCGATGCTTCCCGCGAACAGCGTGTCTCCCGCGATCAGCTTCTTCTCAGCCGGAAAATAAAGACAGATGCTGCCCTCGGTGTGGCCAGGGGTGTGGATCACATCTGCGTCGAGTGAGCCTGCTCTCACCCTATCGGCCTGTCCGACGCTGTGGTCAATCTCCACTTTGCCTGGAGGAGCCATGCCGACCCACACGGCCTGCATATCGATCATCTTAAGCAGGGCATAGTCGCTCTGGTTGAGCAGGATAGGCGCCCCGGTGGCGGCTCGCAGCTTCATGGCGCCGCCCACGTGGTCAATATGCGCGTGCGTAATGACGATCTGTTTGACCTGGAGATTGTGCTTGCGGATGAGGGCAAGAACATCCTCGATCTCGTCACCGGGATCAATCACCATAGCTTCGCGCGTGCTCTCGTCACCAATGACCGAGCAATTGCACTGCAGCGGGCCGACGGGAAGAATTTCGTGAATCATGGGTTGAGTCGTCGGTCGTCTGTCATCGGTCGTCAGTCGTCAGAAAAAGCAACAGGGCGCACCACCAACTAGGGTCTGAGGGCCTGAGTCTAAGAGCCTGACGACTGACGACCGATGACGGACGACTATTTCTGTTGCGCCGGTGCTGGCTGCTGCATGGGGGCAGCCGGTTGCGATTTGGTTTGCGAAGGTTTCAGGCCTTGCAGCACCGAGCCCGGACCCGCTCTGCGCGAGGCAAAGATCGACAGCGTTATCGAGGTCACCATAAAGATGACGGCCGACCAGGTGGTTGCCTTGGATAAGGCAGTAGCCGCGCCGCGCGGACCGAAGGCCGTCTGGCTGCCCATACCGCCGAACGCCGCGGCGATGTCACCGCTCTTGCCGCTCTGCAGCAGCACCACGATGATGAGGAAGAAGGAAACGATGATATGAACGATCGTGATTAGTGTAATAATCATGGCGAATTTTCAGCCTGCGGTTTTCAATTGCCAATTGGATCAGTTGCGCTGCCCCTGAGCAGCTTTCGAGGGGAATGAGCGCGATGGTGCGGAAGGGGGGATTTGAACCCCCACGCCTTTCGGCGCCACCCCCTCAAGATGGTGTGTCTGCCAGTTCCACCACTTCCGCGAAATTACGGTCCATTATAACAAAGCGCTCGTTTTGCCACGGGGACACAGAGGCGCAGAGATGAAGCAAGATTGCCAACTTCCGATGGCTAATTGACAAAACTGCCCTCCGACAATTGGAAATTGAAAATCGGCAATTGAAAATCAATTGGGCTCATGTGTCGGAGCCTGCCCTGAGCGCGGTCGAAGGGCGTCCCCTTTTGCCAACTCAATATTTCACGATCGCCTCAAACGACTTCGGATCAAGGCTGGCGCCGCCCACCAGTGCCCCGTCGATCTCTTCCTCCGCCATGAGCGCCTTGGCGTTTTCCGGCTTTACCGAGCCGCCGTACAAAATGCGCAGGTTGTCGGCGAAGGCCTGGCCAAAGGCTTTCGCGGCCTCGCCGCGAATAAGCAAATGCGCCTCTGACGCAAGCTGCGGCGTGGCAGTCTTGCCGGTTCCGATGGCCCAGACCGGCTCGTACGCGACAACCAGCTTGGCTACCTTCTTGGCGGAAATAGCATGGAATGCACGCAGGCATTGCCGGCGCAGCACATCTTCTGTCAGGCCGGCTTCACGCTCTTCCAACACTTCGCCCACGCAGACGATGGGCGTGAGTCCGGCCTCGAGCGCGGTCTTCAGCTTGAGATTCACCGTGTCGTCGGTGTCGCCGAAGTATTGACGGCGCTCGGAGTGGCCGATGATCACGTGGGTGCAGCCTGCGGCAAGCAGCATGCCTGCAGAAACTTCGCCCGTGTAGGCACCCTCCTTCTCCCAGTGCAGGTTTTGGGCGCCGATTGCCACGTTAGATCCCTTCACCGCTTCTACCGCGGCACAGAGATCGATGGATGGCGGGCAGACCACGATCTCGTCCCGGCTGTGGTCCGCGACCAGGGGCAGGAACTCGCGCAAGAACTCCCCTGCCTGGTCAGGCGTTTTGTACATCTTCCAGTTCGCAGCGATGACCTTTTTTCTAATCATACTGTGCAATCGAGACCTTGTATGGATGGCCAGACGCAGGCTTAGGTTGGGAAATAGCAGCCTTCGCAAACGCATCGAGGGTCGCTTTGTCGAATAACACCACAAACACCAGCACCAGGTGCTTCGCAGACTGGAGGCTCTCAATAAGACTCGGAATAGCCACCCAGGCGGCTTGTTCAACGGGATATCCAAAGATGCCGGTGGAGATGGCGGGAAACGCGATGCTGTGCAACTTTAATTCATCAGCGAGGCGAATGGACTCGCGGTAGCAACTGGCAAGCACTCCCGCTTCGCCACGGTCTCCTCCTTGCCAGATGGGGCCGACCGCGTGGATCACGTATTTAGCGGGGAGGCGGCCGGCCGTGGTCGCAACCGCCTGACCAGGTGGAACCGGTCCGCGTTCAGAACGAACACGGCGGCACTCCTCTGCGATGGCCGGGCCACCCGCACGGTGGATCGCACCACAGACACCGCCACCGGGCAGCAGTTCGGAGTTGGCAGCATTCACAATTGCGTCCGAGGAATATTTTGTGATGTCGCCCCGCTCCAAGCGAACCTCATCGGGACCACCAACCCGAATCGTTACTTCATAGTCTTTGTCGCGCGGCAGATCCATTTGAATATTGTCCAAAGCAGATCCTTCGCTTCGGCCAGGATGACAATTCCAAGAAACTGCTGATTTCTCCTGAGACACTACATTAGCGCTTATCCGTCAGCGCTTCCACCCCCGGCAGCTTCTTGCCCTCCAGGAACTCGAGCGACGCACCCCCACCGGTGGAGATGTGTGTGATCTTGTCAGCAACACCGGCCGCTTGCACTGCCGACACCGTGTCACCCCCGCCTACGATCGAGGTCGCGCCAGCGTTCTCCGCCACAGCCTGAGCAATCTTAAAGGTCCCCTTCGCAAAGGGTGCGACCTCGAACACGCCCATAGGGCCATTCCATACGATGGTGCGGGCACGGGAAATCTCATCCGAGAAGGCTTCGATCGTCTTTGGGCCGATGTCGAGACCCATCATGTTGGGTGGAATGGCGTGGCCGCTATTCACGGTCTGCACCGCAGCATTGGCGTCAATCTTGTCGGCCACGATGTGGTCTATCGGGAGGAGAAACTTCAGCTTGTGAGCTTTGGCATCCTGCAAAAGCTGCCGGGCCAGATCGACCTTGTCTTCCTCAACCAGCGATTTGCCAACCGGCTCGCCGCGCGCCTTAAGGAAGGTATAGGCCATGCCACCGCCGATGATGAGAGCATCGACCTTGTTCATCAGATTCTGAATAACGCCGATCTTGTCGCTCACTTTGGCGCCGCCCAGGATGGCGATGAAAGGCTTCTCGGGATGCCGCAGCGCCTTGCCGAGATACTCCAGCTCCTTTTCCATCAGCAGGCCGGCGGCGGACTTTTGGACGAACTTCGTGATACCGACCGTCGAGGCATGGGCACGATGCGCGGTGCCGAACGCGTCATTCACGTAATATTCGGCGAGGCTGGCGAGCTGCTTGGAGAAGTGCTCGTCGTTGGCTTCTTCTTCCGCGTGAAAACGGAGATTCTCCAACAGCAGGGTTTGTCCTTTTTCCAACTTCCCGGCCATCTCAGTGGCTTCAAAGCCGACGCAATCGGGGCAGAATCCCACGTTTTCGCCGCGCCCCAGTTCTTTGTCCAGCAGCATGCGAAGGCGCTCGGCCACGGGCTTGAGGCTCATCTTGGGATTGGGTTTTCCCTTGGGGCGGCCGAGATGCGAAGCCAAAGTGAGTCGCGCCCCGTGGCGCAGCGCGTACTCGATCGTCGGCAGGGTCTCGCGGATGCGAGTGTCGTCCATGACCCGACCGTCTTCGAGGGGCACGTTGAAATCCACGCGCATGAAGATGTGGCGATCGCTGAGCGGAAGATCACGGATAGAGAGCTTGGACATGGCGTAACCCTTCGACTCTATCTCTCCAAGATTGTCATCCTGAGCGAGGCGCCCTTTGCCGAGCGAAGGACCCGGGCGACGGACCGCGCGTCTGGCGCGCGGAGTGCGCCAGACAGTGATGCGCGACGCGAGCTTCCTCATTGTTCATCAAAGCAGGCATCAGAGCGCCCGTGCCACAACCGTTCCTACAGTCCTTTACTTCCGATGTAATTGATCAGGTCGCGGACGCGGCAAGAATAGCCCCACTCGTTGTCGTACCACGAGATCACCTTCACGCAGTTGCCCGCAACCACCCGCGTCATGGGCGCGTCTACGATCGAGGAACGTGCATCGCCGCGATAATCGACGGAGACTAACTCCTCCTGCTCGTACCCGAGGTAGCCCTTCAGCGGATCGTTCTCGGAGGCTTTCTTCATGGCGGCGTTCACTTCCTCCGCCGTAGTTTTCTTTTCCACAAAAGCAACCAGGTCTACCACTGAGACATTGGGCGTCGGCACGCGCATGGCGAATCCGTCGAGTTTTCCTTTCAATGCGGGGATTACAAGATGCAGCGCCTTGGCCGCGCCGGTCGAAGTCGGAATCATGGAGACCGCCGCCGCCCGTGCCCGCCGCAGATCCTTGTGCGGGAAGTCCAGGATCACCTGGTCGTTGGTGTAGGAGTGAATGGTGGTCATGGTACCGCTGACGATCTTGAAGCTGTCGTGAACCACTTTCGCAATAGGCGCCAGGCAATTGGTGGTGCAGGAGGCGTTCGAAATTATGTGGTGCTTGGCGGGATCGTAAACCAGGTGGTTCACTCCCAGCACGATGGTGACGTCTTCATTCTTCGCGGGGGCGGAGATGATGACTTTCTTCACAGGCCCGCGCAGGTGCTTCTTAGCGTCATTAGCGTCGGTAAACCGGCCCGTCGATTCCAACACCACCTGAGCGCCCACCGACTCCCAAGGCAACTTGGCCGGATCTTTCTCCGCGAAAACCTTGATGTTACGGCCGTCGACGCTGATGCAGTCGGAGCCAGCGGAAATCTTGTTTTGCAGGTTTCCGAGAATGGAGTCGTACTTGAGCAGGTGTGCCAGGGTTTTTGGATCGGTGAGGTCGTTGACCGCCACAAACTCGAGGTTGGGATCGTTAAGCGAGGCGCGCAGCACATTGCGCCCGATGCGTCCGAACCCGTTGATACCGACTTTGATTGCCATATCGCCTCCGAAGAAATGATAGAGCGAGCTTAGAAAAATCAAGGTCCGAAGGATAAGCGGAAGAAAAATGGTAACAGGTAAGAGGAGCAGGCGGCAAATAACCAAGGGCGCGGGCAGTGGAAGCCGGGAAAGAACGGATCTTTTCGCAGAGAAAACGATTCTTAGTTCCCGGTTGTCAGTTCTCGGTGGTGAGAACGGCAAGGGTTCATTTCCCAGATTGTCGGGGTGAACGTCCCCGAACCGGACGGGGGCGTGGACCGCTGCACCGGTTTTGCGGAAGGTGGTGAGGCTGAGGTACTTTTGGTCCAAAGGCTGGTCGGCCATGGTACGCTCGCTCGTTACTCGTCGTTGCCCGGCAGCACTCCGGTGTGTTACAAGCCAGACATGCGTAAATGGATGCGCGAGCGCTTGAAGAGCCGCAAGAAATCGGCAGAAGAAAAGGGCAAGGGCGAGGCTACGCCTGCTCCGCTGCAGCCGGCTTACTTTCATACGGAGGTGCCGGCTGCCATGCCTCCGCCGGAAGTGCGCGAGCCTGAGGCCGAAAGACCTGAGCGAGAGCAGGCTGAAACCAAAACAAGAGAGCCCCGCGAAGCACAGGAACCGCGGCCAGCTCAGCCGCAGCAGCAAGGCGAACGCGCAGAGCCACGCCGCCGGCGCCGCCGTCGAGGGAGAGGCGGCCGGGGCCGTGGTCAAGCCGGGACTCAGCCACGGGAATCCGTGCCTCGGAGCGAATCGCCTGCCCAACCTTCCACGCAAAAGAGTGCCGCGGCAGTTGTCGCTGCGCCGGAAGCGCATGCGCGGCCCAGTACGGCCACTCCGCGTGCTCCGAAAGGCGTCGTGGTTTTGGCGATCGGTCTTCCCGGATCTGGCAAGAGCTCCTGGTTCAAGCGGCACAACATCACGCCGCTTTCCAGCGACCTGCTGCGCTCGCTGCTGTTCGACGATCCCACCGAGCAGCGCTTCCAGGATTTGATCTTTTCCAACCTGCGTTCCATGCTGAAAGCGCGGCTGATCGCCCGCCGTCCCATGAACTACGTGGACGCAACCAACCTGACCCCAAACGAGCGCCATAGCTGGGTCAAGTTGGCCAAGGATTACGGCTACGAAGTGCACGCTGTGTTCTTCGACGTGCCTGTGGAAGTTTGCCTGGACCGCAATCAGCGCCGTCAGCGGGTCGTGCCCGAAGACGTGATGCGCCGCATGTCCGCCAAGCTGCGCACGCCCACCTTTGAGGAAGGATTTGCGAAAATTACCGTAGTGCGGGTGAAGCGAAAAGATTGACGATTGTCGATTTATGAGAGAAAACCAGGAGGAGTGAAACGCCCCAACTCGTAAATCGTCAATCGAAAATCGTAAGTGTAGTTAGCCCTTCAGATATGGCAGCAACTCTTTGAACGCCGGCGCGCCCGAGGAGCGTAGCAATTCGTAAATCATCATCTCGGCCGAAGAAATGACAGCACCGGCGGCCCGCATCCTTTGCAAGCCGATCTTCCAGTTCCATTCCGTGCGCGAACTGACCGCATCGGAAGCCACATGCACCAGGTAGCCTTCGCGCAGTGCGCCGAGCGCCGTCTGCATCACACAGATATGGCTCTCCATGCCACAGAGCAGGACGGTGTTGCGGTTGCCGGGCACGCGCTTCAGCAGGGAGCAGAAAACGTCGCTGCCGAAGCAGGAGAACATGTGCTTGTCGATGGCTTGTGTTTCGGGCAGCAGGGAAGAGATTTCCGGTACCGTGCAGCCCAAGCCTTTGGCGTATTGTGTGGTCATGAGAGTCGGGATCTTCAAAATGCCCGCCAGCCGGATCAGCAGTTGCGAGTTCTTGACCAGTTGTTCCTTCTGGAAAATGGGCGGCAGGAGCTTTTCCTGTATATCCACAACAACAAGCGCGCATTGATCGGCTTCGAGAGGACGGCGCGCAATTTCGCTATAGTCGCTGGTGAGCGAGCCCACATTGCCGATGGCGGTGATCATAAAGAGCTCCTTCGGAGAAATAGTATGGGGATATTCTAACGCGGCACGGGCGGGAACCCGTGGGTCTCTGCGTTCGGGGCCCGCGCTGAGCGAAGTCCTCCGTGGCTAAGTCTGACTCAATGGGCACTGACCGCGGAGGACAACGAGGACACACAGAACTCCCTTCGCACGTCGCGGGCTTCGGGTGAGGTGACGTAACTTTGATTGTGTAAAAAGCGAGAGGGTGTAAGTTGGCTTTGCCTAGCAAGCTAAAGCCATTCCTGGAAAGGAGCTTACACCCGATGGCG
>Ga0209701_10001903_pt1 | contig 13528 bp, 13 predicted proteins | sample CZO8metaG_4_FD_188356 | JGI IMG/M metagenome (GOLD analysis project Ga0209701, IMG submission 188356) | Vadose zone soil microbial communities from the Eel River Critical Zone Observatory, Northern California, USA - CZOApr15con2H3.8 metaG... | ecosystem: Environmental > Terrestrial > Soil >...
TGTTTAGGTTTACACTGGTGACCCAGGGCAAAGGCCAGGATATGGTCCTGGAAATCGAGGGGACACGCCTGCTGGGAAAAGTGGTGGAAATCATCGGTCGAACCGAGCCAGGAGCCGCCCTGATGGTCAACGGTCAGCCGGTTGCGAACATCCAGGCCGACGGCCAGTTCCGGCACTTTACCGAACCGCTGGCTCCGGGAAATCATGAGATTGTAATCATCGGACAAAACCGCCGGGGAGGAACGGCTAAGAAAGAAGTTTCAATCGTCGTGCCGAGATAAGCTCAGCGCCGAGGCCTAGTCCGTGTAGAATCAACGAAATGTCACAGCCTTCAGGGACAAATGTCCCGGGAGGCCGCGGGGCATGTTCTCCGCGTGCGGAACTGAGGGCAAGATGAAAAACGGTTTCAACTTCCGGTCGATCTTCAGTCTTTTTTCCTCAGATTTGGCGATTGATTTGGGAACCGCGAACACTCTGGTCTATGCGGGAGGCAAAGGGATCGTCGTCAACGAGCCTTCGATTGTGGCCATCAACAAGAACAACGGAGAGGTGGTTGCAGTGGGCCGCGAGGCCAAGGAAATGCTCGGCCGGACGCCGGGAAACGTGGTGGCCATCAAACCGATGAAGGACGGGGTCATCGCCGATTTCAAGGTGACCGAAAAAATGCTCACCTACTTCATCCAGAAGGCCCACAACCGGCGTGTGCTCGTGCATCCGCGAATCGTCATCGGCGTACCGAGCGAGATCACCCCCGTGGAAAAGCGCGCCGTGCAGGACTCCGCTTACCGGGCGCGGGCCAGTGAAGTTTATCTGGTGGAGCAGGCCATGGCTGCGGCCATCGGAGCGGGCCTGCCCATCGAAGAGCCGTCCGGCAACATGGTTGTGGATATCGGCGGCGGCACCACCGACATTGCCGTCATTTCCATGAGCGGCATCGTGTATTCGCGCTCGGTCCGCGTCGCCGGAAATGAAATGGACGAGTCGGTGATGCACTACCTGAAACGCAAGTACAACCTGCTGGTCGGCGAACGGACTGCCGAGCAAATCAAGATGGAGATCGGTTCGGCTTATCCGCTGGAGAAGCCGCTGACCATGGAAGTGAAAGGGCGCAACCTGATCGAAGGCGTGCCGCGGACGGTCACCATCGACGACAGCGAGATCCGCGAAGCGCTTTCCGAGTGCGTGGCGACCATTCTGAACGCCATCCGCGTGGCCCTCGAGCGCACCCCGCCGGAGCTTTCCGCCGACATCAGCGACCGCGGCATCGTGTTGACCGGAGGCGGAGCGCTGCTGAAGAATCTCGACAAGCGCATTCGCGAAGAGACCGGCCTGCCGGTTTCGATTGCCGACGACCCGCTCGCTTCGGTGGTGCTCGGCACCGGCAAGATGCTCAGCGACTTCCGTCTCCTGCGGCTGGTTTGCATTGACTGAATGCTTTCATCGCGTCTGACCTAGATGGCCGCTCTTCCCTCACGTCACCGCTCGTTGGTATTGCTGGCCGCTGTGGTCGCCGCGCAGGTCCTGCTGCTGGCGGTGCAGATCAAGCGCGAACGCCAGGGCCGTTTAATCCGCGTCTGGAGCGTTTCCCTCCTTTCCCCATTCGAGCGCGCCGGAGTGTGGGCCGTTGACGGCGTGCGCGGCGCCTGGAACCGCTACATCGGCTTGCGTCACACCCGGGAGGAAAATCAGCAATTGCACGCCGACCTCGAGCGATTAAAGCTGCGCAACATCGAACTGGAAAGCAAAGCCGCCGAAGTTGAACGGCTGGAAGGCCTGGCGGGCTTCCGCCAGGCGCACCGCAACGTGCCCATGGTCGCGGCCAAGGTTATCGGGTCGAGCGCCGATTCCGCAAGCAAGACGATCTATATTGACCGCGGGGAGCGTGACGGATTGAAGCGCAATATGGCTGTCATCACCCCGGACGGCGCCGTGGGGAAAACCGTCGAGGTGTTTCGCAACACGGCGCAGGTATTGTTGATCACCGACCGGGAGAGCGGTGTGGGGGCAATGTTTGCCGGCACGCGCATTCAGAGCCCGGTGGGTGGAACGGGCGAGGCCCTGGTGATGAAATACGTGAGCAACGATGACAAAATCGCCGTCGGCGAGCGCGTCCTCACGTCGGGGCAGGACCGCATTTTCCCGCCGGACTGGCCCGTGGGCACTGTGGTTGAAGCCAGGCCCGCCAGTCCATTCCAAATCGTGCGTCTCAAACCGCTCGCGCATCTCAGCCAGTTGGAGGAAGTGCTGGTCCTTCTGACCACGCAGGAACTCGAAACCAGGAAAGAACCGGAGAAGGCGGCAGCGGCGCCAAAGCTGAAGGTCCGTCCGGCAGCCCCTGCTCCGCACTAGAACCCATGGAACTCGGCGCCGTAATCGAACAGCACATCGAGGTGCACAAGTTTCGCGCCGGCAGCATCGCGGCCGCGGCTTTGCTCGCCCTCCTGCTGCAATCCTTTTTGCCGCGTTACATTCATCGGGCTTCCCTGCTCGAACTGCCGCTGCTGATCACCGTTTACTTCGGGTTGAGCCGCCGCAATCCTTCCACGGGCTTGCTCCTGGGAACCATCATCGGCTTGCTGCAAGACAGCCTGGGCCACTCGCCGCTGGGATTGTATGGCATCGCAAAAACAATTGTCGGATTCATCGCGTCTTCGATTGGCACGCGGCTCGATACGGAACATCCGCTGAGCCGGCTTTCCCTGACCATCGGTTTCTTTGTGTTGCAACAGGTGGTTTTGACCCTCACGAAACGGATCATTCTCGGCCTCGCGCAACCCTTCTTCTCGATGCAGTTGCTGGCCGCCGCGCTCATCAATGGAGTTATCGCCGTCGGACTCTTCATGCTTCTCGACCGCTTGAGAAGATCGTAGCATGCGGACCGCGGGCCCTCGTTGGCATTCAAGCCAGCAACATTTCTTTCAGGTCTGAATAACGGTTCTCCAGGGATACGGACTGCTTCGGGCGGGACAGGCATTCGCTCAGCCGCTCGGGCATCGGCACGTTTGCGCCTGTGGCGCGCGCCACAACATCGGCGAATTTCGCGGGGTGCGCCGTGGCCAGCACGATTCCCTGGCGGGGCAGGTTTTCCTGCCGCTGAAAAACTCGATAGCCCAGCAACCCGATGGCCGTGTGCGGGTCGAGCAGATAGCCGTTTTGTTCCTTCGCAACGCGCATGGCATGCTCGGTATCCGCGTCGGAGAACCCTGCCCCCCAGACATGCGCTCGGAGGGCCGTCCAATTGTTATCGTAAAGGTCTTGCATCCGCGCAAAATTACTCGGATTTCCCACGTCCATCGCGTTTGAAAGGGTGCGGCGCGATGCCCGAGGATGGAATCTCCCCGTTCGTAGAAATTCGGGAACAACGTCATTCGCATTGGTGGCCGCCACGAATCGGGCCACAGGGAGCCCCATGCGCTTGGCCATGAGCCCCGCAGTGAGGTTGCCAAAATTCCCGCTCGGGACGGAGAAAACCACCGGGGTGGAAGCGTCTTTGAGCTGCGCGTAGGCCCCGAAATAGTAGAACATCTGCGGGATGAGGCGGGCGATGTTGATCGAATTCCCCGAAGTGAGCGAAAGCGTCCGGGACAACTCGGCATCGGTCAATGCCTGCTTGGCGAGTTTTTGGCAATCATCGAACGACCCGGCAACTTCGACGGCGGTGATATTCCCTCCCAGCGTGGTGAATTGCTTTTCCTGCGCTTCACTAACCCGCCCGGAGGGATAAAGGATTAACACGCGGATGCCGGGGAGGCCGAAAAACCCGTGCGCGACGGCACTCCCGGTGTCGCCGGAAGTGGCGGCGACCACGGTCAATTCCTCCCCCGAGACGCGGACAAAATGCGCCATCAACCGCGCCATGAATCGCGCGCCGAAGTCTTTGAAGGCCAGCGTCGGCCCGTGAAACAGCTCCAGAATGTGAAAATCTCCGGCGAGCGTCACCAGCGGCGCGGGAAAGTTCAACGCCTCGGCAGCGATGGTCGGGAGGATGTCTTCCGGCACATCGTCACACAGAAACAACCTCCCTGCTTCGAAGGCAATCTGCGGGAGCGTCAATCCGCGGAGGCGCGCAAAGAACGCAGAGGGCAATGCGGGAACCGTGGCGGGCATGTACAGTCCGCCGTCCTCGGCCAGCCCGCGCATGACGGCCTCGCGCAGTGAAACTTCAGGGCATTGACGGTTGGTGCTGCGGAATCTCATCGCGCGTGGTGAGCCTGTTTTTCGAGGATGCGAAGGAAATCGTTGCCGCCAAGGTGAGCGCCGCGCAAATCGGAAATCGGGACGACGCGGTGCGCCAGCTCTTCATACAGGGTCCGGCGGTATTCGATGAGTTGCGGGTAACAGCGCCCCACCGTTTCGCGCGGAGTTTCTTCCTTGCGCTGTTGAAATTGCTCGCGCCAGAGCACTGGTTTGGGGTCCCGCAAATACCGTTCGATCAATGTTGCCTGCTCTTCCGGAGACGCTTCGAGGTACACCACGGTTGTTTGCTGCCGCAGTTCTTGGCAGAATTCTTTCCCCGTGTAAATGACGCTACCCGTTGTATCCACCACGATCTTTTCTTCGCGCGCGCGCGCAAGTTCGCCGAGAATCTCCCGGATCACTTCGATTTCGCACTGGAGGTATTTCTGCTCGCGGTCGCGGTATGCGGCGCTGTCGGGCCAGCCCATCCAGGCGGCTACGCCGCCAATGCCAAGGTAACCGGCGGCCGAAAGCTCCGCGGCGAGTTTCTGCTCGATGCGGTCGTCACAAGAAATCAGGCGGTATCCGCACCCCGCTAACTTATTGGCCCAGAAGGTCTTACCGCTGCCCGACATCCCGATCAGAGCCAGCTTGAGCACAGTGCCAATCCTGGTTATCCCTCTTGAAAACGGCCAAAAAACAGCCAGGCTAAACATATCGTTTCGCCCCGTTCCCCGCAAGCTGTCTGCGCATCCTGCGGCTGTGAAATTCCGGAAACCAGGGGCCTATTGGAGAGACTCAAAGTGTCTCAAAGTGCATACCTGTCCCTCAGGACGGTTGCGCCAGCCTTGTGCAAGTGATAGGTTATGCGAGACTTCCGCTTGGGACGTGGCGGGAGCGGAACAGCGGCGGCCCCTGATTTTGGACCTTGTAGCGCGGTCCTGAGATTCGGAGCTTACCGACGTGCCCGCAAGAAAACGTGTGCAGCGCGAGCGGCCCTACTCGCAGCCTGTGCAAAACCCGCGCGCGGAGATTGCGTGTCGTACTGGTTCAGAAACGATAGCCGAATGCCGCAGATGCGGCTCAAGATTGTGTCCTTCGGTATCGTTGCGATAATCACTCTGCTGCTTTCCGGTTTCTGGAGGCTCCAGGTTGTTGACTCCGACCACTATACGCAACTCGCCGAACGCAACAGTATCCGCACCATCCCGATTATCGCGCCGCGCGGCAACATGCTGGACCGCGAAGGTCGCGTGCTTGTGGACGGTTATCCCTCCTTCAGCGTCCTGCTCTTGCGCGACGATGCTGCCTTGCTGGAGCGGACTCTGCCGCTCGTTGCCGATGGACTCAACATTTCCCTCGAGGATCTTCGCCAGCAGGTAGAGGCGGCCCGCCCCCTCCCGAAGTTCCAGGCCATTGTGGTGAAGCCGGAAGCCAGCAAAGCAGACATCGCATTTATCGAATCGCATCGCGCGGATCTTCCCGTGCTGGAAATGTTGCTGGTGCACCGCCGCCGCTATTTGCGGGGCGGATTTATGTCCCACGTGTCCGGTTATGTCGGTGAGGTCAGCGAGCAGCAGGTGGAAAACAGCAATGGGCGGCTGCGGCCGGGTGATATCGTCGGCAAAACAGGCCTCGAACGACAGTACAACGACATCTTGATGGGCGCCGACGGCCAGCGACGCATGATCGTGAATAGCGTGGGCAAGAAAGTCGAAGACCTGACAGAAACTCGTGCGACTCCCGGCAAGCCGATTCAATTGACGATTGACTATGACCTGCAAGTGGCCGCCGAGCAGGCCCTGGGCGAACGAAAGGGCTCGATTGTGGCGCTCGATCCGCGCACCGGAGAAGTCCTGGCTATGGTGAGCCGGCCCGCTCCGGACCCCAACGAATTCGCAATCCGTATTCCCAAAGAAGACTGGCAGCGGTTGAACGAAGACGACGACCGGCCCCTGTTGAACCGGGCCATTCAAGCGCAGTTAGCTCCCGGCTCGGTTTTCAAAATCGTGATGGCTACCGCGATGCTCGAGTCCAAGGCCATTCCGAGAACCATGACCGCGTTTTGTCCCGGCTATGCGGAGTTTTACGGACGGCAGTTCAAATGCCACGTCTATGGCAAGGGCGGGCACGGTGTCGTGGATTTTCACAAAGCCATCGTGCAGTCGTGCGACGTCTATTTCTACAATGTTGGGAAACAACTGGGCATCGACCGCATTTCGTATTACGCCACCAAGCTCGGGCTCGGCCACCGAACCGGAATTGATCTGCCCTCGGAAGAGCCTGGCCTGATTCCCTCGGAAGAGTGGGTGGAGCGCGTGTATCACAGGAAATGGTATGCGGGAGAGACGATATCCGTCGCGGTGGGACAGGGCGCGGTGACCACTACACCGTTGCAGCTCGCGCGCACGATCGGCGGAGTCGCCATGGGCGGCATCTTCAAACAGCCTCACCTCTTGCTCCACGCGAAATCAGTCGGCGAAGACGATTTCCCTATTTCTGAGGACACCACGGAAAAAGTGACGCAGGCCATGTGGGGCGTCGTCAACGAGGGCGGGACCGCCGCGGGCGCCAAGCTCGAGGGAATCGAGTTCAGCGGGAAGTCCGGCAGTGCCCAGGTGATCGGCTACACCACTCGGGATAAAGTCGGCAAGCAGAAACGCTTCAAGGACAATGCCTGGTTTGTGGGCTATGCTCCGCGCCGCAATCCGGAAATTGTTGTGGCCGTTCTTGTTGAGGAAGGCGAGCATGGCGGCGCCGTAGGCGGGCCGCTGGCGCGCGATGTCGTCAAAGCCTATTACGAAAAGAAGATCAGGAAGGAACAGGGACAGTACACTGTGGAATTCAAGCGCTATGATCCGGGTTCGAAGGAAAAGGGAACCCCCGTGGCGGAAGCCCGGTCGGCCATCAAGTCGGAAGACGCGATGCCCGAACCCCACCCGGTGCGAGCGGAGCACGCAAGCGCGCAGCGTTGAGTTGAACGAAGATTTCGACAGATCATCCGTCCCCGCAAGATGAAGGAATCCCAGGGAATTCGAGAATACGACTGGTGGCTGCTGGCCCTGGTCTTTACGATCTGCGCCCTCGGGGTCATGGAAATCTACTCGGCGACGCACTCCAGCAGCCAATTCGCCGGCATGCACACCAAGCAGTTGCGCTGGATTTTGGTCGGCACGGTGTTGATGTTTGCGCTCTCCCGCTTCGATTACCACAAAATTCTCGATCAGGCTCCCACTCTGTATCTGGTGGGGATTGTCGCGCTGATAGCGGTGCTGGCCGTCGGGAACAGGCGGTTTGGCGCCAAACGCTGGATTGCCGTCTTTGGGCAGTTTTTACAGGTGTCAGAACTCGTCAAGTTGATTATAATCGTGGTGTTGGCGCGCTTTCTCAGTGAGGTGCGCACCGACCGGCTCTCCCTTGCGGACCTTTTGAAAGCCGGGGTTCTTTGCGGAGTGCCGCTCGGCCTGATTCTTCTTCAACCGGACCTGGGCACGGCTCTGGTGCTTTTGCCCATGCTGGTTGTCGGAGCGTTTTTGGCAGGCATCCAATGGAAACACGCATTGGCCGTCGTCCTTCTCGGCGTGATGATGCTGCCGTTGGGCTGGCACGTCTTGAAGCCGTATCAGAAGGAGCGCATTACGACGTTCCTTCATCCGGAAGATGACCCCCGGGGATCCGGGTACCAATTATTGCAGTCGAAAATTGCGGTCGGATCCGGCGGGTTTTACGGCAAGGGGCTTGGCAACGGCAGTCAGAACCAGTTGGGTTTCGTGCCCGTGCGCTATTCGGATTTTATCCTGGCTGCCCTGGCCGAAGAATTTGGATTTGTCGGGGTTTTTGTGACCCTGATGCTCTACCTGGCGCTGCTGCTGCGCTTGGTACAAAACGGAAAGCGCGCAAACGACCGCGCGGGAATGTTTCTGGTGATGGGCGTCGCAGCAGCGCTGACTTTCCATGTGCTGGTCAATGTGGCCATGGTGATCGGCTTCATGCCGGTCACTGGCATTCCGCTGCCGCTGATGAGCTATGGCGGTTCGGCCACGCTGTTTGTTTTTCTTTCGTTGGGCTTGGTGATGAACGTGCGCATCCGCCGCTTCGTCAACTGACCCTCACAAAATGATTGGCAAGATCAGTTCGATTCCCGCTCCTTTGCAGCCCCGGCTTCGTCGGGGCGCATCCTGGTCGGGAAAGCCAAATTGCAGAGGTACGCATCGCCCGAAAAAAGGCCCGGGAACAACCCGGGCGGGGAACCTGGAACGCGAAATGAACGTGTGGAACCAATCCGCACCCGGACGCTCCGCTTTCGCAAGAACGGAAGATGTGGCCCGCGTTACCGCCGGGCTCCCGCACGCGGCGATGCCCCCGAGGAGTTTTCATGTCGAAAGAGCTGGTTATTTCCGCGGCCCCGCACGAGACGCGGGTCGCCATTCTGGAAGAAGGGCAACTTTGCGAAATCTATATTGAGCGCGAAAAAGAATTTGCGCTCGTAGGAAGCATCTACAAGGGACGGGTTACACGCGTGCTGCCCGGCATGCAGTCGGCCTTTGTGGATATCGGACTCGACGGCGACGCCTTCCTGTATGTCAGCGATTTCCTGGAACATCTGGAAGAATACGACCACGTCGTTTCCACCGTCGAAACCAAAGTCGAAAAGATGGAGCAGCAGGGCGGCCAAGTCTTTTCGCCCGCCCCCCCCGAAGCGCCGGCGGTTGCGGTGGAAAGCGAGCCACCTGCCGCCAGTCAACCTGTTGAGCGCGTAATCCTGCCCGGCGAAACCAGGGCTGCTGCCGATTCGCAAGCGAACCTGGCCCAGACCCCCGCAAGCAGCCAGGGGTACTCGAATCAGGGGCGTCCCCCGGAGAGGCGTGATCGCGATTCGCGCGGCGACTTCGGCCGCGATCAGGGACGCGGACCGCGAGGGCGCTGGGGACGCCGCGGCGGTAGCGGGCGCGGCGGCGATCGCCGCCCCGGCCGCGACTTGCCTCCTTCGAAATATGCATCGTCGCGCCCGTACGAGAATCGTCCCTACGACCGGCGGCCCTCCGAGCCGCGGCCGTTCGAACCTGTTCCACCGGGAGCGGAACCCATTATTCTCCCCGGCGAATCACTCGCCAAATACACAGAGCGTCCAGCCGCGCCTGCCTCAAGCGCAAACTTGGGCGCAGGGAACGAGAACCCCGCCGCCACGCACGGACTCGAAACCATCGCACCGGCAATCCTGCCGGAAGGGCAAAGGGAGGAAGCGGCCAGCTCTCTTCCTCATTCTTTGTATGTCGGCGAAACGTCTGCGCCCGCGCCCGAACAAATCGCTCGCGAACACTCCATCGCCGACCCCGATTTGAGCGAGGACGAAGCCATCTCGCTCGCCGAACAGCTCGCTGAAGCAAAACACGAAGAAGCCCAGAAAGAAGCCGAAGCGCAAGCTGCCGCCGCGGAAGGCGATCTCAACGGCGAAGACCACGAACACGCCGGCGAGCCGCATGCCGGGGCGGAAGCCGAAGAAGAAACCGTTGGAGAAGGCGAAGCGGAAGCCCCCGGCCCGGAGGAAGAAGCTTCGGAGGATCTCCAGCCCATCGAGGCGGGCGCAGAGCCGCTCGCCGCGCCTGGGCCTGCTCCGGACATTTTGCCCGGCGAGACGCGCTCCCCAATATCTGCTTCGGAGGGATCCAATCTCCAACCGACGCAGGCGCGCATTCAGGATGCGCCCCGCGCTCGATTCCAGCGGCCCATGCGCCGCGGTGGCCGCGACCGTGGCCAGCGTCCCGGCGGGCACCGGCCGGCTCATCACGAGCGCCATGGCGGCCACGGCCATCCCGCCCCGCGCCGTCCGCAGCTCATCTCCGAAATGCTCCGCGCGGGCGAGGAGATCATCGTCCAAATCGCCAAGGAACCCCTCGGCAAAAAAGGCGCGCGCATCACCAGCCACGTCGCGCTGCCCGGGCGCTTCCTGGTGTACATGCCCACCGTGGATCACATCGGCGTCTCGCGGAAGATCGCCTCCGCGGAAAACCGTCAGCGCCTGCGCCGCCTCGTCGGCGAATCCAAAGGCACCTTCCCCGGCGGTTTCATTGTTCGAACCGCCGCCGCCAATGCCAGCGATGACGAAATCCGCACGGACGTCGAATTCCTCGGCCGCAGCTGGGACGAGATTCGCACCAAGTCCGAGCAGCGCCGCGCGCCTTCCCTGCTCCATCGCGACCTCAATCTGGTCGAACGCATTCTCCGCGACTACCTCAGCGACGACTACACCGCCATCTGGATTGACAACGAAGAGGAGTACAGCAAGATCGTCGAATTCGTCGGCCGCTTCCAGCCGAAGATGGTGGGCCGCGTCAAGCTCTACACCAAGGACGCGCCCATCTTCGAGGAGTTCGGCATCCAGCAGGAGCTGGACAAGGCTCTGCGCCCGAAAGTGTGGCTGAAATCCGGCGGCTACATCGTCATCAACCACACCGAAGCGCTCGTGGCCATTGACGTCAACACCGGCAAGTACGTCGGCAAAGGCTCCTCGCGCCTTGAAGACACCATCGTCAAGACCAACCTCGAAGCGGTGAAGGAGATCGTCCGGCAGATCCGCCTGCGCGACCTCGGCGGCATCATCGTCCTGGACCTGATTGACATGGAGGAGCGCCGCAACCGCGAAAAAGTGATGGATGCGCTCAACGCCGCTCTCGAAACCGACCGCGCCCCGTCGAAGGTGCTTTCTTTCAATGAATTCGGCCTGGTGTCCATCACGCGCAAACGCACCAAGCAGGCCCTCGAGCGCGTCCTCTGCCAGCCCTGCCCGTATTGCACCGGCTCCGGCATGGTCAAGTCCGTGCCCACCATCTGCTACGAGATTCAGGCGGAAGCGCGCAAGATGGCCGCGGAACTCGATTCGCAGAGCGTCACCCTGCGCGTCAACCCCGAAATCGCCAAGGCCCTCAAGACCCGCGAGTCCTCGCTCGTCGAAGAGCTCGAGCAGGCCACGCACAAGAGCGTCATCATTCAGGCCGACCCCACGCTCCACTGGGAACAGTACGACATTTACTAGAGGTCGGGGGTTAGAGGTTCAAAGCAAGAAAGAGTCCAGCAGAAAGCGATTGCCTGTACTTTGCCGCCCGGGTGATACACCGCCCGGGCGTTCTGTCTTATGTACAAGAAAGAATGTAACCTCGATGCTGCCAGACCGGTAAACGATATAGAGGGCAGCGCATGGAACTGCTGGAGCGGTTCACGGCAGGCGACCTCGATGCGTTCGAAACTCTTTTTCGCCAGCATCAGGCCCAGGTTTATCGCTGGGTGTTGCGGATCCTGCGCGATCCCGCCGCAGCGGAGGATTTGACTGTGGAAGCCTTCTGGCGGGCGTATCGTGCCCATGCGCGGTTTCATGCAGAAGGCAACTGGAGCGCGTGGGTGCGGCGCATCGCGACGAACGCCTCGCTGGATTACCTGAAGAGGCGGCGCCCGGAAACAGAGTTGCCCGAAGACGTAAAGGCTGTGCCGTCCCCGGACGGAGCCGTCCAAGAGGAGACGCGGTGCAAGATCCGCCAAGCGCTTTCAGAATTGCCGCCGCGTCTGCGCATTGTTGCGGTCCTTGCGCTTGTCGAAGAAGAGCCCTACGGCCGGATCGCTGAAGCTCTGGGGATTTCGGAAGGAGCCGTCAAACTGCGGCTGTTTCGCGGGGTGCGGCTGTTGCGGAAAAAACTCCATCGCATGGGTGTGAGGCCATGAACGAAGAAGATCTGAAACAAATGGGGAAGCGGCTCCGGAACGCGTTGGGGCCGCTGAAAAACGCCGAGCTGGAGCGCGACCTCTGGCCGGAAATGGTGAGAAAGCTGGATCAAACGACAGTTCATGTCCCTTGGTTCGATTGGGTCCTGCTCGCAGGACTGGGAGTTGCGCTGTGGTTTTTCCCGGCGCTCCTCCCGGCGCTGCTCTATCACATATGAAGGAGGAGGATCTATGGGCAAGCACATCTATCTGCGCGCGTACCTGGCCGGGATCGCCGTGCCGACGGTGCTCCTTCTGGTGGCCATGACTTTGTACACGATCCTTCGTGTGATCTACCGCTTCCCCGTTCCCATCGAGCGCGTGATCGTGTTTCCGATGGCCATTGTTCCGAACCTGTGGGGACTCTGGAATGTCGTGTATGTTGCCTTTCTGGCAAGACACCGGTTTCCACTCGGACTTCACGGCGATGCCTTGGTGTTTCTTGTCTCCCCACTCGGGTTTCTCTTCGCCAGGGTTCTTGAATTCCCTCTGCCTCATATTTTCTTTGTGCTGGCCCCCATTGCGATTCCTGTCGGCTTGGCCGTTTACTATCTCGCGTGGAAATACTTGGTCGGATTCTTGAATGCGGAGCTGGGAATTGCCTGAAGGTGAGCCGGGCGTTCAGTCTCCGGAGTAGCGCTGCTCCTTCCACGGGTCGGCGTAGATGTGGTAGCCGTTCTGCTCCCAGAAACCTGGTTGGTCTTCCGCAAGCAGCTCGAAGCCGCGCACCCACTTGATGCTCTTCCACGCATACAGGTGCGGCACAACCAGGCGCACCGGGCCGCCGTGCTCGGCAGCCAGCGGTTCACCATCGTGCTCCAATGCGAAAAGCACGTTGGGGCGCGACAAGTCTGCTAGCGGAACATTGGTGGTGTAATTCTGCTCGTCGTGCAGCAATGCATATCGCGCGTCGGGCTTCGCCTCAACCAGCTTCATCACTTCCGTAAACAACACGCCCTTCCAGCGGTTGTCGAAGCGGCTCCAGCGCGTGACGCAATGCATGTCCGCAAGAACTTCCGTCTGCGGCAGGCGGCGGAACTCTTCCCACGAGAGTCGCTGCGGCTTTTCCACCAGCCCGGTAATCCGAAAATCCCACGTCGCCGGGTCGAAGCGAGGCACTCCTCCGTACTGCAGCACCGGCCACTTCAGCGTAAGCGATTGCCCCGGCGGCAATCGCCCTTCGCTCCTCCTCTGCCGTTCGAGCTGTCTTCGCTCGCTGTTTTCCCACATCTGCAAGCCCGTTCCCTCTTGCGTTGCCGCCGGCCGGCAAACTCCTGCCGCTAGCCCAAATCCACCTCGAGCCCGCCCATCAGCCGCGCCGCAAAGTTGTACAGAAGGGCTGAAAGCGCGGCCATCACTCCCCCGAATACGCCGTACACAATGGGGGCGATCACGATCGCCATCGTTCCGAAAATCATGCCGCCCACAGCCGAACCAGGCGCATTGTTGGAATGCAAGAACGCCACTCCCACCAGGCTAAACAAGGAGATGCAGGCTCCGATAATCAACCCCAGGAACCCGTAGAGGACTACCCCTACCTTGAACGCCGACCCGGGACCAACGCGCTTCACAACGGCCATCATTCACCTCCGGAAGGAAA
>Ga0209701_10001904_pt1 | contig 13528 bp, 14 predicted proteins | sample CZO8metaG_4_FD_188356 | JGI IMG/M metagenome (GOLD analysis project Ga0209701, IMG submission 188356) | Vadose zone soil microbial communities from the Eel River Critical Zone Observatory, Northern California, USA - CZOApr15con2H3.8 metaG... | ecosystem: Environmental > Terrestrial > Soil >...
TAAAGCCGATACGTTGATGATGCTCGACCGTTCCATCGCCAGGATCAGGCACTAGCTCCTTGTGATCTGAAGGTGCCCGGTCTTGGCAGAACTCCCTATGTGCGCCAACGTACAGCCGTACTTGGTCCATTTCTGAACGAATCCTTTTTCCAGGAGCTGCTGTGCGGCGCGTACGAATCCTTGCGGTGGCTGCATTCGCCCTGTTGAGCCTAGCGGCATCCACGCTCGCGGCCCAGGGCTCGCACTATCACGTGGTCAAGCGGATGGTCCCATGACCGTCGTGCACGTAGACTCGCCGGATAAGTTCTCGGTGGTCGAAAAGGTCCCCACGGGTGGTGGCGCTCGCACGTGCGCGGTCGACGAGAAAACTCACAAGGTCTACGTCTTCTATTATGAAGGACCGACGCGCGAGACCGCTCAGCTCGTTCTTGCCGTGCTCGCGCCGTAAGACCTGTTGCTAGGAGTGAAGAGCTTCCGCTGGATCGTTCCGATCGTCGGGACTCTTGCGGCAACGGCCGCATGCGGCGGTGACCCTTACGAACGCTACGGAAACGCCGTTCATGCCGACGTCGATGCCGGCATGGCCGACGCATTCCAGATGACCGCCCGGCTCCAACTCACGGTCGTTCACAACAGGATTCCGGACGACAGCCTGCCGGTGGCGGCGCGCATTGTGACCCGGGCGGCAGGCGCAGTGCGGAAGCGTGCGGTCCATTTCGCGGCGGTGAAGCCGCCGCCGGATCTTTCCGAGGCGCACGCCGGGTTAAGCGCGGCACTCTCGAGAGTCGCGGAGGCCCTGGAGGCGATGGGTGCCGCGTTTCAGCGGTGTGCCGAGGCGCCCTGCCAGGGCCAGGTTGATTCCGTTTCGTCGCAGTTCGCATTTGTCGGAGAAGACCTGAAAAATGGCAGAGCGTTTGTCCAACGGCTCCTGTTGCGCCACGGAGTGCTGCTCCGTCCGTGAGGCCAATCCTCGCGTATGAGGCGCTCATCGCTGCCTTAGTCGTGGCAGCGTGTTCCCCGGCCGAGAAGCAGCTCGAGTCTGGCCGCCGCTACATGAGCATCACCTACACCGACACAACCTTCGAGTCCTTTGGGCGGACCGATCAGGCGATCACCGGACTCCTCGTGGAGGAGGGGAACGACTCGGTGCGCTTTCGCCTCAACACGACCTCGGACGCGCTGGTATCCGTGATGGATATCACCGTGCATCCCGTGACCAGCCGGGGCGAGCGGCCGATGACGCGACGCGTCGGCATGCCGAAGGGAACGCTGCCGCTGATGGCGTCATCGGTCGCCTGTCTCGAGCAGCTCTTGCGGCGTGCCCGTGTGCTCGGCGGAGACAGCGTGAGTCTCCCAGTGATGCTGGTCGGCGCCCACGCGTCACTCGACGTGTTCACCATGATTCGGAACGGGACTGATTCAGTCGTGTTTGTTGGTCCGGACGGGAATCTGGCGGCCGGCCTTCACCTCGCCGTCGATGAGCAGGGACACATCCTCGGCGGCGTGATCCCGATTTCCGGGACGAGGATACTCAGCATTGAAGGGACGGATAACAAGTGAAGGAATGGGGTCCCCCGGTCTTAGGAGACCCCGTCGCCCTCGTCACCACGCGATTGCGTAATTAGAGAGAGCCTCAAAAAGCTGCGCGAACAACGTCATTGAGCGTCACCCCCCTTCCTGAGTGCGAACCGGCGGCAGAAGCGGCCCTAACGACGCCACACGTCGCGCGGTACGTTAGACGAACAGCAACGTGGCCCGCCGCCCTCATCGAAGTCTCAACACCTTGTTCCGGAGACGCTTAGGGGGTAACGAAGTGAGCAAGCGCGAGCCGATCAGTTTCCTGGTGTTCTCTGCTTCGCTGCGAGCCGGCTCCCTCAATACCACGCTCGCCAAGCTCGCGGCGAGTTCGATCGAGAAGCAAGGCGGAACGGTGGACCTCGCCGCCATGCGCGCCTTCGACAGCCCTTCTTACAGTCAAGACGCGCAAGCGCAGGGCTTTCCGCCCGGCGCGACGGAGCTGCGTCGCCGTCTCGAGGCGAACGATGGGTTCGTCATCGCCTCACCAGAGTACAACGGGTCGATGCCGGGACTGTTGAAGAACGTGATCGATTGGGTGTCACGATTTCGGCCGCAGCCGTTCAATGACAGGCACGCGCTGCTGTTGTCGGCGTCGCCATCAATGACCGGAGGTAATCGCGGTTTGTGGACCTTGCGCGTCCCCCTCGAGCATCTGGGCTCGCGTGTCTATCCCGACATGTTCTCGCTCGCGCAGGCGCACCAGGCGTTTGATGCGCAAGGCAACATCGCCAATCAGCAGCTCGCCGACCGCTTCGACCAAACGATCGCGGGTTTCATGGATCTGGCCGAGGCGGCGAAGCACTACCCCTGCGCCAAGACGGCCTGGATCGAGTTCCTCGGCGAACATCCCAACTCCCCGATCGATCGGGTCGACAAGCCCGCGTAACGCACTCTCAATGACCCGAGTTGCGTGCGAGCTTGGCGAGCTGCTGCCGCGCCATGCCGAGGCTGGCGCGTTCCCGGTCGAGGACGAGATGCACGAACATGTCCTCGTCGGGGCCGAGGACGCGGATCACGTGATACTGCGTGTCCACCGTGATCATGATGTCCTCGATGCCGTCGCGGAGCCGAAACGCGGCTTGCACGAGATCGTGGGCGATCCGCGCCGCCCGCTCCATATCGAGCCCGCGCCCCACCGCGACGTGGCCGAGCACCGCCCCGGTCGTTGCGTGTACGAGCGCGGCGCCCATCGCGCCGTCAATCTTGAGGATTTCTGCCAGCAGGTCGTCCGTGCGAAGGTCCACGTTTCGCTGCGGCTGGACGGCGCGTTCCTGCTCGCCGCGCGAGTGCGCTGACTCGTCGAGCAACCGCGCGGCCTCCATCAGCACGTGCTGGAGCGGCTCCCGCACCGTGCGCTCCCGCGCCCGCCGCTTGTAAAAGATCTCGACCGTGGGATCGGGCCAGCCCAGGATTTCGTAGGTCGCCTCCAGACCATCGAGATGACGGGTGTGCGCGTGCACAAAGGCACCGTCATCGAAGTACAAGCGGCCCTCGCGCTGTGCTGCCTTGACGACAACGAGACCGCTCTTCCGCTCCACTTCGAGCAGTTGCAGCAGGCCGAACAGCGTGATCCCGGTGATGCGACCGACCGCCCTGGGGTCGAGCACCCGCTGCAGCTCGTCCGCGAGAGACACCACGTCCACCGGCTTCGAGAAGACGGCCGCGATACCGTAGTGATGTAGCCGCTGCCGTAGTTCCGCGTGGATCGGTTGACCGGTCATGACGGCGACCGGCAGCCGGACCTCCCGTTCGAAGAGTTCCGCGAGGAGCGTGAGCCCATCCATCACGGGCATCTGCAGATCGGTGAGGATCGCGTCCACGTGCTGCGTGCCGAGGAGCTCGAGCGCGTGTCGCCCATGCTCGGCGGGGATGACGGTAAATCCGCCGGTGCGATTGAGCGCCCGGCTCAACGCACTGCGCACAAAATTGTCGTCGTCCACGAGGAGCAGGTTCGACATCGACTACAACATAGCGGGCTGACAACACAAACCACTGTCGGAACCCTAAGGGCGGCTGGTTTTCTGAGAGAACTTGCCCGGCACAGCATAGCTCGTGTCGGTCACTCTTCCTGTTTCCATTACTTCCTTCAACCTATGCAGATTTGCAGACACTTCAGCGGCCGGGAATTTGCCGATCAGCGCAAGCGCCGTGCGTCCGAGTCTCCCAAGAGGGGCCTTCATCACTTCGCGAACCTCCGTTTCACCGGCCTCGGAGCCAACGAAATGGATTTCCCAGCGGGTTTTCAGTCCAGGCAGGATGACGGTCTCGTATCGGATCAACTCGTTCGCACGCTCGTCCGTCACCTTGATCGTCCAGCTCGCTCGAACGCCTAGGGGACCCTGTATGGTCCATCGAGAGGTCGTTGGATCCGTCGTCTCGACTGCCATGACGTCCCCCAGGAAGCTCGGCAAATTCTTGAAGTCCCGATAGAACCTGAAGACGTCCGCTATTGGGCGTTTGATCGTTACACTCGCGGCGATCGTGTCCTCGCGCATAAGTTCTCCGTGAAGGGAGTCGAATAGAGCTATGATAACCAAGAGCGAGCGCTACCGCGAAGTCCTGGCGGTACTCGCCCGTCACGGCATCGGCGTGCTCGAGGATCAACTCATCAAGCACGAGGCCGGCGATCGCGCGCGCGCGCAGCATCTGCGCCATGCCTGCGAGGAGCTCGGCACCATGTTCGTCAAGCTCGGCCAGGTGCTTTCGACGCGCGGCGACCTGTTGACCGAAGCGTATCGCACGGAGCTCGCGAAGCTGCAAGACGAAGTTGCCCCACTGCCCGTGACGGTCATTGCCGAAGTCATTCGACAAGACTTGGGCGCACCGCCCGAGCAGCTGTTCGCATTCTTCGATCCCAAGCCGTTGGGGAGCGCGTCCATCGGCCAGGTGCATGCCGCGCGGCTCTCCGATGGCCGAGAGGTCGTGCTCAAGGTCCGCAAGCCCGGCGTCGACGAGCTCGTGCAGATTGATCTTGAGATTCTGACCGGTCTCATCGATGAGTGGTCGCCGCGTTTCCAGGTGCTCGAGCAATACGACGCGCGCGGCTTGGTTCGAGAGTTCAGCGACGCGCTTCGCTCGGAGCTCGACTACAGCCGCGAAGCCGCCAACAACAAGTTTTTCGGCAGAGTGTTCGCGCACGAACGGGGCTTCAACATCCCCGAGCTCGTTGACGAGTACTCCAAGGGACGGGTGCTGACCGAAGCACGTGTCGATGGACGCAAGCCTTCGGATGTCTCCCACCTGCCGACACGGCACCGCGCCGTCGTCTCGCGCCGCATCGCCCGGTTCGTGTTGGAACCCGCATTCGAGCGCGGCGTCTTCTACGCGGACCCGCATCCGGGCAATCTGCTGATAAAGGAAGACGGGTCGCTTTCCATCGTTGATTTCGGCAAGGTCGGGCACCTTACACCCGACGTACGACGCCGAGTCGCCGACTTGTTCGTCGCCATCGAGCGCAACGATGCGCAGCGGCTAGCGGATCGCCTGATCGAGCTCACGGCGCCAACCCATCCGATCGATCGCACGTTGATCACGAGAGAGATCGACCGGATGCTCGCGCTGTACGTCAATGTGTCGCTGGAACACGTGCGGTTCGGGGACGCGACAGGCGAGCTGCTCCAGCTGGTTCGTCGCCACGGACTGCGAATGCCGGGGAATCTCGTGCAGTTCTTCAAGGCGCTGGCGATGTGCGAAGGCATACTGCAAGCCATCGATCCCGATTCGAGTTTTGCGGACTACTTGCGGCCGATGATCGGAAAGCTGGTCTACCAGGAATTCACCGGCCGGCAGTCGCTCGCGCGTCTGCGCGATTCGGCCATAGACGCCGCCGAGCTCAGCATCGAGCTGCCGCGACGCATCGACCGCCTGCTGGGCGAGCTCGAACGCGGCAATCTGCGGATCTGGACGCGGATCGAAGACATCGAGCCGTTTGTCAAGCGCCTGGAGCACCTCGCTCGACGGGCGAATGCCATGATGCTCTCGGCGGCGTTCATCGTAGGGCTTGCGATCGTCATGCTGTATTACCACCCGCAAGGTTGGCAGGGGGGATCGGCGTGGTGTTCTGGTTTGCGGTTGCGGCTGCGGGCATCGGCGTCGTGAGAGCCGTCTTGGCCTTGCGAAAGTGAGGGATTTCGCCGTTATTGCCACGACGATGGCGAATCGTGCGAGCAAGGCCTGCCTCTGTAGCGGGCCCCGTTCCTGGGGTCCGGCAAGTGGCGTTGATTTCGTCATAGCGTAAACGGCTTCACGAATCTCGCGACCGGCTGCGGCCCCGGAACTTGGGCTGTAGCCGGTCGCGTTCTTTTCGGGACAAACCTGAACGGCAACGTTCGAAACAGGAGGACACAATGCCTGAGACTTTGGCACCCGTCGACGACATCGAAGCGCGCGGGTACGCACACCCCGAGGTTCTGGTCTCGACTCAGTGGGTGGCCGATCACCTCACCGACGCCGACGTCCGCATCGTCGAGTCGAACGAGGACGTCTTGCTGTACGAAACGGGACACATCCCCGGAGCGGTAAAAATCGACTGGGTCGCCGATCTCAACGATCCCTTGATCCGCGATTACATCGACCGCCCGCGATTCCAACGACTGCTGCGGTCGAAGGGAATCAACGAGAGCAGCACGATCGTCCTGTACGGCGACAAGAACAACTGGTGGGCGACCTATGCCTTCTGGGTGTTCCGGCTCTTCGGCGTGAAAAACCTGCGGCTGATGGACGGTGGCCGGCTACGCTGGGCCGACGAGGGACGCGAGCTGGTGACCGCGGTGCCCCGGTACCCCGAGGGCAACATCACCGTCAAGGACCGCGACGATGTCCGCAGCCGCGCGTTCCGCGAGCAGGTGTTGGAGCATGTGAAGAGCGGCAAGCGGCTGGTGGACGTGCGGAGTCCCGAGGAGTATCGCGGCGAGCGGATGCACATGCCCGAGTATCCTAATGAGGGCGCGCTCCGCGGCGGCCATGTCCCGGGCGCGCGGAGCATCCCGTGGGGCAGGGCGATCAACCCGGAGACCCACACGTTCCGGCCGGCCAGCGAGCTGCGGACGATTTACCAGGAGGAACACGGGCTCACGCCGGGAGGCGACGTCATCGTCTACTGCCGGATCGGTGAGCGTTCCTCGCACACGTGGTTCGCCCTGACGTACCTCTTGGGCTTCGAGCGCGTCCGCAACTACGACGGCTCGTGGACCGAGTGGGGCAACCTGGTGAAAGCACAGGTGGAGAAGCCGTAGTGGACCGGGAAACGCGGATCGCCTGGCTGGTCGACCACAACCAACGACCGCGCCATCGAGGTAGGCTCCCGGACGCGGATGCCAGCGTCCCAGGGGGCAACCCCGGATGCGGCGACGTCATCACGATGTACGTCAAGGCGAAGGACGGTGAGGACCGTGTCGCGGCCGTCAGCTTCGAGGGCGTTGGCTGCACCTTGAGCCAGGCGGCCGCGTCGATCCTCGCCGAGCGCGTAAACCGGCTGAAGCCGGCGTTCGCGGAGGTCCTCGCGTTCTCCTACGAGGAAATGCTCGACCTCCTCGGGCGTGACATCGCATCGTCCCGCCCCCAGTGCGCGACGCTGGCGCTCGGCACGCTCAAGGGTGCCGTCAAGACGGTGGACATGAACCGGAAGCTACGGGCGGCTGGCCACACCGATGAGGAGATCGCCGAGCTCCGTCGCGCGATCGCGGCGCAGGCCGAGGGGACGGGTCTGGTGATTGGGGAAGGGGCCGAGCGGTCGGCGCGTAGCCTTAAAACACCACCGTCTGGATGGAGTGTGGCCGCGCGCTGATCTGCACTGACGCGGAGCCGACGGCGAGGTTGTAGTCTCCGCCCTTTGACGTCGGATTCATCACGACCACGACCACCCTACCGTCGGGGTTCGCGAAAGCCGTCGCGAGCAGCATGCTGCGGCTCGGCGCCGCCAAAATCCTTCTGGCGCCAGGACGGATGAATTTCGAGAAATGTCCGATGTAGTAGTACGAATTCGTGTAGATGAGCTTGCCGGTACGCGTGTCGGCATGGATCGGGGCAAAGCAGAAGTTGCCGACGTGGTTGGGACCGCCTCGTTCATCCAGCAGGATATTCCAGTCCGTCCATCCCTCGGCGCCCGAATTGAAATCGTGGATCATCGAGCGCCCGTACGCCTCGCCCAGGCTCCAGCGTCCGTACCCGGTGGAGTCGAAATTCGCCGGTGTGCCTTCGGTGAAGAGGAGGTGCTTGCTGGGGTAGAGCCGGTTCACCAGCGCCACGTTGTCGTACATCTGTGTCCCGCCCGACCAGTCTTCATACCAGTGGAACGCCATCCCCCAGGCGTACTTCGCGGCCGCGGAATCGCCGAAGATGGTCAGCGCCCGCTCGATGATGAGATCGCGGTTATGGTCCCAGACCATGATGTTGACGTCACGCAGTCCCTGTCCCCACATCGCCGGACCGAGGTGGTTCTTGAGAAAATCGCGCTCATCCGCCGCCTGATAGACGCATGATTCCCACGTCTGGGTCGCCATCGGCTCGTTCTGAATCGTGATGCCCCACACCGGCACCCCTTCCTTCCTATAACTCTCGACGAACTTCGCGAAATACCGAGCCCAGGCGTGAGCGTACTCGGGGCGTAGGTGACCGCCGTGCAGCATGTTGTTGTTGTCCTTCATGAACGCCGGCGGGCTCCAGGGGCTGGCAAAGAGCTTGAGCTTGTTGCCGGTCGCAGCCATCGCGCGCTTGATGAGCGGGATTCTGAACCGTAGGTCGTGCGCGACGGAGAACGAAGTCAGGGCCGAATCGCCTTCCGTCACGTAGGTGTAGCTCTCGCTCGAGAAGTCGCAGCTGTGGATGTTCGTCCGGCCTAACGTGTATCCGATCCCACGATCGGCACTGTAATACGCTGCGATCAATTCTTCCTGCTGGGCCGCGGGGAGTTTGGCGAACGTCTCGGCTGCGGCGTCAGTCAGCGCTCCGCCGATTCCGATCAGCGGCTGAAACGTTTTCGTCGGATCGACGAAGACGTACACCTTGCCTTCGGATGTCGGCTCCGAAGGCTTGAAGACCAGTGTGTCGGTGGCGGTCAGCCGCAAGCTGGTGCTTTCGGCCGTGGTGTAGACGATCGCGCGACGCTGAGCGTTGAGGTTTCCAGCAAGCAGGACTAGCAGCCAAAGCTTTTTCATTAGGCCTCGATTTTTGAAAACCGCCACGCCCCGAAGAGCACGAACAAGACCCCAACCCCCAGCAGCACGGCAACGTCCAACGCGACGCCGAAATGCGTCCGCCCGATCAGCAGGCCGCGCACCCCGTCGACGCCGTAGGTGAGCGGATCGACGCGCGTGAGCGCCCCCAACACTCGGGGGAGCCCCTCGAGCGGATAGATCGCCCCCGAGAGAAAGAAGGTCGGCATCACGAGGAAATTCATCACCATCTGAAAGCCCTGCATCTCCTTGAGGCTCGACCCGATCGCGGTCGCCAGCGCCGAGAAGATCACGGCGATCAGCGCGATGACGAGAAACGCGAGCGGCACCGCGAGGAGGCTCTCCGGGCGGAATCCGGCGATGAGGGTGACGACGAAAATCAGCGTGCCCTGCAACACCGCGACGGTGGCCCCGCCGAGCGTGCGCCCGATCATGATTGCCAAACGCGGCACCGGCGCGACCAGCGTCTCTTTCAGGAATCCGAACTGGCGGTCCCACAGCATCGTGAACCCCGAGAACATGGCCGTAAACAGCACGGTCATGCCGATCACGCCTGGCGCTATGAACTGGAGATAGCTGCCCTCGCCGGCGCGCCGGAACACGGGGCCGAGGCCGAACCCCAGCACGCCGAGATACATGAGGGGGGCACCGAGCGATGCGACGATCTGGACGCGCGAGCGCAGGTATTTCTTCAGCTCCCGCAGCCAGAGAATGAAGACGACGGTCATGTGCTCATCTCCTCCACACGCGGGCGACCTGCCGCATCTGATCTGCGGCCGTGGCGCTCTCGTCCCGGATCGTCGTACCGGTGAGCGCGAGGAACGCCGCTTCGAGCGAACCGGTGCTGGTTTGCTGCTTGAGCTCCGCGGACGAACCCGTGGCGACGATGCGCCCGTGGTCGATCACCGCGATGCGATCGGCCACGCGGTCGGCTTCGTCCATGTAGTGCGTCGTGAGAAACACCGTCACGTGCTCCGCCTCATTGAGATTCCGCACGTGGGTCCACATCTGATTGCGGCTCTGAGGATCGAGGCCGAGCGTCGGCTCGTCCAGAAACAGCACCTTCGGGGTGTGCAGCAGTCCACGGGCGATTTCGAGGCGGCGTTTCATGCCACCGGAAAACGTCTTCACCAGGTCATCGCGCCGCTCCCACAGCTCGAACATGCGGAGCAGGGTTTCGCTCCGCTCGCGGCGGGCGCGACGCGGTACATGGTACAGGACGCCGTGGACATCCATGTTCTCCCACGCCGTGAGGTCGCTGTCGAGACTCGGGTCCTGGAACACGACGCCGAAGCGCCGCCGCACCTCCGTCTGGTGCGTGGCGGGATCGAGCCCATCGAGCTCGAGCGAGCCGCTCGTTGGCCGCAGCAGCGTCGTCAGCATCTTGATGGTGGTGGTCTTTCCGGCGCCGTTCGGACCGAGAAACGCGAAGATCTCGCCGGCCTGGACGTCGAAGGAGACGTCGTTGACCGCCGTGACCTTCCCGAACGACTTGACGACGTGCGCGACGCGGATGATCGGGCGATCGCTCACTCTCAGTAGCTCCGACCGAAGGCAAACGGATAGAGCGGCCGGACGCTGTCGTGCGGTAGGTCGGAGCGTTGCGCCTGGACCGCTTCCATCGACGATGGCAGCTCGAATGGCAGCTTTCCCTCGGGCCGTGCCCGGCCGGTCAGTACATCGATCAAGGCTGCATCACTTACCCCGAAGTTCGCGATCAGCGCCCGCGCGTTGTCTTTGATTGGGGTGAGAATCGCGGGGCGATCGAGATAGACGGTCACGATCGTCGGCACCACGGCGCTCACACGCTTGAACGCCACGTAATCGGAATCGGTGTCTTTGAACGCGAGACTGCCCTCGTGGAAGAACTGGCCGAAGACGTACTGCGGATGGAGACGCTCAAAGGGCGCGCTGAGCCGGACGATGGCGACGTCCGCCTGCTTGGGATCGGTGACGACGGTCCAGCCCTCGCGCGTCGCCGCCGCGGGCGCGACGCCATGGACGTAGACGCGGAGCGAACGGTTCGCGGGAGACTTGAACGGCAGGATCCCGCCCTGGTTCTCGAGCAGCACCAATGCTCGGCGCTGCGCATCGACACCGGCAGCGAGGAACGTGGGATTCCCGACCAGTCGCGCCGCAGAATCGGGGTTGACGAAAGGGTGCTCGAACAACCCCTGCGCGAACTTCTGGGTGAGAATGCGGACGACCGAGCTGTCGAGCCGCGCCTCGGAGAGCTCGCCCGCCTGCACGGCGGCGACCAGCATGTCGGCGCGCTCGGTCCCGCCGAACTCATCCACCCCGGCCTGGACCGCTTTGACGAATCGCCCGCGCATCGGGAGATCCTCGACGCCCCACGGCATGCCGACGTCCGCGAACGAGGGGCGCTCGCCGGCCGGCGCGCCGTTCTTGCACCGCTCCGCGCAGTCCCACGTGATCGCCCAGTCGGTGACAATCACGCCCTGAAAACCGTAGTGGCCACGCAGCATGTCGGTCAGGAGCTGGCGGTTGAATCCGGCGCCGACCTGCTCGATGGGTTTGCCGTCCCACGCGGCACCTTCGAGGATCGAGTACGTCGGCATTACCCCGGCGGCATGGGCGGCAAAGGCGCCAAGGAAGGGGCGGATGTGATACTCGAGATTGTGACCGGGGAATGTGGCGAACCGTCCGTAGTACGCATGACTGTCCCAACCATCCTTTGCTGCTCCGTAGCCGACCCAGTGCTTGACCACAGTGACGACGCCGGTCGAGTCAACGCCGTTCGGGCCGTGCTGAAACCCGGTGACGTAGGCGCGCACGTGCCGGCCGGCCAGGTCGGCGTCCTCGCCGAACGTACCGGCGACGCGCGGCCAGCGGGGCTCCGTCGCGAGGTCGGCCTGGGGCGACAGGGCCATGTGGATGCCGACCGCGCGATACTCCTGACGCGCGATGTCGCCGAAGCGGCGCGTGAGCGCGGTGTCGTCGATGGCCGCGAAGCCGAGCGCTTCCGGCCACTGCGAGAACGTGGTCTGACTGCTGACGCCGGGCACGTATTGGAAATGGTTGCGCGGGTCGGTGCTGATCGTCAGCGGAATGCCCAGCCGCGTGCGCTCAGCGATCGCCTGGAGGACGTTGTTCGCGACCGCGAGCCTCCGGGGATCGGTGTTCAGGCGGGTGATCAAGTTCGTGACCTTGACGCTGTCGATGAGCGCGCGCGCGGACGCGGTGTCGTATTGACCGCCCATGCCCGCTGCCGCCATGGGGCCGCCCACGGCGCGGACGGTGCCATGCATCATGGTGCCAGCTTTTTCTTCGAGTGTCATGCGCGCAACGAGGTCCCGGGCGCGCTGTTCGGGGGAGAGCCGCCAATCCTCGTAAGGATCGAGGACGCCGTTGCGGTTCAGATCCTTGAATTGCAGCCCGTCTCTTTGGAGCACGGGTGCTTGGACCAGAAGCAGCACCACCGCGATCGTATTCATCTGTTAAGCCCTCGGCGCCGCAGGTTTGGCCGCGTAGATGAAGTCGTAGTACTCCCGCATCGTCAGACCCGCCGCGGCTTCCTCGTCCACGATCACGATCGCGTCCCGGTGCAGCTGGAGCGCGCTGGCCGTCACCATGCTGGTCACCGGCCCCTCGACCGTTTGCGCAATCGCTCTTGCCTTGGTCTTTCCGCTCGCCACCAGCACCAGCTTGCGCGCATTGAGGATCGTCCCCACGCCCATGGTGATGGCATACACCGGCACATCCTCCCGGCGCTCGAAGAACCGCGCGTTGTCATCGATGGTCTGCTTGGACAGGGTCTTGAGTCGCGTGCGCGAGCTCAAGGAGCTCGTCGGCTCGTTGAACGCGATGTGCCCATCCGTGCCGATGCCGAGAATCTGCAGGTCGATGCCGCCGCATTCCGCGATGCGCCGCTCGTACCATTCGCAAAAGGCCGCGTAGTTGCTGGTGGTGCCGGACGGGATGTTGATGTTGTGCGGCGGGATGTTCACGTGCCGGAAGAAATGCTCGTGCATGAAGTAGTGATAGCTCTGCGGGTGATTCACGGGCAGGCCGACGTATTCGTCGAGGTTGAACGTCGTCACGCGCGAGAAGTCGAGCTGCTCCTTCTTGTGCAGCCGCACGAGCTCCTGATACAGACCAAGCGGTGTGGAGCCGGTCGCCATGCCGAGCACGGCATTCGGCTTGGTGTTGAGCAATTCCGCGACGATGTGCGCCGCGACCTTGCTCATCTGCGCATAGTCGCGCTGAACGATGACTTCCATGGGTCCTCACCCCCTGACCCCCTCTCCATGGTGGAGAGGGGGAACGGCGGGAATGGGGGGTACGGACTACATGCCGCGACGCTGTGCCGTCGGCGGCAGCACGCCGTTCAGCCGCAGGTAATTCGCTTCCTGGCTGTAGTGGTCGGCCCAGTCTCCGACGGTGATGAGGACTGCGGTCGCGCGTGAGAGGTTCATGCCGAACATCGAGACTGACTCGGCCAGCTTCGAGTCGTCCATTTTTGCGAAGGCCTGCTCGCAGAACTGGAACGTCTCTTTCAGGCGGGCAACGAGCTGTTCCTTCGTGGCCGTGGAGTCGACCGGGGTGCGCGGCGGGGCGGCAACGCCGGCAGTCTTGCTGCACAGGATGTCGTTGCCTTCGTTCGCGAGGTGCACCTGGATCTGGGCGAAGCTCATCTGCGCCGGCGTGGGGCGGTAGGTGTACTTGTCCGCCGGCATCGCTTCAGCAGCCGCAATCAGGTTGCGCGCGGAACGCTGTTCCATGTTCCGCAGCGCGTCGCTCACCGGATTTGCCGACGG
>Ga0209701_10001905_pt1 | contig 13519 bp, 12 predicted proteins | sample CZO8metaG_4_FD_188356 | JGI IMG/M metagenome (GOLD analysis project Ga0209701, IMG submission 188356) | Vadose zone soil microbial communities from the Eel River Critical Zone Observatory, Northern California, USA - CZOApr15con2H3.8 metaG... | ecosystem: Environmental > Terrestrial > Soil >...
GGCCTGCCATCATCTTCACGTCCCTGTGCCCCCGGGCCCTCAGTCTTCTTCCCCTCGATGAAATCCACAGGTAACACTATTAAAGACGTTTGTATTAGTACGCTGGAGCGAGGCGATCGAGCGCCCCAGTCTCAACGCCTGCCTGGGGGCGGCTCGAAGAGCCGATGCGTCGGACGAGGAAGTTAAGGCGTCGCCTAGAGATGCCATTAGTAAGCTGGCGAGCGTGAGACTGTCGTATCGCATCGGACCGGGAAGATGCTCCCAGGCAAACTATTGGCAGATCGGCCTTTTTCAGCGGTCTGTCTACAGACTGACCTTTTCGGCGTATAGATCCTCAATGAAGCGACTCGATTTGAGCTCCTCCAAAAAGCGCGGCTCAAACAGATCAGTCGGTTTAAGGGATTTGGCCCGTTGGTCGGCGACCGCAGCAGCATCCAGAGCAGCCTGCACAGCCTCCCCGTTCGGGATCGGCAGCGGCTTCAACTGAGCGGCAAAAGAGTCATACATCGCCTCAACTGTGGATAGCGCGGTCCCGCTGAAATATTTTTTGATGATCGCGATGCTTTCGTTGCGACGGGTCAGGTAGTAGTGGATTGCGGTCACGTATCCCTTGATAAACCGCCGCACCACATCCTGATCCTTCTGGATAAAGGTCCGAGTCGTCATCAACAGCGAATCGATGATAGGAACCTCCTTAACTTCAATGACTTTAATCCCGAGCTCTTTCGCTCCGAGGGCAGTCTCCGGACTTAAAGGCGCGCCCTGGACCTGATTCTGCGAAAGAGCCAGCACCCTATCGCGAGAGAGTCCAGCGGCCACGACCTGGACATCTTTCGACGGGTCGAGCCCGGCCCGTCTTAAAATAACCCGAGCGATCAAGTCCGACCGTCCGCCAAGAGCCGATACGCCAATTTTCTTTCCTTTAAGGTCCTTGATCTGCGAAACGGCTGAGGAGAGGCCCATGGCATACTGCTCCATGCTGACATGGGAGCCTAAGAAAACGATATCGGCGCCGTTCAGGATAGGCTGGAGGACAGCAAGAGGGTTGCCAAATCCAAGAACAAAATCAACTCCGATCAAGGACTGGATCCCCCCGGAGAGGGCGTCTTGGATAAAAATTTCCTCGACATCGAGCTCGTGTTGCTTGAAGATGCCGCCGTCGATGCCCACGTAAGCAACGGCAGTGCCTATTCCCCATCCCGCATAGGTCAATCTGACCTTTTTTGAGCCGGTCGCTGCCCCCGCAGGAGAAAACCAGACCCCAAAGAGGCAGACCGCGCCGATAACTATGGCCGTAACCAATTTTCTGATGATCATCATGACGCCAATATATCGCAGTTCTGCGTCATCTTCCAAGAGATATCTTCTAACGCAGCTGCCATTTAAAATTTTACTGTCGCAGCAACGTCAATCTGTCAGGTTGACAGCATTGTCAGGGCTATGGTTGTTTCCATACCCTGACATAGTTACTTTGCTACAACATATGACTTTAATCTCCTTGACTGGAGATAAGCAAGGTGATAGCCGCTTAGGCGTCGACCCTAGAAAACCAGGGAGGGAATAAATATGTTTGCACACATCAGACACGTCGCGATCTACACCGAAAACTATCAGAAGACCTCTCAGTTTTACCGCACCCTCTTCGACATGAAAAAAATCACGAACGGCATGACCGACGATAAAGGCACCTACGATCCCAACCGAGGTCATATCAGCGACGGCATCATCGGCCTCGCCTTGCTGCAGCGGCACGCCGGCATTCGCTCGGGGCTGGACCATTACGGCTTTGAGGTGCAATCCACGGAGACCGTGCTCGAGAGACTTCGAAAGAATTATCCCGAGCTAAGAGTCGCCTCCAGTCTGGATCATGTCCCTTTCTCGGTTCTGAGGATTCAGGACCCGGCAGGCACGCACATCGACGTCTCACAACAAGGCGTCGCCAAAGTGAGAGAAGGATATTTGGAGGGCGGTTGGGACCAGCCGCGCCACCTGCACCATATCGCCATCCGCGCGGGCAAACCCTCACTGGTCGCCGATTTTTATCAAGAGGTTTTCGAGATGAGGCCGGTCGAGGGTGTCTCGGAAAAAGGCCAGCTCTGCTTGAGCGACGGCAAAGTCTCCCTGGTCATCATCCCCTGCGAGAATACGTCCTATAGAACCATGACCGAAGGGCTCGATCACATCGGCTTCCAGGTGGAGTCGCTGAAGAAAGCCGAGCAAAACACCGAGGAATTGAGCCAAGCTCACCCGGAATCGACGCCGAGAAAGATCGATCTCGGAAGGTTCGGACCCGCCACCAAAAGAGAACTCGAGAGCTGCATGCTGGGACAGTACCCATTGGCCGACCCCGACGGCGTCCTTATAGATCTCGTCGAATGATGAAGCCGGCCCGCGCCATTCTTAACTACTTTCCGCTGCTGCTCGCGCTCGTCGCGGTATCCCCTATTGCGCTTCAAGCCCAGGAGAAAAGAATCGTCGTAGGGCTTACCACCCGCACCGGCAGTACCGGCCTTCCCTTCGTCATCGCTGAAGAGAAGGGCTTTTTCAAGGGCGAAGGGCTTAACGGCGTCGTCGTGATCATGCAGAATCAAGTCGTCGTCAACGGGGTCTTGAGCAAAAACGTGGATTACGGCGGGACCTTTTCCAATTTCGTCGGCGCCGCAATGGCAGGCTTGCCGGTCCGCATCGTCATGGCGGTCATGGACGGATCGGATCACGTGCTAGTCACCACCCCAAACATCAAGCGAGTGGAGGATCTCAAAGGGAAAATCATTGGCATCAGCAGCTTCGGGGGAACCCCGCATAGCGAGGTTCTCATGATCCTGAGAAAGTACGGAATGAGCCCGGAAAAGGATGTCACGTTCTTGCAGATCGGCGGCAGCTCGAGCCGGTACGGCGCGTTGGAGAGCGGCTCGATTCACGCCGCCATGCTCACCCCGCCGTTTAACAAGCTGCTGCGAAAGAGAGGCTTCAACGAGCTCGTGTCGTTCAACGACCTTGAAAGAATTCCTCTCGGCGGAGTAGCCGTCCATGTCGATAGAATGAAAGAGAGGCCCGACGAGATCGTCAAGGTCATCAAAGCGATGCTGAAAAGCATCGATTATATTCACGACCGCAAGGGCGACATTCTCGGGCTCATGGAGAAAAGCTGGGGCATCAAAGACCCGGAAGTCCGCGAAGGGATGTACCACGACATGGTCGGGCTCTACAGCCGCAGCGGCATCGCGTCTGATGAGACGATGCGAAACGTGATCCGTTTGGTGCAAGATACCCGGAAGGGTGAAAGAAACTTTTCTATATCCGACGTCGCCGACTGGAGCATCGCCAAAAGAGCGAACGAGGAGCTGAAGCGGCGCTAGGCTCGGCGCAACCCGAGCGGAAAAATCTTCTACCGCTCCAAACTCTTAAAGAAGCCTTCCTTTTCCAACTCATCCATCATGGATTGATCCACGAACTCTTGCGGCTGGCGGTTCTTGAGCTCCGGCGTGGTCTCGGCGTAAAAGTCCAGGGTGTCTTTGACTCCCTGCATATTGATGCGCGGCGGGAAAGAAAAACGCGGGGCGAAATACTCGTAAGTCTCCCGCAGGAGCTGGGCATCGTCGAGGCGCATTCTCGCGGCGAAGATCTTGGTGGTCCGCTCACGATCCGCCTTGATGATGTGAACCGCCTCGGAGTAAGCCCTTAGAAACCTCTTCACGATATCGCGGTTCTCGCGCAGATAGCTGCGGCGGACATAAACCGTTGACTGAGAAAAATTGGACCTCATCTCTCCCATGTCGGCCAGAATCCGAAAGCCCGCCTTTGCGGCCATGATCAGATGGGGCGGAGAAAGAATGGTTGCGTCGACCGATCCCACCGTCAGCGACAGGAGACGGGTGGGAGCATCCGCGCCGATAATCACATTCACTTCCTGTTGCTTGATCCCCCACTCTTTAAGAGCGAGTTGGAGGGCGATGTCATTGGATCCGCCGAAGTTGAGAATGCTTATTCTTTTCCCCCGGAGATCCTTCGGCGACCGGATGTCGGGCTTTACAACAAAGGCATAGGGAAATTTATTGTAAGAGGCGGCGAGAATGACAACGTCAGACCCGCGGGCGTAAGCGAGCAGGGGTGCCGTGCCCGAGCCGGTGGCGAACTGCGTGCTGCCTCCAAGGAGCGCGGCCACCGAGCGGGCACCGCCGGTAATCATCACCAGATCGGCGTTGAGCCCGTATTTCTCGAACAACCTCAGATCCTTCGCCACCCACGAGGCGCTCTGAAATCCGGATACCCCGCCGAAGTCGGCGACGATCTTGTCCGCCGCGCGAGCATGATCCCAGAAAATCAGGAAAACCAACAGCGGGACAAAAAGAATAACCCGATGCGTTTTCATGTTTCAGCTTTCATCCTTCATCCCTCATCCTTTATCCTTTGTTAGACCTTCCATCCTTTCACCGAAATGTCGATGCCATTCCCCTCCGGATCATGGAGGCGATATTCAGCGTAAGGAATCCGGTCCGGCCGCTTCGCCCCGCGACGAACCCCCGCCTTCTCCGCGCGATCACGCATCTCTTCGATGTCACTCACGTGAAAGCCGAAATGATTAAAGCCGTTCTTCTCCTCGCCCACTCGCTGGTAAAGCAGGGCGACGTTGAAGTAGCCGTCCGAGACGAAGATCGAGGAGCGATCCGAGTAGTCGACCTCCTTCATACTGAATACCGAGCCGTAAAAGTTCGACAGCCGCTTGGGATCGGCGGTATAGAGCGCAAGGTGGCGGATGGGAAACGGGGACTTCGCCTGTGCCGCACCGAACTTCTTCCCCGTTACATCGACGAGATTTCCGTCCGGGTCGGCAACCTGCCACTCGCCAAAGGGCGATGAGGATTTACTTCCCTTTTCGGCTTTCTGCTTCACGCCATCGAGACTCTCCACCTCGAAGCCGCTGGCGTGCAGGCCGCGTTTGCCTTCGCCGTTCCCTTTGAGCAGGACAAGAGTGAAGACGCCGTCCGAGAGACGGACCGATGACGCGTCCTCCGACACCGTTTTCAGCTCAAAGACCGCGCGATAAAAATCGGCCAGACGACTTGGCTCCTTCGCCTTGATAGTCAGACAGCGCAACTGTGACATAGAATCTCTCTCCCTTCTCCCTCAAGTTTCGAGTTTCGGGTTTCGAGGTCTAACTTCCGATTTTTCCTCAAACCTCTTCACTCTTCCCTCTTTACTCGTAACTCGTTACTCATAACTGAAAACTGTTTACCTCGGCGCGACCAATATCTCATCGCGCGGAAATCTATCCATGATCTCTGCCCCGTCTTTGGTCACGACCAACATATTTTCCAGCCTGACTCCGCCGACGCGTCTTTCTCCTTCACGAGATTCGACCGCGATAGTCATTCCCTCTTCAAAGACCTGAGGGTGCTTAAAGGACCACAGCCGATTGATGATGGGTATATCATAGCCGCTGCTGCCTCCACCTCCTAGCCCAATACCGTGGCCAATCTCGCTTGCGAGAACCTCGACTTCTTCCTTGTAGCCCCAGCTGGAAGCCGGAGGAAAATGTTTGGCGGCGTCCGCCGTTGTCTTTCCGGGTTTTATCTCCTCAATGATGGCGCTGATCCGTTCCTCCACCCTCTTGTACCAGTCCTTCTCCTTGTCGGTCGGCTTCCTTCCTACAATGAAGGTTCGGTAGGTACAGGTGCCGTAGCCCATATAAGTGAGGCCGCACAGTGAGCCGTAGACAAGATCTCCCACCTGAATGATGCGGCTGGACTGATGGAAAGCACGGTCAAAAGTGTTTGGTCCGGTGCGCCAGCCGCCGGGAATAGCGTTTTCAGCGCCGTACTCGCATCCCGCCGTGGAAGCGACGGTTGCCAAATCGGTATCCTTGATTCCGGGCTTTAAGTTTTCCCAGACGCGGAACCAAACGCCGTCGACGATCGCCGCCGCCATCTTTAGGCAATCGATCTCGTCTTGGTTCTTGATCGATCTCGCTTCGAGCATCGTCGCCCGGGAATCAACGATATTCTTGATGCCCGCGGCATTCAGCGCTTCGCGGGCGACACCGTCGAACCCGCCCAAGCCCAACTTCTCGCTGAGAAGGCCGCGCGCCGCAAGCTCGCGTTGGATATCGGCGGCAAACTCTTTCGCCTCATCCTGAGAGGCCTCCAAACCGCACGCGCCTGTAAGCCAGCATCGAGCGGGGCGCCACTCTTTTATCCAAGGCGCCTGATCGGGCATCATGTGGTAATAGCCGTTGTGCTCGTACATGACGGGATCGTGCTCCGTGAAAAAAAGCACAAAGCGGCACATGGGATAGGCGAAACCGCGAAGTCCCGTGAGATAGCGTATGTTTACGCCGCTGGCTTCGAGCAGAACGGGGATGCCATTTTTTTTCATAATCTTCCTTGCCCGTTCCACCCGATATTGCCGCATACGATCCATGTTCATTCGTTCCTGCCAATCCACGCTTTCCGGACCGTAAGTGAGCTTTGATGCCAGCTTAATCATAGCCGCCTCCCTGATCTTTAGAGGCGACTTTAACTTGAATTTACTGTTCGCTGCAATAGGTTCTAAGTAGCTTCCTCGCCCTTCTTCCTTCCACTCCTTGGACTCTCCCAATCCCTTCGCTTCAGTGTCTCCTCGTCGGGAAGTCTTAGCTGCTCGCTGAGGAAGCCTGCTCCGAAGCAAGGGGGACATCCGACACTCGATTTTCGATTCTAGATTTTTGATTTTCGATTCAATCCAAAATCGGCAATCCAAAATGATTATGGCTTGACAGGAGGCATACCTTCTCGTATGTCTGCGCCAGGAACCTCTTCTCTCCTCAAAGAAAAAGGAGGATCACACATGGGCGACCAACCAAAAATCGCGACCGGCCTGGGCAAAGCGGAACTCCATCGGATTCTGGTCCGAGGACGCGACCTGACTGAGGAACTGCTTGGCAAGATCACCTTCAGCCAGATGACCTATTTGATGCTCACGGGCCGCATGCCGACAGATGGACAGACACGCATGATCGATGCCTTGCTCACCGTCCTGGTCGAGCACGGCATGGTCGCGAGCGTGGTCGCAGCCCGCCTCACCTATCACACCGCCCCGGAGGCGATTCAGGGCGCTGTGGCAGCCGCGATTTTGGGAGCCGGCAGCGTCCATCTGGGTTCCTCCGAGTGGTCGGCGCAAATGCTCCAGGAGGCGCTGCCTCAAGGGACGCGCGAGGCTGACCTTGACGCCATCGCAGCGACAGTTGCAAAGCGCTACGAAGAGAAGAAGCAACGAATCCCCGGCATCGGCCATCGCACGCATGCCGAGGGCGACCCGCGAGCGGACCGGTTGTTTCAGATCGCCCGCGAGACTCAGGTCTACGGCAGCTACTGCGATCTTTTGCAGAGGATCTCGCGCGCGGCGGAGACGCGGCGCGGACGCAGATTACCCGTGAACGTGACCGGAGCGATCGCGGCCATCGCTTCAGACATGGGATTGCCGTGGGCTATGTCCAAAGCCTTCGCCCTTATCGGCCGGACTCTGGGCGCCCTGGCCCACATCGGCGAAGAGATGCGCAACCCGACGGCGCGAAATATCGATGCCGCGATCAAATCAGCCCTGGTTTACGAGCTGGATGAGAAGGGGAAACAATGAAAACAAAAAAAAGGTCCGCCGGCTTTTTCATTTCCTTCTCTCTTCTCCTACTTCTGATCCCCCATGCGCAGGCACAAACCAAGAAGCTCGTCATCGCCTATTCTGCGACCAGTCCCTACCAGGCGCCTCTGATTATCGCGCAGGAGGCGGGCTTCCTTAAAAAGAACGGCCTGGACGTTTCACTGATCTTTACTCCCGGCGGCTCTCTTGGCTTTCAAGCGATGATGGGGGGCGATGTCGCTATGGTTTTGGCCGATGGATCGGCCGCTGTGGCCGGCAACCTCGCAGGCGCCGACATCGTCATCATCGCGAGCTTTCTCAATACCTTTCCTTATAGCCTGATCTCGCTTCCTGAAATCAAAAGAGTCGAACAACTGAAAGGCGGCAAAGTCGCCGTGAGCCGCTTCGGCAGCGCGACGGATCTCAGCGTGCGGATGGCGCTGGCCAAAGTCGGCCTGAACGCCGAGAAGGATGTCATCCTATTGCAAATCGGTGCGCAGACCGCGCGCGTCGCGGCGCTACAGTCGAAAAGCGTCCAGGCGACGATCATCACCCCTCCTTTCACGCTGACTGCGCGCAAGATGGGATACAATACTCTGATCGACATGGCCCAACTCAATATCCCCTTTGAGCTTACAGCTCTGCTGACGACAAAAGTTTTCATCAGGTCGCAGCGCGACGTCGTCAACTCAATCATGAAGGCTCTCGTAGAAGCCGTTCACTTCTACAAGACGGAGAAAGAGCCGAGCATCAAGATCTTGAGCAAATATCTTCAGACCACGGACCGGGAGGCGCTGGAAGAGACCTATCGGGAGATCGCCCTCAAAGTTGTCCCGGAAAAGCCCTATCCCACGCTGCCGGGTCTACAGACGATCATCGACGAGCTGGCGACGCGAAATCCCAAGGCGAAGAGCGCCCGGCCCGAAGATTTTGTCGATATGAGCTTCGTCAGAAGACTGGACGATGAAAAATTCTTCGACCGACTGTACAAACGCTGATTTGGCATCTCACTTCTGTCACGCCCTGCAACCTGATCGAAGATACTGAGATCACATCGCGCAGAGATCCCATGCCTCACACTGCGGAGATTCTGCTCACGCTCTTCGCGGTTTTCGTCGCCGCGCAGGTGGGCGCCGAAATCGCGCAACGCTTGCGGCTGCCCGGCGTGGTGGGCGAGATCGCCGCCGGATGCGTGATCGGTCCGTCTCTGTTGGGCTGGGTTCAGATCAGCGAGCCCCTGGAGGTGCTCGGCGAGATCGGTGCCGTCCTCTTGCTATTTTCGGTGGGTCTCGAGACCAAGCTCGACGACCTGAAGAAAGTCGGACGCCTCCCCATAGCGGTCGGAGTGGCGGGAGTGGCGGTGCCGTTTGTCCTCGGCGCCGCGTGGGCGAAAGCGAGCGGCTTCGACACGCCCAAAGCGCTGTTCGTCGCGTCGGCCTCTGTCGCGACGTCGGCGGGCATCACGGCGCGCGTCCTCCAAGACATGGGCGTGTTAAGTCGCCTGGAGAGCCGCGTCATTCTGGGCGCGGCCGTTATCGACGACATTCTCGCCATGCTGCTGCTCGGCGTCGTTACCGCCCTTCAGGGCGGCGAAGGGATAAACGTTACCGGCTTGATCCTGGTGCTGCTCCAGGCGGTGGGTTTCGTGGCGCTCATCGCTGTCGTCGGCACACGGCTTATGCGCCGCTTCTCCCGGCTCTTGGACGCGCCGATCAACCCGCTTTCGCCGCTGACGCTGAGCCTCGCCGTCTGTCTGGGCCTCGCGCTCGCCGCGTCGTCCCTGGGGCTGGCGGCGATCATCGGCGCATTTCTCGCGGGCATGGCCGCGGCTGAAGCCGATCAACGGCACACCCTGGAGCGGCAGCTCCAACCCGTCATGGCTTTTCTCGTGCCCTTTTTCTTTGTCGTCACCGGCGCGAACGTACGCTTGTCGGAACTGAGCAACCTGACGGCGCTCGGCATGCTGCTCGTGGTAACGTCGCTTGCGGTGATTTCGAAACTGCTGGGCAGCGGCCTAGGCGCGTGGTCCCTGGGAAAGAGATCCGCTCTTGTTATTGGCACGGGCATGGTCCCGCGCGGCGAAGTCGGCATCATCGTCGCCAGCCTGGGAAAACAGGCGGGCGTCTTCAGCGACACGATCTACGCCATCATCATCGCGATGTCCTTATTGACGTCGGTCATGGCGTCACCCGCGCTAAAGGCGCTGCTGAAAAGCGAAACGGCGCCTTAGGGAGTCGCCATCGGAAGATTTTTCGATGCGAGGTTCGGCAAAAAACCGGACGATGAAACATTCTTCGGCCGACTGTACAAACGCTAAAGCCCTTTGGAACTTAAAAGAGGCAGCAGACGCGCTGTACCGGCACACGGCTGAGATACACCGATCAGCACAGGTAATAGTTAGTGCACTCGACATGAACACGATCCCTCTGGATCTTGTCTTAGACACACCTCGCTGCACACTGCGCGCAGTCTCCGAGGAGGATGTGCCGTTCGTCTGGTCGGCTACCCGCTTTGCGGGATTCAATGACGGCTTGCGCTGGAACTCGCCGAGGGAGCCACAGGGGCTTGTCCAGGCTTGTCGCACAAACTTAGAGGCCTGGAGAGCGGGTCGGGCCTTTACATTCACAATCGTCTTGAAAGCAACCCAACACCCCGTCGGTCGCATTGCCATCCGTGCCGAGCCGCGAGACGGCGTCTGGAGTATCGGTTTTTGGATACATCCGGAGATGTGGGGTCAAGGGTTTGCTGCGGAGGCCGCGCAGGCAGTCATCGAGTTTGGCTTTTCCCGTCTTCGCGTCAGCGTTGTTCAGGCGGCGCACGCCACCTGGAACGTGCAAAGCAAGCGCGTCATCGAAAAGCTTGGCATGCGCTTTATCCGAGAGAATCCATGTGGGTTCAAAAAGAATGGTAAGGCGATGCCAGAGTTGGAGTATGCTCTAACCAAGGATGGGCGCTCTAGCCCATCGCTGCATCCAACTGCTGGCTAATTGCGGGGAGAAATTTATCGGCATTCACAGACTTAAATTTTTCTTAGTTTGACCCGCCTGCCCGCCGATGCTAGCATCCCGCGAAGTCAAAATTTCCGAGGAGAGAACATCGCGTGAAGATTTATAACTTTGACCTCCTTGCGTATCCCCACGTTCCCCCGCAGGCGCCGCGCACGCCGGTGCCCAGCAACTATTTCGACCCGGTCGAGGGGACGCGCAACTACCGAGAACACCTCGACGAGATGGCCTACTGCGAGGAGCTGGGCTTCGACGGCGTCGTCTTCAACGAGCACCACTACAGCCCCTACGGCACCATGCCTTCGCCCAACCTGATCGCCGCCGCTCTGAGCCAGAGAACCAGCCGGATCAAGATCGGCGTCTTGGGAAACATCCTGCCCTTGCGCTACCATCCGGTTCGCGTCGCCGAAGAATACGCCATGGTCGATTGTCTCTCGAATGGCCGGCTCATCGCCGGCTTCGTGCGCGGCATCCCGTCGGAATATATCTGGTACGGCGTCAACCCGGAAGAATCCCGCGGGCGCTTCGAAGAGGCCTATCAGCTCATCATGACGGCTTGGACCCAGCCGGTCTGGAGCCACGAGGGAAAGTTCTTCCAGCTTAAAGACTGCGCGATCTGGCCGCGGCCTTTGCAGCAGCCCCACCTGCCGATATGGATCGCGGCTTGAAGCGCCGAGTCTATCGAATGGTGCGTGAAGCGCCATCTGCCGACCGCGCAGGTCTACCAGACCACCGACCAGATCGAAGACACATTCAATTACTATCGCAAAGTCGCCCGCGATCAGGGTTGGGAAGCGATGCCCGATGATTTCATTCTCTGCCGTCACATCTACATTGACGAGACGGACCGGAAGGCGAAAGAAATCGTCGAGCCGGCGATGCGTTATTTTTTCACCGTCTTCAATCGCGGTTTCGACGAAGCGATCAACCAGCGAGCCGCCGACCAGCAGCGGCTGATGGCGGCCCTGACCACGGAAAGATCGTTCAACTACTTTCGGGAAGGCAATCGGCAGCGACTCGATTTTTCGAAGCTGGACTGGGAGGGTCTTGTTGGCACCGGCTACCTCATCGCCGGCAATCCGGACGCAGTCGCGCGCCAGATCTTGGATCAGACGAAGCAGATCGGCGCCGACCATTTCATGGGGATGTTCCACATCGGCAACCTCGCCCACGACAAGGTCGTCTCTTCACTGGATCTTTTCCACAAAGAAATCATGCCGAGACTGCGGTAAGATACAGAGTGCCAAGAGGGTCCGGTCTCGCGACGACATCCATGTAGCAACGCAAGAGAGTGTTGAAAAACTCTGTTACCAGGCCGGTCAAAAAGGTCTCAGATGCGAGGCGCGCGAGAAATCGACGAGCGGAGGCCTACTTATTCAGTACGTTGGAGCGAGGCGATCGAGCGCAACGAAGCAGATGAGCCTTTTTCAACGGCCTGGCAAGACTTGCCCCCGCGCTGCGCAACCGATCCTTGCGGCGCTGTGCCCTGTGTGATTACAATGTAGGAACGGCGTTGAAAGCCAATGAAAGCTCGCATCATTAAAATCGGTAATTCGCGGGGTATACGTTTGCCCAAGGTCCTCCTTGAGGAGTCTCGTCTCGCAGAGGATGTTGAGCTACAGGCGGAGCCTGGTCGCATTGTCGTTCAAAGAGCGGGACGGCCCCGCGCTGGCTGGGCGGCCGCAGCTCAGCGGATGCGCCAGGGCGGCGAGGATACGCTCCTCGACCCACCAGTACCGACCCGGTTTGAGGAAAGGGAGTGGAAGTGGCGATAGACCGTGGTGAGGTCTATCTGGTCCAACTCTATCCGACGCGCGGTAGCGAGATCCGAAAAACGCGGCCTTGCCTTGTAGTTTCCCCGAACGAATTGAATCATCATCTGCGCACCGTAACAATCGCGCCAATGACGACTGGGGAACATGCATATCCGTGGAGAGTACAATGCCGCTTCCAAGGTCGGGCTGGATTCGTCGCCATAGATCAGTTGCGAACGGTCGACACGGACCGGTTAGTAAAGCGGCTCGGCCGATTGGCTCCAAGTACGATGGCGTCGGTACTGCGTGTGCTGCAGGAAATGTTTGCCCCTTAGTGATTGTGCCGCGCGGTGGTTTCTGATTCCGCAAGAAAGGCCCTCCCCGGCCGATCCGGCTGGGCGTGAAGAAAGGCAATGGGCCGATCGTACCGCTGAAGCTTGGATAGAACCGCACCAGCAGTGTTGTTCAAGGACGTGACACGCAAACTCAAATGATTTTGCTTACCGTCTGCGCTGTGATTTTCGTCCTTGGTATTCTCCTGGTATTCAGGCTTGTTCCACCGAACCGAATTTACGGCTTTCGCACCCCTACTACATTGTCACGCCCCGATATCTGGTATCGCGCAAATGTGTTTGCTGGTTTAGCTCTCATGGTTGCTGCTGCGGTCGCCGCCGCAATCATTTTGTTCGTGCCGCAGCTTTCAGCAGCGACGGCCGCGGTCGTCCTTGTCGCTCTCGTGCTTTGCGCCACAGCAGCTTCCTTCGCTTATCTCAAGCGCATTGCCTAACTGCTTTCGCGCACTGAAATTCAAGATAAGGCCGTCTCCCATCCTACACGTTCTTCCCTCAGCCTTGACATCCAAGCGTCCCTTTCATATTTCTGCATAGAGACTTTCGCGAGAAAGGAAATCAATGGCGGCCCAGGAACAATACATCGTCGGAGTGGACACGGGGGGAACATTTACCGATATCGTGGTCATGAGCGAGTCCGGCAAGATCTGGACCGCAAAGGCGTCGACGACGCCGGATGATTTCTCGCGCGGGGTCATGGACGCGCTTGCGGAGGCGGCGAAAACTGTCGGCGTAGAGAGAAAAGAACTCCTTGGCCGAACTTCCCTCTTCAAGCACGGCAGCACGGTGGCCACCA
>Ga0209701_10001908_pt1 | contig 13511 bp, 12 predicted proteins | sample CZO8metaG_4_FD_188356 | JGI IMG/M metagenome (GOLD analysis project Ga0209701, IMG submission 188356) | Vadose zone soil microbial communities from the Eel River Critical Zone Observatory, Northern California, USA - CZOApr15con2H3.8 metaG... | ecosystem: Environmental > Terrestrial > Soil >...
GCGTGTGCTGCTGGACGGGCACGACGCGCGTGGCTATGCGTCGCAGGGGCAGCAGCGGACCGCTGTGGTGAGCCTGAAACTGGCCGAGGCCGAGCTGGTGGCCAGGCGCACCGGTGAGCGGCCGGTGCTCTTGCTGGACGACGTCCTGTCCGAGCTGGATCTCGAGCGGAGGGCGGCGCTGCTGCGCCAGGTCCGCAACGGTGGACAGGTCGTGATCACGTCAGTCGATGTTGGCCCATTCCCCCCGGATCTAATCGCCGGCGCCCGCGTCTGGTGCGTCGAGGCGGGGCAGGTGAAGGCCTGTGGATAAGCTGGGCAATATCCTCCCTCGGGTGCTGCGCCGGCAGCCGGGAGGAAGCCGGCTGCTGGGAACCCAGGTGGCCGCCGCGTTCCGCACCGTCATCGGCTCGGAGCCGGCCCGGCTGTGTGACGAGGTGGAGCTCCGTTCCGGGATCCTGACCGTGTCCACTTCCAGCCCCGCGCTCGCGCACCAGCTGCGGCTCGACGCCGAGACCATCGTCGAGCGTCTCAATGGACTGGAGCTGGGCCGGCGCGTCCGCACGATTCGGGTGCGGATCGGGCGTTCGACGGCGATCGAGTGATCCGCCTCGACCCCGAGCAGCGCGGCGCAGCCGCCATCGGTCGCGGCCCGGTGCGCGTGGTGGCTGGGGCCGGCACCGGTAAGACCGCCGTCATCGCCGAACGCTTCCGCCGGCTCGTTGTGGGCGGCGCCTCGCCGAGCGCGATCCTGGTCATGACGTTCACCGACCGCGCCGCGGCGGAGATGCGCGAGCGCATCGAGGAGCTGATCGGCGCGCCGGCCCCGGCGGTGGGGACGTTCCACGCGGTCGCCCTCTCGTGGCTGCGCGCGGATGGGCGCGCGATCGGCGTGCCCGCGGGTTTTCGCATCATCACGGGAGCCGACCGCTGGATCCTGGCGCGCGAGCTGATGTGGCAGCTTGGCAACCTGGCCTTGACCGGCGACGAACGTCCCGACGACCTGGTGGCGCCGGCGCTCCAGATGCTCGAACGCCTCAAGCAGGAGCTGGTGCCCCTCGAGCGCCTCGCAGCCTGGGCCAGGACCGCCGAAGATCGGGAGAAGGCCGGGCTCATGCAGGCGTGCGTTCATCTCTTCGACGCCTACGAGCGGGCGTGCCGGAAGGCCCGGCTGCTCGATTTCGAAGACCTGCTGACGCTCGTGGTGAGAATGCTCGAACAGCGCCCCGCGCTGCTCGAGGCGTATCGCGCGCGCTACCCTCATGTGCTGGTCGACGAGTACCAGGACCTGAACCTGGCGCAGGAGCGCCTGGTCGAGCTCATCGCCGGCGGGGGCGAACCGTTTGTCGTCGGCGACGACGACCAGAGCATCTACCGATTCCGTGGCGCCTCGCGCGCGAGCCTCGAGCGCTTCCTGCGCGCATTTCCCGCCGCGCGAACAGTCACCCTTGGCCGGAACCACCGCAGCTCGCGGCGCATCGTCGCGGCAGCGTCCGCGCTCGTCGGCAAGAATCCCGATCGCCTGCCCAAGCAGCTGCGCTCGAGCCGGACCGGCGACGGTGTGGAGGTGTGGGCCTGTCCTGACGGCGTGACCGAGGCCGACGCCATCGCGCGCGAGGCGGCGGTGCTCATCGGATCGGGGTTGGCTCCTGCGGCGATCGCCGTACTCTGCCGCACCAACGCCATCGCGCGGCCGATCGCGGGCGCGCTCGCCGCTCGCGGACTGCCGCACGTGCTCATCGGCGGCCACGGGTTCTACGACCGACCCGAGATCAAAGACGTGATGGCGCTGCTGCGCGTCCTGCGGGATCCGACCGACGTCGTGGCGCTGGCGCGCGCCATGACCCGCCCTCCTTTATCACTCGAACAAGAATCGGCGCTGGCCGTTCTGCGCGACCGCAAGGAATCTCCACCGCTCGAGGCCCTGGCCGGCTGGGCGCCGTCGTCTTCTTTCGCGGGGTTGCTGCAGGGGCTCAGCGCTCAGGCCGCCGTGCTCGACGTCCGCGACCTTTTCTTCGAGCTGATGGAGAAGACCCGCTACCTCCATGCGCTCTCCTCAGGGCTCGAAACCAGCGAAGCGGCGCGCGCGGTCGCCAATGTCAGTCGCTTCGCCGAGCTCATCGCGGAGTTCTGCGAGGGAACCACCGACCGTTCGCTGGAGGCCTACATGCGCCACCTCGAGCTGGTGCTTCTATCCCAGGAGGACGAGCGGCCGGCGGAGGTTGAGGGACTTGGGGACGCCATCCAGGTCATGACCATCCACCAGGCGAAGGGTCTCGAGTTCGAGGCCGTCTTCGTGCCCGGCCTGGTGGAGGGCAGGCTGCCCCAATCCGGGCGGTCGCCGAGGTTTGAGCTGCCGGTGACCGTGATGGAACCGCTTGTCCGTGGGCGCGAGGACGTCATCGCGGAGGAGCGGCGGCTCCTCTACGTCGCGATGACGCGTGCGAAGCGGCGCCTCTACCTGACGCGGGCGTCGCACTACGAGGGAGGGCGGCGTTGGAGGGATTCGCGCTTCCTGGATGAGGTGCGGGCGGCGGGGTCGCGCACAGTCATCGAGCGGGAGATTTCTGCAAGCTCGAGCCCGGCTCCTCAATCCTCGCCCCGAAGGGGCGACGGCGAAGTCGCTCTCTCCTACTCTTCGATTGCCGCGTATCGCGATTGCCCGCGGCAGTACTGGTACCGCCACGTCCAGCGCCTGCCCGTGGTCCAGACCGCCGAGGCCGTGCAGGGCGTGATCATGCATGAGACCTTGCGTCGCGCCGGCGAAGCCAGGCGTGGCGGCACCGACGTCACCGCGCGCTTCCTGCGATCCCTGCACCGCCAGGTCTGGAGCGAAAGCACGTTTCCCGACCCCCGTCGCGCGGCGACCTTCGAGCGCAACGGCGCGGCCCAGCTGGAGGCCTACCGCAAGAAAGGCGGCCTGCGCGCTCGGCCCGAGTACCTGGAGCACGCATTCGGCGTCGCCGTCGACGGCTGGACGCTCAACGGCGTGATCGATCGCGTCGACCATGTCGATGACGTGTGGCGCATCACCGACTACAAAACCGGCCGGCCGCTCGCGCGCGGGCGGCGCGATCTACAGGTGGCGCTTTACGCGCTCGGCGCGGAGGCCGCGCTGAAGCTCGATCCCATCGAGCTCGAGATCGTGTACCTGGCCTCGAGCGACTCGGTGCGCGTCGAGCAGACGAGTGCGCTTCTCGCTGAGGCGGCGCGGCAGGGCGCGGAGGTGGCGGAGGGTGTGCGGTCGGGCAGATTCGACGCACGGCCTGACCGGCGGCGCTGCCGCCTGTGCCCCTACCGCCTGGTCTGCGCCGAGGCCCTGTAGTGCGCGGCCAGCAGCAGGCATTCGCGCGCGATGTCGGACGAAGCGTACGGGTGCGCCATCTCGGCCGCCTTGCGCGACATCTCCTGCCACGTCGGCCCGCCTTCGGCCAGCACGCGAACCTCGTCTAGCAGCTCGTCCTCTTTCGGGGTGAACGCCCCGAAACCCGCCTCGACCACAAAGTCGACGTTCGGCGATTCCTGGCCCGGTAGGAATCCTGTGATCAAGACGGGCACGCCGGTGGCGAGCGCCTCGGCGATCGCGCCTGGCCCGGCTTTGGTCACGACGACGTCGCATGCGCGCATCAGCTCGGGCATGAAATCGACGAAGCCGAGGACGAGGGTCGGCGTCGCGAAGCGGACACGTGCCAGCCGCCGGCGAAGCTTCTCGTTGCGCCCGCATACGGCGACGACCTGCCACGGGTGTGGCTCCCACGCGAGGGCCCGCACCTGCTTCAACAGGTTGCCCACGCCGGCGGCGCCGCCCATCGCAAGCACGGTGAACCGGTTCTCGTCCAGTCCATAGCGGCGGCGCAGCGCATGCTTTTCGCCGGGCGCGGGCGGACGGAAGCGTAGGTCGACCGGCAGTCCCAGCAGCTTGATCCGGTCGGGGGGCACGCGCCGACGCAGCGCGACCTTGCGCGCGAGCTCGGTCGGGGCTACGACGAGGTCGGCCCGGCTGAAGGTCCAGCCCCGATGGAAGTCGACGAGGTCCGTGATGACCGTCATGAGCGCGCGGGGACGGCCGCTCTTCTGGATGGCCTGGTAAGCGATGTGGTTCAGCAGCGGGTGGACGGACAGGACGACGTCGGGATCGTGTTTGGCAACCAGCTCGATGATCGCGTTGCGAACACCGCGGCCGAACACCGCGCGGATGGCGGCAAAGGTCGCCTTCGTGTTGCTCGAGTGATAGACGGCGCCCCAGGCCGTGCGGGACCGCTGGATCATCGGCGAGTACAGCGATGCGAGCCTTCGCACCACGGCCGGTCCTTGCGTGATGAGGGGATCGGCGACGGTCACCTCGCACGACGGGTCGAGCTGCTTGAGCGCATCGGTCAGAGCTCGCGCCGCCGCGCGATGCCCGCCGCCCGTGTCACTGAAAAGGATCAGGACCCTCGGCGAGCCGCCCTTCGGCGTCGGAATCAGCGCCGGCGCTGAGCGGAGACCTGTGTCCGCCCCCTGCGCGCCTACCTGCGTCGCGCCGCCGCCCGGCGCGCGATCCAGCGCATGTTGTACTGGGCCAGGAGGAAGGTCACGAAAATCATGGCGATGATGCCGATGCCGACCCAGAGCATGGTTCGCTTGGCGAGCTCGCCCGCCGGCAGCGGGAGCGAGTTGGGATTGATCTGGTTGGACTGGATGATGAACGCGGCCAGGTCCTTGATGTCCTGGTCGCTGAGGTTGGGGTTGCCGCCCTTGGGCGGCATATCGGCCGTTTTCGGGTCACCGGCCTGGTGCTTGCGCCCATTGGTGATGATCTGAATCAGGAAGTCGGAGTCCAGGCTGTTGGGTACGCCTGGAATTTTTTCGATGGGGTTCAGCGCCGGGCCAACGGTGCCTTCCAGGTTCACCCCGTGGCAGCTGGTGCAGTTCCGTGCGTAAAGGGTGGCACCTTGGTTGGGGTCGCCGGGCAGGGCGGTGCGGGCGGGTGAGGCGTCGGCCAGGGTGGTGATCGCCGTGAGCGCGAGCAAAGAAGGGACCGCCAATGCGACGAGGGCGGAGACCTTGAAGCCCTTGACCAGGCGCATGCCGGCAAAATCATAACCTCCATTGGAAAGTGCACCGCCCCACCCGACCGCGGCCGCTTCGCGGCCGGGGTCGACCTCCCCACGGGGTGGGGAGGCCAGGGAATAGGCTGGAAGTGCGTATGTTTTAAGGCGATATGGGCTCCTGCTCGCCGGTCTCACGCTCCGGGTTTTGCTGCGTCTCGAGGCGCTGGCTCGACGCGAGATCGGCATATCGTGGCTGAGCCGACCAGATTCATCTCCGACCGGCCGCTTCCGCGCCCTTCGTCGCGGGACCTGCAGCGGCTGGCCGTCGTTTCCATGCACACCTCGCCGACCGCTTCCCTGGGCCAGAACGCCAACGGAGGCCTCAACGTCTACGTGCGCGAGGTATGCAGCGCCTTCAGCGACCGGGGCATCGCCACAGACATCTTCACGCGCATGCAGTCGCATGACGACCCCGCGATCGAAACCCTGGCGCCGCTCTCGCGGGTGATCTACCTGGCGGCGGGCACAGGGCTCGACAAGTACTCCCTCATCAACGAGGCGCCTGCATTCGCCTCGCAGGTCGGCGCCTTCGCGGCCAGCCAGGGAATCCACTACGACCTCCTCTTCTCGCACTACTGGCTTTCCGGTGAGGTCGCCTGCCTGCTCCGGCCGCAACTTGCCGCGGGCTGGGCGCACGTCGCCCACACGCTCGGCCTGGTCAAGAACAAGCGGCTGGCGAGCGGGGCTCGGCCCGAGCCCGCGCTGCGAATCCGCGTAGAGGGCGAGCTTGCGCAGCAGGCCGACCTCCTTATCGCCTCCACGGCTGACGAGGGCGAGGAGCTGGTCAACTCCTATGGCGCCAGCCCGGATCGCGTGTTCATCGTCCCGCCGGGGGTCGACCTCGCGACGTTCAGGCCGCTCGATCGCGCGGAGGCGCGGCGGAAGATCGGCTACGGCGACGTGCCGCTGCTGCTCTTCGTCGGCCGGCTCGAGAGACTCAAGGGAGTCGAGATCGCCATCCGCGCCCTGGCGCTGCTCAAAGACCGCACGCACCCCGACCTCCGATTGCTGGTCGTGGGCGAGGACAGCCGTGACGGCGACGAGAGCGAAAAGGACCGCCTGAAGGCGATCGCAACATCGCTAGGCGTGCGCGGCCACGTCGATTTCCTGGGGTCGGTCGCCCACCACGAGCTTCCCTACTTCTATTCGGCCGCGGATGCCTGCGTCATGCCCTCGTACAGCGAGTCCTTTGGACTCGTCGGTCTCGAGGCGCAGGCGTGCGGCTGCCCGGTCGTGGCCTCCGGCGTGCCTGGACTGCGCTCTGTCGTGCGCGACGAGGTCAGCGGATATCTCATCGATGGCGACGATGCCGCGACGTACGCCGATCGCATCGGGCGCCTGCTTGCGGATCCCGTGCTCGCGCAGCAGATGGGGCGGCACGGCAGCCTCCTCGCGCAGCGGTTCTCATGGACGCGCACCGCGGACAGGCTGCAGACCCTGTTCGAGAACGTCCTCGAAAGGGATCAAGCGCGGGTCCAAGCCGGCGTCCGGCACGAGTAGGGGAAAGACTCCGGGTCGAATCGCGTCAGGGCGGTCGGCCGCGTGCCGTCGGCGTTCATCATCCACACCTGGTCCTGGCTGACGAAGGCGATCTGGTGGCCGTCGGGCGAAGGAACCGGATCGGCAACGTCGAGCGCCGGGCTCGACGGAATTGCCAGCGCTGCAGTCAGGGCGGCCGGCGGGGCGATCACGCTGAGCAGGAACGCCTTGCGTAAGGTGCCGCCGGCGGTGTTGATACCCGCCGCGAAGATCACGTGACTGGAGTCGGGCAACCACGTCGGACGCCCGATGTCACCGCTCGCGATGGTCGTCGTCGCCGCCTGGCCGGTCAGGCTGCGCACGCGCAGGGCGAGCGCGCCGCCCGCGTCCTGGCGCAGGTACGCGATCCGGTTTCCGGCAGGTGACCAGCTCAGGGAGCTGACCGTACCGGCCTCCGTCGAAAGCTCGTACCGCGACCTCAAGCCCACGTCGTATCCCCAGACGGTCGACGTCGTTCCGTCCGTTTGCACGAATGCAACCCGCTGGCCGCTCGGCGAGGTTGCCGCCTGCAGCACGCCGGCCGCGATGATCTCGTCCGAAGCGTCCACCGACCAGCGGTGCAGCGCGCCGCTCGTATCGATGTATACGTAGCCTAGGCCCGCCGTAAGCGCCCCCGCCCAGGTCGCCGTGAAGGGCAACGGTGTCAGGGTGCCGCCGGGCGTGTACGCCGACCAGGTCGCGGCGCCGATCTGGATCAGGAGGCTCGATCCCTCCGGCGACCAGCTGAACGACTGCACCGATGGTCCGTCAAAGACGCGGCGAGGAAAGCCGGACTCGTTCACGATCCAGACCCCACCCGAGGAGCCGTCCGCCAGGGCAGCGGCGAAGGCGACCCAATGGCGCAGCGGCCGCGTCGCGCCCGTGTGGAAGACGAAGCTCTGGTTGCGATCCAGCTGATTGCCGTGCGCGTCCAGCGCAGCCGTACCGACGTTGACCGTGTAGGTCGTCAATGGGTCGAGCAGCGAATCGGGGGCGACGACCGCTCGCCTTCCATCGGTGGGGTCGAGCCGCACTGAGAACGGCACGAACGGCTCGATGGTGATTGCGCTGGCCAGTGACGTGGCGTCCATCTCTCGTGTGAAATCGATAGATAGGTACGCCGCGGGGTCGACATCGTTCTCGCTGTTGGCGGGGTTCGATCCGGCGACAATGGGCGGACCCTCGGTGGTGAAGGACCAGTGGTGGCGGAGCGCGTACGCATTGCCGGCGAGGTCCCTGTAGCCCGCCTGCAGCACGACCTCATATGTCGTGCTCGGCTGAAGGGTTGAATGCTTGTACTCGAGCTGACGCGGCCCCAGCCAGGCCACCGTTCCAGTGGTGGCCGGCACCAACGACAGCCTGCTCTCCACCGACGCCTTGTCCACGTCGTGATCGAACGTGATGTGGATCGGCGCCGCGGAAGACACGTCGATCGCGCCGCGCTCGGGCGAGTAATCGATGATCTGCGGTGGGCTGCCTCCGCACGCGGCGAGCGAGCTAAGCATCAGCAGCGCCGCCGCGAGCGCCGCCGGCTTCGTCAGACGGTCCCCGACGAAGCCCGCCGGTCTACAGGTGCGACTTGAGCCGCGCCCTCATCTCCTGCGCGAGCTGTTCCAGCCGCGAGGAGTCAACGAAGAGCAGCGAGATGCTCGGCACCTGGTCGATGGCCCCTTCGATTCCGGGCAGCGACGGGTCGGCGGCGCCGAGGATGTCCTTGACCTTGCGCGCGCGATTGCCCAGGGAGTCTTCGGCCATGGCCTGCAGCTCGGCGACGATCGACCCCCAGTCCAGCTGTGGACCGGACTGACCTGAGGACGGCGGCGGCGCAGTCGGCGCGACCTGCGCCGGTTGGGCGGGCGGGGTTGGGAACGCGGGGTAGGTGGCTGTCGGCGCCACCGTCGCGGGCACGGTCTGCATCACAGGCGCAGGCGCGATCGCCGGGAACTGCTGCGTCGGCGGCTGCTGGGCAGGAGGGGCGGGAGGAGGCGCGGGCGCCGGGCTGCGCGCCGGGCGCTGTCCACTCACGACCCCGTCGACGTCGAGCGGAGGATGCTTGACCGCGTCGGCCGACTTGACCTCGATCATCGCGCTCGGGTCGTCGCACAGCGCGAGCGCGCGGTCGGGCTTGTCGGAGATGTCGCGGGACTCGCTCGTGTAAGCGCCTGCGAGGTTCCCGTCTGAGAGGATGATCACCCCGGTTCCGGCGGTCGCGCGGATCATCACGCTGCCGGTTAGCTTGCGATCGCTCAAGAACTTGAGCAGGGCCCGCATGTCCACCCAGGCTGCATAGAGCTCGGTGTACATGGGCTTCGAGACGGTGAGCTCGTACAGGCCGTCGATGAGCTCTGGCGAGAGGCCGACGACGTCGAGGACTCCGTGGCCGCCGGTGACGTCCTCGTTGAACTGGTGAAGCGCCTGTTTGCCGAGCACCAGGCCGGTGGCTTCGCCGACGCCGTCGTACAAGCACTCGAGCGCCAAGCCTTCTTTGAAGAGGATGAGCCCGGCAGCGTCGTCGGTGAGGAGCCGGACATAACCGGTGTAGCCCTCCTTCTCGAGGGTCGTGATCAGGCGAGGGAAGTCGACGAATGACGTCTTCAACGAGTCGTAGATGACCTGTCCGGCGGGCACCGGGATCGGCTCGCGCCCGTGCTTGGGCTGAGGCCTGTGCTTCACGCCTCGTCTCGGCTGGGGTGCTTCCACCTTCCTCTCCGATACAGGTTGCTCGCGGCGCTCAGCGGGCGCGTCGGCGTATGCGGTCTGCGGCCGGGCCATCGGCGGAGCCTCTCTGGGCGGGGCGGCCTCGGCCGCGTGGACCAGTTCCGGGATGCCTGCCTTGACCGTCTCGTCGGCAGGCAGCTTGGCCTTGGCGTCGAACTCGAAGTCGCCCCTGGTCCATCCGAGCGCGCTGACGACCGCGTCGTCGCCCGCCCTCCCGTTGCCCTCGGCATGGAAGAGGTGGCCGAACAGGAAGTACAGGGCGGTCGACTCGCCGTTGCCATTTCGGAGGGTAAGGGTACCTGTCGACCTCTCGCCCTGAGCAGATTCCAGAAGCGAGCGAAGAGGCATTTCGGCCAGCGTGCCGTGTGACTGCAAAGGCGTCTCCCGAGATCGGCCCAACACCGATCGATGGTCTAAGAGAAGCTAGTATAGATATCAAGATCGGATTCGCGCGCCCGGAGCCGCCAGACCTCCCCATCCCCTCCAGGCCTTCGCCCGCGCGCCTGTGGCTGGTGCGTCATGGCCAGTCGACCTGGAACCGCGAGCACCGCATCCAGGGCCAGCTCGACCCTCCGCTGTCGGAGGAAGGCCGCCGCCAGGCCACGCGGGTCGGCCGGCGTCTGGCGCACCACCGCTTCGCCGGCTTTTACACCAGCGACCTCAAGCGCGCCCATGAGACTGCGCAGCTGATCGGCAAGGTGACCGGCGGCACGCCGACGCCGGCCGCAGGCCTGCGCGAGATCTACCTCGGCGAGTGGGAAGGGCTCAACACCGACGAGCTCGCCAGGCAATTCCCCGACGCTTGGGCGCTGTGGACCGAGGAGCCGAGCTGGGACGTCGTCCCCGGCGGGGAGAGCGCAGCTGATTTCGAGAGCAGGGTTTCGGCAGAGCTGGATTCGATTCTCGCGCGCCATGAGCACGGAGACGTGCTGGCGGTGACGCACGGAGGGGTCATCCAGGTCGCTCTGCACCGTGTGGTCGGCCGGCCGAATCACGGCCTTTTTCCTTTTCGCATCGAGAACGCCTCGATCTCCGTCATCGAGAAGCGCAACGGCCGCTTCGTCGTCTCGGGCGTCAATGACACCAGTCATCTCGAGGGCCTGGAATGAGCGGTAAACAGGCGAGCTGGGATGGCGAGCTCGACGAGCGTGCATTACCTTCTCCGCTCCTGCAGACGTGGGGTTGGGGAGAGGTCCAGTCCCGCGCCGGCTGGACGGTCGAGCGAGTCCGGCTCTCTGGCGGGGCGATGGCGAGTGTTCAGCTCCGCGGACTCGGTCCCGTTCGGGAGGCATATGTGCCGCGCGGGCCCGTTCCCGCATCACCGGAAGCCGTCAGCGCTCTAGTCGACTGGGCGCGGTCCGCAAAGGTGGCGCGGATCATGGTGGAACCTGAAGCGCCGCTCGAGTTCGGCGAGGTCATGCGCGAGCGGGGTTTCGCTCCGGCGGCCGCCGTCCAGCCCCAGCACACTCGAATCCTCAAGCTCGCTGCCCCAGCCGCGATGCTCGCCACCTTCAAGCACGGCCGCCGGTACAACATCCGGGCCGGCGAGCGGCGCGGGGTCGTGGTCGAGGAAGGCAATGACGCGGCCGAGCTCGAGCGGCAGTCCGCGGCGGTCGAGCGGCGCGAGTCGATCCATCTACCGGCCTGGAGCTACTACCAGCTGCTTCTCGACCAGCTCCCCTGGTGCCGCACGTACGTCGCGCGCCACCCGAGCACGCACGAGGCGCTCGCGGCGGTGCTGGTGGCGCGCCACGCCGGCCGCGCGTATCACCTCTTCGCGGGCCGGAGCGGAGCCCACCCGGAGCTGATGGCCAACGACCTCGCCTGGTGGGCTGCGATCAAGGCGGCCGAAAGCGATGGCTGCCACGACTACGACCTGTGGGGCGTGCCGCCGCCTGACGCCCGCCCTGAACACCCCTGGCACGGCCTCGGCTTCTTCAAAGCCGAGTTCGGAGGCGAGGAGGTGGCCTATGCCGGCGCCTGGGAGCTGGTGCTCTCGGAAGCCGCCTCGCGGCTGATCGGCCTGGAGAAGAGGGCCCGCACCCGCATTCGGGGCCTGAAACGAAACATCTCCTAACAATCCTTCAGATCGATTAGGATGGGGGTGATGGCCCAGGCGAATGGAAGCCGAAAGGTCCTCATCGTGGACGCCGACGCCGCCACGCGGCGTGACGTGCGCGCCGCCTGCGCGCAGGACGGCTACCAGGTGGTGGAGGCGGACACCGGGGCGGAAGGCCTGCGGCAGGTCGATGCGCTGCGGCCCAGCCTCGTGCTCCTCGAGGTCACGCTGCCAGACGCTTCTGGTTTCGACGTCTGCCGCGAGCTGCGCCGGAAGGACTCCGCGGTGCCCGTGATCATGATGAGCTCGCGTTCTGAGGAGATCGACGCTGTGGTCGCGCTGGAGATCGGCGCCGACGACTACGTGGTCAAGCCCCTGCGCCTGCGCGAGCTCGCGGCACGGATCGCCGCGCATCTGCGTAGGACGCGCATGGAATCAGCGGACGCGACGCGGAACCGCCTGGAGTTCCGAGAGCTGTTGATCGACGTCAACGAGCGTCGCATTTACAGGGCGGGCCAGGAGGTCGAGCTGACTCACACCGAGTTCGACCTGCTGACGTTCCTTGCCAGCAACGCCGGCAAGGTGCTGAGTCGAGAGAAGATTCTCAACTCGATCTGGGGCTACGAATATCCGATCGAGACGAGGGTTATCGACGTCCACATCCGCAACCTGCGACGCAAGATCGAAAGCCAGCCGTCACGTCCTTATTACATCCTCGCCGTGCCGGGCATCGGGTACCGGTTCACGAACGCTCGCCCGACGTAGGGCCTGGCCCACGGCCCCGAGCTCTTCCAGGCCCTCTAGCACGAACGGCCGCTCGGCGATGCGTGGGTGAGGGATCTCGAGGTCGCGATCGGAAACGCGCGCCGTCCCGAACAGCAGGATGTCCACGTCGATCACGCGCGGCCCCCACTTCCGTGTGGGTGTCCTCCCTCCCTCGCGCTCGACGGCCTTCGCCGCGGCCAGCAGCCGGCGAGGCGAACCTGTCCACTCCACCTCGATGACCTGGTTCAGAAAGCGGGGCTGATCTTTCACGCCCCATGGTTCAGTTTCCGTGACGCGACTTTGACGCAGCACGCGCGCTCCCTTTTGACGCAGGCGCCGCCGCGCGGCGCTGAGGTTGCGGTCGCGCCTTCCGAGGTTCGATCCGAGCCCGAGGTAGGCGATGGTCACCGCATGCGATCTGCGACGCGCACCACCCGCATCATCTCGCGCACGTCGTGGACGCGCACCACGTCCGCTCCACGGAGTATCGCTGCGGTTACCGTCGCCGCGGTGCCCTCGATGCGGTCGGTCACCGGCAGGTCGAGGAGCTTGCCGATGAACGATTTGCGCGACGTGCCGATCAGCACCGGTTGGCCCAGCTCCCGAAGCTCCTCCAGCCGGCGCATGACCTCCCAGTTCTGATCCGCCGTCTTTCCAAAGCCGATGCCTGGATCGATCAGGATGCGCTCGCGCGCCACGCCTGCCGCCATCGCCAGGTTCACCGCAGCCCGCAAGGACCTCTTGACCTCGGCCATCAGGTCACCCTCGTACTCGGTGCCGTCCTGGTTGTGCATCAGCACCAGCGCGCAGCCGTGACGCGCAGCAAGATCGGCGAGCGCGGGAGAGCGGGCCAGCCCCCAGACGTCGTTGACGATGGTGGCGCCGGCAGCCACCGCCGCGCCCGCTACCTCCAGCTTGTACGTGTCGATCGAAACAGGGACGTTCGACTCCTTGACAAGATGCCGGACGACCTCTTCCGTACGGGCGATCTCCTGGGCGGTGCTTATGGGAACATGCCCGGGCCGGGTCGATTCGCCGCCCACGTCGAGCATGTCCGCCCCTTCCGCGACCATGCGCAGGCCCCGCGCCACCGCGGCCGTTCGGTCATCTCCCAGTCCGTCGCCGCTGAACGAATCCGGCGTGACGTTCACGATCCCCATCACGTACGTGCGGCTGCCCCAGTCGAACCGGTGCGCCCCGATGTCCGCGATCACCCGCCGATTATCCGACCCCTTAAGACCACCCCCACGAAATCTACGATTTCGTGGGGACCCCTTAGGATGCGAGTGAGATGAGGCTCGAGGACCTCGCGCGTGGCGTGCCCGGGGCCGCGCTCGAAGGCAGCGGAGACGTGGAGGTGA
>Ga0209701_10001909_pt1 | contig 13499 bp, 10 predicted proteins | sample CZO8metaG_4_FD_188356 | JGI IMG/M metagenome (GOLD analysis project Ga0209701, IMG submission 188356) | Vadose zone soil microbial communities from the Eel River Critical Zone Observatory, Northern California, USA - CZOApr15con2H3.8 metaG... | ecosystem: Environmental > Terrestrial > Soil >...
AGTTCGAGTTCATCGTAAACTTAAAAGCGGCGAAGCAGATCGGTCTCACGATTCCGCATGAAGTGCTGGCGCGGGCGGACAAGGTGATCAGATAATTTTAGATTTTCGATTGCCGATTTTCGATTAGGGGAAAAATCTGATGCACAACACATTGCTGAAACGATTTTTGAATTCTTGCTCCGACAATCTAAAATCCAAAACCTGTACTGAGCTAAGTCGAAGTATCGAAAATCCAAAATCGGAACGCGGGCGGATCGAGTAATCAAATGATTTTGGATTTAGGGACCCTTTATTCCCTCGCGCTCGAGACTGTGGCGGAATGTACCGGACATCAGGTTGTCATCCCGAGCGAACGCGAGGGAAAGGTCCTCCCGACGTCATTCCCGCGAAGGCGGGAATCCAGCAATACGATGCCTAAACAACCTACCGTCTATATTCTAGCCAGCAAACGAAACGGTACCCTCCCCGATAAAGACATTCGGGGACAGGTTTACATCGGGGTGACGAGCGACCTGCAAAAGCGGGCTTGGGAACACAAGAACGATCTGGTCGAGGGTTTTACCAGGAGATACGGCGTTCACCGGCTCGCTTATTACGAGTTGCACGAAGACATGATGTCAGCGATACTTTAAGGACTGGATTCCCGTTTTCACGGGAATGACTGAAAAAATGGAATCGACCAAATGACTGGATTCCCGCTTCCGCGGGAATGACGGAAGATGTATGCCTCAGGACCTTCGTAGCTATCTGAATCTGATCCGTCGTAAATCGCCGGAGGATCTTCTCGTTATCTCCCGGGAGGTCGATCCCGCCTATGAGCTCACCGGCATCGCGGCCAAGCTCGAGCAAGAGGCCAAACGCCGGCCGATTCTGCTCTTCGAGAAAGTTAAAGGGACAAAGTTTCCGGTTCTGACCAATCTTCACGCCAGCCGCGGCCGACTCGCTGTGGCGATGAGCGCCAAGCCGGAACAGATGCAGAAGAGCTATCTCGCCGCGATGGAAAACCCTCTCCCGCCTAAAGTTGTCTCGAAGGCGCCGGTGAAGGAGGTCGTTCTTACCGGAAAGAAGGTTAATCTCTACGACCTGCCGCAGATCATCCACCATCAAGGCGACGCCGGCCCTTACATCACGGCGGCAATCTCTTTTGCCAAGGAGCCTGGCGGCGCGACTTGGAACTGCGCCTACAACCGGCTCATGATCAAAGGCCGGGACACAACCTCCATTCATCTGACTTCGGCAAAGCACCTCTGGGAGTTCTACCGTTTGGCCGAGGCGAGAGGCGAACCGCTGCCGGTCGCTTTCGCCATCGGCGTGCATCCCGCCATCGCTCTCGGTTGTCTCGCCGTCGGCTCCATCGATGAGGACGAGCGCGGCGTCATGGGCGCGCTGCTGGGCGAGCCGCTTAAACTTGTCCGGTGCGAGACTTCGGACCTTTTGGTTCCCGCTCATGCTGAAATGGTTATCGAGGCTGAGATTTTACCCCACGAGCGGACAGCAGAGGGACCCTTCGGAGAATTCACCGGCTACAGCCTGGGCGAGCGACAGCGCGAGGTTGTGAAAGTCCGGGCGATCACCCACCGCAAAGATCCGATCTTCCAGGACATCGCCGTAGGCCATCTCGATCATCTCATGCTCTCCACGACCCCGATCGAAGCAAATCTCTACCGCGCCGTCCGGGCCATGGTCCCTTCCGTGAATGCGGTGCGCGTGCCCGCGCCGTTCACTTGCTATATTTCGATCGAGCAGCGCGTTCCAGGGCAAGCCAAAAATGCGATCCTGGCCGTTCTCGGAGCTGATCTTTACATGAAGCGCGTGGTGGTCGTGGACCATGATGTGGACGTCTTCAATGACAGGCAGGTGAGCTGGGCGATCGCCACGCGCTGCCAGCCGGATCGCGACATCACGATCATCACCAACGCGCGCGGCTCGGATCTCGACCCATCGACCAAGGAAGACGGCTGTACGGCGAAATGGGGAGTGGACGCCACGGCCAAGCCGTCGTTGGCGAGCTACACGCCGCGCCACCGCATTCCCAAAGAAGTCTGGCAGCGCATCAACCTCAAGGATTTCCTCCCGTAAGTTTGTGCAAGAAAACTTCGTCGGTCACATCGAATCCAATGCCCGCCGGCTCGCAGGCAAGCCCGCTCTCGTTTGGGAAAAGGGCAGCCTGACGTGGTCCGAGCTCGACCGGCTTGCGTCGGGCTTCGCGGATTATCTTGCAAGGCAAGGCGCAAAAGCAGGAGATCGGATCGGACTCATTGTGCCCAACGGGGCGGAGTTCGTCATCGGATTTTTAGGAGTTCTCAAGCTCGGCGCGACCGTAGCTCCCTTGAATCCGGTTCTGAAGCCGGAAGAGCTTGTGAGATTCATCGACGATCTCAAACCAAGACTGGTCGTGAAAGAGGTGAAGGCCGGTCCGGGCGTCTGGAGCACGCCCAGCCGCTGCGACGCTCCGTCGCTAATTCTCTACACATCCGGAAGCACCGGGCAGCCCAAGGGGGCGGTCTTCAGCCACGACGCCTTGACCTTTGCCAATCGCTCGTGGGGAGGAGCGGTCATGGGCCTCAGCCCCGACGACAGAGTTCTGGTCGCGGTCCCGTTAGCTCACTCGCTCGGGCTCAACGGCGGACTGTTGGCGCCGCTCTTGTTGGGCGCGACGGTGGCTTTGGTCGAGCGCTTTGCGCCTGAAGCGGTTTTGGGGGCGATCCGAAGGCATCGCGTCACCGTCTTTCCCGGCGTCGCGACGATCTTTCGCCGGCTGCTCAATTCGCCGGCGTTTTGGGGCGCCGACTTCTCCAGCTTGCGCCATGCGGTCTCTGGCGCCGCGCCCTGTCCGTGGGAATTGGCAGTAGAGTGGCGCGAAAAGACGGCGACCAGAATTGTGCGCGGCTACGGGATGACGGAGCTATTCCGTCCCATCTCTTACTTCGCCGATGATCCGACCGACATTCCCGATGCTGTTGGAAAACCCGTGCCGGGTGTTGAGATACGGATCGTGGAAGATGGCGAGGTGAAGAGTCGCGGCGATACGGGCGAACTCCTGATCAAATCCCCTGCCGTGATGGAAGGCTATCTCGGCGACCCCGAGGAGACGCAAGCGGTCCTGGAACATGGCTGGTTCAAGACGGGCGATCTCGCCAACGTGACTCCTGAAGGCTACGTCCGGATCGTCGGCAGAAAACGCGAGCGGATTCTCAGGGGCGGGTATTCGATCTTTCCGCAGGAGGTCGAAGCGGTTTTGCTTTCCCATCCGGCGGTCGCCGAGGCTGCGGTGGTCGGAGTTCCCAGCTCCGATCTGGGCGAAGAGGTCGCCGCCTTCGTCAGCCTCAAGCCTGAGTCGCGCGTGAGCGCCGAAGAGCTGATCGATCACTGTAAAGAGAGACTTGCCCACTACAAATATCCCCGACATTTGAAAATCATCCCGGAGCTGCCGAAAGGGACGACAGGGAAGATCTTGAAATCAGAACTTACCGGTAGACAGCTCTGATGCGTCAGAACAGTACAATAGGGTTGACCGGCGAGCCGGTGCCGCCGACCACTCGCAAGGGGGCGACCACGAGCATGAACTCGTAGCGGCCCTCTTCGGCGCAGGCTTCGGCCAGCGGCTGGAGCAACGCGTTGTCCAGCAAGGCGATGCCGTAGGCGAAGATGGCGCCGTGCACCGTCCATAGGATGCCGTAGCCGCTGGGCATGGCGTCCATCATGTCCCACACCAGCATGGAACAGTCCGACTCACGGAGGAACTTCAAGCAGGAAGCGTGGAGGCCCGGCCGCCGCTGCGGGTTGCTGCCCCACTGAGGGTTGACCTTATCCCAGTGCTCGCGGCCACCATAGACGATTAAGGCGTCACCAGGCTGCAGGACGATTCCTTCCGCCTTGGCGATGTCCTCCAACTCCCATCCGTGGATCGGCTGTTCCATCGTGACGAACGGAATGCCGCGGTGTTTCGGCACGTCGAGAAGCACGCCGCGGGTGACGATGCCCTCCTGCCAATTTTCCACCGAACCCCATGTGGACCCATCAAAGGTGATCACCTGGTCCGGGTCGCGGCCGTTCCACATACCGTTGCCATTCCACGTGTGACACAAGGCGTCGAGGTGCGTGCAGGCCTGGCCGTGATAGGCGATGCCATAGTAGTCGGCGCAAGCGCCGTCGGTTTCAGTGCGCACGCGTCGCATCATATAATGCTGCGCCGGTATGGGATTGTTCGGCGCCGGGGTTTTGGGGAATACGCGGCTCAGCGACACGGCCCGGCCGCTGCGCACCAAGCGCGCGGCTGCAAGGCGTTTTTCCGGCGTCACCATGTTGACCGCGCCCTTCTGGTCGTCGTCGCCCCAGCGGCCCCAGTTGCGGTCTTCCTTCAAGTACGCCTGGACTTCCTCTTGCGTGGGTACTCGACGTTCCATGTCATCTCCTCCTGTGAAGCGCCCTTGGCGTTTCCTTCACCCAGCTAATACAAACGTCTTTACGAATGTTACATGAGGCCGGCTTAAGAGGGGGCGAGCCTGAAGGCCGCAGACGCAGGCGCGTGAAGGTTCCGGCAGGCCCAAACCGTTGGAGTAAGCACCCAAAGGGGCTGGCGCGGGCGGCCCTCAAGGCATTGGCCCATCGGCTGCGGCCGGAAGGATCGTTCCCTCAGATGTCAACTTGCTTGAGACGTTTGTATCAGTTCAAAGCTCCCATTACTCCAAGGCGGAAAGAATGTCGAGCGTCGGTCTAGAACTCGTCCTTCCAAGTTGACAGAACTGCGCCTTATCAAATAGCCTTGGCACCGAGGAACGCGCGATTAGGTAAAGACGTTCTTTGGCTGCAGGCGGGAGCGAGCTCAAGCGATGAGCGTATGAGCGAGAATGCACCAGGGCATTGGCGTATTGACGTGCACCACCACGTGGTGCCGCCTGAGTATGCGGACAACTCTATGCCGATTAAGATTCCGGATACCGAAACGCAATTGCGGACGATGGATGGTTGGCGGATCCGGACGGCCATAACCTCGCTCACCCCGCGCGTGCTCATGGGAAATCCACATCGACTGCGTGAAGTGGCCCGGTCCTGCAACGAGTTCCAAGCAAAAATGGTGCACGACCATCCCTCGCGATTCGGCGCCTTTGCGCTCCTTCCGCTGCCGGACGTCGACGGGGCGCTGCAAGAATTGACGTATGCGCTCGACGACTTGCGCCTCGACGGCGTGGGCCTTTTTTCGAGTGTAGGCGGGCGGTACTTGGGCGATTCAATGTTCGATCCCGTCTTCGACGAGCTCAACCGGCGCAACGCGGTTGTTTTTGTGCACCCGACCCACTGCGAAGCGCCGGAGGAGACGCGCTTGCGTGTGCCTCCCTTCGTTGTCGAATACGTATTCGACACGACGCGCGCCATCGTCAACTTAGTATTTACCGGCACGTTACGGCGCTGTCCCGATATCCGCCTCATCGTCGCTCACGGGGGCGGCGCGGTTCCGTTTCTCGCTCAAAGAATCTCGACGCTCGAGGGGCATCGGCATGCCGAAGGAGTCACCGACGTGATCCCCACGCTCCGCTCGTTGTACTACGAGATCGCCAGCACCACCGCGGGCTATGCGCTGCGGTCTCTACAGGAGCTCGTCGAGTCGACGCACATCCTCTGGGGCTCGGACCTACCTTTCGTCTACGGGGAGCGCTTGCAGGCGGAAGTCGATCATTGGGAAGAATATGACGGCTTCGACGATGCTTCCCGATCCGCGGTGGAGCGCCTCAACGCGCTGGATCTTTTCCCGCGATTCGCTGCAAAGGCTGATGACTTAAGTGCGCAACGATAGTAGTTTTAAAGTGGAGGTAATAGTCATGACTGCAAAACGAACAAGGACAAAAGCCGTTGTGATCTCGGTCCTTCTGACCATGGCTTTGGGAGTTGTTACGCAGGTTGGATCGGCCGCGGAGGCCGCGCGCTTTCTCGTGAGCTACGGCGGCACTGCCGGCTACCAACTTCCCCTCTGGGTCAATAAGGAATTGGGGTTCAGCAAGAAGTACGGCGTCGATCTGGAAATCATTTTGATCCAGGCAGGCTCGCCGAACATTCAGGCCTTGCTCGGCGGCAGCATTCAACTCACTCAAACTGCGGCCTCTTCGGCGCTGCTAGGTGCGATCCGCGGCGCGCCGGTAGTGATCGTCGCGACCTTGGAAAACAAGCTGCCGATGCAGCTCATCTCTCGCCCAGAGATCAAGGAGCCACAACAGCTTCGCGGCAAAACCATCGGGATCAATCGTTTCGGAGGCTCCAACGACGCCGCTGTGCTGATGGCAATCAAAGCCTGGAAAATGGATCCTAAAGATATCACCATGTTGCAGACAGGCGGTACGTCGGCGCGCATGGCGGCGCTGCTCAGCAAAAAGGTCGACGCGACGGTGCAGTCCTATCCGGAAATATTTCAGGCGCGCAAGCTCGGCATGAACGTCCTGGCGGATATCGGGGATTTCGGTTTCTATACGGACACTTCAAACATCGTCACTCGCTCCTATCTGCAACAGAACCGCGCGGCGGTAAAAGGTTTCATCAAGGGGCAAATCGAGGGCATGCACTATGTCAAGACGAACAAGGAGGGAAGCCTAAAAATACTCAAGAAACACCTCCAGGTTACCGACCCCGAGGCCGTCGACGGGACTTATGAATTTTTTGCCAAACGGTTGTCCCGGGTGCCGCGCACGGAGCCGGAAGGAATAAAAAATATCTTGGCTTCGATCGGCGCCGCGCAAAGAGATCCCGCGGAGTTTTTCGACATGAGCTTGGTGGACGAAATCGAGCGGGAAGGTTTCGTCGAGAAACTCTATGGCCGTTAGTATTGTTCCAACTTGCCGCGCCGAAGCCGTCCTCGCGTTGACGTAAGAATCTTTTATTGGATAGTCTCTGCTCCAAAATGACCGCACTGGGGAATCGGCTATTTCACAACGCGTTTCACCCAGAGCTTCGATCCGACGAAGCTGCTCGGCCTCATCGTGGTGCTCGCGGCGATGGCGGTTGTCCTGAACGAAATCGTGCGGCGGGCGGAGATGAGATTCAGCCGGTTCCGGTCGGTGTGAGGCGGCGTGCGCCGGGGCAGGCGAAGATGATACAGTTCTATATGGAGGTAAGTGATGGCGGATAAGATCAAGCTTACGGTCGCGTGCGGCGATTACGAGATCGTGCGCGCGCTGAAGGACCGGACGGCCGAGGCCGACGGGATCGATCTTGTGATGCTGACCGGGATGGGCTCGCGGGAGCGGCACTGGCGCATGGCGCGGAAGCTCGAGTTCGACGTCTGCGAAATCAACGTCGGCGCCTATTTCATGGCGCGTGCCCGCAACGACCCGATCACGGCGATCCCCGTCTTCCTGCACCGGAGATTCCGGCACGGCTTCATCTTCGTCAACACCCGCGCCGGCATCAGGAAGCCGAAGGATCTGATCGGCAAGAAAGTGGGCGGCACCAACTTCCAGCCGGCGGGCAACATCTGGGTGCGCGGAATCCTGGAGGAGCATTACGGCGTGCCACATAAGAGGCTCATCTGGGTGGTCGATCGCAGCGAAGACGTCGAATTCAAACCGCCGAAGGGATTGAAGATCGAGATGATTCCGCCCGGCAAGTCGCTGGATGCGATGCTGGCCAAGGGAGAGCTGCCGGCGATGATCTCCCCGACTATTCCGAAGCCGGTGTTGAACGGTGACAAGCGGGTCGCGCGATTGTTTCCCGATTACAAGGAAATCGAGATGGAGTACTTCCGGCGGACCGGCATCTTCCCGATCATGCATGTGACAGTCATCAAGCAGGAGATCGCCGACAAATATCCCTGGGTGGCGACCAACCTCGTCAAGGCTTTCGAGCAGGCCAAGCACCTTGCGTACAAGCGGCTGGCGAACCCGAGAATGGTTCCGCTCGCCTGGGTCAGAACGGGTTGGGAGGAGGAGCGGAAGGTTTTAGGGCCCGACCCCTGGGTCTACGGCATGGGGGAGGCCAACAGAAAAAATCTCCAGACCATCCTTGGCTATACGCACCAGCAGGGGCTGATCGGCAAAAAAATGTCGCTCGACGAGTTATTCATTGATACCGATCTCGGCGACTCGGGTGGTGGTGGGGAGGAGGGCGCCTGACCATGGGAATCACCTCTTTGGCCATGATCTGCATCGATTCAAGGATTTACTCTTGCTCTAAGACAGACAAATTTGACATCGACAGAATCTCGCAGGCCAGGTTACTTTTGGGCGGCAGCTTGTTCGGCTAAGGGACGAGTAGCTTGCCAATTTTTCTCGCGTCATCGAGCTTCTCAAGATTGAGAAGAGCGTCTTCCAACTTCTCAACACGAGAATGAGAGAGAACTCGAGAGGCCAAGAGGCGGAATTTTTGCAGCACCTCTTCCCGCGTCATGGGGTGCTTGTCGCTCCCCTTGGCGTAAAGGACTTTCTCGCTGTAGCTCTTTCCGTCCCGGAGTTGGAGCTCCAGGTTCACCCCGTGGCGCCCCTCGTCTCCGAGCGCCTCGAACTCGGGGTCTTCGAGGACTTCTATTTTCTTGGTCGTCTTTAGCACAGCCTCGCTGCGGATGGACTTCTCCGTAACCTGATCGACGAAGAAGTCGCGGTCGTGCAGCAGGACCGCGACGCAGAAGGGGAGATTCATCTGAGCCGTGGTCATGCTGTTCGGCTCATAAGGCCAACCGACATGGAGTTTAGTCGCCCGAGTGGTTCGAATGCGGATTTTTTCCACCTGCTCGGCGATGACCTCCGGGTGCTCGCGGAGAATTTTTTTGAGGGCATCGATCGACGTGTGGTTGCTCCCACAGCAGGGATAAGGTTTGAAGCCGACATTGAGAGTTTCAAACCGTTCTCCCAAATCCTGCGTCAGGTGCGCGAGATTTGGTTTATCACAGAAGGTAGAGCAGAAGCCCCCATAGGGGGCCTCCAGGATATCCTCGATGCCGGTAAAGCCTTTGGCCGCGAGCAGAGCCCCGTAGACGCCTGCCTGAGCGGAGCGGCCGGGGTGCATGCGCTTGACCATGGAAGCGTACTGGGCGGCCATCAGGCCTGCGGCCTGAGTGCCGGCGATGCCCAACGCATGGAGAGCCTTGATTGGATTTAGCTGCAGCATCTTGGCCGCGGCCGCTCCTGCGGCGAATGTGCCGGACGTGGCACTGGGGTGAAACCCGCGGCGGAGCTGAGAAGCGCCGCCCGTCATCGCGACACGGCAGCCGACTTCATAGCCGGCGACCACTGCAGTGAGAAACCGCTTGCCGTCAACCTTACCAGCACGACAAACCAGCGCATCGGCGGCTGGTATCGCTTCTGCCCCGGGATGGATGACACCGACGCGGTGAAGGTCATCCATTTCGAAGCTATGAATCAACGTGCCGTTGGCCAGTGGCGCGCTGGTGCTGGGAACCTCCGCGCCATCTCCCCAGATGAGCGCCCCCTTTCCCTTCCCCATTTCCTTGGCAAACGAAGTGATGATCTTCCCCCACGGTAGCGTTGAACCGAAGAGGGCACAGCCGAGCGAATCAATCAGGCAGAACTTGATGTGAGAGACCACTTCCTCAGGGATATCTCTATAGGAGAGTCCGGAGATGTATTGCGCCAGAGTCCGAGTCGGAGAGGTCTGAGCAGCGGTTTCTTTTACCTGCGTTTTCGCCATAAAATACTCCTTGACGTGCGTGAACTTCTATGACTTTGATGATCAGCCCAGGTGAGCTGCGCCTCGGGTTTCCGAGTTATTGGCTGTTTATCGGAAGGCATTATTAGATTCAGATTTTAACCTTTTCCTACGACAGTGTCACGGTTGTCAAGGGATCTAATAAACGGAGGAGGTATGAGTAAAAAGAGTAAAATCTTATTCTTGTCTCTTCTCACTTCCTTGGTCATTGCCGTTGTATCTCCATTTTCCAGCCGGGCCCAAAGCGGAGCTTCGCTCCTTAAGAGATACGAGGGGCTGCAGGGCAAGGAACGGGAGCAGAGGCTCATCGAAGGCGCCAAAAAGGAAGGGAGGGTCGTAGTCTATAGCTTCACCGCCGTCGACCAGCTCAAGCCTCTGCTTGACGAGTTGCAAAAGAGATATCCGTTCATCAAGCCAGAACACTACAGGGCCAATGCGACCGGGGTTTTCAATAAGTTCACGACTGAAGTGCGCGCCGGACAGACCCTGGCCGATGTCATCGATATCTCCGCCGGAGAGACCCACACGCTTTGGCAGATGGGACTCCTCGATCCCTATCTCTCGCCCAGCCGGGAGGGGATTCCAAAAGACTTTGTTGACGAGAAGGGATACTGGGCGGCCCATTATCACTTTGTCGTAGCCCTCGGTTTTAACACCCAGCAAATCAAACCTGCGGAGGCGCCGAAGAGCTACGAAGAGCTTCTCAATCCGAAGTGGAAAGGGCGCTTCTCGCTTGATCCGGCGGATCAGGATCTGTTTGGGGCTCTCTTACTTCATTGGGGAAGAGATAAGGCCCTGAGCTATTTTAGAAACCTCGCAAAGCTCGAACCCAGAATGGTTTCGGGACACACGCAACAGGCCAACCTCGTTGGTGCGGGAGAGATCCAGATGGCGCCGTGGCTTTATGGCTACAGGCCGCTTCAGTTAAAAGACGAGGGGGCGCCGGTTGAGACTCTCCTCTTTGACCCTGTGTTGTCCAACCCCGCTTACCTTCTTCTGACAAAAAATTCTCCTCACCCTCACGCCGCAGCTCTCTTCATCGACTGGGCCCTGTCGGCGGATGGAGGGATGAAATTCTTCGCCGAGAAGTTTGGCCGGACGGCGACGCGCACGGGCCTGAAGGAGCGCTTCCCCAAACTCCGCGTGGACCGGTATCTCGTGGTGAAGCCCGAGACCGTGGGACCGAACTTCAAGGAGTTTACCAAGCTCTATTACGAGATCTTTGGGATAGGCAAGTAATCCACCTTGAGATTGCCGCCGGGGAAACAATTTTACTTTGAAAGCTAGCGTTAATCCTTGTGTCCGAAAAATTCACCATCAGATAGGATTTCGCCAGCCAGGTTACTTCCGCGCGGCGGCTTTACGCCGGGCAATAGCAGCTTCGGCTCGAGGACTGATCGCCCGCTCAACGACGACGTTCAGCAACGCCGGCCGTCCTGAAGCAAACGCCCGTTGCAACGCGGGCTCGAGATCCTCAGGACGAGTCACAAACTCGCCGTAACCACCCAGGCCTTGTACCACTTGCTCATAGCGTGTCTGAAACAACTCGGTGGCAACAGGACGGCCATACAGGCCAAGCTGGATTTGCCGGTCGATGCCCCAGGCGGAGTCGTTGCCTAGTATGGCTACGATATTGAGCTTATGACGCACCGCGGTATCAAATTCCATTGCGTTGAAACCGAAGGCTCCATCGCCCGTGAGCATGATCACACGTGACTCAGGGTAGGCGACTTTGGCAGCCAGAGCTGTAGGCAGAGAAGAGCCCAACATGCCGAGACTGGAAACGTAGAACCAGCGCTTTGGCTGCAGCGCGGGTAGAATGGATCGCCCAAAGTGGCAGAAGTCTCCGCCATCGAACACCAGGCAGTCATCGGGGCGCAGCATGGATTTGAGCGTCTTGTGCACGAACAGGGCGTGCATCGGAGTCTGTGGGCGAGCCAAATTTTCTGTCCACTCTGCCTGGGCAGAACGCACAGCGCGCAGCTCCTCCAACCATGAGAGATCCTTCCAGGTAAAATTTGCGGCCTCTCTGGTCATCTGATCCAGGACACTGGCAACATCCCCGACCATGCCCACGGCAACCCCTCGATTGCGGCCAATCTCCAAAGGCGAAGGGTCGATCTGGAGGATCTTGGCATCGGCCGCGACGCTGGGCGGACGGCAGAAGCCGATGGTAAAGTCCTGCTTGCGGCCCAGAAGCATTACAACGTCGGCGTCGCGCAACTTAGCGGCGGCGCGATTCAAGCCTCTCTCGAAAAAGCCGAAGGCGTAGGGATGGTCGTCAGAGATCAAGCCGCGCGACTGCTCTTCCGTCAACACCGGCAGGCGGGTCGCTTCGATGAATCGCTGCAGGGCCTCGCCGGAAAGGGTGTAACCGGCGGCGCTCCCGGCGATAATCAAAGGCTTCTGCGCCTGACGCAGGAGAGCGATAGCCCCTCGCACGAGCTCCGGGTCAGCCAGCATCGCGGCTCTAGGCCGGTATTCATCGGGCTTGTAGAACACGACCTCATCTTCGTCTACGCTTTGCTCTTGGAGATCGATCGGGATCGTCAAGTGAACCGGCCCGTGGCGACCGCTGAACGCCAGACGCATCGCGCGGCCGATGAATTCAGGGATCCTGCGGATGTCATGGACCAGAAACGACCCTTTGGTTATCGGCGCAGCCATGTGCACCTGATCAATTTCCTGCTGGGCGCCCCGGCCCAAGTCGTGCAGGTCGGCTGAGCCGGCGATAGAGATGACAGGGCTTTCGCTGTGCATGGCGTTGGCGAGGCCGGGAATCGCGTTGGCGAATCCGGGCGTCGTGTACATGCAAACGCCGGGCTGCTCGGTGATTCGGCTCCAAGCATCCGCCATGTGGACCGCGGCCTGCTCATGACGCGTATCGATAATGCGGAAGTCCTGGTCTGCCATCACATCCAGCACCGGCAGGATGTGATCGCCGGCCAAGGCGAAAATATTCGTCACGCCTTCAAGCTTAAGCGCTTTACAGATTAGTTGGCTGCCCGTGACTCGCGCCATTAACGCCTCCTATTAGTGTTTCCTTCGGGGATGGCAAAAACCCACCGCTTGAGGCGATGAGAGCGATTGTCACTCCCGCGGAAGCGGAGTCCAGGTACGCGAAAAACTCTGGATTCCCGTTTTCACGGGAATGACGTGCAAAACGCAAAGTCGTGTCCACATGCATTCTCGAAGTCTTTTGGAGCCGACAGCGCACTAACTATCGCCTTGCAGGCGAGAGGTGTTTAGCTCGCGCGCCGCTCATTGAAAAACCTCACGCGCCGAAGAACTCGACGAAGCGCTTCTTGATCTCCTCGGTTCTCCGTTCCAGTTCCTCCGGATCCACTGTTAGGAGCTTGAGGTCAGAGAGCTTTGGCTTGTCTGTGGGGTACGTCACGTTGGGATGAGGGACATACAGCCCCTCATCGTCTGCCAGGAACTGCTGGACATCTTTGGTGAAGATGAAGTCGGTAAAGAGCTTGGCGGCCGTCGGGTGCGAGGCGAAGCTGGTGATCGCCGAGGGCGAAACGACCAGCGGTACACCCTCCTGCGGATAGACGATACCGATCGGGTTCCCTTTCTTCTTCTGAGTGTAGAGAAAGTACTCTGCCCCGTTTGCCCCCACGATTCGCTCACCCGCTGCGACCACTTGCGCCGGATCGTGGACCGATTGGGTCAGATGGGGCTTGTTTTGAGCCAACTGTTTAAAGTAGTCCCAGCCGTAAAGATTCACCAACGCCAGCATGTAGGTCGCGATGCTTCCGCTGTACCCAGGGTGGGCGGTCACGAGCTTTCCTTTCCACTTCGGATCGAGGAGATCCTTCCATGTCTTGGGCGCATCCCCACCGGGA
>Ga0209701_10001913_pt1 | contig 13494 bp, 10 predicted proteins | sample CZO8metaG_4_FD_188356 | JGI IMG/M metagenome (GOLD analysis project Ga0209701, IMG submission 188356) | Vadose zone soil microbial communities from the Eel River Critical Zone Observatory, Northern California, USA - CZOApr15con2H3.8 metaG... | ecosystem: Environmental > Terrestrial > Soil >...
CTGACGGCCGAAGACGGACAGCTAACCGCCTGCTTACCCAATCGCGCCTCGAGCTTCATTCCCAACAGGCGCGTGGCTTCGACGGCAAACTCCATCGGCAGCTGCAAGAAAACGTCTTTACAAAAACCGTTGATGATGAGCGAGACGGCGTCCTCTTGCGAGATGCCGCGCTGCATCAAGTAGAACAACTGCTCTTCGCTGATGCGCGAGGTCGAAGCTTCGTGCTCGACCTGCGAGCTGTTGTTCATTACTTCGATATACGGAAAAGTATTCGCGCCTGCGTTTGAACCAATCAACATCGAGTCGCACTGCGTATAGTTCCGCGAGTTCTCAGCCTTGGGCATGATCTTAACCAGGCCGCGATAGCTGTTATTCGCGTGGCCGGCCGAGATGCCTTTCGAGATGATCGTCGAACGCGTGTTCTTGCCGAGGTGGATCATCTTTGTGCCGGTGTCGGCCTGTTGCGCGTGATTCGTCAACGCGACCGAATAGAATTCGCCGACCGAGTTATCGCCTTGCAGGATGCACGACGGATACTTCCAGGTGATCGCCGAGCCGGTTTCCACCTGCGTCCACGAAATCTTTGAATTGCGACCGGCGCACTTTCCGCGTTTGGTCACGAAGTTGTAGATGCCGCCCACGCCCTGCTCATCGCCGGCATACCAATTCTGCACGGTCGAGTACTTGATCTCGGCATCGTCGAGCGCGACCAGCTCAACCACTGCGGCATGCAGTTGGTTCTTATCAAACTTGGGCGCGGTGCAGCCCTCGAGGTACGAAACGTGCGAACCCTCTTCGGCCACGATCAGCGTGCGTTCAAACTGGCCTGATTCAGAATTGTTAATGCGGAAGTAGGTCGACAGCTCCATCGGACAGCGCACGCCCTTCGGGATAAAGCAGAAGCTGCCATCCGAAAAGACTGCGCTGTTCAGCGCCGCATAGAAATTGTCATTTGTCGGCACGACCGAGCCGAGATACTTGCGCACAAGTTCAGGGTGTTCCTTTACGGCTTCGCTGAACGAACAGAAGATCACACCAACTTTCATGAGCTTCGCTCTGTAAGTTGTGGCAACGGAAACTGAATCGAAGACCGCGTCAACGGCAACACCGGCGAGTTGCTTCTGCTCAGACAGCGGAATGCCGAGCTTCTCGAACGTGCGCAGCAATTCCGGATCGACTTCGTCCAGACTGGCCTTCGCGACTTTCTGCTTCGGCGCGCTGTAATAGATCATGTCCTGATAATCGACTTCAGGAAAAGTGATGTTGGGCCAACGGCGCGGCTCTTTCATCGTCAGCCAATGACGATAAGCCTTCAGCCGAAACTCCAGCATCCACTCGGGCTCGTTCTTCTTGGCTGAGATCAAACGGACCGTGTCTTCGCTCAGGCCGCGCGGGATCGTTTCAGACTCAATGTCCGTCACCCAGCCGTATTTGTATTCCCGGTTTGTAAGAATTTCAGCAGTGCTCATCGTTTCCCACTTATATCAAGGTTTCGGAGTTCAACCTTTAGGTTGTTCGTCGTGTTGGAGGCAAGCTGAAGCTTGAACTCTCAACTATTCAATTCGCCAGTCGCATCCCTGACTGTTGTTGCAGCTTTCGAATCTGGTGCAGTTGCGCCCCAACCTTAGCCTCGCTGCCAACCAACTGGGCGAGCGTGATCTCTGACAAAGCATTCTGCACAATCTCATGCAACCCAACGATCACGGATCGAATGCCGCAATCGCTGGTGTGGACGCAAACGTCCAGTACGCCCGCATGCGTTTGGCAAAACCGGTCCGCCGTGTCTTCATCGAGAATGCGAATCACTTCGTTCAGCCGAATGTCGTTCGCCGGCCGAGCAAGCGAATAGCCGCCTTTGGTTCCGCGTTGCGATTGCACCAGGCCGGCCTTATTCAAAATCCACATCAGCTTGCCGGCGTTGGCAACCGACAAGCCTTCGCGCTCCGCAATTTGATTGAGCGTCAAAGACTCGCCGTCCGCTTCCGCTCGTGCGAGCTGAACCAGACAACGCAGACCGTACTCCTCTTGAGCTGAGATTTTCATTGATCTCTTGATTAACCGAGGCCAGCTTATATCATTCCTTACTTTTTCGTCAAGTATCCAAACGGCTCGTTTGCCGAGCAAATATGAAGATTCCCTGACACACCCGACTCGACCGAAACCAGCCGGCTTTCAACCCCGTGCAACCAGAGACGTGGGCGCGGGCAGGAAAGTTGATTACAATTCGCCAAAGAGACTTCGATGCCGGAAACAATCGCCGATGACCTTGATCTTGATCTGGCCTTCCAAGCTATCGCGCGCGATCCCAGATATGCGCACTTCATAAACATTCCCGAGCGCATCATTCGCTGTCTCGATTACTTTCACCTGGCATCTAACCGGATCGAGGTTAGACAGAGCCTGGGTGCATACTATCTCTTCATCGGCGTGGTGGACGATGCGATCGATTCCGGCAAACTGGAAATCGGTCGAGACATCCTCGAGCGATTTAACGACCGGGTCCCCTGCTCGGATAACCGGACACGAGGATCGCGCGTCAGCCTGGTAACTGAAGTTCTAAAGCGAAACATCAGCGATGACGTTTATCCGGAGGTGGTTTCGAAACTGCGCGAACTGTACCTGGCAGTTGCGGCAGAGCGGAAAGCTGAAAAGATTACGGCTTACATTGAGCAAAGAAAAGCCGTCGGGCGTCTTACCGCCGAGCTGTCTTACGTGCTCATCCGCTCCTTTCTCGAAGGTGATGGCCGAGACTTCCGTTCATTCCTGGAGCGGGTTGGCGCCGTCGGTTGTCTGGTCGACAGCGTTATCGATTTGCGAGCGGACACGCGGCTTGGTCTTGTTTCCTTCAGTCCCACTATCAGCGATTTCCTGAAACTCCTGACCAGCACCTTGCGCGAAGGGCTGAACGTATCCATGAAACATCCGGCTCTGCTTGGCGTCTTTCTGGAAGCAGTCAGCGATAATGTGCGGGATAGATTTCGCGCGGCGCGATCAGCAACAGGCTTTGTCGCCGCGCCGGGAAAGGAGGGTGTCCCGAGTGTTGTCTAAGCTTTCGGGCAAGCGTTGGGTTGGTTATGGCGCTGCGCTTCTTGGGATCGCGAGCGCCACCGGGTTGTTGAAGCTCTGGGGCGAGCGGATAAATCCCACCACCGCAGCGCTGGCGTTTCTGCTGGTGATTCTTTTTGTAGCGACCGCCTGGGGTTCGCGACCTGCCGTCCTCGCGTCACTCGTCGGCGTCGTCAGCTTTAACTTTTTCTTCCTGCCACCGTTCGGTACGTTCGCCATCAGGGATCCTGACAACTGGATTGCGTTCGTCGCGTTCATGATCACCGCCTTGACCGCCGGCCAGCTTTCGGCCCGCGCGAAACGACGGGCCGAAGAAGCCGAAGAAGCAAAGCTTGAGATCGAGCGGCTCTACCACGAACTACAGGACACGTTCGAGCGCTCGAGTCAGGCGAAAGCGCTCAAACAGAGCGAGCGTCTTAAAACTGCCTTGCTCGACGCGGTAACCCACGATCTGCGCACGCCGCTTACTTCCATCAAGGCTTCGGTGACGACGCTGCTCGACGACCTGCACGCGCAAGCGCGACGCGAGCCGGCTACTCCCGTCGGAGACGAAGGCCGCAAAGAAATGATGGAAGTGATCGACGAGGAAGCTGACCGGCTCGATCGCTTCATCGAAGGCCTGACCAAACTGGCGCGCATTGACGCCGGCGAGATCCAACTACGCCGGCAGTGGAGTTCTATCGCCGAAGTTATTACCGTCGCACTGAAGCGAGCCGAGCCGCGCACGCGCGCAAATCAGATCGAGGTGTGGATCGAAGATGAGTTGCCCAGCGTGCGCATTGATGAGCGGGCCGTCGCTGAAGTGGTTTACACTCTGGTGGACAACGCCGCCAAGTATTCGCCGCCGGGAACCACAATCCGCGTTAGGGCTGCCCCGGGCGACAACGAAACCATGAGACTAAGCGTGGAAGACGAAGGCCCCGGGATTTCCACGGAAACGCGGGAACGCGTTTTTGACAAATTCTTTCGCGCGATGCGCGATGGCGATATTGGTAACCGCAAGTCCGGGAGCGGAATGGGATTGGCAATTGCCCGCGGCATTGTCGAAGCGCACGGGGGTCGCATCTGGATCGAGGACGCCGACGGACACCTGGGCGCGAGGTTCGTGGTCGAACTTCCCACGGGCGACTAGATTGGCGCCTGGTTCGCGTGGGTTTCTTTTTTCGTGTAACTTCGTGGATCGTCCGTGACTTATCGCGTGTGAACGATCCACGAAACAACACCAACGAAAACCAGGAAGCCCGAACTGTTTGAGATTCAAGTCGTAACTTCTGAAACGGACGCCGACCATGGAAGGAAAGCAACGCATTCTGGTTGTCGATGACGAGCCGCAGCTGACCCGCGTTTTGCGCCGGAGCTTGACCACGCATGGCTATGACGTCCGAGTAGCAGGCGATGGCGAATCCGCTTTGCAGACTTTTCATGACTGGCCGCCCGCGCTGGTGATCACTGACCTCGCGATGCCGAACATTGACGGGCTGGAATTGTGCCGGCGTCTGCGCGCTGTTTCCGAGGTTCCCATAATCGTGCTTTCAGTCAGAGGCGACGAGAAAACCAAAGTAGAGGCGTTGAATTTAGGCGCCGATGATTACGTTACGAAACCTTTCGGCATGGATGAGTTGCTGGCGCGGATTCGCGCAACGCTGCGGCGCGCCCCGGCAGACGACGGCGGTTCGCAGGTACTCGAAGCGGGAGACTTTCGCGTCGATCTCGATCGCCGCACGGTCACGTTGCAAGACACGGACGTCCACCTGACGCCGAAAGAATACGATCTGATGGTCCACCTTATTCGTAATCCCGGCAAAGTGCTCACGCATCGGAAGCTGCTCGGCGCGGTGTGGGGCGGCGACTACACGGAGCAGACTGAGTATCTCCGCGTTTTTATTGGTCAGTTGCGAAAGAAGATCGAGCCCGAACCCTCCAGCCCCCGCTACATCCTCACTGAACCGTGGATCGGCTATCGTTTTAATCCCGGCGAGTAGCGCCGCTCCGTCCTTACGAATTTTTTACAAACCTCTTACTCCGTCTTTACGAATCCAGTCTTAACCTTGGTCATGTGGACGCCCCATTTGGGGAAAATGTTCGCACGGGCAAATGGCAGTTAAGAGTGAACAACTTGTAAATGACGGCGAGGCGGCGCGCGATCGGCCGATCGAATTGATCACCGAGAACGGCTTCAGCATTGTCCGCGCGAGCGACGTCGACGGCTCAGGCAGGCCGTCGGCTGGTCCGTACGCGTTTCTGGTTCACGACCCGGACGAATATGAACTCGAAATAACAGTCGAGATTGATCCACAGGTTGTCGAAGAGATAGGCAGTCGCAGCGAGGGTCGGATCTCACCCGAAAGTTCTTACTGGATCTCTTGCGCCGAACGACATTTGGCGGAATACCTTTGGGAATACGACGACTATCCGCCGGAAGCAAGGCTCACGGTGAGTCAGTTGAGTCCTGACGATTGCGATCTGGCAAGTCGATGGGGCACTGACTGCGAGCTTTGATGAAAGGACAAATGAACTACCGATCATGAGGACTAAGCAACTAAAGAGTACGAGCGTCATTCTCGCAATGTTGATGTTCGGAGCCATCACCACCAGGGCTCAGCAAGCAAGGGTGGCATCGAGCACGACTGCCGGCCCCGCCGAGGCGTCGCCCCTGGCAGCAGTATCAGCAACACCCTCTGATTCAAGCGAGCGCGAGCGGATGCTGCTTGAGCGAATCGATAAGCTGGAAAGACGCCTCGCGGATCTTGAATCGCGGACTCCAGCGAAGTCTGATGATCTCGCTCGGGCAAATGCAAGCGTGGCCACGGCAAAGTCTGCGACGGACTCCCCAGCTTTGGCTTCACCGGCGCCAGCAACACCTTCATCAAGCGAAGTAAGGCAGGAAGCCGCAAACCCCGGCAAGCCGAAGAAGTCAGAGCCGTTCGCGTTTGCTGACTGGTCATGGATGACCGGGAACGCGCGCACGAAAGACCTGGCGGTGGATTCAAAATTCTTCACGCCGGAAATCAGGTTCGATGTGAATTACACCAGCAGCTTCAATCATCCGAAGGACAACACGATCGGTGGCTCGAGCGAGATCTTCCGCTCCGGCGAGGTGCAACTCACCCAGTTGGGGCTCGGCGGCGACTTTCATTACGACAACGTTCGTGGCCGGGTGATGACCCAAATTGGCATGTATTCGCAAACTCAACCGCGCAATGACATCAGCGTCGCGCGAGGACAGTGGGGTCTCGATAACGCCTATCGTTACATCTCGGAAGCCTACGGTGGATATCACATAGACAAGATGCATGGGATCAATATTGACGCGGGAATCTTCTTGTCATATATCGGGCTTTGGAGTTTCTACAACTTCGATAATTGGACCTATCAGCCTTCGTTTGTTTCGTCCAACACCCCGTGGTTCTTCAACGGATTGCGCGTTCAGTTTTTTCCCAGCGACAAACTCAAGATCGAGCCGTGGATAATTAACGGCTGGCAGTCTTATGGCAAATTCAACAAAGCGCCTGGAATCGGCGGACAGATCGCATGGCGTCCAAATGGCAACCTCGCCTTCGTCTTCAACAATTACTACGGCGCGGACACGTTGGGCATTCCCGGCCGCAAGCGCTTTCACACAGACGACAGTGTGCAGGTCAAGTACTATGACGAGAAAGACAAGTTCCTTGATAAGGCCGCCTTCAGTTTCACCGCCGACGCGGGCTGTGAAAACGGTGGCGGAGTAAGTTGCCGCAGCAGCAAGCCCGGCGCGCCGGCGCAGTATTTCATCGGCTTCATGGCTTACAACCGCTTCTGGTTCAAGAAGGACAAGTTCGGGTTGACCCTCGGGGGCGGTGCCATCAACAATCCGGGCCGCTATCTCGTTCTGCTGCCGCCGATCAACGGAGCAACAGCAATCACCGGCACGCCTTACTTTACCGAGAATCCAGGTGATCCCTTCAAGGGCCTGGACGGCTCGATTACTTTTGATTACATGCCGAGCCAGTACATCACGTTTCGGATGGAGTACAACCACCGGGCATCGAACGTGCCCTACTGGTCGGGCAAAGGCGGCGTAACTCCGCCGGGCGGCAACACCGGCCCGCTGGGCTCATTTGTGCCAGGCTGGGCACCCGATCTCGTCAAGCAGGAGCGAAGGTACACGATGGCCATCCTCGTGAAATTCTAATCATGTTGGATTTGATTTTTATAGGGGCGACGATTCTCTTTTTCCTGATCGCCCTAGCGTACGTGCGCGGGTGCGAGAGACTGCGCTGAGGGCGAAACAATGAGTCTCGAATCATTCCTGGGGTTGCTGGTGACGGCTTTGCTGCTGCTTTATCTCATTTACGCGTTGCTGCGTCCGGAAAAGTTTTGAAATGACTATCAACGGCTGGTTACAAATCCTGTTCTTCTTTGCGCTGGTGCTCGCGGTGACGAAGCCGCTGGGCGTTTTTATGGCGCGCGTATTCAATCGCGAGCGCACATTTCTCGACTCCGTGCTGCGGCCAATCGAGCGATTCGTCTATTGGGTCACGCGCGTGGACGAAACCCGCGAGATGCGCTGGACTGAGTATGCGGTAACGATGCTCCTGTTCAGCGTAGTTTCGATGCTGGTGCTTTATATAATTCAGCGTCTGCAGGGTCACCTGCCGTTCAATCCGCAGCATTTGCCGGGCGTAGATTCGGCCGGAAGCAGCACCGGCGCTTACGTCGGTTCGGCGTTCAATACCGCCGCCTCGTTTACGACCAACACCAACTGGCAGAGCTATGTGCCCGAAGTAACGATGAGTTATCTGACGCAGATGTCGGGCCTGGCCTATCACAACTTCGTTTCCGCGGCGGTAGGTATCGCGCTCGCCGTCGCGTTCATTCGCGGCATAGCCCGCCGCGAGATGCAGACCATCGGAAACTTCTGGGTGGATATGACGCGCGCAACGTTGTGGGTGCTGTTGCCGCTTTGCATCGTCGGCGCGCTCCTGCTGGTCTCGCAGGGCGTGGTGCAAAACTTCCGGCCATACGACACGGCGCAACTAATTGAGAAGCAAACGATCGAAGTAGACAAGAAGGACGCTGCCGGAAATGTGATCAAGGACACCCAAGGCAATACGGTAAAGGAATCACAGGCGGTAACCGAGCAGACGATTGCGCAGGGGCCGGTGGCTTCTCAGGAAATCATCAAAGAGCTCGGCACCAACGGCGGCGGGTTTTTCAATACGAATAGCGCGCATCCGTTTGAGAACCCAACGCCGTTTACAAACCTTTTTGAGATGCTTTGCATCTTCGCGATCTCGGCCGGACTGACGTACACGCTTGGTCGCATGACCGGCTCGCAGAAACATGGCTGGGCGGTATTTGCCGCGATGGCTGTCTTGTTTTTCGCCGGCGTGGCCGTGGCTTACTGGGCAGAGACGAAAGGCAATCCTTTGCTTGCGGGCGTGGATCAACGAACCAGCTCAATGCAGTCGGGCGGCAACATGGAAGGCAAGGAAGTTCGCTACGGCATCGCCAATTCGGCGCTGTGGGCCACCGTCACAACCGATACTTCCTGCGGCGCGGTCAACTCGATGCATGACTCGTATACGCCCCTGGGTGGCCTGGTTCCACTTTCCAATATCATGCTGAGCGAAACAGTCTTTGGCGGTGTCGGCTCGGGGATGTACGGCATTTTGATTTACGTCGTGCTGGCAGTCTTCATTGCCGGATTAATGGTTGGGCGTACGCCTGAATATCTGGGAAAGAAGATCGAGTCCTACGATGTGAAAATGGCGATGTTAGTGACCCTCGTCTTTCCCCTGGTGATTCTGGTCTTCGCGGCGATCTCAGTCGTTTCGCCCGGCTTCGGCACATCACAAATTGCCAATCCGGGACCGCACGGCCTGTCGGAAATTCTCTATGCTTTCACCGAAGCCGCCGGTAACAATGGCTCAGCCTTCGCAGGCATTTCGGCGAACACTCTTTGGTACAACACGACTATCGGCATCACGATGCTGATCGGGCGCTTCTTCATGATCATTCCGATGCTGGCAATTGCCGGTAATCTCGCGCGCAAGAAGATCGTTCCTCCATCATTGGGAACATTTCCCGTGACTACACCGCTATTCACGACCTTGCTGATAAGCGTGATCGTGATCGTTGGCGCGTTAACTTTTTTCCCGGCGCTAAGCCTGGGGCCAATCGTCGAACACTTGCTGATGAACGCCGGGAAGACATTTTGATTTTGGAGTGCGGCGACTTGTCGCCGCTTTGGATACGCCAGGGTTAGCTCCGCAGGAGATTGAATTTACCAGAAGGAAAGCGGCGACAAGTCGCCGCACTCCAAATTAATGATCAAGCAAACCAAGAAACTAGCGGTCTGGAACTGGCGCATCGTCAAACGCGCGATCGCGGATTCTTTCGTCAAGTTGAGTCCGCGCGCAATGATGAAAAACCCGGTGATGTTCGTCGTCGAAGTCGGCAGCGTGCTGACCATGATTCAGCTCATACGCGGAATCATCAAGCCAATTCCCGGCGTAACCAGCGTCGTGTTTGAATTGCAGATCACTCTCTGGCTCTGGTTCACCGTACTGTTCGCCAACTTTGCCGAGGCGATGGCCGAAGGACGCGGCAAAGCCCAGGCCGACAACCTGCGCAGAACCAGAACTGAAACCACCGCGAAGCGTCTGCTGAATGGTAAATCGGAAATCGTGAGCGCAACAGAGTTGCGGAGAGACGATGTGGTGTTGGTTGTTGCCGGCGAGTTCATCCCCGGTGATGGCGAGATCGTCGAAGGCATTGCTTCTGTCGACGAGTCCGCCATCACCGGCGAGTCGGCGCCGGTAATCCGCGAAGCCGGCGGCGATCGTTCCGCGGTAACCGGCGGCACGCGGGTGCTCTCCGATCAAATCAAGATTCGCATCACCTCCAATCCCGGCGAAACGTTTCTCGATCGCATGATCGCTCTGGTCGAAGGCGCCGAGCGGCAGAAGACCCCGAACGAAATCGCGCTGAACATTCTGCTCGCGGGACTGACGATAATATTCTTGCTGGCCGTTGTAACTCTACAGCCTTTCGCCATTTACTCGAGCGCGCCGCAAACAATCTTCGTGCTAGTCTCGCTGCTCGTGTGCCTGATTCCGACCACGATCGGCGGACTGCTTTCCGCGATCGGAATCGCTGGAATGGATCGCATGATCCAGCACAACGTGCTAGCGATGTCCGGGCGCGCCGTCGAAGCAGCCGGTGACGTGAACACGTTGCTACTCGACAAGACCGGAACGATCACATTGGGCAACCGCCAGGCGACGGAGTTCATTCCGCTGTCAGGAGTCGATGAAAAGCTTCTCGCTGACGCAGCGCAGTTGTCTTCGCTCTCCGATGAAACACCTGAGGGCCGCTCGATTGTGGTGCTGGCGAAAGAGAAGTACGGACTCCGCGGGCGTGAGTTTGGAATTCACGAAGCGACGTTCATTCCCTTCACCGCCCAAACCAGAATGTCGGGCGTTGACCTCAACGGCCGCGAAATTCGCAAAGGCGCAGTTGATGCGATTGAAAAGTACGTCGGCGCAAACGGCAGCGCGTGTCCCACAGACATGCGCGAGATCGTCGACCGCATCTCGCGCGCCGGCGGTACGCCGCTGGTGGTCGCCTATGACAAGCGCGCGCTGGGCGTCATCTATCTCAAAGACATCGTGAAGGGTGGAATGCGCGATCGCTTTGCTCAACTGCGGCAGATGGGAATCAGGACCGTCATGATCACCGGCGACAATCCGCTGACCGCTGAGACGATTGCGCGCGAAGCCGGGGTCGATGACTTTCTGGCGCAAGCAACTCCCGAAGACAAGATGAAATTGATCAAGGACGAGCAGGCCGGCGGCAAGCTCGTGGCGATGACGGGCGACGGAACGAATGACGCGCCGGCGCTGGCCCAGGCCGACGTCGGGGTCGCGATGAACACCGGCACGCAGGCCGCGAAGGAAGCCGGCAACATGGTTGACCTGGATTCCAACCCGACAAAATTGATCGAGGTGGTCGAGATCGGCAAGCAGCTCCTGATGACGCGCGGCGCGCTGACAACGTTTTCGATTGCCAACGACGTGGCTAAGTACTTCGCGATCATTCCGGCGATGTTCGCGACTGCGTTTCCGGTCTTGAATGCGCTGAACATCATGGGACTGCGCACCCCACAGTCGGCGATTCTGTCCGCCGTCATCTTCAACGCTCTGATAATCATCGCTTTGATTCCGTTAGCGTTGAAGGGCGTTAAGTATCGGGCGATGAGTGCCGCGGCCCTGCTCAGGCGCAATCTATTTATTTACGGATTCGGTGGACTGGTGGCGCCGTTTGTCGGCATCAAGATCATCGATGTGATTGTTCATGCGATTGGCCTGGCTTAGCTGGGAGCGCGGGCGCCCTCGCCCGCACTGAGCGCGAAGCGCGAATGGTTGTGCTTGAGTTGAAGACTTTCAGAGCGGGTTAAGCGTGCTGATGCAAGCGGGGCGGGCGGGGGCGCCCGCGCTCCCAGTAACCAGATGCGCTCTCCGGTGAAGCTATGAAGAACCTACTAACCGCAGTTCTAATGACGATCGTTACCACGATTTTGTTGGGGCTCGTCTATCCGCTTTTTGTTACCGGCGTGGCGCAGGTAATCTTTCCCAGCAAAGCCAACGGCCAGCTAATTCGACGCGGCGATGGTGTGATCATTGGTTCACGAATTATCGGTCAACCTTTTTCCGGTCCCGGTTATTTCCATTCGCGTCCCAGCGTGGCGGGCGTCGCCGGTTATGACGCCGGCGCGTCTTCGGGTTCGAACCTGGGCCCGACCAACAAAACTCTGCTCGATCGCGTGAATAGTGACGTGGAAAAGCTCCAGGCCGAGAATCCGGGCAAGCCAGTTCCAATTGATCTCGTGACGACGTCGGCCTCCGGTCTGGATCCGCACATCTCGCTCGCGGCGGCTGAGTTCCAGGCGCCGCGCGTCGCGCGCGAGCGCGGCCTGGGCGAGAACGACGTGCGGCAAGTCGTCGCGGCCCACTCCGAAGGCCGCCAGTTTGGGTTTCTCGGCGAGCCGCGCGTGAACGTGCTTGAACTCAACCTCGATCTCGACAGCCGGAGGCCAATGGTTTCACACTAGAACGCAAATGCCCGTAACCGAACAAAGACGATCGCCGGAATCGCTGCTCGCCAAAATCAAGGAGAGCGAGCAGGCGCGGCTGCGCATTTACATCGGAGCGGCGGCCGGCGTCGGCAAGACTTACCGCATGCTCGAAGAGGCGCACGAACTTCGCCGTCAGGGTGTCGACATCGTCCTCGGGTTGATCGAACCGCACGAACGAGCTGAAACCGAAGCGCTGGTTACCGGCGTCGAACTAGTGCCTCTGAAGCAGATTGAATATCGCGGGGCGATCTTTGATGAACTTGACGTTGACGCAGTGATTGCGCGCCGCCCAGCGATTGCCATTGTTGACGAACTCGCGCACACGAACGTGCCGGGCTCGAAGAATCAGAAGCGCTTCGAAGATGTGCTCGAGATATTGGCGGCCGGCATCTCGGTAATCACCGCCGTCAACATTCAGCACATGGAGTCTCTGAACGACACCGTTGCCCGCGTCACGGGTGTGCAGGTGCGAGAGACTGTGCCCGACTGTTTCTTCAAACGCGCGAATGAGATCGTCGACGTGGATGTTTCGATCGAGATGGTGCGCACCCGCCTGCGTCAGGGCAAGATTTATCCGGTCGAAAAGATTCAGCAGGCGCTCAACAATTTCTTTCGCAAGGGCAATCTGTCGGCGTTGCGCGAACTGGCGCTAAGACAGGTTGCCGTCGATCAAGCGGCCAAGTCGCACGACTATCGTGAGCGCGAAGGCCTGGAACAGGCTGCGATTCCAGAGAAGGTAATGGTCGCGATGGCTTCGCGCGAAAGCGCCAAGCGCATTCTGCGGTCTGGATCGCGCATTGCGGGCCGCCTGGCTTCGGACTGGTTTGCGGTTTACGTCGAGACGCCGCGTGAAGAACCAGGCCGGATCGATCCACACGATCACGCGGTGCTGCAGGAAAACATTCGCTTTGCCCAAGAACTCGGAGGCAAAGTTGTGAAGTTGAAAGGCCGGCGCGTCGCCGACGCATTGATCGAGTTTGCCCGCCGCGAAGGAATCACGCACGTAGTCTTTGGACAATCAGCTCGCTCGCGCTGGGACGTGCTGTTGCATGGTTCGGTAATCAACCGCTTTCTTGGCGAAGTAAAGAACGCCACCGTTCAGGTTGTCCCGCTGGAGCCGCGCAAAGCGAACGGGAAAGCCAGCCCGCAATAACGCCGCTCGTTCTCTCCCAAACCCTTTCCGCCAATCTCCGGGTTGGTCATCCCGGCACATCTTTACGAAATCCTTATAACTCTTGATCTAACGTGACTCCCGCTCCACCTAACCCTTCTGCGGTAAAACTGTGCAAATCAATCCTTCAATTCAAAGG
>Ga0209701_10001915_pt1 | contig 13489 bp, 12 predicted proteins | sample CZO8metaG_4_FD_188356 | JGI IMG/M metagenome (GOLD analysis project Ga0209701, IMG submission 188356) | Vadose zone soil microbial communities from the Eel River Critical Zone Observatory, Northern California, USA - CZOApr15con2H3.8 metaG... | ecosystem: Environmental > Terrestrial > Soil >...
TAGGGGTACCCCTGGCGGGTACCCTGGGGCGGGGTCGCACCGCCGAGGTGTTATGAATTATTATTTATTGCGTTCGCTCCGAACGAAGAGTATTGTGCCGGTAACAAGAAAAATCACGAACATTACGGTCATAATCAAAAGATTCATGAATGGCGAAATAAGAACGACCTTATTATATGCTGCTGGTTGCCCCAGATAGTAGACGGCTCGTGTCAGGTCTACCGCATAGCGCAAGGGAGCTATTCTTGAAGCGAGATCAAGATAGATCGGAAGCCCCTTGAGTGGGTTAAAAACTCCTGCCAGGATGAGCTGTGGAATGATCAAGAAAGGCAAAATTTGATTCGCAGCGCGCTGACTGCCCATGGTCGCGAGGAGTATCAGGCCGAAGGCTCCTCCCAGCAGAGAGGTGACAAGAGCAACGAAGAGCAAGCCAGGAATAGTCACCCAATTCATTTGTACGCCAATCATGGTACCAAATGCGACAATCACCACTGCTTGCGCAAAAGCCACCATTGATTCTCCCAGGATTTTTCCGAAGATAAGGGAGTAGCGCGAGATGGGAGAGATAAAAATCTCCTGGGCGAAGTCGTTTTCGCGGTCCTCAATCAGCGAAACGATGCCAAGGGCGGTAGATTGAAACAGCGTTTGCGCAAACACTCCCAGGAAAACGAATGTCAGGTAATTGTAGCCAAGGCTTGAACCGAGCGTGGCCTGCAGTCCCTCACCAAGCAGACCAATGAAGAGGATTGGCAGTATCAGTGTGCCGATCAACCGCGACGGATCGCGCGTGAATTTCAGCACGTCACGATAGGCGATAGTTACAATAGCATTGGCTTCTCGTGCAGTTCCAATCATGTTATTTCTCCCCTACGATTTCCAGATAGGCATCCTCAAGCGTCGGTGCATATGTCTGAACGTATGTGAGCGGCGTCTCGATAGCTTTCAACGTTGCGTGAATCGCTCCAGTTTTGAGTGGGAGCCTGAACTGTGGCGTCTCTGTAAATGGGATATGGAGATAGGTGAGTTCATCGCGCAGCGCATCGCGCTTCTCCGCGTCAATCAGCAGATATTCCTTTACTAGCTCAGCCTTGATCTGAGCTGGCGTGCCACGAGAAACGATCTTCCCTTTATTAATAATACAGATACTATCTGATTGTTCGGCCTCTTCTAGATAATGAGTGGTTAAAAACGTGGTTGTCCCGTTTTCCTTGCGCACCTGCCGCAGATATTCCCAGAGACTTCTGCGGCTGGATGGATCAAGACCAGAGGTCGGTTCATCCAGAAAGAGTACCCTGGGTTGATGCAGTAAGCTACGCAAAATCTCTAGTTTGCGCTTCATACCGCCGGAGTATGTTTTGACTGATCTAAAAAGGTCTTCCCTGATGCCCAGCAGAGTAGAGAGTTTTTCGATCTGCTCTCGATAGGCACGAGGCATAGTTCGATAGGATGGGCGAAATGGATAGAGACCGTAGAGCGTCGCATGGAAGCGAATATTTTCCTCAGCAGTCAGATGCAGATCCAGACTTGGTTTTTGAAAGATAATGCCAATCGTATCGCGTACCGCTTTGGCCTGTTTCGAGACATCATAGCCCGCAATCAGGATATTGCCGGAGGTCGGGATGAGCGTTGTTGTCAAGATAGAGATGGTCGTAGTTTTACCTGCTCCGTTGGGCCCGAGAAGCGCGAAAAGCGAACCAGGGGCCACCGTGAATGAAATATCATCAACAGCGTTGGTTTCTTCGCGTTTGTAGCGTTTTACCAGGTGCTCAACCTGGATAATCGGCGGTGCAGTCGCCAGGGTACCCGCGAAGGGTGCTCCCCTGCTCCCCTTGTTGTCGGCGGGCATTGCCTGCGACCAACTGTCATGCTGAGCGCAACTGTCATGCTGAGCGCAACTGTCATGCTGAGCGCAGCGAAGCATCTTCATGGAGCGCGGCAGATGAAAGGTGTTATTTTGCTGTGAAATGAGCGTTCCGTCTGTGTGTTGCATGTAGTCCTCGTAGTTACAGAAACGTTTGTCGCACTCTCTATACGATCAGGGTGTAAGATATGTTGTGCAGTGAAAGCAATAGGCAAAGAATTTCCATTATCGAACCGGCCCGTAAAACCCCTGCCTTCAGGCACGGGGATATAAGGGCCGTTCCTTTTTGGGGCGTGATGGGCTGGGTGCTGTTTGACAGTTTACAGCGTGTATGCTATACTGTAAAGTATGAACCAGAAGAAAGCCTACAAGTATCGCTTCTATCCAAGTGATGAACAAAAGCGCATCCTGGCGCAAACCTTCGGATGTTGCCGCTACGTCTACAACTGGGCATTGCGGAAACGCACTGACGCATACTACCAGCATGGTGAACGCCTGTACTACGAGGACACGGCGCAACGTTTGGTACTGCTCAAAAAGCAGGAAGATACGTTGTGGCTCAATGAGGTTTCTTCTGTCCCTCTCCAACAAGCTCTCAGAAATCTCGATAGAGCCTTTCGCAACTTCTTTGAAGGGCGTGCTGACTATCCCACCTTCAAAAAGAAGCGTAACCAGCAATCCGCTACCTATGCAAGCAATGCTTTTACCTGGAATAGACAGGCTCTCACTCTTGCAAAGATGGATGCCCCTCTTTCCATTGTTTGGCATCGCCCCTTGCCCGATGGGTGTAAACCAAGCAGTGTCACCATCACCAAAGATGAAGCCGAACGCTATTTTGTCTCCATCCTGGTAGAAGAAGACATCAAAGCATTGGAAGTTACTCCTAAGATGGTTGGGCTTGACCTGGGTCTGAAGTCTATGGTCATCACCTCTGATGGACATACGCATGGTAACCCCAAGTTCTTCGCCAAAGATGAAAAGAAACTGGCGAAAGCACAACGCCGTTACGCAAAAAAGAAAAAAGGTTCTAAGAACCGTGCAAAAGCTCGTCTCAAGGTTGCTCGAATCCATAAGAAGATTGCTGACCGTAGACGAGACTATCAACATAAACTCTCGACCAAGATCATACGCGAAAACCAAGTCGTATGCATCGAGAGTCTGCAAGTCAAAAATATGGTCAAAAACCACTGTTTGGCTAAAGCTATCAGTGATGTAGGTTGGTCTGAATTTGTCAGACAACTTGAGTACAAAGCAGATTGGTACGGGCGTACCGTTGTTAAAATTGACAAGTGGTACCCATCCTCCAAACGGTGCTTTGACTGTGGTCATATTCTCGACTCCTTAACGCTTGATGTGCGCAGTTGGACGTGCCCTGAATGTGGCGTTGTCCATGACCGTGATATCAATGCTGCAAAGAACGTTTTGGCCGCGGGACTCGTGGTTGCTGCCTGTGGAGAGGCTGTAAGACCTGGTGCGGTGAAAACCAAGTCAGGCAAGCCTCAGCGAAGCAGGAAAGCCTCTCAGTGATGAGAGGAAGCCCCTGGCTTCAGCCATGGGGAGATGTCACCTGTCCTGTATCGGCCCGTGCCAGCAGCAGCAGGCTGTTGACAATCGCCGTCATCTGCGCATTCTCGGCCTGGATCTGTTCCAGCACGTGCCGGTAGTCTTCTGGCTGCTCGAGCTGCGTCAGTGCCCGGTTGATCTCCAGGTCAATAATGGTGAGCGGCGTGCGCAGTTCATGGCTGGCATCGGCGGTGAACTGCGTCTGGCGTTTGAAGGCGGCCTCCAGGCGCGCCAGCATGTGATCAAAGGTGGCAGCCAGTTCGCCGAACTCGTCTCTGCGCTGCAAATGCAGGCGGCGGCGCAGACCGGTCGCGCTCATCTCGTTGGCCATGCGGGTAATCAGTTTCACAGGTCGCAGCGCTTTGCCCGCCAGCCAGTAGCCCCCGATCGCCGCGACCAGCAGGGCCAGCGTGCCGTGAATGAGCCAGATCCCTAGTAATGGGAAGAAATACTGGCGTGGCAATCCCACCAGGAGGATAGCGACGCGCGCATTCTGGTTCAGCACAGGCGTAATCAGGACGCGATAGTCGATATCCCTGGCCCACCAGCCATGGGGATGGTTCTGGGGAATAGTGAGATCGATCATCTCCGAGTTCTGCTCGGCCCCGGCCTGCAGCAACTGGATCAGGCTGCCCGTCAGAGGACCGCGCGAGTCCAGGACGCTTCCGTCGGGACGCAGCAGCAGCACGATTTCCTGTGAGGACTGATTGAGACGGAGAGCCTTGGGCACCTGGCGATCCAGCAGTGCCTGCCCGTAGATCTGTGCGAAATGCTGGCTATCCTGATATAATTGCGTCTCCAGCCTGCTCTCGGCTGCATCGGCATTCAGGAAGGTCTGAACAACATAGAGACTGCCGCCAAAGAGGCACATGATAAACGCCACCATTGCCAGGTACCAGAGGGTCAGGCGCGCCCGCACACTGGAGGCCAGGGAAACGCGGAAGTGATGCTGTGCCGGTCGTTTCATGTGTCACCTTCGCTCTGGTGGCGGTTGCAGGCGATAGCCAGTGAGCTATTGAGACGATGATTATCTTCAATCACAAGCATACGCATGGCAAAGCTTCCTCTGGTCTTCATTCAACGATGATTACTCTTCTCTGATTATCGCATATCAAGATGACAAATCGATGACAAAACGCGAAGGGAAAGTTCAGCCACGATCAGGGGAGGCAACCAGGGCAAACATGACGCTAACTAAAAGCCACCGAGGTGTCACTCCCTATAAGCAGCGTCAACGACGAGAGGGAGACCTGAGTGCTTACCGGAAAATCGAAAAAGCCGTCGTTCGCCTGTTGGGGCAAAACGACCGGGAGCAAGGACACCAGCTTGGGTGAGATCACCTGCCCATTGGCAAGGGCAAGACGCACTAACGAGACATACTCAATGCCAAGAGGAGATTGCACACTGGCGCCTGGCTGTACATGAACATTTACACGCACGGTATAGGTTCCGGCCGGCCTGCGATCATCCGAAAAGGCTCCCGCTTCCTCCACTTTTGTAACTGTGAGGGTGACATCTTTATAAATCACACTGCGGTTGACCGTCAGCGTGCCAACAGGGTTGGTGATGTCAATAGTAGGCGTTACAGGGTCATTGGTTAAGCCAATATTGGGGTCCTGTTCCTTTGGCAGAAAAAAGCTGACCACTACGGCAAGGGTTATACCTACCACAACAAGTACTACCCGTACTATGCGAATCTTTAGTAAACTTTTTACCTTTGACATGCTCTGTCTATCCTGTCTGAACCTCTCAGTTTATTCAGAGCCTATTATAGACCTATTAACCGTCATGTTCAACATGAATCACCCCAAATTAGTAAGAAGTCCAGCATATAAGCTCAACAATATAGGTTTTTGACAGAGTCAAAAACCTATATTGTTGAGCTTATATGCTGGACTTCTATATTATCTATGGCTGCGGCAAGAAATTTTGTGAGCCGAAGGAGCCGCCCAGCACGTCCTGCGAAGATGCACCAAGCCAGCGATCCAGTACCGTCGCATAAACGGAACGGAAATCGGTAGTATATTTCAGGTTGCCGGTGGTATCCAGGCTGCTCATGCTGGCAGGCTCACCAAAGATGCCCCTGTTCACAGGATTGCCCAGCACAAACATGGGAGCCGCCGTCCCGTGATCGGTACCCTGGCTACCGTTCTCCTCCACGCGCCGCCCAAATTCCGACCATGTCATGACCACCACATTATCCGCTTTGCCGTGCTTGGCGAGATCGGTGTAGAAGGCCGAAAGGCCGTCCGCCAGGGTCTTCATGAGCATATCGTGGGTAGCCTGCTGGTTGGCATGGGTATCGAATCCACCGAGGGTCACGTAGCCTACTCGCAATCCCAGGCCCTGCACAATCGCCTCCGCCAAAACTTTCAGTCCGGCGGCAAATGGCCCCGTCGGGTAGGTCACGGCGGCATGGTACTGTGCATCAGCTTCATGCAACTGGCGCGATCCTTCATTGGCACTCAGGGCCGTCGTATCGAGCAGGGCCGCGTAGGGCGACGTCTTAGGATACGAGTTATAGAGGTTCATCAGTGCCTGTAGACGAGCGTTGCCGTTATCGGTATCAGCCGGGTCGGGATAGAGACGGTAGGTGTTGACAGTCGACAGGGTGGGTACAGGCGCACTGATTGACGAGAGGGCCTGGGCAGTCTGCACCCCAATGTCCATAGCCTTGAAGGGGTGGCCGTCCTGGTCAACCCAGCCGGAGACCAGTTTACCCAGCCAGCCCTGGCTGCCATTGCCGCTCAAGTCGAGCGTCTGCCAGATGTCCATGGCCTGGAAGTGTGATAAACTCTGGTTGGGATAGCCCACGCCCTCGATAATCGCCAGGTGTCCGGCATCCCAGAGATTCTTCAAGGGAGCTAGATTGGGATGTAGCCCCAATCTTGTATCGATTGGCAATACTTTGGCATCTGCTATAGACAGGGTTGGACGCATCTGGTGATAGAGCGGATCGCTAAAGGGGATGACCGTGTTGAGGCCGTCGTTCCCACCGGCCATCTGCACAACGATCAGCGTGCGATCGCTGGCCGTCTGCGCGATATGTGAGCCATCTATCGACTGCGCCCTTGCCGACGCTATACCCCGGCTGAAAATGGCGGGCATCACCATACCTGCCGACACCACCAACAACCCATCTTTTATCATCGCTCTACGAGAAAGTTTCATGCTTATTCTCCCTTAATTGAGCTGGTACTCTGGTGAGGCCATCATCAAGTACAGCGTTCCGCGTACACGGTTAAATGGATAGCTCTGCCCGTTCTTCAGCGTGACCTGAGCGTTCCCTCGACTGGTATCTTTTGTAGTGAAGTACTTGATATATTGCGCCCTGCGATTTGAATCGACGACACCGTCCAGCAAGAACGAAGAGAAGTAATCGACAAAATGCTCCGGCGAGTCAATGTTGTTGGCCTTGACTATGCCCTGCAGATCGACGGGTGTCGGTTTGCTATTGCGTGAAAAGTTGCCGCGTGCCAACAAGGCATCTACATAGTTGAGGCGCATCATCCATGTGCCGCTATTGAGCCAGAACGCACTCACTTTGTCACCAGGCCAGCCCGCCACGTTGGGTGGGTCGAAGACCGTCTGCCCCATCAAAAGCGGGTACTGTGGCAAGGTATCCCCACTTCCCTGGATATTCAAGGCGCGGTAGGCGCCAGCCGTAAATTCGACTGGCGACTTGATGCGACTGCGGTATGCCTTCGTCGAAGAGAACTGGGGTGAGAGCAACAATGTGCGCATGACTGCACCCATATTGTGGCCGCTCTGCACATAAGTATCCACAAGCGGCTTTATGTCCTCATCAGTGGGATTTTCATAGACAAAGAAGGTAAACAACTTTCGACCGATGAACCATGGTGTGGCCGGATGATTGGCAAGAATGCGGACGACATCCTTGTAGTCGAAGTTTCCAGTCTGCCCCAGGTAGGTTTTGTTCAGATCATTATGGTCGCCAGGCAAGTAGTGCGAGCTCAGCCCTCTCACGTGCCAGCCAGTCAGTGCGGCTGCTCCCTCAAACACATCTTGCTGGCTATAGTGACCCAGCCCAAGCGTGAAGAGTTCCATCAACTCGCGCGCATAGTTTTCATTCGGTGCCTGTTTGGTGCTTTTCGTCAGATCGAGGTAGAAAAGCATGGCAGGATCGCCGGTAATGCCCAGCAACATGTTATCAAAGGTATCAAAGGCATGGTCACGCAAAAACTGGTTCTGGATCATCATGCGCCCGTAAGCCCTTGGACCGCCTACTTTGCGGTAACTACTGACGAGTACGCCATGCCAGAACAAGGTCATCTTCTCCAATAATGGCCGTTGTGTCCATGCCATACGCAGCAGCCACCATCGCTGCTGGTCCAGCGGCCTGGCCAGGTTGAGGTTCAGGGCCTTGAGGCGATTGTCGGTAGCATCGTCCGACACCTGTTGATAATTTAGAAGACGGTCAACAGCACCGCTAAAGCCCAGGTTTTTATAGGTAGTCAATTCACCCGGCGTCGCTCCAAAACCCGCACGTCGTAACAGGTGTCCAATCTGTGAATCGCTTGCCATTGGGCCGTGGAAGAGATTACTCAATCCACTATGCTGCACATATTCCCCTAGCGCAATGCCCCCAATACCCAATCCAGCTAAACCCGCTAGCGAGGCTCCGATCAGCGTGCGACGCGACATCCGGCGTTGGCGGCGTACCGGAGGCGGTGTTGGGACAGGTGCAGCTTGAGGGGTAGGAGGAATCGCCAGCCCCGTGCTGGGCACTGACGATGATTGGCCTACCCGCATCCGTGGTTCGGTCGGTTCATTATATAAATCCTCATCCTGGCTCATATTTATACTCCACTGTGCATATCCCTGGATCATTTCTTTGTAACTAACCCTATCTACAAGCTATTCTAACAGATAGATTTCAAGAAACCCTCAAGGCAAGCTTCGGAAAGATTCAATATTTTGTAACTATTCAGGTGCAAAAAACGTTTTTAATTTCGGCTCTTGTCCACACCCTCCAATTCAGTGTGTACTAAAGAAAGTAATGCAAACAAAAAAAACGTCTGAACATAAAATCTTGCCTTTTAGCTTTTTTGGGGCGATGCTATGCGCTATGCTCTTTTTAGATGCGGTGCTACCATTAGAAGGCTTCTGGTTACATACGGCGATATTACCACAGGTCGGGCCATGGTCTCTATTACCTACACATTTGCTCTTTCCGGGTTGGGCCATCTCTTCGAGTATTACCAGCAGTAAGCCGACTCCGCCATCGGTTGCCATCAGTTGGATGCAGCTGCCACTGCTTTTGGCAGCTTTTTTGCTGGTATTTCTCATGTACCTGCTGGCGGTGCGCCGGCTGCCTCACTACATTACGAGCTTCCGCTATATACTGTACTCGACATTGTTGCTAGGAATAATCAGTGTACTCTTTCCGGTTGTCACCTCGCCCGATATCTATTCGTATATCAGCTATGCGCGCATAGGTGTTCTCTATCATCTCAATCCATTGACGACATTGCCAACGGCCATCAGTACCGATCCCGTCTACATGAATGTCTACTGGAACGATCAACCCTCGGCGTATGGGCCAACATGGGCAGCTATTGCCAGCGTGTTGCAATGGTTTACGCTCATATTCGGCTCTCAATCGCTTTTACCTATGGTACTGGCACTACGGCTCTTTGGCCTGGCTACTCACCTCTGCTCAACAGCGCTGATCTGGTCAATCGCGGGACGTTTACAGCACCTGCAAGGGCGGGTTTCGCCACAAAAACGTATCGTGGCAACCCTGGCATTTGCCTGGAATCCCCTGTTGCTGCTTGAAGCCTGCGTCAATGCCCACAACGATGCTGCCATGCTGCTACTGGTCTTGCTTGCCATCTGGTTTCTCTTGCCTGGAAGACTGAAACCATTTCCAGCCTTTGTATTAGCTGCCGTTATGCTCGCCCTGGCAACATGTCTCAAATTAAATACGGTGGTGTTGGTACCCTTGGTATTGATTTTCATGTGGAAACAACAGGCAGGAACTGCGGGGATGATCACAGGGCGAGGACAAGCCGTTGCCTGCGGGCAAGGGGAGCAGGTCGCCCCTACTATGCTACGTAGGAGCCTGGCAAGTCAATCCGTCCATAGTAGAGGCGACGGCTTGTCCTCGCCCTGCGCCAGGTCTCTGGTGAATACTCTCCTGTTGGGCCTCATCTATGCAGCTATTATCATCCTGCTGTATGCCCCCTTCTGGCAAAATGGGGCGATTTTGAATATCTTTCACACCAATCCCACTACTTCTCGCGATATCAATTCTGTGGCTGAATTTGTGAGCCGGCTCTACAATAGCATCTCAGAAGTGTTTGGTTCTCCCCCTGCTCCACTCATCGGCTCGCCAGCCGAGAACTTTACCCATACGCTCAGTATTGGCATCTTTTTCTGCTTATACGCCTTCTTCTGTTGGAAAGCTCTGACTACGAAAGGCACGATGAATACATTGCCCAGCCTCGTTCGCTGGCTGGCATTGGCCTGGTTACTCTATTGTGCCCTGGGAGCACCGTGGTTCTGGCCATGGTATATCGTTACGCTATTGGGGCTTTCTGCTCTTATCGAGTCCACAAGTTCTGGTAAAGAGCTGTTGTTTGGCCTGTTCCGCCAGCCTCTTGCCACATATCTGCTAAGCTTTAGCATGCTCAGTATCTACTGCTTCTATGCCTGGGGGCCACATGACTACTACATTCCCTGGCTGCCAGATTTTCAGTTGGCATACCTGCACTCCCTGTGGGCATGGGGCATACCGCTATTAGCTATTCGCGGGCTTTGGCGGCTGGGAGGGAGCACTTCTCGACTTGAGGCGCATCCGCACGAAGTTCACTTCACCTTGTAGCCACCACAATGCCCCTCCCGTGAGCAATACCAGGAATGGCTCGAGGGGAGCGCGAAAACGCATGTTGCTGTAGAAAACGATATTCTGCCCTATGATAAACAGCATGACGAGGTAGCCAACCAGCAGTTCTTTTTTTCGTCGTTTCCAGGTGACCAGCAGCCCTAAAGCCGCCATGATAAAGATGGGAATCGACATCAACGGGATCATTATCCGTAAGATTTGAGATGAAAGCCGGTCAGGAAATTCTTCCATCGGAAGGCCATGTGAGTAATCATATGGTATCCACGTGTTGGTAAAGTGAAGCATGAGCAAATAAGGCATATCACCTGGATGCGTACGAATCCAGGTGAGAGCAGTTTGCATATCGATTGCGTCATCCTGCGGGGTGTATCTGCTGTTATCATGGGGGTATCTGACCCCTGTGTTGGGAGCAGATCGCCACATGCCGCGAACCGATGGATCACCATTTACCACGACATCATTGTACACTCCTTTAAGGACTTCGCCCAACTCTGTTGACACGAGAATGAACCTGCCGGTAACGGTATAATTTCGATAGGTCCAGGGGGCGAGGATCAAGATCCCTATACATGCGATGATAAGGGCGTCCCTAACGACAACTCGGCGGAGCTGGATTTTCGCGAGTGTAACAATCACAGCCCACAGGCATAATAGCCCCAGTAAGATTGGCCCATTGGACCGTATCAGCGATAGGCAACCAAGCAATATCCCGCATAAAACAATCCATCGCCCCCGCATCATGGATGATCGCCAGGATTGGAAGACAGTCAATGCGTTGCCTTTCTGGACACTGCTGTCTTGTGGTGCGGTTTGCTGAAGCCGGTAGAGTGAATAGGCGAACGCTGTCAGACAAAAGTCATAAAAGGACTCGGTGTAGAGCCATCCATCCCAAATGAAAAGGCCGGTGTAAACTGCTGCCAGTATTCCGGTCATCAGGGCTATTCTCTCGCCAAAGAGATCTTTGGCAAAAAGGTAGACAAGGACACACGTTCCCGAACCAAGAAAGCAATAAAAGAGGCGTAAATAAAACTCGTGTTTTCCAGCAAAGATATCAATGAGAGCCATAATAAACGGCCAGAGTGGAGGGCGGCTTACATTTGGTAAGGGCGGGTTTAAGCAATAACAGTGTAAACTGGCAAGATTATGCCCAATGATATCGTAGAGCGCAGCGTCATAAATTGGCACATAGCCGCGCGCGACCGTCAGATTATAGACGATGCGTACAAACAAAGCCAGGCAGAAAACAAGCATGACAGGAGCATAGCCTGCCCGGCGTTTGAGGAGAATCATGCTCTTCACACCTTTCATAACTTGCTCTTATCATACTCCAAACCACTATCGCTTTCTGGAGCCATTTCGCTGGAAGACAATATCATTCTTATAAGCGCCTTATCGAAGCATTTCCAACTCATCAACGATGCGCCCGTCATTGATTTGCAGGATGCGGTCAGCACAGGCCACCACCGTTGCATCGTGCGTTGCCACCAGCAGACCAACCTGCGTCTGGTGGGAAACCTCACGCAGCAAGTTGGCGATCTCGCGACCCGTTACTGTATCAAGGTTACCTGTAGGTTCATCCGCGACGATGAAGCGCGGTTTATGCACCAGAGCGCGGGCCAATGCCACCCGCTGTTGCTCCCCCCCTGAAAGCTCCAGGCCGCGGTGACGGACACGCTTGCTCAGTCCCACCTGCTTGAGTGCCTCAAGGGACTGCTGCGTGCGCTGGTCTGGAGATATGCGTGCCAGGCGCAGGGGAATCTCGACGTTTTCCTGGGCAGTCAGGGAAGGGAACAGGTGCGCATTCTGAAACATCATGCCAATGCTCTCACGGCGCAGGTGTGCGCGGGCCGTCTCGTTCAGGGTCGCCATGTCGCGCCCCAGGATCAACACCTGCCCCGCTGTCGGGCTATCCAGCCCAATCAAAATATTCAACAGCGTCGTCTTGCCTGAGCCAGAACGTCCACGCAAAGCCACAAACTCTCCCGGCTCTATACGCAGATCCACTCCACGTAAGGCATGAACGATGCCACCACCGCCGCGAAAATCGCGTGTCACTCCATGCGCCTCGGCAATGGTTGTTATTACTGTTGTCTCCATGATTGAACCTCCTCTATGTGTATAGCGCTCACGGGCGGCCACAAAGGCCCACACTCCTACGAACCATTTTTGCCGTTTACCATCTTGCCTCATCAAAGACTATGACGACATTATCTTTATCACTTTTTGATATTTTCAAGCATGGGGATGAAAGCGGCGTTCCTTGTGAGACGTGATGGGTTGGGTTTCTCTCGTCCTTTAACATCTGTTCTATTTTGTGCGATAATGCACATATGCGTAAAACCTTTCAGTATCGTATCTTTCCGAATAAGAAGCAAGTCGCTAAGCTCAATGAGACGCTTGAAGAGTGCCGTTGGCTCTATAACCACCTGCTTGAAACTCGCAAAACGTCGTATGAGCAGTATGGGGAAAACCTCTCGCTCTATCAGCAACAAGAAACCTTTGGCATACTCAAACACGAACGCCCCTCGCTGAAAGGTGTCCATTCCCAGGTCTTGCAGAATGTCGCAGTACGGATTGATCTGGCATTCAAGGCCTTCTTTCGTAGAGTCAGAGAACATACTGAGAAGTCAGGGTTTCCACGCTTCAAGAGCTATGGACGCTATGATTCCTTCACCTTCCCTCAGAGCGGTTTTAATATCACCCACGATCATCGGGTCACACTCTCCAAGATTGGTAGTATCAAGATGGTCTATCACCGCCCGATCAAAGGCAAAGTGAAAACCTGCACCATCAGGCGTAGTAGTACGGGCAAATGGTACGTGTCTTTCTCTGTTGAGTGCGAACCTGAGCATTTGCCCGATATACCTACTCAGGTAGGAATCGACGTTGGCTTGAAAACCTTTGCGACTCTTTCCACTGGTGAAGAGGTTGAGAACCCCCGCTTTTTCCGCAAGGAAGAAAAGGCCTTGGCTCGTGTGCAACGCAAACACTCCAAACAGGCTCTGGGTAGTCCTGAACGCAAGAAACACCGCAAGGTGGTAGCGCGTGTTCACGAGCGGATTGCCTTCAGGCGCGATAATTTCACCCATCAAGAATCCCGTCAAATCGTTGACCGATTTGGTGTCATAGCGGTGGAAGATTTGCATGTCAACCGCATGACCCATAATCATTGTCTTACCAAGAGCATTCATGATGCA
>Ga0209701_10001916_pt1 | contig 13486 bp, 9 predicted proteins | sample CZO8metaG_4_FD_188356 | JGI IMG/M metagenome (GOLD analysis project Ga0209701, IMG submission 188356) | Vadose zone soil microbial communities from the Eel River Critical Zone Observatory, Northern California, USA - CZOApr15con2H3.8 metaG... | ecosystem: Environmental > Terrestrial > Soil >...
CCGGAGACGGACGCCGACCACATTGGGCTGGGAGACACGCTCCGGGTTCGCCTCCCGGGCGGCACGGTCACGCAAGGCAAGGTGTTCTTCAAAGCGGCCGAAGCGGACTTCGCCACCCAGCGTGATGTGGGACGCCGTAAACGCGATATCCGCACCATCGTGCTGAAGGTGCGCCTCGATAATCCCAAGGGCGCATATGTGCCCGGCATGACTGCGGAGGTGCTAGTTTCGCCGGAACAGCTGAAAGGCATGGCGGCCCCGAAGAAGGCGGAAGCAGCGGGGAAGCCATGAGCCCGGAAATGAGCAAGATAAACGACGCTCCGCTTCCGGTTTCGGAATTCAACGGAAAGAGTGAAATTCCGGCCGATGCCCCGAACGCGATCGAGGTCTCTCACATCGTCAAGAAGTACGGCGACTTCACCGCCGTGGACGACGTTTCGTTCCAGGTGAAGGAAGGCGAGATCTTCGGCCTGCTGGGACCGAACGGCGCGGGCAAGTCCACGTTGATCCGGATGATGACGACGCTGATCCCGATCACCGCGGGATCGGCGCGTGTGGCCGGGCACGACGTAAGCAAGGAAGCCGACGAGGCGCGTCGCGCCATCGGCGTAATTCCGCAGGCGATGACCAGCGATCTCGACCTGACCGTGGAAGAGAACCTGAATATTTATGCCAAGCTGTACGACGTTCCCTCGAAGAGGCGCAAAGAAGCGATCGACGAGCTGCTGGAAACTGTCGACCTGACCAAATGGCGGCATGCGCAGACCAAGACACTGTCCGGCGGCATGCGCAGGCGGCTGGAGATTGCGCGCGGGCTGGTCCACAGTCCGAAGATTTTCTTTCTCGATGAACCCACTACCGGCCTCGATCCGGTGTCGCGCGTGGCAGTGTGGGAGATGCTGACCAACATCAAGTCGAAGCGTAAACTCACGGTGCTCATCACCACGCACTACATGGACGAAGCCGATCGCCTTTGCAACCGCATCGCGATCGTGGATCACGGCAAACTGGTCGCGCTCGATACACCCGAAGCTTTGAAGGCCAGCGTACCAGGATCGAATGTAATCGAGGTGCAGTTTGACAATCCGCCGGGCGACTGGGAACAACGGCTGCGGGCGCTGCCGGAAGTAACTTCCGTCCAGCATGAAGCAGCGGGCATGTATAGAGTGCTGACCGCCAACGGCTCTCGCACGACCACCATGCTCGTGGAAATGGCGGTCGACGCGGGCGTGCCGGTGCGCACGCTCACTGTCCAGAACACCACACTGGACGACGTGTTCGTCCACTACACCGGGCGGCAGTTGCGCGACGAACTCGTGAAAGCCTACCAATTCGTGATGCCGCAGCGGCCGGGAATGCAGCCATGAACCGGATGATGGCGATTATAGAGCGCGAAATGCGCAAGTTCTTTCGTTCGCCGGCACTGATGATGGTGTCGATGATTTTTCCGCTCGTGCAGTTGATCGTGCTGGGGAACGCGTTTGGCGGGAAGATTCGCGACGCGAAGCTGGGCATTGTCGACGAGGACCATGGCACGCAGGCGATCCGGATCAAGGAAGCGTTCGATTCCGTGCGGAATAATTCGCGGACGTTCGTGCCGGTCGAGTATGACAACGAAGTGCAGGCGCGCGAAGATGTCCGCAACGGCAAGATCCAAGGCGCCGTCATCATTCCGCCGCAGTACTCGGCGCGAGTGTATGAGAAAAATCGACCCCGGATTGCGCTCATTGTGGACAACAGCGACAACTTCATGAGCTCCACCATGGAAGAGAAGCTCGCCGGGGTTACCGCCGCCCTGAATGAGCCCGACATCGAACCGCGATTGCTGCAGCAAACTGCGCTCGATGTCGTGGAACTCTATCCCTACATTGAGTACATGAAGTATCTGCTGCCGGGCTCGATTGCGCTGGCGATGTTCGTGTCGGTGATGATCGGCGGCGGGATGTTGTACATCGACGACAAGGCGCGGGGAATCCACGAGGGATACCTGGTCACGCCGATTACAAAAACCGAACTGGTATTCGGATTGACCGGCGCCGGCGCGATCAAGGCTGTTTTGACGGGAGCGGTCATCACTGTGATCGGTTCGCTGATCGCAGGTGTCGGAACGATTTTCAGTCTCTCCACCGCGGTTGGCCTCGTGTTGCTGATCGCAAGTGTTTCGCTGGCCTTCAACGGCATGATGTTCCTGATGATGGTGCGAGTCGAGGACCCGCTGGTACCGCGCGCCGTTTTTGGCATTCTGAATACGCTGCTCTTTTTTCCGAGCGGCTCGATCTATCCGATTCAAGCCTTTCCGGTCTGGCTGCAGGCTATCGCCAAAGTGGACCCGTTCACTTACGCAGTACACGGCTTTAAAGCCCTGCTGCTGAAGGAAAGCGGGCTGGTCGCGATTGTCCCCGACATTGTGTACCTGTCGATGTTCGCGGTGGTAACGCTGGCGCTGGCCGTGCCATTGTTCAAACGGACCCTGTAGAGTAACGGCGGCGGCTCGACCGAAAAGAAGCGGTAGAGACGCGGCAAGCCGGCGTCTCTACCAATCGATCAAGATAATAGTCAGTGCCGCATCGCGGATGACCCGCCTAGCCCATCAATTCCCGCACCGCTTCACGAAAAATCTTGCTGTGGCAGTCCACATCTTCGGGGGTGGTGGCGGGCGACATCAGAGCCATGTTGTGGAAGGGCGTCAGCAGAATGCCGCGGTTCATGGCGTAGAGGTGCATGAAACGCTCGAGTTCGAAATCCATGGCGGCGTGCGCTTCGGTACCGTTCTTGGGTTCGTTCGGGCCGAAGAGGTATTCAGCGCGGCAGCCCAGACGAGTTACACGCCACGGGATGCCGAAATCGTCGATCACTCTTTGCACGCCGGCGGTCCAGCGCTCGGCCATCGGGATCATACGGTCAAACGCTTCTTTGGTTAGAACCTTGGACAAAGTGGCGCGCATAGCCGCGAGAGACAGTGCGTTGCCGGCGAGCGTTCCGCCGATTCCTCCGGTGTCGCAGTCTTCGAGGCTGTGACGCTCCATGATCGTGTCGGCGACTTGCTGCGTGAAGCCGTAGGCAGCGCCGGGGACACCCGCTCCGATTGGTTTGCCGAAGACCAGGAAGTCGGGATCGAGGTTCTCGGCACGCGTGTAGCCGCCGGGACCGGCGCATATCGTATGCGTCTCGTCGATGATGAGCAGCGTTCCATACTTGCGCGTCAGGTCGCGGAGTGCGTGGTGGTAACCCGGGGTGGGATGTACGATCCCGACGTTGGTCAGAGCAGGCTCGGCCAGCACGCAGGCGACATCGCCGTGTGCGAGCGCTTGCTCAAGTCCAAGTACGTCGTTGAATTCAACCACGCGCGTTGTCACCGACGGATCGACCGGAGGGCCGATGTTGCCTCGGCGGGCTGTGGCGGTGCCGTCAGGATGCAGGGTGATGAAGCTTTCGTCCACCGAACCGTGATAGCACCAGTTGAAAACTAGAATCTTCGCGCGGCCAGTGATCTGGCGCGCGAGGCGAATGGAAAAGCGATTCGCGTCGGTCGCGGTCAGAGCAAACTGCCAGTACGCCAGTCCGAAACGCTTCTGTAGTTCTTCTGCGACAAAAACCGCATCTTCCGACGGCAGCATTAGCGTGATACCACGCCTGGCCTGCTCTTCGATAGCCTTCACGGCGGCAGAGGGCGAATGGCCAGTCATGGCGCCAGTGTCGCCCAGACAGAAGTCCACGTAACGATGGCCGTCTACATCGTAAAAGTGCGCACCCTGAGCCTCGCGGACGAAAGGTGGGAACGCTCCGGCCCACTTGACCATCCAGTTCATGGGCACGCCCGAGAGCAGAGACTTCTTACCGCGCTCGAAAAGGGCTTTCGATTTCGGGCGCTCATTCACGAACCGTCTCTGCTCTCGTTGCATGAGGGACTGCAGGCGGTTGCGGTCGAAAGAAGTCATGAATTCGTGTGGGAAAGCGAAAGACTAGCAGAAAGTTGTTTCGACTGCGAGAAGATCAAAATCTTAACCACGAGGACACAGAGAACACGAGGGAATTCTTCCTGGTTTCCCCCGTGCACTCTGCGTCCCCTGTGGTTAAGATCTTTACAAAATGTAGCGCGACAAATCCTGATCCTTCACGATCTCGCTCAGCATCTTCTGCACGTATGCCGCGTCGACCGTGAACTGCTGCCCTTTTCTTTCCGGCGCGTCGAAGCTGATCTCGTCGAGCACACGCTCCATGATGGTATGAAGGCGGCGGGCTCCGATGTTCTCCGTGCCTTCGTTCACGCGGAACGCAAAGCGAGCGATTTCGTCCAACGCATCGTGCGTGAACTCGAGCTTTACGCCTTCGGTTTCGAGCAGGGCGGTGTATTGCTTGGTCAGAGACGATTTCGGCTCGGTGAGGATCCGAATGAAGTCTTCCATGGTGAGCGACTGCAATTCCACGCGGATCGGGAAGCGGCCTTGAAGTTCGGGAATCAGGTCGCTGGGTTTCGAGACGTGGAAGGCGCCCGCGGCGACGAACAGAATGTGGTCGGTACGGACCATCCCGTAACGCGTGTTGACGGTCGTGCCTTCGACAATAGGCAGAATGTCTCGTTGCACGCCTTCGCGTGAAACGTCAGGGCCGTGGCCGCTCTCGCGGCCGGCGATCTTGTCGATTTCGTCGAGGAAGATGATGCCGGAATTCTCCACTCGGCCGATAGCGGTGCGCGTGACTTGCTCCATGTCAATCAGGCGTTGCTCTTCTTCCTGGATCAGGTACTCGAAGGCTTCATTGACCTTCATCTTCCGCTTCTTGGTGCGCTGACCGAAGATGTTGGGCAACATGTCCTTGATGTTGACGTCCATCTCCTCGACGCCCTGGTTGGAGATGATTTCAAACGACGGGAAATTGCGCTCGCGTGTTTCGATTTCCACCTGCCGGTCGTCGAGCTTGCCTTCACGCAACTGCTGGCGCAGCTTTTCGCGTGTGCGCGAGTGCGATTCCGGCGCGCCGGTCGTGCCTTCAAGGACCAAACCGCCGCCAGTTTCGGCAGGCCGCGGGGTTGTAGGCGGCAAGAGAATATCGAGCAAGCGCTCCTCGGCATTCAGCTCCGCTTTGTCGGCCACGTCTTCCAACTTCTCCTCACGAACCATTTCGATCGCGATCTCAACCAGGTCACGGATCATCGATTCAACATCGCGTCCGACATAACCGACTTCGGTGAATTTCGAGGCTTCGACTTTTAAGAAGGGTGAATTCGCAAGCTTGGCCAGGCGGCGGGCAATCTCGGTTTTGCCCACGCCGGTGGGGCCGATCATGATTATGTTCTTGGGAATGACTTCTTCGGCTAGTTCGGGCGCGAGCTTCTGCCGGCGCATGCGGTTGCGCAGGGCAATCGCGACCGCGCGCTTGGCGGCATTCTGCCCGATAACGTACTTGTCGAGCTCGGACACGATCTCGCGCGGGGTCAGCTCGTCGAGAGTGATTTGTTCTTCTTCGGCGGTTCCAGGTAGATAAATTGCCATAACGAGTTCTCAGTTCCCAGTTCTCAGTTCTCAGTAAAACCCGAACCTGCCGGTTTCCCAACTGAGAACTGAGAACCGGGAACTGAGAACTGTTTCACAACTCCTCAATCGTAATCCTGTCATTGGTATAGATGCACATGCGGCCTGCAATCTTCATTGCTTCTTCGGCAATCTGCCGCGCCGGAAGCTGGGTGTGATCGGCCAGGGCCTGAGCGGCTGCTTGGGCAAATGGACCGCCCGAGCCGATTGCGGCAATGCCCGTGTCGGGCTCGATTACGTCGCCAGTGCCGCTCAGCAGGAACGTTTGTTCCTTGTCTGAGACCAGCAATAGGGCTTCCAGATGCCGCAGGAACTTGTCGGTACGCCATTCCTTGGCGAGTTCGACGGCGGCTCGTCCCAGGTTGCCGTGGTATTGATCCAGCTTGGATTCGAAGCGGCTGAACAGGGAGAAGGCATCGGCGGTGGAGCCAGCGAATCCGGCGAGGATTTTCTCCTGGTACAGGCGGCGAATCTTCTTGGCGCCATGCTTGATGACGGACTCGCCCAGCGTGACCTGGCCATCTCCGGCCATGACGACGCTTCCGTTGCGGCGGACGCAGAGGACGGTGGTCGAGCGGATTCTAGGCGCGGCTCCGCGTTCAGGCGCTGCGGATACTGATCTCGTTTTCTTCATGAGCGCAATTCTTAATTATACAGCCGTAGCGACATTGCGAACGCGGATTGGCGAAGGGAAGGTCTCCTCCGCGACAGCCGGCAAAGCACCAGCGCTACCTTCTTCGCCGTGTAAAATTCAAGCAGCGCATTCGGAGCACTCTTTTTGTCGTTTCTGGACGATTTAAACCCTCAACAACGCGAAGCCGTCGAGACCGCAGAGGGTCCCGTGCTTATCCTGGCGGGCGCTGGTAGCGGGAAGACGCGCGTCATCACTTACCGGATTGCCTACCTGATCGAGCAGATGGGCGTGATGCCGGAGTCCATCTTGGCGATGACGTTCACGAACAAGGCCGCGACGGAGATGGCTGAGCGCGTGGAAAAGCTGGTGGGGCGGTTGAGCGTCGCGAAGCCGGTGATCTCGACGTTTCATTCATTTTGCGTGCGCGTGCTGCGACGAGATATCGAAGCGCTCCGAATTCCATCGGCCGTGCCGGGACAGCCCATCGGGCTGACGAAGAATTTCGTGATCTATGACGAGTCCGATCAGCAGCAGGTCATAAAAGGCATTATGCGGCGGGTCGGGCTGGACGACAAGCAACTCACGCCGCGTACCGTGCTTTCGCGAATTTCGTGGGCCAAGAACCACATGCTCGATCCGCAGGAAATTTACCTGCAATCGGCTGATCCCAAGACAGAACGTATCGCGCACATTTACGAGGAATATCGAAAGGAATTGCGCAAGGCGAACGCGATGGATTTCGACGACTTGCTCCTCGAAGCTATGCGCCTGCTGAAGGCTGTTCCGGCGGTACGGGAATACTACAACCGGCGGTTTCAGTACATCCAGGTGGATGAGTACCAGGATACGAATCGTCCGCAGTATGAGTTGATGCGACTGCTGGCTGGCGACCGGCACAATGTCTGCGCGGTCGGCGACGAAGACCAGTCGATTTATTCGTGGCGCGGGGCTGACATCCGCAACATTCTCGAGTTCGAGCGCGATTTTCCGGAGGCGAAGATCGTACGGCTGGAACAGAACTATCGCTCGACGCAGAACATTCTGGAAGCGGCGTCAGCGGTGGTGGCGAACAACATCCGGCGCAAGGGGAAGAACCTGTGGACGTCGCGGCAGGGTGGGGCGAAGATCGGCTATTACGAAGCGCCCGACGGCGAGAACGAGGCGCTGTTTGCCGCTGATGCCATCAATCGCTATGTGCGGGAGGCCGCTGAGCGCGGCGAGAATGCGCGTGCCGCGGTGCTCTACCGCACGAATTCGCAGTCGCGGCTGTTTGAAGAAGCCATGCGCCGCTACGGGCTGAAGTATCACGTCGTGGGCGGATTCTCGTTCTACGAGCGGGCTGAGATCAAGGACATGATCTCGTATCTGAAGGTCATCCTGAATCCAGATGACTCGGTTTCACTGCTGCGGGTTATCAATACTCCGGCCCGCGGGATTGGCAAAACGACGATCGAGACAATTGAGCGGCTGGCGCTGGAAACTGGGCTGTCGCTGTGGGGCGCGATCGGGGAAGCGATCACGAGGCAGTTGCTTCCCGGGCGGGCGTTGAGTGCGATGAAATCGTTCCGCGACGTGATTGAAGACGGCGCGGCGATGTTGGCAGGAACGTACGAGGACAGGCTGGGAGAGAGTAGCGCCGCTGAGAGTAGTATCGCCGCCCCGCCGGTTGTAGAGCGGGCACCCTCGCCCGCTCCGGAGACTGAGATGATAGAGACAGCCGACTCGCCCGAAACCGACTTTGACCCGAGCAACTTCAGCTTTGATTTCGGAGCAATTGCGGGGTGCGATGCCGCTGATGGTAGCGCCGCCGTCCCGGCGGCTGTCGGGCAGGCGTCCCGCCTGCCCAGCGAAGGGCAAGATGCCCTCCGCGACAGCCGGCAGGATGCCGGCGCTACAACAGACGCTATCGCAGAAGGCTTCCGCGCGCCGGGCGAAGCGGCGACCACGGCCGAGCTTCTGAAGTTCCTGATTGACCGCACCGGCTACATCAAACTGCTCGAGGACGAAGACACTCCTGAAGCCTACTCGCGCATTGAGAATCTGCGCGAACTGGTGAACGCCGCTATGGACTCCCGCGACCGCGGCGAGACCCTCGACCAGTTCCTCGATCATGCCGCTCTGGTCAGCGATGCCGACCAGTACGACGAGCGGGCGCAGATCACGCTGATGACGTTGCATGCGGCCAAGGGGCTGGAGTTCCCACTGGTAGTGCTGGCGGGGATGGAGGAAGGCCTGTTCCCACACTCGCGGACGCTGATTGAGCCGGACCAAATCGAAGAAGAGCGACGCCTTTGCTATGTGGGCATGACGCGCGCCATGGATACTCTGGTGCTATCGAGGGCGGTGTATCGGCGGCGCTATGGGACCGACATGCCGGAGGCGAGTGTGCCATCGCGGTTTCTGGACGAGGTTCCTGTGCAGCTTGTTGAGGAGATGGGCGGAGCTCGACGGCGGGCTTCTTCCGCTGCAGGCGTTTCGCGGGCGGGGGCGCCCGCGCCACATTCTCACTTACACTCTCCCCAGGCCGAATCGACTCACTATTCTTACGAGGACGAGGATCAGAGTGCGAGTTGGAATCCGGCTCGGGTGAAGGCGAAGACCGCTGCTCCAGGGCGGAGCTACAATTCTATCGACAATATCGCCGAGTTTTTTGCGTCGCGCGGGAAGAAATTCAAGCTTCCAAAGTTGCCGGTCGAAGAGTCTACGGGCAAGCGCGGATTTCGTCCGGGACAGAAGGTCAAGCATCCGAAATACGGCGAAGGGACAGTCTATCAGCGCGAGGGGGATGGGGAAGACGCGAAGATTACGGTACAATTCCCTCGCTTCGGTTTGAAGAAGCTGGTGGAGAAGTACGCGCAACTGGAGAAGGCTTGAGCGAGTCTTCAGCTGTCAGCCATCAGCCGTCAGTGAAAAACGAAGTATTGCGAACTCAAAACTAAAAGGAACAAGACAAATCATTCATGGCAAACACGAAGAAGTTAGGCAAGGAAGAACGCAAGAAAGCGAAGCGGGTAGCGCGCAAGAAAATCAAAGCCGAGAAGCCCAAGAAGGGCCGCGACTACGCACGCGGGTCGAAGAAGCGCAAAGTTAAAAAGATGGTACGCGGCCAGGCGAAGCGTTAGTCGCTTGTCGTTGGTCGTTTGTCGTTAGGATACCGAGGGCGCGGGCGCATGCTCGCGCCTTCCAGTTCAGGTGAAGGAGACGTAGTCTCTTGGCACAATCACCCGCAAGCGACGTGGCTGACGAACACAAGAGCAACCAGCTTCTCTGTTGCAAGTCCATCGACAAGCTGATTACGGAATCGGAAGCTCCCGGACAAAGGCTGCAAAAGACTCTTGGTCCCTGGTCGCTGACGGCGCTGGGTATCGGCGCCATCATCGGTTCGGGAATTTTTGTGCTCACGGGAACGGCCGCCGCGGGCGAGTATTTCAGCGCGCCTTCGATCCTGCACGCGCAGGTGCTCGATTTGATCGTGAATTTCGTGCGCACGGGTAGCTTCGCGGGCGCACTGATGCACGGACGCCCGCCAGCGGGACCGTCCATCGCGCTTTCCTTCTTCCTGGTGGCCGTTGCGTGCAGTTTTGCCGGACTCTGCTACGCCGAGCTGGCATCGATGATTCCGATCGCCGGCAGCGCGTATACCTATTCGTACGCGACGCTGGGCGAGATTTTTGCCTGGATCATCGGGTGGGACCTGATTCTGGAATATGTGGTCAGCAATGTAGTGGTTGCGATCGGTTTTAGCGCGTACACCAAGTCACAACTGGCATCGTTCGGCTTGAACTTGCCTGACCGATGGTCGACTCCCGTGTGGGAGTCGGGGCATTGGACGGGCTCGTACTTCAACTTTCCAGCGTTTCTTATTGTGTTCATCCTCACGGTGCTGCTGGTGCGGGGTGTGCGGGAATCCGCGGAAGCCAACAACATTATGGTCGCCATCAAGATTGGCGCCATTCTCATTTTTCTGGTGGTTGGCGGAGCGCTGGTGAATCCTAGCAACTGGAAGCCTTTCGCGCCCTCCGGATTCGGCGGGGTCGTAACGGGCGGCGCCATCGTATTTTTCACTTACATAGGATTCGATTCGGTCTCGACCGCGGCCGAGGAAGCCCGCAATCCACAACGCGACTTGCCAATCGGCATCATTGCTTCGCTCATTGTCTGCACTCTGCTCTACGTCGGAGTTTCCATCGTGCTGCTGGGCATGATGAAATACACAACCTTCGTCTCTGGCGATGCGGCTGCTGCTCCGGTCGCTTACGCGTTGCAAGTGCTGGGCGCCAGTCGCTGGACTCGTTCCGTCATCATCGTCGGGGCACTGACCGGAATGATTTCTTCGCTGCTAGTGTTTCAGTACGGACAGGCACGCATCTGGTATGCCATGTCGCGCGATGGACTGTTCCCGAAGATTTTTTGCGCCGTGCATGAAAAATTCAAGACTCCGCATATCTCCACGTGGATCGCGGGGTTTGTGGTCGGTATTCCGGCCGGCATCTTCGCTATCAGCGATGCCGCCGATCTTTCGAATATCGGAACACTGTTCGCTTTCGTGCTGGTATCGCTCGGCGTAGTCATCCTGCGGCGGACGCAGCCGGACCGTCCTCGTGTGTTCAGAGTTCCGCTGGTGCCGTGGTTCCCGCTGATTTCGATCGTGCTCTGCGGCGGCTTGATGACCGGGCTGACGGTCATCACGTGGGCGCGTTTCATCATATGGCTGGCGATTGGTCTGCTCATCTACATCGTCTACAGCCGCCATCGGAGCGAGTTCGCCAAGGGGCGCGGTAGATAACGCGAGCAAGCTACGAGCTCCGAGCCGCGAGCTTCGAGCAGTCGGTTTGCTCGTGGCTCGAAGCTCGTGGCCCGCAGCTGACTTGTTTACTTCTGCCTTCCTTAATCCCCTACAATCTCGACTATGGCGTTCTCCTCTCTGCCCAGGCCATTTCTGATATCGCTTCCGAAGGCTGAGCTCCATCTGCATCTTGAGGGCTCGATCGAGCCGCCGACGCTCGTCGAACTCAGGCAGCGACATGGAATGGAGGGCGCGTCGCTGCCCGAAGTCGAGAAGCTTTACAACTACGCGGACTTCGCTGGCTTCCTTGCCGCTTTCAAAGACGTCACTGGGCATCTTCAAACTCCCGAGGACTACGAACTGATCACATACCGACTGATGGAGCGCCTGAAGTCAGAAAACGTGCTGCATGCCGAGGTTCTTGTTTCGGTTGGAGTGTGCCTATGGCGGAAGCAGGATTTCGCGGCAATTTTTGAGGGCCTCGAACGCGGACGCCAACGCGGCGAGAAAGATTTTGGCATCTCGCTGCTCTGGATCTTCGACGCGGTCCGCCAATTCGGAGTCGAGAAAGCGCAGGAGGTGGTCGATCTCGCCATCCAGTTCCGTGATCGCAATGTCGCAGGCTTTGGCATTGGCGGTGACGAGCTACAGGGGCCTGCCGAACTGTTCAAAGACGTCTATGCCAGGGCCGGCGAACACGGGCTGCATCTTACGGCGCATGCTGGCGAGAACGCCGGGCCGGAGTCCATCTGGGGAGCCCTGAATCTTAAGGCAGAGCGGATCGGCCACGGTCTGACGGCAGGTCAAGATCCGGAGCTGATCGAAGAACTGGCCGAGCGGCAGATCCCGATTGAGATTTGCGTGACCAGCAACGTGCGTACTGGCTGCTGTGCCGATCTCGCCCAGCACCCCGTACGGCGGTTCTTCGACCAGGGGCTCATGCTGATACTGAACACCGACGATCCAGCAATGTTCCGTACTTCTCTCGTTGAAGAATACCGACTGGTGCAGGACACGTTCGGATTCTCTGACGAACATCTTCGCGAAATGGCGCGCAATTCGTTTGAGGCGTCATTCCTCCCGGCGGAAAAGAAAGTGCAATTTCTGGACCTGCTGGACGCTACCGCGCTTCGGCGGTAGAGACGCGATGGGCATTCATCGGAGAGTGCTCGAAGGATCAGTGGCTCGCTAAGGTCGATTTGCGATTGGCGAACGACTGATGACGAGCGACTAACGGCGCCTCTATCCCTCCCCCCTCGCCTATAATGACTCCCATGAAACTGGAAGAAAAGCTTGCCGAACTGAAGAAGCGCGATCAACTGGCCGAGGAAGGTGGAGGCGCGAAGCGTCGCGAGCGCCAGCATAAAGAGGGCAAGATGTCGGCCCGCGAGCGCATCGAATTCCTGCTCGATGAGGGTACGTTTGAAGAGACGGACAAACTGGTCACGCATCGCTGCAACGACTTCGGCATGCAAGATCAGAAATTTTATGGCGACGGTTTCATCACGGGCTACGGACGGGTCGAAGGCAGGCTGGTTTTTGTTTTTGCGCAGGACTTCACTGTGTTCGGCGGATCACTCTCCGAGACGAACGCTGCCAAGATCGTCAAAATCATGGACCTGGCGGCGAAGATGGGAGCGCCGGTCATCGGCCTGAACGACTCCGGCGGCGCTCGCATTCAGGAAGGCGTGATGTCGTTGGCGGGCTACGCCGACATTTTCTTGCGTAACACGCTTTACAGCGGAGTGGTGCCGCAGATCTCGGCCATCATGGGTCCGTGCGCCGGGGGCGCGGTGTACTCGCCTGCCATCACGGACTTCATCCTGATGGTGGACCACACTTCGTACATGTTCATCACCGGCCCGGACGTGATCAAACTGGTGACGCACGAAGAAGTCACCAAAGACCAACTCGGCGGAGCGCAGACTCACAATGAAACTTCTGGCGTGGCGCACTTCAAATGCCGCGACGATGCTGAGTGCCTGTCAATGGTTCGCGAGCTTCTGAGCTTCATGCCCTCGAATAATCTAGAAGACCCACCGCGACGGCCTTGTACCGATCCCATCGACCGCGCCGACGAGAAGCTCGACACGATCATCCCCGATCAATCGAACCTGCCGTACGACATGAAAGACGTGATCCACGCAGTTGTCGACGACGGGTATTTCTTCGAAGTCCAGGAGCATTACGCGAAAAACATCGTGGTCGGATTTGCGCGCTTGAACGGGAAGCCGGTGGGGATGGTCGCGAACCAGCCTGCGATGTTGGCCGGAACGCTGGATATCAATGCGTCGATTAAAGGTGCGCGCTTCGTCCGCTTCTGCGATTGCTTCAACATCCCGATCGTGACGTTCGTCGACGTTCCCGGCTTCCTGCCGGGCACAACGCAGGAGTTCGGTGGCATCATCCGCCACGGCGCGAAGCTGCTCTTTGCCTACTGCGAGGCGACCGTGCCGAAAATCACGGTGATCACGCGCAAGGCCTACGGCGGCGCCTACGACGTGATGTCCTCGAAGCACATTCGTGGCGACTTCA
>Ga0209701_10001919_pt1 | contig 13475 bp, 10 predicted proteins | sample CZO8metaG_4_FD_188356 | JGI IMG/M metagenome (GOLD analysis project Ga0209701, IMG submission 188356) | Vadose zone soil microbial communities from the Eel River Critical Zone Observatory, Northern California, USA - CZOApr15con2H3.8 metaG... | ecosystem: Environmental > Terrestrial > Soil >...
AAGTCAGCCAGGAATGCCTTCGATTCATCAAACCAGTTGTGAATTGGCAAGTAGTCTTTCGGCTTCCCGCCGAATCTCTTCGCGCTACTCTGTGCATGCTTCCATGGGTGTGCCACAGTCAGAATTCCTTGGTCTCGTAATTTACGTCCGTGGTGTACCACCCATGTTCGTTGACAACTTTGGCTCCAACCGGATCGATGACGACCGTACCCGTACAACCGTCCCCATCTCCCCAACTGCCATGTTCGGAATACAGAAAATCGTCGGTCACATCGCAAATCTGGTCCTCGAGTTCACGGGGAATTGCAATTCCTTCCGGTTCGACATCGATACCGTCGATAGAACCCTCGTCGCCCGATCCACTGTAATTCACGGTGAGCTTGCTAACGCCAAGCTCAGTGAGCTTCGGGATAATGGTGTTCTTGAACGTCGCGATTGGTTGAGGAGTGCTCTCGTTATCGAGAATGGATTTTTCTTCTTCAGACATTCTCTGGGTTCCTTTCCTGGAGAATTACACTGGGCCATCGGGCGTTGGACTGGGAATCCGTATTCACAATCAGAAGGCAAAGACAGGTATTCGAAGCGCCCGTGGAAAAGACTCTCGACAAAAGTCCCCACAATCGAGAAAATGCCGGAAACAAGGAATCGAGCTAGTCTTTTGGAATGTTGGTGCAGCTTTTGGGGCCTTCGAATAGAGATGTTCCTCCGCTGGAGTGAATCACGATGATTGTATTTCGAATAAGAACCAAGGTCGAAGGCGTTTTCACAAGCATGGACTACTTCCTTGAGGGGAAACGCGTCCTGCTCTCGTACAATGGCGACAAGACATGTAGCATGGCGGATGATCTTGCCAGCGGAGCCGTCAGTGCTACTAACTTTGCTACTACTTCAGTCTGATTTGAGGCTCTTTCGCACCGGCATGAAACCAGGCGATTCGCGCAAATCGAAAATGTGTGTTGATAACAAGAGACATACCAGCGCTCACCAACCCTGGCCTCCCACTCACCAAATGGGGATACAATCCCTCCTCCTCCGCCATTTGACTGAATAGTGTGTGCTTAGGGCAGCACGGCTTCGTAGCTAGGTTCCTTGCACTGCGGCTATTCCGTGGCGGATCGCGTAGTGGATCAGCTCGGTCAGGGAATGGAAGCCGAGCTTGAGCATGACCTTAGCGCGGTGGCTCTCGACCGTCCTCACAGCGATCCCCAACAGGACGGCGATCTCTTTGTTGGTTTTTCCTTCTGCCAGAAGGCGGATGATCTCCGTCTCGCGAGGAGTTGTCGCGGCACCTGCGCGTTTCTGTAGTTGACGCTCGCGTTTTGCCTTGAGGGATCCTTCCAGCATGATTTTGGATACTCTAGGGGTGAGGAAACGCGTGCCGTCAGAAGCGCCCTTGACGGCTTTGACGAGGCACTCGGTGAGATCGGATTTCAGAATATACCCGTGAGCCCCGGCATCCAAGGCACGCTGGACCATGCGGTCTGACTCGTGCATGGTGAGCACAAGAATTTTGGTATTCGGAACTGCCTCGCGGATTTGACGAACTGCCTCGATGCCATCGAGATCGGGCATGCTGATGTCGACCACGGCTATATCCGGTTTCAGGTCTATGGCTTTTTCGACCGCCTCGCAGCCATTCGTCGCTTCGCCGACGACTCTCCAACCGCGCCGGGAATGGAGGACTCCGCGTGCACCACGCCGTACCAGTTCGTGATCGTCGGCTATCAGAATGCGCAGTTTTTTCACGTTCGCACACCTCCGAGAGGGAGGGTCACGTGCACTGTTGTGCCGTGACCACCGAAATCAACATGAAGATGCCCGCCGATCAGCTTCACGCGCTCCTGCATGCTCGGAATGCCAACCCCAACTTCAAGCTGCTCTTCTTTCCCTCTTGCGGCTGAGGCCGAGGCGCCCGGGCCAAAGTCGCTGATTTCCAGGGTGAGGTTAGAGTTGCAATCAACGCGTATCTTGGCTTGCGGACTCCCCGAATGGCGGTGGATGTTGGTGAGGCTTTCCTGCACTACCCGGAATAAGGCCAACTCCACGTCCCGGGTCATGCGTCCGAGATGCGGTGATAGATCCAATTCCACCTGGATTCCACTGCGCTTGGTGAAGCCTTTCACATAATCGCGAATAGCGTCCTCTAAGCCAGCATCATCCAACACGGGTGGGTGCAGCAGGTAAGAGAGCGTACGCACTTCACGGATGCACCGGTCCGCCAACGTCTTGCACTCGGAAAGAAGCTTTCGCGATTTTTGCTCGCGAGAAGGAATGGGAGCACGGAGTTGAGCAAGCATGGTTGCCAAGGCGACGAGGTCCTGGCCCGTAGAATCGTGCAAATCCCGGGCGATCCTGCGCCGCTCTTCGTCCTGCGACCGAAGAAGGCGACCGGAAAGACGCTGGAGTTCCTGTTCCGCGCGTTTGCGGTCGGTGATGTCCTGGCCGACGGTCAGCAGACATTGTTGACCATCAAGTTCTATCAACTCGACGGAGAGCAGAATAACCACCACTTGCCCGGCCTTCGTTCGAAAGTGGACTTCGTGGTCTCTCGCGTTTCCTTGTCTTCTGACGGTGTCTATAAGGGTCTCTCGCTCGCGGAGGTCAATCCAGAGCTCAAGTTCCAGCTTCGTGTGACCGACGATTTCATCCCGCGCATAGCCACAGTGTCTCTCGAAGGTTTCATTGACTTCCAATACGCGGCCTTCCTGGAGCGTGCTGATCCAAACGATGGTAGGGCTACAGCGAAAAGCCTTCGAGAATTTTTCTCCGGAGAGCCGCAGCTCTTCCTCCATCTGTTTTCGCAACGTAATGTCCTCGCAGACCGCGAGCAGACATTGCTTGCCAGCTATCACGATTGGCTCGGCCGAGAAGAGTTTTATTCTGGTTTCGCCGGACTTGGTTCGAAACCGCATCTCCCGGTCTCGTACTCCGCCGTTCCGTTTAACTTCCTCCACGACTGCCGCTCTCTGTTCGGGCTTGATCCACAGGCCCAATTCGAGAGAATTGCGTCCGATGACCTCATCGCGGGTGAATCCGGTGTTTCGCTCAAAACTTTCGTTGACATCCAACAATCGACCTTCCTCAACGGTGGTAATCACGATCTCGACGGGGGATGCATGAAAAGCCTTCGAGAATTTTTCTTCCGATAGCCGCAGAGCCTTCTCCACGCGCCGCTGGTCGGTGACGTCGTGTGCTATCCCGCGAACGATGGGGGCGGTCACGCCATCCGTGCGGAGCGTATTGTGGTACTCCCAGACTCTGCGTTCTCCGGTCTTGGTAAGAACGACCATCAAACCTTTAACGAAGCCGTCTCTTTGTATGTCCAGGAGGGATTGATCGAATTGCGCGCGCGCCTCCGTCGGCAGAAAATCCCGCATGGGCTTATTCAGGAGCTCCTCCCGGGAGTATCCAAGAAGCTTGACTGGCAGTTCGTTGATGGACAGAAGGCGCCCCTGCAGAGTGTGCGTGCAGATCAGGTCAGTAGAATGCTCAACCAAATCGCGATAACGATCCTCACTCTCGCGCATTACGATTTCCATCTCTTTGCGAGCCGTAATCTCCTGAGCGGTGCCGACAAGAGTCGTAACGTTGCCGGCCGAATCTTTCGCAGTGAACCCGATGGCTCTTATCCACTTCACAGTCCGGCTGGGGCAGACGATGCGAAACTCCTCGTCGAAGCGATTCGTGCTCTCCAACTTCTCAAGTTCCGCAAGCACTCGAGGCCGGTCTTGGGGATGCATCAACTCACGGTAGGAGGTTGGATTTGCATAGAGCGAATCGAGGGGGAGTTCACAGATCTGTTCAAATGCGGGGCTCACATAGGAAACTCCCTTAGTTTGCGGGTCCAAAATCCAGAATATTTCCTGGATGTTGTCAGCCATTTGCCTGAATCTTTCCTCGGTTTTCTTCAGTGCGGCGGCCCGCCGACTCAGCTCTTCATTAGCAACCCTCATTTCGTCGGGACTGGGAAGGCTCAATACTTTCGGCATGACATGGACGAGGAATAACGCCGTCGGCACCGAGGCAATGGCCGTAATCACCTTGACGCCACCCGAAAGCCAATAGGAAGGAACCCAAAGAGTCCACACCTCCATGACGTGAGTCGCGCCACATGCAGCGATGAAGACGCCAAAACAGACAAACATCCAACTGAAAGGGATATCTCGTCTTCTGCGCACAAAGTAGATGAGGGCGACCGGGATCAGGAAATAAGCAAGGGCAATCAGGGTGTCCGAGATGGCATGGAGCCAAATGAGAGCAGGCTTCCACTGATAGCAAAAACCGTAAGGCAGCAGATCATAAGAAGAGAATAGCTTCCACATCATTGGCTTTCTCCTGTTGGTGCATAAAGCTGCTGTGGGGGGAGTTGGCGACCGGAAGCGGCTGGGTTAGAGAGAAACGCGCCATTGAACGGAATCTGAAGAGTACGGACAGAGGGTGATGACACAAAGGGAGAGCAATAGAATATAAAAAGGCTATCGGACGTGTTGAGAGGGGTCATGCAGCTGCCTTTATACCCCGCGGGCAGCGCCACTTCTGTTACTTACTCTTACAACTGACTAGGGCGGAAGTCAAGGAGATGGGAAAGAACTAGTCAGGAAACAGACGGCAGATATACGTAGGTAGATTTACGTACGTAGGCGTACGCACGCATATTTTACGCACGCGGGTTCTTCGCATGGGCAATGAACCGGGTTGGCGCGGAGATTTCCAGGAGTAACATTTGCGCAGCTTCCTTCTTGCAGTAACGCGGGCAAGGTGATATCAAAACTAGACCCCGCTCCCAATCCGCTCGAGGAGGGAGAACCCATGAGGCTCTTCATCGCAGCGGCTGTTGTAACATTTGCTCTCGTTGCTGTGGCCACGCAGTTTCCCGACGCACCAACGGGCTTTGACAACAAAACCAACGGCATGGTCGATGATGCGACGCACCAGGCCGACCAAATGAAATTTGACGGGGTCGAGCAGCTCAGCGACGGCCTCGGACCGCTCTATAACGCGCAGTCTTGCCGCGAATGCCATCAGAGTCCGGTTTCCGGCGCGGCGTCGCAGGTAACGGAATTGCGAGTTGGCCATCAGGGACCGGACGGACGGTTCCGCACTCCGGACATCCCGATCGCGCACGGAGCTGAAGTGATCAGCGGCCGCTCTCTGGTGAATGATCGCGCCATTTGCCCCAACGCCGCTTTCCCGGACAAGGAAATCCAGGAGCGCGTTCCTGAAACCGAGACGATCCGCACGTTTCGGCTCTCTCTGAACCTATTGGGCGATGGCTTCGTGGAGGCCATAGCCGATCAAACCCTTATCGATCTTTCCAAGCAACAATGCAAATCGTCACACGGGAAAATCTGCGGTCAGATTCTCTATGTCCCCATCGTGGAAGCGCCCGGACAGATGGGCGTAGGGCGCTTCGGCTGGAAAGACCAGCACGCCAGCCTGCTATCGTTCGCCGCCGACGCGTACCTCAATGAGATGGGCATCACCAATCGCCTGCAACCCAATGAGGTGACCAACCTTTGCAACAGCGCTTCGGAGCCGAATGACTCGCCGGGAACCGACGGCCTTTCCGACATCGATCACTTCGCCCGCTTCATTCGCGCGACGAAAGCACCGGCGCGCGATGCGCAGCTCGCCAATAGCGCGGCGGCAAAGAAAGGCCTCGGTCTTTTCGACAAAATCGGCTGTGCGACTTGCCACGTTGAGACACTGACCACCGCACCCGCCGGAACCAAGATCAACGGCGGCATGTTCACGATTCCAGCGGCGCTCGGCTCAGCCACATTGCATCCCTACGGAGATTTCCTGATGCACGACGTGGGTACCGGCGACGGAATCCTGCAAGCCACACGCGAGCACTATGGTCACAAAGTCTTCCAGCAGATGTCCGACTATCTCTCGAAGCAGGACTTCGAGAGCAGCCGCAACAAGGTCCGCACCGCTCCTTTGTGGGAAGTCCGCTTGCGGCCGCGATTGATGCACGACGGCACATCGCTAACACTTCTCGACGCCATCACGCGGCACCGGGGCGAGGCCAGCCACGTCATCCAGCAATTTGGAAAACTGAAACGCCCCGACCAGGAAGCGATCATCGAGTTCCTGAAGTCCTTGTAAAACTAGGCCAGCGCGGTGATGACATCAGCGCGTCGACTGGAGTACGGGGCGGCCTGGGCCAATTGACGATGGTCCCATCGGTAGTTCTCGCTGCCGGGGGCCGGCGGTTCAGTGCAAAGACGCGGCGCCTAGATAATTTCCGTAGCCCACGACGACCGTGGATCCCACGAGGACGAGGAGGCTGAAGGCCACCAGCCACTTGGTCTTGAGGCCTGCGCCTTTCCACTCTTTCAGAGCAATCCCCCACAAGGTGCTGAAAATGATGATGCTGGCCATGTGCAGGGTCCAGCTTGAGAATTTGAATCTCCCCATTTGCGTCTCGCCCATGGTGTAAAAGAAAAACTGGAAATACCAGGTGGTTCCCGCCAATGCGGAGAAAAGATAATTTGGAAGCATTGGCGCCCGGAGTGTATCCGTATCAGTGCTCACAAGAACTGCGGTGGCGGCCATCTCCTCGCCGGGGGCATCCGTCACTGTTTCAAGGATGTGCTCCTCGTTTCTGGCCGGGACATGCCCTCGAATCTCGGATTGAAAATATTGATAAGCGGTTCGATTCCGCTTGTTCAAGATGAGGCACCAGATAAAATTTGTGGTGAATCCACCGGCCAGAAGAACGACCAGAACGGGAAGGCCTTGCCATAGCGTGGACGTGCGGTGTTGAAGCGTGATGGCCTTGATGGGATCGCCTGCCGCGAGTCCATAAGCAAAGCAAGCGCTCATGACGCCGGAGAAGGTCCCTACGAGCAAGCCTTTCTTCAGATCGAACTCTTTGATTGAGGCTCGCTTCTGTTCGTCGGACATTTCCCGCTCTTTGGAAACACCGGCGGCCCCGGCGAAGGCGATGCCTACTAGACAGACAGCGACGCCAGCCAAAATCACCAGCCCGGAGCGGGTGCCGAGCACTCGCTGAGCGAATTCACCACGGAAGATGGGTGGCATCAAGGTGCCAAACGCTGCGGTATATCCCAGCGCCACGGCCATGCCGAGGGACATGCCGAGATAGCGCATGGTCAATCCGAACGTCAGGCCGCCGAGCCCCCAGAGGACGCCGAAAATATAAGTCCAAAAAATGCTGTACAGCGGGGCCTGGCGCAACACGGCAAAGAGATCGCTGGTCATGGTCAGCGCAAGGAGCCACGGCGCGATAATCCAACTGAAGAATCCACCGACGAGCCAATACGTTTCCCAGGCCCAGTGCTTCACACCGCGGTACGGGACATAGAAGCTGCCCGAAGCCATGCCTCCTAACCAGTGAAAGAAAACGCCTAATGCGGGATTTGGAATCACATTGTCCTCAAGTTTGAATCAGAGGTGAAAGATTTCTTCGAGCGGTGCCATGGCTCGGTCGGGCAAAGCGCCATCCGCCTGGACAAAAAAGTCTGCCATCTCGCGTTGCCAGCGTTCATTGACCTCTCGCTTGGCCATACCAGCGCGGGCGCTTTCGAAGTTCTCGGTCTCAAGGTATCCCACGAGAAGACCGTCCGGGCGCAGGAACAGCGAGTAATTGTTCCATCCCGTCTCCGCAGCGCCTTCAGCATTTCCGGCCAAACCGAACGGTGACGTTCTTTATATTCCTGAAGCCTTTCCGGCTTCACCTGCAACACGAAGCAGATCCGTTGCATAGATTTCCCTTCGCTATCGGGCGCCGAGATTTCCACTGCAAGTGGCTAACTTTTCTTTGCCCTTTGGCTATCGGAGAAAGGCATCGGGCAAACCCCCGTCCACGGGAATGACGTGGCCAGTCGTCCGTCCGCTCTGGTCGCTCGCTAACCAAACGATGGCGGCCGCGCAGGCTTCCGACGTGATGGGGCGCTTGATCAGAGTTCGTTGCGCGTAGAAATCGGCGAGTTTGTTTCTGAGTTGGTCGGTTGATTCGGATTCGGAGCAAGCGATGCCGTATTTTTGAAGGGATTGCATAACGCGATCGCGCGGAAACATGGTGGAGCCGGCCACAACGGTTGCCGGAGCAATCCCGTTCACACGCACGACAGGCCCGAGTTTGATGGCTAGTTCGCGAATCAGATGATTGAGCGCGGTCTTGCTGGTGTCGTAGGCTTCGCTGCCTTTCTTGGGAACGACGGCATTTGCGGAGCTGGTGAGAACCAGGGAGGCAGGAAGGTTCTGATCGCGAAAGACCGGCTCCGTGGCGCGCGCGAGCAGATAATTGCCAGTGACGTTGACGAGAAACGTTTTGGCCCACTGGGCTTCGGAAAGATCACTTTCAGAACCCGGCACCGGATAGATAGCGGCTGTGTTCACCACCAGGTCGATTCCGCCAAATTCCAGAATTGCGTGGCGGATGGCTTTTGCTAACGACTCGCTGGAACTTAAATCCACAACGGTGGAGGTTACGAATTCCGAGGAAGAAAGCGAACCGGCTTCGTTTGTTACTCTTCTTGCTCCGGACTCGTCGAAATCCGCGACCACCAGGTGAGCGCCTTTGCGCGCGAGGAGAAGAGCTACTTCGCGCCCGATTCCGCTGGCGCCACCGATGATTAAGCCTATTTTCCGGCTGAACTCAGCCTCAGGGGGCATGCGTTGCAGCTTAGCTTCCTCGAGCGCCCAATATTCGATGCGAAAGGCTTCCGAGCGAGGGAGAGCCACGTAGTTGTGGAAGTGGGCGAACTGCTTCGACTGCTGGGGACGGCGCGCCTGGGGCAGCGGATGGGAGACGTCTTCATCCTCCAAGGCATTTGCGCCCGCCATGACGTGGATGGCGTTGATGAAGAATTCTGTTGTGATTCGAGCTTCTTTCTTGTCCTTGCCAAAACCGAAAAGGCCAAGACCGGGAACGACAACCATGGACGGATTGGAATCGCGCAGCCTGGGGGAATCGCTTGCGGCCCAATCATCGTAATATTTCTTGTACGCTGCTCGATATTCGGTCGCTTGCGATTCGATGCTGCCCTTGAGCGAGCTCACGTCTTGTTTCGCAGGGTCCCAGGAGAGGAAAAGAGGGCACACCCTGGTGCGCAGAAAATGGTCAGGGCAACTGGTTCCGAGGGCGCTCAGTTCTTTCGCCCATTGCGAACCGGCAAAGGTTAGCGCGTCTTCGTGGTCGGTGTAGTGGGCTACGACACGACGGTTTGAAGACAATGCTCCGCGCAAGGCAGGCAGGATTTGAGCGGCCACTTCCGTCCGATCCTGAACTGCAGAATGTACGAGACCGCCGAAAGGTGCGCCCTTCTTGCGCTGGTGCGCCAGAATGAATTCGCCCATCTGGTCGATGGCGTGAATGCTGCTGAGATAGCAATCGCGCTGCGTGGCACCCCAGGTGAACAGGCCGTGTCCGCCGAGCAGAATGCCATCGATGCCGGGACTGTCCTTCACGGCGTTTTCGATTAGCAATGCCAACTCAAATCCAGGGCGCTGCCAGGGCACCCAGACGATCTTGCGGTCAAACGCTTTGTTGAACTCGGCGAGCTTTCGCTTACCGTTAGCGCTTGCGGCTAACGCGATTGCCCAGTCCGGATGCAGGTGATCGACATGGGGAAACGGAAGAAAAGCGTGAAGCGGAGTGTCAATCGAGGCGGCGACTCGATTCTCTCCAAAGGCAGAGAGGGGATAGTAGCGAACCAATTCGTCTTCGTGCTGTTCGCCGCGATAGAGGCCCTTGAGCTGTTCGAGCCGATCGAGGTAAAGCAACGCGAAGCCGGCTTCGGTGATGGAGCCGAGGTCGCCTCCGCTGCCTTTCACAGCCAGGACACGCGTCGGTTTCTCCGTGAAGGGATCGGGGAGTTCCAGCTTCGAACTGGTATTGCCGCCGCCGAAATTGGTGATGCGCAAATCCGCTCCCAACAAGTTCGAGCGGTAGCGCAAGAGGGCCAATTGGTCCCCGACGATCTTGTCGGCCTGTTCGGGATTCCAAAGGTCCCGGAGATGAACGGTTTTTTTGATTTCAGGCATACACGGCCTCGCAGTATTGTTCGAAGCGTTCGGCATGACGATCCCATTTGCCGGTATCGAGCGGTTCGAAAACCTCGACTGGATACGATCGATCTACAATGTTGCGGACTTCCTTTAGCGATGCCGCGGCGCCGGTCGCCAGGATCTGGATTGCGACGTTTCCGAGGGCTGTTGCTTCTGCCGGCCCAGCCAGCACTTTTCCCCCGGTAGCATCCGCGGTCATTTGATTGAGCAAGCGATTTTTCGATCCTCCGCCAATCACGCGAATTTGGCCGATGCGCCTTCCGATCAGCTGTTCGAGATTGTGGAGGACCAGGCGATATTTGAAAGCCAGGCTCTCCAGGATTGCGCGGACGTAGCCTCCCGGGTTCCTAGGAGAAGGCTGATGAGTTCTCGTACAGAATTGATCGATCGCGGCCGGCATGTCGGCTGGTCGCAAGAAAGACGCATGGTCCGGATCCACGAGACTGAGGAATGAATCTTCACGCGCGGCTAGCTCCATCAGTTCGAGGTGGTCGCAGGATTGTCCCTGCGCAGTCCAGGACTGGCGGCAGCATTGCAGCATCCAAAGTCCCATTACGTTTTTGAGGAGCCGCGTGGTTCCGTTGACGCCACCTTCATTGGTGAAGTTGAAGCGAAAGGCCTCCGGAGAGATGACCGGAGCGTCCAATTCGGTTCCCAGTAATGACCAAGTGCCGGAACTAAGAAATGCGGTGCCTTCGCGCGCAGAAATCGCGGCCACGGCAGAGCCTGTGTCATGGGTTGCAGGCGCGATAACCGGAGTTGGTGACAGAGAAGAATCCCGGGAAATGCTTGGCAGCAGGGTTCCAACCTGCGTGCCTGGTTCCACAATTTCCGTGAGCAAGTGTCTGGGCAGTTCGAGGCGACTTATCAATTCGGTGGCCCATGTGCGGGTCGCTGGATTCACCAGCTGAGTTGTCGTTGCGTTTGTGAATTCACAGACAGCGTTTCCGGTCAGCCAGTAGTGGAATAAATCCGGAATCATGACGAGGCGCTCGGCGGCCTTCAGCAGTGCGGGAGTATGTCGCATGGCCGAATAGAGCTGGTAGAGGGTGTTGATGGGCATGAACTGAATGCCGGTGGCCGCGTAGATCTCCTCCTTTGCGAACTTACCAAACACTTCTTGCATCACGCCGTTTGTGCGTGCGTCGCGATAGTGATAGGGATTCTGAAGAAGTTCTCCGCGTTCACCGAGCAGGGCGTAATCCACGCCCCAAGCGTCAACACCGATTCCCGCTAATTCCGTTTCTTCCAGGTCGTGGAGGGCTTTGCGAACCTCCCACCAGAGCCGCGTCACATCCCAGTGCAGACTTCCGCCATATTCCACAGGTTCGTTCTTGAACCGACGGATCTCTTTCGTGGTCAGCACTCCAGAATGAAGGCGAGCAAGAATGGCTCTGCCACTTTCCGCGCCAAGATCGAGAGCCAAATACGATTTTGTCCGATTGTTGTCAGGCATAAGAAGATAGGCTCGGCGAATTCCTGACCGATCGCTGCTTCGTGATGCGTTCCAGGTAACCGCCCTGGCGGAAGGCATCCATGGGATCCTTCGGAAGACCTTTGGATTCCCGCCATTCCTGAATTACGGGCCGCACGTCGGTGGCGAAAGCATCCTGCAACAACGATTCAGCGCGGACCAAGGCACATTTTTCTTGCGCATCGCGAAGCTCGCGGTGGTCGATCAGAGCGGCCTTGGAGAAAAGCTCCTGGGCCATCGTCACTGTCTGAATCATGGCTTCGATTTTGCCTTTGAGGTTATGGCTCTGGTCGATCATGTAGGCGACGTCGGACTGCTTGCCGCCCTCCCATTCGAAGAAAAGAATCTCGTGAAAAATGCGGAAGACCTGATAGGGATCAATCGATCCGAGGGTCAAATCATCATCTGCGTAGCGGCGATCGTTAAAGTGGAAACCGCCGAGCATATCCTCCGACAAAAGCCAGGCGACAATCTGCTCGATGTTCTGGGCCGCGTAATGATGACCAGTGTCGACCAAAACTTTCGCTTGCGGACCAGCGAAACGCGCGAGATGAAGCGCCATGCCCCAATCGGCGATGTCCGTGTGATAGAAGGCGGGCTCGAAGGGCTTGTATTCGACTAGCAGGCGCTGACCCGGCGCGAGCTGGTTATGAGAAACCCGCAAAGACTCTTCGAACCATTGCTTACGCTGCCGGATATTTGCGGTGCCCGGATAGTTGGATCCGTCGGCGAACCACAAAGAGATATCGCGACACCGCAGGCGACGAGCGATTTCAACGCTATCTTTCACGTGCTCGAGCGCACGCTTCCGGACGGCGGGATCTGGATTGCCGAAAGAGCCGTATTTATACTCCTGATCCTGAAAGAAGTTCGGGTTGATGGACCCGGCTTGCACTCCAAAACATTCCGAAAGTTTCTGGATGTCATCGGTGCTGCTTATTCCGGCCGGAAAATCCCACAAAACATGCAGAGCGATGGTGGGGCAAATTCCGGTGAGGAGATGCACTTGTCCGGCATCACTGAATTTCTCCTCCGTAGTTGTTGCTGCGGCGGGCTGAATAAACTTTCCGAAGCGAGTCCCGGTGTTGGCGAAGCCCCACGAAGGGATTTCGATGCGAAAGCGGGTTAAGGCCTGAAGAATTCTTTCGGACTTAGATGTGTTCATGCGAAGCCTCGACCCGAAGAGGGTACACATCCGCGCGGCCCGAGGTCACGCGGTTTTTGCCGGACAGCACGCGTTTTGCATTGCGAAATGATAGCCTATGCCGCGGCTGAACCCTAAAGGGGCGAAATGCTGGGAGATGGCGAGCATTACGCTTGGGATCCGAAGAGAAACGACACGCAAGGCGTAGGCAAAAATTTTGACCGCCTGACCGCCAGTTTCCGGGAGGGAAAAGTGAAGCTACGGGCGTTTTGCTTTTTTGGGATTTTGCTTTCAGCGCTCACGGGTTCCGCTTCGGCGGGCCCATTCCATCTTCGTTGCGAATATCTCGAAAACCCTCTCGGAATCGACAAGGCCTCCCCTCAATTGTCATGGCAAAGCGACAATACCGAACGAAACTGGGAGCAAGCCGCATATCAAATCCTGGTGGCAAGCAGCCTGGAACAACTGCATGCCGGGAAGGCGGATGTGTGGGACAGCGAAAAAATAAATTCGAGCGAGTCGGTTGGGATCGCTTACGCCGGGCCGAAGCTGGAAACTCGCCACCGGTATTACTGGAAGGTGCGGGTGTGGGACGCACATGGCCGGCCCGCCGATTCGTCGGAGACAGCGTGGTGGGAAATGGGTTTGCTCACTCCGGCGGACTGGAAAGCGCAGTGGATAAGCTGGAAGAATCCAGAGGTCGATTCGGACCGGGCCGAGGTTCGCTGGATTTGGGTTACGGGGCAAGATGCCTTGAGAGTTGCGCCCAAGACAACGGCGGTCTTTCGCGGGACGGTGAATATTCCGGAGAAACCG
>Ga0209701_10001920_pt1 | contig 13473 bp, 13 predicted proteins | sample CZO8metaG_4_FD_188356 | JGI IMG/M metagenome (GOLD analysis project Ga0209701, IMG submission 188356) | Vadose zone soil microbial communities from the Eel River Critical Zone Observatory, Northern California, USA - CZOApr15con2H3.8 metaG... | ecosystem: Environmental > Terrestrial > Soil >...
CCTCGCAAAGCACACGGTGGCCGTGCATGGCGAAGGCCGCAGCGGTAGTGGACTTCCCCGCCGCCGCCGGCCCCACCAAGGCAACCGCGCGACCGCCGATTTCCACGGCGGCGGCATGCAGGCAGGTGATCCCGCGCTGGCGCAGGACAAATCCGAGCACCGGCCCGACCAGATAGGTTGTGAAGTCCGCCAAGGTCAGCGGTGCGCGCCACTCGCCCCATAACTGAGCGGCACAGCGGTCGAGAACAAACTTCGTGCCGTCACTATAACTGAGCCGGAAAAACTTACCGCCGCCGAGCGACTCGAAAACAAAGGAAGGCTCGCCGCCTTCTGCGGGGTCGCGCGAAACATGGAGGGGCGCGGACGCACCGGCAAGAGCTGCTTCGAGCCACGGCGGGCGACTTTGCACAAAGAGGAGGAGATCGGGCGCGCCATGAGAATCTTCCGCCAGGCCAGGGATTGCTATGTCGGAGGAAATTCGAAGGCCATAAGTGAGGTAACGGGTCGTCACAGTTGTGCGGAGCGCACGTGGTCTAGAACGCGCGATCAGGCGGTCTTCTTGGTGGAGCCGATAGCCCCGTCCCTATTGCCTTTCTTTCCGGTGGTACGCGTCATTTCCGCGAGATCCCCGTACACAACCAGTTTGGGGGCTTGATAGGGCTTCTTAATTGGCTTCGGAGAGATCGACTTCATGTGTCGCCTCCGCTGTGCGATTCGAAAAGGAACTATAAACCGCGGATATTGATAGTATACCGAAACCGGGCTACCTGAGCCTAAGTTTCGTCCCGCACTTGCGTTTCATCAACAGGCTTCATAACACGCCTTCGTCGCGCCGGCAATAGTAAGGCCTGTGGCGCGCCGGAGCCAGCAATATAAAGAAAGCGGACGCAGGTGCGTCCAAATTTCACCCGGGGATAGAGTCTCCATTTCATGGGGAACCCGGTCTGCCACCACATAGTTCGAAATTTCCGGAGCGGAGCGCGGTAAAGGCAGCGGCTTCCAAATTTTCTGCCTTAACAACTCGACCAGAGGGTCGGCGGCCAGCGGTGACTTGGGCCTCTTGAGGATGGAATCGGGAAGAGCACCCTTCATGGCTTGCCTCAGAAGTTCCTTATGGGCGCACCAAGGCAGCGGAGGAAGTCGTAACATAAACCGCACCAGGGGCAGCGCAAACAGCGGAGCCCTTGCTTCGATCGCGATACCGCTCGCACCCGGATCGTCGGCTTCAAACAAACTCGCCCAATAGGAAGAGGCCATCGCCGCGTAAGCTTGCGGACGGGTTGCCGGGACTTGTTTTTCCTCCCGCTGCAATTCCAGCCAGCGGTCTCGGAGCTTTAGGCGTTTCTCAAACGCGGGGTTTAGCCAGGGAGGATAGTCCGCAAAAAGATCCTGGCGATTGAAGCCACGCCGGACACGCATGCGAAATCCACCCAGGAGGGGAGGGATGCGGCGATGGCTGAGAAAATAGGAACCGAGGTCACGAACCAGAGTCATCCAGCGCAAACGCCGGAATAGGGAAACCAGATAGGGCCAAGTTTCTCCTAACAGAGACGGGTCTCCTCCCTCGCCGGTGAGGAGGACGCGGTGATGGCCAGCCGCTTCCGAAAGATGGCGGTGATGCAATTCCAGAAAGGGTTCATGAGCGGGTTCGGGCTGGCGAATACAAGGATCTTCCCAGCGCGCATAAGGAAGAGCCTCGGCCACAGAAACGCGGCGGAGAGGAATGGAAAGCATTTGCGCAGCTTGCGCCGCGTATATCGCCTCTTCGTCCTGGACCAGAGGCCGGTAGTCAAACGTGTAGGCCCGGAGGCTGCAACGCACCGCGCATCTGCGAGCGACCTCCTTCGCTGTGGCGGCGACCGATGTGGAGTCCAGACCGCCGCTGAGCTGCAAACCGGCACCCCCTTCGGGGAGGCGGTCTTCCACGGCACGCCGTAATAGCTCACGGAACTGCTCGAGATACTCCTGCGGAGTCGCGTAGCGAAGGATATCTTCGATGGGCAGCGTCCAATAGCGGGTCACCTGGAGCGAACCTTGCTGCCAACTCAAACTGTGGGCTGCGGGAAGCCGCGCGATGCCGGCAAATACAGTTGCTGCAGGATTCGGATTCCATCCGCTCAAAAGAAAGTCGGCGAGAAACCACTCGTTTAGCTGCCCGTCGCCAGCCGGATGAAGGCGGATGCAGTCCAGCGTGTTACTAAAGACCAGCGCGTCGCCGCGGCGCGCGTAATAAAACGGTTTGACGCCAAAGCGATCGCGGGCGCACCACAGCCGCTGCGCTTTCTTGTCCCAGATGGCGAAGGCGAAATCGCCATCAAGATGTTCCAGGCACTGTCCGCCCCAGATTCGCCAGGCGTGCAGGATAAGCTCGGCATCACCGGAAGAGGCCGGCACCGCACAGCCGCGGTCGCGGAGCTTCGCACGAAGATCGCCGCGGGCATCGAGACGCGCGTCGGCAACAATCCAGGTAATCCCATCCAAGCTGACGGGCTGTTCCTCGCCGCGTGGAGAAGGGCCGGCGTGCAGCAAAGAGTGGCAGAAGCCCGCCGCGCCGTCGCTCCACACATTCGTGCCGTCGGGCCCGCGGCAGGACAGGAGCGCGGCCATGCGCCCGAGCACGCGCTGGTCCGGCGCCGCACCATTGGCGCATACGATTCCCGAAATGCCGCTCATCGAGACGCGGTCCTTGAGGCCATGGCGGAGGCGTCAAAGGCGGCGAATCGTCCGGGAGCAAGGCCGTCTTCGTTCAGCGCGACGCCTTCGAACTCGACCCAGGCATGAGCTTCAAAGCGTCCGCCTTCCTTGCTGACGCCGATGCGAAGGTTGCCTGCGATTCCCCGGCGGCGCAGCATGAACCAGAGCACCACCGATTCGGCCAGGCAATTCGGCGATCCGAACCCATTGCGAACGGCCATGCGGACAAGGTGAGCCATGCGCAACGCGCGGTTCCTGGCGCGCCCTTCATGGATCGACGGAAGCGCCGTTGGGAAATGAAGGAATCGAGAGAGGAACCCCTGCGTGCGGCGAAGTCCGGCGAGCCGAAGCATTTGCGCGGCGATGGGGAGCCAAAACGCGGCGATAAGAACAGCCCGCCGGTCTGCTGGACTTAACGCGAGATACCTTCGCCATTTATTCCGCAGAGACATCGAGTAATCCGTTGGCCAGGAGATGATCGAGCAGGTCGGAAAGATTCCGGCGCAGCACTTCTCTTTCGACTTCGTATTCTTCCAGCAGATTTTGATACGCCGCTTCGATCGAAACCGAACTCGTCAGATGCGTCCACATGCGCGTGCCAACCTCATCGAGACCAAAATACCGCTCGGTCTGGAGGTTCAGAAGAACGGATTCGCCTGCGAGTTGCCGCACCAGGACATGCGCGGGAACTCTGACGGATTGCGAAAACGCGGGCATTGTTTGGGGTGATTCTACCAGAGCGTCGCGCATTTGATGGCGATACCCTATGCGCTCAACAGGATGCACGCGGCGCTGCCCGGGAAATGCCGGTAGGCAAGAAATTTGCGATTCGCCCCGCGGATACCGGCCAGCGTTATGACTTCTTTTTCCTGGTGTTCACTTTGGTCTGGATTCCGGGAGCCAATTGCCGCAGCGCTTCCAGGCCGGCCTTGGCGTCCTTGCCGATGGGCCCATTGGGATCGAGATCGATTGCTTTCTGGTACGCTTCCGCGGTTTCCGGAGGAACTTCGTACGTCAATTTGTCCCCCACCTGCTTTTGCTCGCCACTGGCCAACAATGCGCCCGCGAGCAGATACCAACTCTGCGCACTTTTCGGCTCAATTTCGACAGCTTTCTTCAGCGGCTCCACAGCTTCCTTCATCCTTCCCAAATTCGTGAGGACGATGCCGAAGTTGCGATAAGCAGTCGCGGCGTTGGGGGGATCGAGCGCGGCACTTTTTTGATAGGCTGCCTTGGCATCGTCAATCTTGCCCAGCCTGGCGTAAGCGTTTCCCAGATTGTTGTAGTAGCCCGCCATCTCCGGTTTCAGCGCGATAGCTTTCTGGTAGGCGTCGACAGCCTCTTCGTTCTTGCCGGCGGCGTCATACGCTTCGCCCAGCTTCGCCCAGATCAAGTGAAGATTCTGGTCTTTTTCGGGCGCCGCTTTCTGGGACGCTTCGAATTCGGTGACGGCCTGGTTGGCAGCCTCGGAAAGCTTTTGCCTGACGGCGGCACGTTGATCCGCCGGCGAAGTGCGGAGTTCCGCGCGCGCCTGGCTGACCTGCGTAAGGGCCGCGACCCCGGCGTCGAAGTGCGCCTTCATCCCTTCGAACTTCTGCTTCTCCTCTTCCTGCTTCTTCACGGCTTCTGCCGCCGCGCTGCCTTCCTTGGCGATTAATTCCTTGAAATTGACGTCATGGGTGACTTCCTGCTGCGCCTCCACTTTCACCTGAAATTGATAGAGCTGCTTGTCCTGGGATTTGACCTTCACGGTATAGATGCTGGCGCGGATATTCCGCGCTTCATACTTACCGTTTTTGTCGGTCTTAACCTCGGTCTTCTTTCCCTGTTCATCCTCAAAAACGAGAGTGATGTCGGCGAACGGTTTGCCGTTCTGATCGTACACAACGCCCACGACGGCGGCACTGGGGAACTGGGCTTTTGCGGCGGGCGCCATCCAACTCGCCACCGCAACTAGGATCATCGTAAACGCGATCGCCATCCAGATTGCCGCTGGTCGCTTGCTCATCGCATGCTCCTTTTTCCCCTCTCGGTTCGAAACTATATTATCGCGCAATTCGGGTCAACGGTGGCTGCTCCCGCGCGCCAGCGTGGCCTGCCGGTAGGGAATCGTGTCCGGGATCCCCGCGTCCGCAAAGGCGCGCAAGCGCAGCAGGCAGCTATCGCAGGCGCCACACGCCGCGTCCTCGAATTGGTAGCACGACCAAGTTAGATGCAGCGGCGCGCCAAGTGCGCTGCCTCGCCGCACAATCTCGTTCTTCTTCATGTGGATGACGGGGGTGATGATTTCAATGTTTGTTTCCGGCCGCGTGCCGGCGCGCACCAGCTCCTGAAACACGCGGTAATATTCGGGGCGGCAGTCCGGGTAACCGGAACTGTCTTCCGCGACGGCACCGATGTACACCGCTTTCGCGCCGATGGCCTCTGCCCAGCTCACCGCCACAGACAAGAAATGTGCGTTGCGAAACGGGACGTAGGTGACGGGAATCGAGCCCTCAGAAACCGGGGCAACCCGGGCATGCTCCGGAACGGCGATGCGGGAGTCCGTAAGCGCCGAGCCGCCAATCTGCTTGAAATGGTCGAGGCGCACCACAAGCCGTTCACGCACCCCATAAAAACCGGCGATGTCGTCAAAAGCGCGCCGCTCACGCTGCTCGGTACGCTGACCATAGGACGCATGGAGCAGCGCGAGCCTCTCCGCGCCGTGCTGCTCCGCAGCAATGGCCGCGGTCACACAGGAGTCCATCCCGCCGCTCAGCAGGACAACCGCTTTGGAGGTCATTGTTTCGCCGTTCCTTTCCCAGCAGTATAACGGCAAGAAGGTTCGCACCTTCTGCGAATAAGCTGGGGCAGCCTGGTCAAACGCCGCGCGCGGCCGGGTCCCAGATGAATTTGTGCAATTGCAGGCTGAGCCGCACCGGCAAGGCATCCTCGAGAAGCCATTCGGACACGGTGCGCGGGCTCAGCGCGGGCCACTTCCCCGCGGGGTCCTTAAAAACGGGGGAAAACAGCACCTGGCGAACGCGTTCGGCGAGGCGATGCCTGGCAGTGAAGTCGCGCGCAAACTCATAGTCGCGGCGTGTGGCGAGGACGAATTTCACTTCGTCTTCCGGCCCCAGCGCCGCGAGGTTGTCCATCTGGAACGTATCTGCTTCGCCCGAGTCCGGACATTTGACGTCCACAATCTTGATGACCGCGCCCGGCAGGCGGCCGATGAACCGTTCTCCGCTGGTCTCGATCAGCACCGTGTGACCGGCAGCAAGAAGTTTCTCCGCAAGCGGATAAATCTCTTCCTGCAGCAGCGGCTCTCCACCGGTCAGTTCGACCAGAGGGATCGCCGGCCGGACGTTGCCGGTCTTCGACCTCTTCCCTGAAAGCTCGGCCACGCGATGGAGAACCTCATCTACGGTCATTTTCGTTCCGCCGTGGAATGCATACGCGGTGTCGCACCAGGTGCAGCGAAGATTGCACCCGGTGAGACGGACAAACACGCAGGGCAAGCCGGCCCGCGTGCCCTCGCCCTGAACGGATTTGAAAATCTCAGTAATGACCATGCTTCGCTATCCGGCGCGTTTCGGTTTGTTCCGGCGGTAGTGCCGCACAAGCGCAACAGCCACAAGAAATGCCACTGCGGCCCCTGCCAAGCGGATGTAACTCGGCTGGATTTGGAGATGGCGGAGAATCAGCCAGTACGCCGCACCCACAAGGAATGCCGGGATGGCAATGATAAGGAATGCGCGATTCATTCGGTGATCCTTCGTCCCGAAAAAGGCCTACTCAGGCGTGTAGGTCGCGGACGTCGCATCGGTTTCCCAAACCGTGATGCCGGTAATTCGCGCGCTCGCAGGCAGAGCTGCAACTTGCTTCGAAGCCTCCTCGTAGAAATGTTTTGCCAGGTTTTCTGCCGAGGGATTGACGTGCGAGAAAGCCGGCAGGTCGTTGAGAAACTGATGATCGAGCCCTTGGACGATGCCGCGGATAATCTGCTTGAGATGGAGGAAATCACAAAGCAGACCGATGGAATCGAGTTGTGCCCCTTCAACCGTAATCTGCACCTTGTAATTGTGCCCATGCAGGTTCTCACACTTTCCGCGATAGCCCCGCAAGGCGTGTCCGGCTGAAAAATCTTCTTCCACGGTGACTCGGAACATATCTTTCCTTTGCGCCCAACGCTCCGCGGATCTGCTGTGGGTGATAACGCTGCCTGGGAATACTCAGGTTTCGGCCTCGAAGAATCGCCCGACCTCCGCCAGGTCGTGCGTGACCCGGTACTCCGGCAGCGACTCCAAGAAAATCTTACCATACTGCATCCGCTGGATGCGGCTGTCCAGGATGGCCAGCACGCCGCGGTCGGTCTTGGAGCGAATGAGCCGCCCAAAGCCCTGCTTCAATGCCAGGACCGCCCCGGGCACCTGGTATTCGGCAAAGGCATTGCGGCCCTCTTCTTTCAACGCGTTGACGCGGGCGGCGACGACCGGGTCGGAAGGCACGGCGAACGGCAAGCGGTCCACAATCACACAAGAGAGTTGCGCGCCGGGAACGTCCACGCCCTGCCAGAAGCTCGCCGTCGCGAACAAGACGGCGTTGGGCGTGTTGCGGAAGCGCTCGAGAAGCGCCGAGCGCGGCGCCGATCCTTGCAGCAGGAGAGGAAACGCGACTCGCTCGCGGACGCGCCCATAAAGCTCATTCATCTGCGAATAGCTGGTGAACAGGCAGAAGGCGCGCCCGCGGCTGGCTTCCAGCAAGCGGACGATTTCGTTGGATGCGTGTTCGGGGAAGCGCGCGTCCCGCACATCGGGGATGGCGCGGGGGATATACAGCATGGCCTGCGACTTGTAGTCGAACTCGTGGGGCAACACGCGCTCGCCGGAGTGGTCAATTCCCAGGCGCTGCTTCAGAAAGTCGAAGCGCCCGCCGACGGCCAGCGTCGCCGACGTCAGAACAATGGTATCGAATTTTTCAAAGAGCCGCTCGCGCAGGATACTGCTGACGTCTATCGGCGTGGCGGCGAGGAAAACACCTTTATTGCGCCGCTCGAACCAGTAGACGTAATTTTTCTCGTCGCTCTCGAAGAGAAACTTCAGCTCGCCACGCAGCTCGAAGGCCCGCCGGGCAATGTTCAGCACCTCTTCGGGCTTGCTGGGCAGCGCCGCAATCTCGGTTTCCAAGCGCTTCACCGCGGAGTGGAGTTCCTCGTACGGCTCGCGGTTTTGTTCGAGAAAGCTCTCGCGCTCGGCGCGCGTGAACGGAAAGCGCCCCTCGCGCTGCGGGAACGCCTCAAAGAATGCGCGGCAACGCTCGCGAAGGCGCTGCGTCCGGCGCAGCATTCCCGGGCCCGCAACTCCCGAGAGCCGCAGCGCCACGTCGGCATCGCGCGCCAATTCCTCAAACCGGTAATTGGAAATCTGGCGGCCGAAGTAGTCGCTGGCGACATCTTCGATCTCGTGAGCCTCGTCGAAGACCACGGCGGAATATTCCGGCAGAATGCCGCCGAAGTCGTCGTGCTGCAGCGCCAGGTCGGCAAAAAACAGGTGGTGGTTGACGATGATGAGGTTCGCTTCGCGCGCCCGCTGGTGCATCCAGGTGAGGAAACACCGGTTGAACTCCGGACATTTTTGCCCCGTGCAGGTGTCCCGCCGCGCGTCGAGCCTGCCCCACAGCTCGGCGCTATCCGGCAAGAAGGTCAGCTCGGAGCGGTCGCCCGTCTCCGTGACTCTTTCCCAGTCCCGAATCTGCGTGAACCAGTCCAGTTCGTCCATGCCCTTCAGCATGGGCTGGCCTTCCATCAGATGGACTTTTTGGCGGCACAAGAAATTTCCGCGGCCCTTCATTACCGCGACTTTCAGGTCGGGCGCGAAATGTTTCTGAATGAACGGGACGTCCTTGTTGAAAAGCTGTTCCTGGAGGGATTTGGTTGCGGTGGAAATCACCACGCGGCGGCCACTGCACAGCGCGGGAATCAGATAGGCGAGCGTCTTTCCGGTGCCGGTGCCGGCCTCGACGATAGCATGACGATGGCTCTGGAAAGCATCGTTGACGATTTCAGCCATCTCAAGCTGCGAGCGGCGATGCTCGTACGCGCCGCGCATGCACTTGTGCAGCAGCCCCTGAGGGCCGAAGATCTCACCCATAGTGAAACGCCGCTCCGCTCCTGCCGGCGCTGCATCTTGTGGAGGCACGGACTCTGCGTCGCGCGGAAGTCCCCGGATAGTCTTCACAGTGGCGGAAGTTGAAATAGGTTCTTCCGAAGGCTTCGGTTCTGATCTGGCAGAGCGCCTGGCCAAGCGAGTGGTCCCTCGGTCATTTCAGGAGAAGATGCGGCGAAGGAGCTAAGATAGCACAAACCCCTTACGGCGACGGCACTTCACTCGACCTTTCGAGAGTTAGAGTTTTGGACAATGCGTCAGGCTTTTGACGCTCCTCGATTGCAGGAACAGATTAGATTCATTGTAGGGAGCGTTTGAGAAAGATGGCGGCATTCCTCAAACGCCGGAACATTCAAGAGTAGTCGTGGGGGACCTGATGAAGCGGGACCATGTTGCATTATCCCTGATTGTGGCCGGTCTGGTTGTGCTGGCCTCTTGCAGCGGCCTTCCCAGACAAAATACGGGTGGGGGCGGCAATTCCAGCCTCAGCGTGACGATGACGGATACGCCCCCGGCGGGGGTGACCATTCTTTCGTTCAAGTTTACGCTAACCGGATTCACGGTGACTCCTTCGACCGGCACTCCAGTGGCACTGATCTCAGGCTCCAATCCGGTCACCGTCGAATTGACGCAGCTTCAGGCGGATGCGACTGCACTGGGGACGTTTACGATTCCTTCGAACACGTATAAAAGCGTGAACGTGACGGTCGCGAATGCAGATATTTCCTTCGCCAATCAGTCCGGGGCCGCGATCGGGCAGTGCCCAAACGCGACGGTTTGCGAGATTCAGCCGGCTGGGATAGGGAACCTCACGGTATCCACAGCTCCGTTTCCGATTACCGTCTCAAGCGGCGGGAACATCGGCCTTTCGCTGGATTTCAACCTGGCCAACGCCATCACCAGCACCGTGGGAGTGGATTTCACACAACCCAACGTATTGACCGCCGCGTCGCTGCCGATCTCCAATCAACCTGCGGGCCAATTCGAGCCCATTCCCGATGTGGTCGGGGTCGTGCAAGCGGTTAACGCAACAGCTCAAACTTTTTCATTGCAATCCACGCGGGGCCCGTTCGTTGTTTCCGCAAACTCGAACACGGTCTTTGACAATTTCCTGAGCTGCTCGGCGAGCAATTTCACGTGTTTGCAGAACAACATGGTTGTCAGCGCCGATTTAACTCTCAACAGCAATGGCACGTTCACCGCCACAGAGATTGAATTCGAAGATACCGCGCCGGACGACGAAATTACCGGCGTTGTATTCTCGATTGATGCAACCACCCAAACGGATTTCACGATTGTCGTGCTGGATAAACTGGAGGCAGCCAGCGGAAGCCTGATTGGAGGAGTCAGCGTCGGGAACTTGGCAACTGTACAGCTTGCAAGCACCCCGTCGTTTGTGGTGGATACGAAGGGTCTGGTTATCCCTCAGTCGCCGCTTTCACTGTTTCAAGGCTCGAGCAATACATCGCAAATGCTGGGGGGCCAGGTTGTGCAGGTGCGCGTAAAAACCTTCACGGCGGCTAGCCCGCCGGTGAATGCATCTTTGACGACGGACCGCGTGCGCCTCAGATTCTCGGTGATCAGCGCGCCGGTCTCGCTGACCGGCAATCCCAATTTCAACCTGGGGCCCCTGTCGCCGCTGCTTGCAAACCAGAGCCTTCTCAGCCTTCAGGTGCAGACGCAGTTGAAGACCGCCTTCGAAGGAGTCACCGACGTAAACGGGCTGGCCGGCGGCGATAATGTGTCTGTGCGCGGATTGTTCTTCAATGGCACGCCGGCAATAGTTGTTGCGGCGAAAGTGCGGAAACATTAAGCGCCGGAATCGAACAATTTCCCGCAGTCAAAATCAGAGAGGGCCGAAGCGGATCGCTTCGGCCCTCTTCCGTTTGGAATGCAATTTTCAGGCGGAAGCAGGCGCGGCCGCGGTACCACCGGGAACAGCAGTCCGCGGCTGGAACCGGTAGAACAGCGCCATGGACACTGCACCGAAACCCCACAGCCAGACGACCAGGTGAACCCATCCTCCGACTTTCGGCACCATAAATAGGGCCCTCAGAATGAACAAGCCGAGCGCCATCCTGCCCAGCAGTGCGCCGGGATTGCCGGAACGCCCGAGGATCAACTCGCCGAGCCACGCGCCCACGACCACATCCGCCACGTGGAACACGAAAAACCAGGAGGCCAGAGCGGTTAATCCCAAGGGGATCCCAACAACGGTCACGCAGGCGATTACCACCAGGACCAGCACCGCGATTGCCGCAACCAAACCGACCGGAGCCGCCCACAGATACCGGCCTGCTTCCTGCACAGCTTCTCGCGAGAACTTCGGCAAGAGAAAGATAAGAACCATTCCGAGAAGAAACGCCGCGGCCAGCCAGACGACTTTCCAGAAGTAATACCGCGGGTGGCTATATGTCCGGCGCTCTTCAACGTGATTGACCTTGAGCGGGCTGGCCAGTCTTGCCTTTGCGGAGACATCCACTTCGTGCCTTCCCCGCTGCTCCATCAGCGCTGCGCCGTCAATTTCTGCGGTGGGCCCGATTACCAGATCATGTCCTCTAATCTTCATGCTTCCGCCGATGACGCCATTCAGGAAGGTCCGGGCGGAGAACGCAAGGAAATCCCGGCCGATCCGGCCATCGAGCGAATTCCGCGCCGAAAAAACAATCAGGCTCCCGCCAATTCCTCCGGAGGAATCCAGCTTGAGCAACTCCACAAAGGCCGTCATGTTTTTCTTGACCGCCCCCGTGATGGTCACATTGTTGGAGAAAGACCGAACGTTGCCATCCACGTGCCCATTGACGCGCACCGATTGGCTGAAGGCTATGAGGTCCCCACCGACGTGGCCATTGACTTCCACACTCTCGGCAAACGCGATGACGTCGCCTTCGACGGTCCCGTCCACACGGAGCTGCCCGCCGCCAAAGATGAGATCATTCTTGATCGTCTCATCCTTGGCAATGACCAGCGAATTCGCTTTGCGGATTTCTGCCGCTGCCGCCGGCGAAGGCAGCGCCAGCGCCGCCAGAATCACCGGCACCATCAGGGCCATGGCCGTCCAGCGGCGCTTCCTGCGCCTCAATAAGAACAGACTGAGACCGCCCATAGTAATCAACGCGATGGTTTCGAAAATACTGATCATGGATTGCCATCCTTTCCAAAAAGCTCCCTGGAAAAACAACAAGCTGATAAGGTTGGAGGTTCCGAAGCCCGCCTGGGCGAGTTGCTGCTGCCACGGCTCGACAATTCCCGTCCACAGCACGTACACAGCGGCGGCCGCAAAGCCAAGCGTCACAATCCAGGCCCAGCGCACCGGGTCGTGCCCTTGTTCCACAGAGGCCAGCAAGCGCGCGGGAACGGCCTCATCCTCTTCCAGCATCGCGCGCGTCAGCAGACGCGATTCGCGCTCCAGCGCCTGCAACAACGCCCGGCAACTCGGGCACTCCCCGACGTGCGCCGAAAGCTCCCGCGCCCGCGACTGTTCGAGCTGCCCCTCCAGGTACAGCAGGCAGGCGATTTCGTCCACATGATTCATCGCGCACCCCCGGCAGCCGCGGCCCCGGCGTGGCCTATGGCTTCGCGCAATTCATGGCGCGCCCGCAGCAGGACGACTCCGACAAACGCGCGGCGCACCCCCAGGGCTTCGGCGATTTCGTCATAGCTCATATCGGCGTAGTAGCGCAACACCAGAGCCATGCGCGCGCGCGGCGGCAGCTTGTCGAGCGCGCGGCGCACTTCGAGGCCGGTGCTTCTCACAATCAGTTGATCGAGCTGGCCGGGATCGGGATGCTCCAGCGGGAGCGTTTCCAGGTCGCCGGTCTCCTTGTCCTGACGAACCCGCCGGCGCCGCAGCAAGTCCCAGCAATGGTTGGCGGCCACTCGATAGAGCCACGCGGAAAAGGAACGGCTCGCATCGAACTGTCCGAGTTTTTCGCGCACTTTCATGAAAACTTCCATCGTTGCGTCTTCCGCATCCTCGCGCGTGGGCATGGCCCTCCGGCAAAACCGGAAAATGGCCGGCGCGTAGAAGCGATATAGCTCGCCCCAGGCGTCGGTGTTCCCCGCCTTGGCCCGGACAATTGTTTCCACGGGCTCAGCCTTTCCCAGAGCGCCTGCCCGATCCGGCCTTCGCACGTCCACCATGTAATACGCACCGACCCTGTGAAATATTGCAGCAATATTACTGACGGCCCGGTTCTGAATCCCCAGGAACCGCCGGGAGAACTGTACCAAATTTTGTGGAAATTCTGCGTGCGCCGCGCCGCAGCGTAGGGGACAACGCTATAGACGCCTCCGACGGCGAGTGTCAGGCCGAGCGATGCCATGGTTCGGTTCTGGGGTTCCCGAGTTCGCCGGGCGAACATCATAGCTGCCCTTCCGAAGAAAGTAATGATTTAATGCTATGCGCCGGCGGAACTGATACGGATGTGCCGGCAAAGAGGTATTTTCGCCCGACGACTATGGCGATTCGGGTCTATAACCTCGCGCTCGTTGGCTTCGGCAATGTCGGCAAAGAGTTGGTCCGTCTGCTCTTGGCCAAAGAGACTGAGCTTCGCCGCGATTACAACATTGGTTGGCGCCTCACGGGTGCGGCGTCCAGGCGTGTCGGCTGGGTGGCCAATGCCAACGGGCT
>Ga0209701_10001921_pt1 | contig 13473 bp, 12 predicted proteins | sample CZO8metaG_4_FD_188356 | JGI IMG/M metagenome (GOLD analysis project Ga0209701, IMG submission 188356) | Vadose zone soil microbial communities from the Eel River Critical Zone Observatory, Northern California, USA - CZOApr15con2H3.8 metaG... | ecosystem: Environmental > Terrestrial > Soil >...
TCGCTGATCACGCTCTGCACAAAAAATGGCGTGGCATCGTGACCGTTGACGCTCTCGGCGTAGTACACGTTCCACTGCGCCCAGTTCTGCATGCAAGTTGTGCCGCTATTGCAGGCCGCCCCCTGCGAGGCTGGGTGTCCCGGCTCCAGAGTGGTGCGGTCGTTTGAATTGCCGGACCGATCATCGCCAAACCAGACGATCCCAACGTGACCATTGGCGTCGGCCGTAATCCAGGGGAAGAGGTTGGCATGGCCCCCGTTTACCTGGAAGCTCACATTCATTGGGTTCGACCAGGTCGTGCCCTGATCCGCCGAGAAAGAGTAGAAGACGTTGGAGTTGTCTGACCAGACCGCGTACACGAAGCCAAAGTTATCCGTGGCAAGGGCTGGGAAAAGATTGCCCGCGCCCTGATTCTGCGCGCCCGCCGGGCCGGTGAAGACCTTGAAGTCGGTGAAGGTGAAGACCGGCAGGCCCATCTTTACGTCGGTCGAGACGCCGACGTAGACGCTACGGAGCGCTCCACCGATAAGATTTTCAGCTACATTGTCCGGGGCCACAAAGATCGAGTAGAGGTTTCGGCGGCTCGGACAACTGCTGCGATCCACTTTGATCTGTCCGGCAACGTTGGCGCTGTTGGTCGCCGGTACGCCGCCCGCGGCAGGGAAGGTCTGCGGGTCAATCGCCTCGCCGAAGCCGTCCACATAGGTGAAGCCGCCGTCGTTTGAGCGCTGCACCTCGATGTTAAAGGTTCCCACGTCATGATAGTTGAGGTACACGTTCTGGCCGCCGAACCCGTCGATCCATTGGCGGTCGTCGCCCGGGATGAGCGCGACGATGGGGTTGGGTGTGCTAAAGGAATCGCCCTGGGTTGTCGAATGGGTCCCAGTGACGCCCGGCGCGAGCGTTAGGCTCACTAGGGCTAGATTCGGCGTGCCGCTAGTCGGATAGTTCACCGCAATGTCCACGTCGCCGCCGCCCAAACCGACGCCCAAGGGGTCAAGACTGTTGTTGGCGCAACCGTTCGCCAGAATTCCGCAGTTGTCCGGCTGGCCTTCGTACTTGAACGGGTAGGTACCGCCCACACCCGCCGGGCCATCTGCCGCGGCGTTGTAGCGGTGCAGGTCCACGCCACCGGGCACGCCGCGGATCGAGCTGACGTACACCGTGCCGTCCGGAGCTACGCGCACGCTGGGCTCGAGGCCGCGCACGATGAACGAGACACCAGAATTGGCGATCGGCGCGAGTAGCGGCAGTGGCAACTCCTGGTTGTCACTGAACCCGTTTACCGCCCCGACGGAGCCGTAGCCGATCAGCAGAGCCAACGCACCCACCAGGCACGTGAGGCCAAGAGCTAGACCAAAATGCGATCGAGCTTTCATACTGACCACCTCCTTAGCTTTGATCATCGCTTCCTCCAGATTTTGCACACTTGATGGAGAGCCGCCTCAACGAAAGTGAAGTAGCTTTGGATGGCCCTGTTGATCCTGGCCTGTCTTCTAGGACAGATACGCGCCGTCGTAAATCCAGGAAACACTTGAAAATTATTTACAAGAAACACCTGAATTAGGGGGAGAAGTAAACCCGATAGGCCTCTATTACTCCATGGACAGGAATAGACTGACCTGGGCAGGCCACATTCAAGGCCTGGATGTTTGGATTGAAAACCGTGGGTATCGAAACGCTTAGTCCGTTCGAGCTACACCGACCGATCCACGATTCGATAGCGGATTAGAATCCGGCAACCACCTTCCGGCTGGGGGGATCGACGTCCGTTGGGCGGATGGCTGCTGGAAAAATACCTCGCAGGCAGCAACTTCAAGCGAACGGGTCCTACCTGCTAGCAGATCCCGATATGTCGGGTAACCGGAGATGTGATCCGCCTTGGCTCTTTGGCGATTGTGCCCAGGTCACGGGGTACTCGGAAGTAATGCGTTTCCGGAAAATGAGATGGAGCGGGGGCTCAGATTTGCCGCGGTTGAAATTGGACGTGTGCCGAGAGCCGTAGAGTTGCGTTTCCGGGAACACCTGTACGGAAGGACAGATTGACGGTGTGGCGAGGGCGGTCGAAGATGGGGTTATGAGCGAAGTCACTGCAGCAACGCCGCGGCGCAGCGGCCGAATGTTCCACAAGATGCGCGTGCAGGCGCAGGGCCGCGCGCACGATCGGAAGAAATTCAAAGAGACGTGCGATACGGTGGTGGTGAACGCCCACGGAGGCCTGTTGCTGCTGAAGCATGAGGTGGCCAACGGAGAGATGCTGGTGATTACCAACCCGGAGACGCAGGAAGAGCTGGAATGCCGCATCGTGTATCTGGGCGATCCGGGGGACAAGGGGCAGCGCGTGGGCATCGAATTTCTTACGCCGGCGCCGCGATTCTGGGGAGTGGAATTCGGCGGGGAATCCTCCATCCAGTAGGAACGGCAGCGCGGCCATTTCCAGACGCTGCTTGAAGATGAAACCACATTATTGCGATGGGTTGGCGGGGGCGCGCTGAGCGGAAAGTTTTGCGGCAACCGCAGAGCCACGTTTGAAGAACCAATTGCCTAATCTCCACAGAAGAAGAATTCCGACGAGCGCTCCGTAAAAGAGCGGCTTGCGCACATCGGACTTCACCAGCCAGTAGTAGTGAATCACACCGCAAATTGCCGCAAAATAGATTAAACGATGGAGCTGCTGCCAGCGCTTGCCGCCGAGTCGGCGAATCCAGCCCACCGTGGAAGTAATCGCCAAAGGAATCAACGATACGAATGCGGCAAAGCCCACGGTGATGAAAGGGCGCTTCGCGACGTCTTTGAGCATTCCCGAAAAATCGAAGGACTGGTCCGGTCCGAGATAAGTGAGAAAGTGCAAGGAGACGTAAAAAAAAGCGAAGAGCCCGAGCATGCGGCGGAAGCGGATGAGGTCGGGGAGCTTGAAAAGCTTGCGGAACGGCGTGATGCAAAGGGTGAAGACGAGAAACCGCAGCGTCCAATCGCCGGTGGCGTGCTGCAAGAACTCAACGGGATTCGCGCCGAGATTACTCCTGATAATTCGCCAGAGCAAATTGCCGAACGGGATCAGGCAGATCAGAAAGACTGCGACTTTGGTCCATTTGCTGACGAGGATTGCGCGCACTTGTAGATCGAGACCTAATAATTTTTCTTCAGGTCCATGCCGCTGTACATGGCGGCAACCTGATCGCCGTAGCCGTTGAACATGAGAGTGGCGCGCTTGAAGATTTCGCCCAAGCGGCGTTCCTTGGCCTGGCTCCAGCGCGGGTGGTCCACGGTGGGATTCACGTTGGCGTAGAAACCGTATTCGTTGGAAGCGAGGCGGTTCCAGGTGGTGGGGGGCATTTTCTCCTGGAACTTGATTTTGACCAGCGACTTCGCGCTCTTGAAGCCATATTTCCACGGGAGAGTGATGCGGACTGGCGCGCCGTCCTGAGGCGGAAGAGTTTCACCGTACATGCCGACGCAGAGGAGAGCGAGTGGGTTCATGGCTTCGTCCATACGGAGGCCTTCGACGTAGGGGAAGTCAATGCCGGCGTATTTTGCCTGGGGCATCTGGCGGGGATCGAAGTAGCTTTCGAACGCGACGAACTTGGCCTTGGGCGTGGGCTCGACGAGGTTGACCAAGTTGCTGAAGGAAAATCCAATCCAGGGAACGACGATGGACCAGGCCTCGACGCAGCGGTGGCGATAGATGCGCTCTTCGAGTGGAGCGATTTTCAGGATGTCGTCCATGCTGAACTTGCGGGGCTTTTTGACTTCACCTTCGACGGAGACGGTCCAGGAAGAGGTGTTGAAGTTTTTGGAATTTTTCGCGGGATCGCTCTTGTCAGTGCCGAATTCGTAAAAATTGTTATAGTGGGTGACGTCTTCGTAGGTATTTTGCTTTTCGGTGGTGCTGAAGGGACTCTTAGCGAGGCCGGCGAGCTTCGTCGCGGCAAACGCGGTTTGCGGCGGCAACGCCAGATCAAAGAGGCCTTTTCCGGCGACGGCCGTGGCACCAACAATGCCCATGGCTTGAAGGAATTTGCGACGGTCCAGGTAGACGGACTTGGGTGTGACGTCGGCGTAAGTCAAATCCGGAGCGTTGCGAATCAACATCTCGTTCCTCTCAATCTCCTGGGGCGATTTCGCTTCATTATCATTTTACGTACATTTCTCTAGTTTGGATGCTGAAACTTGGCTTACAGACTGTACTTTCCATTCCTGGGCGTGGCCAAGTTCCACCTGTGTGAATGAGAGTTGTCTGGCGGAGAAAAGTTACAGGACAATTTGTTGCAGGCGGGCAGTGATCGCGGGTGGCTAACCGTGGAGTTTCCTCAACACTTTTTGGGCGGCTTCGACGCCGTGGAATTGGGCTTCCTCGAAAATGGATATGCCGCTGAGGTCGGAGTTGGCGAAGAGGACGCGGCCATCAAGACGCGTCAGGCGGTGGCGTTCTTCGGAAAAAATTGAACCGACGGCGGGGCGGATCATGGCGTGGCCCATGCGCATGATGTCGATGCGAGAGACGCACCGGCGGATGTCGGCGTGGACGCGCTCGAGGTCGTGGAGGATGGCTTCTTTCCAGTAGGCCCAGTCTTTCTCGAGGAGAAGCTGGCGGTTTTGCGCAGGCGCGCCTTCGGCGAGAGCCCAGTAAAACGTCCAGACGGTGCGGTCCACGTGCGTGCGCAGGCTCTGGTGCATGGCGTCGACGTAGCCGAGCGTAGGTGAATCGAGAAAGACGGTGTCCCAGGAAGGCTCGGCGCCTCGGGAGTCGGGGTAGCGATCGAGCGTGAGGTTCGCGGTGAGCCAAGGGGAATAAAGAAAATCGTGGAGGTGCGGAAAATTCTCCAGAAGATAAGGAGCGAGAAAAGTGGGTGCGGCAAAAATGACGAATTCGGCTTGAAATTCAGTGTCGCCGGCGAAGACGCTTGCGGCGCGGCGCGTCTGCGTGACGCGGTGCACCATCTGGCTGGTGCGGATGTTTCCGCCGACGCGTTCGAGGAGGCGGCGGGTGATCCAGCCGTTGCCTTCAGGCCAGGTGAGTGGGCCTTTTTCATCGAACTCGCGGGAAGAAAAATAATGAATGCCGGCCCAAGCGGAAGTGCCGCTCGCGAGCGCGCCGTAATCGTCGCGGCAGGCGTAGTTCATGTACCAGTTCAGGAGGCGGGAATCGAAGCCCTGCTGGCGGAGCCAATCGGAAAAAGAGACGCGGTCCAGATCTTGAAACTTCGAGGAGAGCCCGAGCTCGAGAGGCACGGTGAAAGAACCGGTCTTGCGAAATTCGCTGAAGAGATTTTCGAGGCGCTGAAACTGATCGCGGTCTTTGGGTGTAAGGCCGACAGCTGGCTCGATGCCGTCTTGCCAACGGCCGTAGAGAAACAGCCGCTCCTGCGGTGAGAATGCGAGATAGCGCTCTTCCCATTGGCCGTTCTTCAAGACGCCCAGATCCTCGAAAAGTTCGCGGACGTAAGCGGCTTTTGGTCCGGGGACAGGGACGTAGTGGGCGGCCCAGGGATAGGCGGTGATTTCGTTTTCCCCCCAGCGAGCGTTGCCGCCGGGCTGGGCATTCATTTCGAGAATGACGAAATCGGTGAAGCCGCGCTTGCGAAGGCGCCAGGCGGCGCTAAGGCCGGCGATTCCACCGCCGACAATGACGACGGGAACTTTTTCGACGCGCTTCGCCGAGGGGAACCCGGCGCGGTCTCGCAAGAGATGGCCCATCTGGAAGGAATCGTTGACGAACGAGCCTTCAATCTTTTTTTCACTTTTGAGGGAGAGGCCGACGAGCGCCGCGCTGCCGAGACCGAGAAACTTGCGGCGGCCAAACTTCAATGACTGATGTCCTTCCAGTCGTTCTCGTAGATGCGGACGAGGATCTGGCTGTTGAGCTGATTGGCGGGCATGGGGAGCGGCGCCATGTCCGGCGGAAACTGAAAAAACGCGGGAAGGCCGTCTACACTGACGAAACGCAATCCGGCGGGGAGGGACTTGGGAGAAGTGTAATCGTGCGTGCCCGCCAGGACGAAGCCCCATTCGCCGAAGGAGGGGACGTAGACGTGATAGGGATAGGTTTGCAGGCCGGTTTGCTTCAAGGTTTGGGCGATGCACCAGAAAGAATCACGGGCGAACATGGGCGAGGTGCTTTGCACGACGATAAAGCCTTGCGCGCTGAGGTGGCGGGAGACCGCGCGGTAGAAGGCGGTGGTGTAGAGCTTGCCGAGAGAATAATTCGTGGGATCGGGAAAATCGATGACGATGAAATCGAAACTGTCCGCGTTCGAATCGACCCAGGGGAATGCATCCGCGTTGATGACGTGCACGCGGGGGGAAAGTAGAGAGCTGGCATTGAGACTGGTCAGCATGGGGTTGAAGGAAAAAATCCTGGTCATCTCGGGATCGAGATCAACTAGGGTGATGCTCTCGACCTGGGGATACTTCAGGATTTCACGAACGGCGAGGCCGTCGCCCCCGCCGAGAATCAAGACGCGGCGCGGAGCCGGGACAGCGGCCAGGCCGGGATGGACAAGCGCTTCATGGTAGCGGTATTCGTCGCGGGAGCTGAATTGCAAATGGCTGTTGAGAAAAAGGCGGAGGTCATCCTTGAAGCGGGTGAGGACGAGATGCTGGTAGTGAGTGTCGCGGGCAAATATAATCTCGTCGGCGTAGATATTGTCTTCGGCGGTGGCGGTGATTTGCTTCGCTTGCGCGATTGCCGCGCCCAATGCGCACAAGACAACAAGACAAGCAACGCGCAGACCGCGCGTGGCGGAAAGCTGATTCGCAAAAAGGAAAGTGCTCCAAAGCGCGACGCCGGCGTTGATCAAGCCGAATAACATTGCGGAGCGCACCAGCCCGAGGCGCGGAACCAGTAGAATCGGAAACAGCAGCGAAGCTCCGAGCGCGCCGAGGTAATCGAAGGTGAGGACATGCGCGATGACGTCCCGGAACTGGTAGCGGTCGCGGACGATGCGCATCAGCAGAGGAATCTCCAGCCCGACCAAAACCCCCATCACAAGGACCATAGCGTAAAGAATCAATTCGAATCCCTGCGTGAAGGCAAACGCGAGCATCAGAAGCGCGGAGGAAAAGCCGCCGATGACACCGAGGAGAAGCTCAATCCATACGAAGCGATTCGCGAGGCTGCGATTGATGTAGCGGGAGAGGGCGCTGCCGATGCCCATCGCGAAAAGATACGTGCCGATGATGGTGGAAAATTGAAAGACGCTGTCTCCAACGAGATAACTGGCGAGCGTGCCTGCGACAAGCTCATAGATGAGGCCACAGGCCGCGACCAGCAGCACGGAAATGAACACCAGGATGCCCATGGGCTAGTGAATCGCGGCAGCAATGATGATGCAGATGCCGAGAGACATGGCCCCAACAAGGATGGCGAGGGCTATGTTGTGCTCCTGCACGATTTCCTTCCAAAGATGGTAAGGCGTGAGCTTGTCCATCACGATAAACGCAATGATGAAAATGAGTATTCCAATAAACGCGAAGACCAACGCGCTGATGATGTTGCCGAGCGGAACAAGGTTCATCTTATTTCCCTCCTGTGTAATGGTGGTAGCCGCTGTAAACCGAGCGGTACGAACCGGGATTATCGCGGACGGACTTTGGAACGTTTTTGAGCTGATTGACGGTGTCGAGGCTCCACCCGTGGTATTGGCCGAAGGCGGCGGTACCGAGAGTCAGGAACCCATAGAGAAGATAGAATTTTCGGAACATTATTCGTCGTCTCCTGAACTGGTGGAGAAACTGGACAATTCCATGGGCGGGTGATCGCTTTCGGACCAGCGGGACCGCTCAAAGGTGTAAGCGCGGAAGGAAATGATGACGACAGGCACGAGCAATGCAAGAAAGGCGATGCCGTAGATTCCGAAGACGGGTACGTCATGGGTGACGTCAACGGTGTACGAAATATTGGGAAGCGACGGATCAGCCTCCGGCTCAACGCGCAGATAGTAGTGGCCGGCAGGGACGCTGGGGATCACAACGGCGTCATTCTGTTTGCCTTCAGTCCAGGAACCGTCGCTGTCGTAGCCGGAGTAGTAGCTCACTTCGCGGCCGAAGTCCCAGGCCTGTCCGGTGTCCTGATTGATGAGCGCATAGTTTAAATACATCCAATGGTTGCTGAGAGGCGCAAAGGTTTTCACTTCCACGGTGGAAGGGTGGCCGGTAAGTTCGAAAACGTCGGTGACGAAAGAGGACTCGCCTTTCGAATCAGCGCGGTTGTATTGATAGGTCTGATGAAGGACGGGCTCTTTTTTCGCGCGCATGTCGAAACCGGCCATGAGCGCCAGGAGGAAAACAGTAAAGGCAGCGAACGCCAGCCAGATGCCGGTGACGTTGATGGTAACGGGCGAAGGCTGGTTCTCGTAGACACCCGTCGCTTCGGGAGGATCACCGGGCAGCTTGAAGGCCTCCCAGATTTCACGCCCGTACATGTACTCGCCGATGGACCAGGTAACTTCCTTGTCGAGCTTCTCGCTGGAGAGCACGCGCGGCGGATGCACGTAGTCCGTGACTGCAGCTTGTTCGCCGACGCGAACCTGCCAGGGAAATTCACCTAAGACAAAATCGGTGTTGGCGTCTGCGGACTGGAAGTGCTTATAAGTTTCCCCGAGATAATTTGCGATCGCGGCTCCGCCAAATTCCGTTGTGGGCAGCGTCTTGCAAATACTGATGTCGTTCCAATGCCCGTTGTATTCGCTGAGGTAACGAATGCCCTTGTAGGGATTGAAGAGAACGTATTCGTGCCAGTAGTAGGTGATTCCCTCAACCACAGTGCTGCGCCGCTGGAAGCCGATGACTTCGTAGTCCGTGCCGCGGAGCTTGCCGCGCGTGCCAAGAGGAATGAGCGGCTTGACTTCGCGTATGGCGGCTTCGAATTGCTGAAGAATCGCGAGGTTGGGATCTTTGGCGTCCAGGATGGAATGGCAGCTTCCGCAAACGACCGTTACGGCCTGCCCGAACGAATGCAGAGTGATGGCCGCGCCGCACTTCGGACAATTCAGCCCTTTCGCTTGCGGCTTGGGCGGACCGGAAAGCGGTGGAGCGCCCGCGCTCATCACCAGCCCTCGAAGCTGCGCAGATTTTTCAATTTAAGATCGTCGAATTCCACGAATTCACCGAGATACAGGGCCGGTTCGGGATCGCTGTAATCGAGCGTAGCGAATTTCCTGGATTCCGTGCGCAGATCGACGAAGGTGACGTCGGTCTTGTCCCAATATTGAAACGGCAATTCGCCTTCCATGCCGCGGTAGTGCGCGGGAGTGATGACACTCACGGTATACCGCTGGTTGCTCCACGTGAATTGCTGGCCGACGTGGACCTGCGCGGCGGCAGGAAGATTTGGCGCTTTCGAAGCCAACGACAGCGCGTATTCACTTTGCGCATCAGAGAGCCAGGCGCTGGTGCCGTCGTTCATCATGACGTGCCACTCGTTCCAGCCACCTTGATCGTACTCATAAAGGATGCGGCCAACCACAACAAACGCCTTGTTGCCGTACTTGCCTTCGGAATTGATCTGAATGGGGGAACTGTCCGGCGGGAGATCGGCGACCTGGCCGACTTTTTTCAGGTCCACATCCGTGCGGACGAGGATGCTCTTGCAAAATTCGCAAACGGTCTGCACGCTGCTGGACCAGCGAAAAACGATCTTGGCGCCGCAGTTCGGACAGTTGGCAACAGGCTGGGTCATCGCGAATGACCCACAGGGCTTGCGGCAAGGGGTCCCGCCTCAGTCACTGGCGACCTGCTTGAATTTGGATTCGTAAGGCCGCTGCAGCCGGCGGACCGTAACGGAATGCGCAGCGAAGAGTTGCCGGAGAACAGTTTCGAAATCCCACTCGGCGCGCGGAACACAACAGAAGAGATTCATGCAGAGCGAGCCGTGTTCCGGAAACGTGTGACAGGCGAGGTGCGACTCCGCGAGCAGGCAAAGGCCGGTGATCCCTCCGGTGCCGGGAAACTGATGCCACTGCGTTTCGCCGACGGGCCGTAGCTTCATCTCACGGATGATATTGTTAAATAAATCCTGCAAGACAGCAGTGTCACGCAGCGACTGCGAAGAGCATCCGAAGGCTTCGACAACCCACTCGATTCCGCTCATGGGAGGCGGTAGCACTACACTTGGGGCTTTCCGCATTCCGGGCAGAATTTGGCGCTGCGCGGGATGGGCTTGCCACATTCGCTACAGAATTTGGTTCCGGCAGCGGGAGCTCCGGCTGCGGCGGTCTCCGTTCCACCAGCGGGCGCCGAAGTCGATTTCTTGACGGCGTCCATCATAGCCTGGCCCATGGCCACGCCTGCGCCGAGACCCGCGCCGATTCCTACGGCGCCTCCACCTTCATTCGCGGCCGCGATGGGGATGGCCTGCGCCACCTGATATTGCGTGAACTTGCCCATGTCGCCGAGCACGTTCATGCTGATGCGCTGGTCAAGCACTTTCTGCAACTCGTCCGGGAGCGAAAGGTTCTCGACCACAAAACTGTCCAGGGTGAGTCCATATTCCGTGAAGGCCGGTTTCAGGGTCTCGCTGATCTTTTCGGCAAGCGCGCCTTGATTCGCGGCCATATCGAGGAACGGTACCTGGCTTGCGGCGAACGCATCGGTCATTTTGGCGATGATGGTGTTGCGCAACTGGCCTTCGAGATCGGCGACGCGATAAACATCACGAGTGCCGCTGATCTTGCTGTAGAAGGATTTCGCATCGCTCAGGTGATACGAGTAAATGCCGAAGCCGCGAAGCCGGATCGCGCCGAATTCCTTGTCGCGAATGGTGATGGGATTCTGCGTGCCCCAGTGCTGGTCGGTCTGGATTCGCGCGGAGAAGAAATAGACATCGGACTTGAACGGCGACTTGAACGCTTTATCCCAGTTCTTCAGATAAGTCAGGATGGGCAGGGTTTGCGTATTCAGCGTGTAGAGTCCGGGCGTGAAGATGTCCGCAACTTTTCCTTCATTCACAAAAAGCGCGGCTTGCGAATCGCGGACTGTCAGTTTGCCGCCGTTCTGGATCTCGCGATCCTGCATGGGGTAGCGGTAGGCCAGGATGCCTTCTTCCGGCTCAACCCACTCGATGACATCGATCCACTGTTTGGAGATGAAGTCGCGAAGGCTCATGAGAGGCCTCTCTTCCGGCGCGCTGGTAAATGAGAATTACGGCCGGTGAAAGCGATGCTACGGTGCGGCTTGCGGCGTGTCAATGGTTCGCATAAGAATACAATTGCTCGAATATAGCTGGAGGCGATCTGGATAAAGCAGTCTGCGCTACCCCCAGCAAACACAAAGAGATACGCAACTTTCGGGATTGCAGCCTTATTACAGAATCTTTCATCCCGCAAAGGGTTTTGTCTCTCGGCCAAGTATGTCATTATCCAGCGCGGTTCAAGACGACCGGTGAACGCGCTTCCAGGATCGGCTTTCGGCAATGACGCGGGAAGCGGCAAATCCTGCGGGAAAACGGACGTGACCTTCGATGGAAAATATAAGCATTAAGAGTCCCACGGCGGCGAGCGAATCCTCAGCTACTTACACCGGCGCGCTGGCGGTCCTCACCACGCTTTTCTTTATGTGGGGCTCGCTCACCTCCCTGAATGACGTTCTGATTCCGTACGTGCAGCACGTTTTCAAGATAGAGCTTGCTGCCAGCATGCTCATCCAAACGGCATTTTTCTCCGCCTATTTTGTTTTCTCCATTCCGGCGGCAAAGATTATCGACTGGATCGGATATAAGAGAGCCATCGTGGTCGGGTTACTGACGATGATTGTCGCTTGCCTGGCTTTTTTCCCGGCGGCAAAAATCCCTTCGTTTCCGTTCTTCCTCGCCGCATTGATCATTCTGGCGACCGGCATCACCATCCTTCAGGTTGCGGCAAATCCCTATGTCGCAGTGCTGGGAAAACCGCAAACTGCCTCCAGCCGCTTGAATCTTACCCAGGCCTTTAATTCTCTCGGTACCACGATTTTTCCCTGGATCGGCGCGCATCTGATTCTCAGAACGACAGCGACGGCCATGGCTCAAAGCGCCTCTCAGGCAGCGGACGCTGTGATCAAGCTGTACGTTTATTTTTTTGCCGCAGCTCTGGCGTTGCTTGCAATCGGAATCGGCCTTTCCAAACTCCCCAAGATGGAGTCCGCAGAGCACCACATCGGTGAAAAGATCAACGATTCCATTTGGAAGCATCCCAATCTCATCTTCGGTGCGATTGGAATTTTCGTATATGTAGGAGGCGAAGTTGCCATCGGAAGCTCGATTTCCAATTATCTTGCGCTAGACAACATCGGCGGTTTCATATCGCCCTTCAGCGTTCCTGACGCGGCAACTCGCTATCGGGCAGCGCTGGGCGAGGCTGCAAAGTACATCTCGTTGTACTGGCTGGGCGCAATGATCGGCCGCTTTATCGGATCGGCCCTCTTGCAAAAGATCAAGCCTGGGAAACTACTGGCGTTCGCTGCGATCATGGCCACCTTGCTTGTCACGACTTCCGTGCTTACGAACGGCCACGTAGCGATGTGGACTATCCTGTCCGTCGGACTATTCAACTCGATCATGTTCCCGTGCATTTTTACCATGGGTATCGCCGAGCTGGGACCGCTCACGGGTGACGGTTCTGGCCTCTTGAATATGGCCATTGTGGGCGGAGCAATTATTCCCTGGATCGTCGGAAAGGCCGGCGACCTAATCAACCATCGCTACTATGCGGCGATGATCCAGGGCGAGACCAGTTGGGGCCAGGGTATTCACTACGCACTCATCGCCGCGGCTGCGTGCTATCTCTATATTTTATTCTTCGCATTGAGTGGATCGAAACCGAACAGCGAGCGGAACGCCAAATCGTAGATCGAGAGCTACGCGAGAATGATTATGAACCAGATTTGGGAAAATGAGCGCGGAATTGGCGTCGACATCTGCGCAGCTCTTTGCGGCGGTAACAACGCGGGCTAGCAGCATCTCACAGGCACAAATGCCCCTCTCACCCGCGGAGTGCGTTAGAATTATGGGCGGAGGAGTGGGTGAGCGGTTGAAACCGGCGGTCTTGAAAACCGTTAGGCCCGAAAGGGTCTCGGGGGTTCGAATCCCTCCTCCTCCGCCAGTATTTTGAATTTTCGGGGCGCACGATCCGGAATTTCAGCCATGTGTTCGTTTATCTTTAGGCCAAGCCGGAGTGATTGCCCACACGCATCCCTGCCATGCGCGCCTACACTGGAAACGCCTAGAGTATGTCTTCTTCCCGCAAAATCGCCTGGATGGTGGGGGCTTGGATTTTTGTCCTTGTCATCTACTCCGTCGTGTCTCTGTCGCTGAAACGCGGCTCGGAGTCGCTTGTCACGTTCGGCAATCTCGTGCAATGCATCGTGCCGCTGCTGGCCAATGCCGGTTTGCTCCTGAATGCAGGCACTCCGCACTGGCGGCGGAATCTCTTCTGGATGCTGATCGCCATGAGCAGCACTCTTTGGATGATCGGCCAGTTCCAGTGGACCTACCACGAG
>Ga0209701_10001922_pt1 | contig 13472 bp, 11 predicted proteins | sample CZO8metaG_4_FD_188356 | JGI IMG/M metagenome (GOLD analysis project Ga0209701, IMG submission 188356) | Vadose zone soil microbial communities from the Eel River Critical Zone Observatory, Northern California, USA - CZOApr15con2H3.8 metaG... | ecosystem: Environmental > Terrestrial > Soil >...
GCCAGGGCATAATGCCGCCAAAGCCCTGCTCAGCGATTGGTCGAAAAAGTGAGAATTTCTGTAAAAACGACGTGTAACCTAGCGTGGTAATAATAGCAGGACATTCATTATGACATGTCCTGGCTTCACCGGAGATATATTGATGCTTATCAGGCGAGCAATCCTGAAGGATACGGCGGCCATCGCCAGGGTGCGCGTAGATACCTGGCGGACAGCCTATCGTGGCATTGTACCAGATGAATTTCTGGACAATATGTCTTACGAGGGAAACGAGAGCCGTTGGGCTGAGCGGTTGAGTGATGTTGACAATCAGGTATATACTTTTGTCGCTGTAGACGAGTCGGGACAGATTGTTGGCTTTATCTCGGGAGGACCAAATCGCGATAACGACCCAGTCTACAAGGGCGAACTACACGCTATTTATATACTCCCGTCACATCATGGACGAGGCATTGGCCGGCGTCTCACGGTAGCCCTGGTTGAAAAGATGCTAGAGATGGGAATTGATACAATGCTGCTGTGGGTGTTCACAGACAATCCTGCCCGCCGCTTCTATGAAGCACTGGGAGGGCAACTGATTAAATCAAGTCAGTTTGAGCTGGGCCAGGCCAATATCGACGAAGTTGCCTATGGCTGGCTGGATATTCGCACACTGCTGAAAGAGCAAAATCGATGAAACGTCTTTCAAATATGGGGTTTGTATGTGGTCTACTGCTTCTCGCAGTATTGTTTGCCGCGTGCGGAGGTGGGGACACGAACTCGTCAGCGACGAACACAGGCCCCATCGATACCTCTACCCCGGCAACTATCCTATCAACACCCCTTCCGTCTATCACAGCAACGGGGAATTTTCGTGAATACCCATTGCCGCAGAGCGATAGTGGCATGATGCGGCCTGCTATCGACCACGAGGGACGCATCTGGTTTGGCGAAATGAACCAGAACTACCTTGCCGTCTTTGACCCGCGCACTCAGCATTTTCAGCAGATGGTACCTCCCCGTGGGCGCGGTGGCATCATGGGCATACTGGTAGCCCCCGACGATACCATCTGGTTCGCGGAACAGTACGCCGACTACATTGGACACTACTTTCCCCACACAGGACAATACCAGGTCTACAACCTGCCCTCGCTCACAGTGCCTGATCCCAGCAATCCAGGCCAAACGCTGACCTTGCCCAGTGCGCCAAACGACATAGCACTTGATGCCCATGGCAAGGTCTGGTTTACCGAGATGAATGCCGACTCCCTGGGAAAACTTGATCCACATACAGGCGTCACCCAGCAATATCCAATTTCGAGTTCAAAGAGCGTCCAGCAACTCGACCCCTATGGAGTGACCGTTGATCCCAAAGGCATGGTCTGGTTTACCGAAGCCAGCACTGACCACGTAGGCCGCCTTGATCCCAGCACGGGCAAGATAGATTTTTTCACTATGTCGGGCCCCACTGTTCCACTGATGGAGATTGTGAGCGATACCCATGGCACCATCTGGATAACCTCATTCAACGCAGGCCTCTTGCTCAGCCTCAATCCACAAAGCGGGGTATTTACACCGTACTACGCCCCCCATACAGGCAATAGTGCTGGCGGCATCTATGGCCTGGTCATCAGCCCAGAAGGTGAGATATGGATTACGATGTCGGCGGAAAACACGATTGCGCGGCTCGATGTCGCGGCCAACCATTTTGTTTTGTATCCTATTCCGACAAGCTCCAGCCTCCCCCTCGGCGTGGTGATGGGTGCCAACCACACCCTCTGGTTTACCGAGTCGGGTAAAGATAAGATCGGGATGTTGCAGCCGTGAAAAATAGCCTCTTTTCAGAGTTATGAAATGCCGTCTTACCATTGTAACTCAGCATAACTTGAAGTATAGTCGCTTGCCCATTCCTGAAAAGTCATTGGCTCATCCCCCTGCCAATCAGGCTCATGCCGCTCAACATAGTCCCAGATGATGAGGCAATCTAGCAGCATGTAAACAGGAAAGCGTTCGGCAAAACCGGGGCGCGGTGGTCTTTTACGTACATACGCCTGCACAAATTCTCGTGCAAGCGTTGGGTCTTCATAGAGGTACACGCCGGTAGTTCGCGAAAGGTCAGCCTCGCCATCCCCGAAATGCGCCGTCATCAGATCAAATACACTGCTAACTCGCCACACATCATTCACACATTCCGCGACGGCGTTCTGTTCTTTGTAATCCTCCATCACAATACATGGTTGAAACGAGTCATCGAGTGCATGCTGAGCTGAGGCAATCAACGACTCCACCCATTGCACATCTGAGATCGTGGTATGGCTACTATATTCGAGTGAGCGTGCGATAAGATGACGAATTCTCGCAACCACCACTTCGCCATAGGTAAGTTGAGAGGATCGTGATGTGACGCTTTTTGTCCCGTCCTTTACGGGAAATGGGAAGGCAAGCTCTTTTTCAAGCACAAAATTAAGGCTGCCTGGAATTGATCGGGCGAAAGTATGCCCAGTTTTTTAGAGTATTCTTGTGCTTGCATATAATTTATGGCATAGCACCCAGATAGGAGAGTCTCAGAGGTGCCTCTCAAACCAGCTCTTGATATGACGCAGGCGTTCCAGGCGTGAATGTGGATGACCACCTCGCGAGAGGCCATGACTCTGGTCCTCAAAGCGTACAAACAAGACCTCGCGCCCCAGATATTTGAGTGCCGCGAAGAGCTCTTCTGACTGCTCGATGCTACAGCGATAATCCTTCTCGCTGTGAATAATCAGCAGTGGGGTATGCATATCCTTCACGTAGGTGATCGGCGACATGCGTTGGTACAGTTCAGGGTCATCCCAGGGAGTGGTTTCCAGGTCATCATCGGCGAAGTCCCAGCCAATATCGCTACTGCCGAAGAAAGACGAGCGGTTGACCACGCTGCGATCTGTGATTGCCACTTTGAAGCGGTCGGTATGTCCCACCAGCCAGTTGGTCATAAATCCGCCGTAGCTGCCGCCAATCACCGCTAAACGCTGCTCATCAATGTAACCCTTTTGCAGGAGTGCATCCACACCGGCCATAATATCCAGCGAGTCTTTGACGCCCCATGCGCCTCTGACAGCCAGGGCAAAATCTCGCCCATAGCCAGTGCTGCCGCGGGGATTGGTGTAAAGCACAACATAGCCAGAGGCCGCGAGCATCTGCATTTCGTGGAAAAAGCCGTATCCGTACTGGCTGTTAGGTCCGCCGTGAATCTCGACGATCATGGGGTATTTCTGCGCGGGATCAAAGTCGGGCGGCTTGAGAATCCAGCCCTCCATCGGCCAGTCGTCTTCACCTATATACGGCATAAGCTCAGGCGCGTTCAGGGAGAGTTCGGCGAAAAGGGCATCATTAAAACCGGTCAGGCGGCGCAGCTCACCTGGGGAAGAGATTGAACCCACAAAGATTTCAGCCGGGCGGGTCGGGTCTTCGATGAGCAGGGCCATTTTGTCTTTGGATTGATCGACAGTGAAATCGCGCACATAGATATTGCCTGGCGTGAGTAGGGCTGGCTGCTCACCCGCTCCATCGCTGGCGACGGCAAATACCTGTGTAGCTCCCCTATGCGTGGCCAGCACGTAGAGCGTCTTGCCATCGGGCGACCAGGGAGGCGGAGGCAAGATGTGATCATTGGTCATATCGTCGTTGGTCGAATCCGCGCAACTACCCTCAAAATCGCCGGTCAGACGACGAGGCTTCCCTTCCGCACCAACCGCGACAGTGAATAGATCGACATGCCCGCCCGAACGCAGTTTCGGAGCCGCTAGAAAAGCTATCGTCTTGCCATCGGGCGACCAGGACGGGGAATTGCAGGAGAGCGAACCATCGGTCAGGCACTGCAATTCTCCTGCCTGGCCATCGTTAATAGCAAGGACATAGATATCGGCACCGAACTGCCGCCAGCGATCCTCAGCATGATTGGAGGTAAAGGCGATGCGTGTTCCATCAGGTGACCAGGTGACACCGCCATCGTCCCAATCGCCATCGGTGAGCTGCTGCGGCTCGCCCCCCTCGACATCTACCAGGAAGAGGTGCTGCCGCCGCTCATAGATAAACCCCACGCCGTCGAGGCGATACCAGAGCCGGTCGATCACACGCACCTTGGGCAGCGGTTTACCATCCTCGTTCTCTTCATCCGCCGGGCCGACCTCCGCGCTGAAGAGCAGGCGTTTGCTGTCGGGCGACCAGGTGGGGTTAGAAGCACCATGCTGCATGAATGTGAGCTGGCGAGCTTCACCACCATCGGTCGGGATGAGCCAGACCTGCGCCTTGCCCTTGCCAAGTTTCTTCCCCTCTTTATCATCCTTAGCGAGCTGATCGCCCTCACGCTCAGAGACAAAGGCTAACCAGCGGCCATCAGGAGACCAGCATGGATTTTTCGTATTGGCCGTACCCATGGTGAAGCGTTTCGCCTCGCCGCCCTCAGTGGAAATCATCCAGATAGCGGAACGATATTCGTGCTTCTGGTCATCTATGGTAGTGACGACAAAGGCCACGCGCTGGCCGTCTGGCGAGATGCACGGCCTGCTCAGAAACGTAATCTTATACAAGTCTTCAATAGTGATTGAACGGGACATGTGATAGCTTCTCCAAATTCTAAACTAGACTGGTTTCTGGCCCCAGGCGCTGTCATAGGCGCGTCGAATCTTGTCGGTCTGCGTAACGGCTTCGATCATGCTTCAGTCCAAAGTAATGGTGCGGCGCACCACACCTGCTCTCTGCGAGCGCACGATCAGATTCACTGTAGAACCACGAGGCCCTTTCAGCACCCACTCTACCTTACGGCGATTATCGGTGGGAGAGCTACCGCTGAACCAGACCCACAGCTTGTTGGAGCGTCCCTCAAGCTGACCAAGTTCCGAGCGGCGTTGCCCGCTCACAATACTAACTCCCTCAGGTAGCTCTAACTCAGCCTCTATAGGGCGTACATCCTTGCGTTCCAGGGCCTTCTTGCTGGTATAGGTCGGCAGGAAGCCATTGTTTTCGACGAGGGCCACAATATGAAATACATCATCGCTCTGCTTCGATATCACCAGCCGACTGATGCTCAGATAGGGACACAGGGAGGCATGCGCGAGCTGGGGATATTTCTCCACAAGCTCGCGCAACAGGCCTGTCAACACATCATAGGTATAATAAGAGAGTATGCCCTTCTGCGGGTCAAACTCCTGCTGTACGATAGTTTCCGGCATGGATGTATTCACCTCTTACAATTACGTAGTCTATTCCTATCTCCTGCGGCGGCTCCCTCTCTCACGCACAAAAGCATCGTCAAGGGTCTCATGCAGACGCTCGAAGTCATCGACATCGAGTTGCAGTTCGACAGCCGGTAGATCGTCGGGCCTGGTTCGTCCCTCCTCGAAAAGCTGTAGCACCATCACCAATTCAACCTCTACCTCCAGCACATCTTCTTCACCCGCTGCCGTTATCCCCTGTTCGTCCTCGTCTTCATCATCTTCATCATCGGATACAGCCTGGATAAATTCAATATTGGTGCGGGCACAGCGGAAACGCCCGCTTAATTTCAATGCATCAGTCGAGAGTTCTTCGGCCAATTCCCGGACCACCTCCATCATCTGGATGAAGGCATCTTGCAGTTGCTCCAGCGCATCCTCTTCATCCTCCAGGAGGGCCTCGCTACCAGCAGGTAATTCACCACTGTTGGCCGCATGCTCGACCCCACTGCCGCCAGCACCGCCCTCCGGCAAACGCTGGCGGGCCAGGTCATTTAAACGCTCAAGTGCTTGCGCGAAAGCAGGTGAAAATGAGCCGCTCTCTCGCTCGGTCGGCTTTGTAGCTTCGCTTCCTCCATTTAGCTCGTCACCATTGCTCTCCTCATCTAATTCATCATCCAACTCGTTATCTTCGTCCAGCCCCACCGCCGACTCCACTATCAATATCTGCTGGTGCAGTTGCTCAGCCACATCTTTAGTCATGTACGCCATCACCTTTGCCTGCCGTGAAGCAGCCAGCAATTGAAACGATGGCCAATCCCGGTAACGATCTCGACTGCGCAAGTAGCGCATCTCCACCATTCCTAACGTATCCAGCCGCAACGAAAGTTCCATCATTCCCTCCTTTTGAGCAACCAGCTCTCTTCTTTTTTACTATAATGATTGTTCTCGTATTTATGTTTGATAGAATCAGTACGCTTTATGTCCCATTCAAGCAGAGTTATGGAAAAAGAAGATAGCCCGCTCCAAATTTCTCGCCGGGTCTACTTCACCATCATACCACAAGAGGCATGGCAAAACACTACCACTTTCATAACGCCATTTCTTGAAGATAACAGAGGAGACGAGCATATTGAGGTGCCGCGGCACCTCAATATGCTCGTCTCCTCTCTTCGGGAAATTCTAATCCCAGTTTGCCCAGGCAGCCCGTAAGCGGCGACCGGCAATGCTCAGAGCAGTTGCGATGGCAAGCAGTGTAACGCCCGTAATAATCAAGGTCAACGTCCAGGGAAGCCCGTTTGTGGTTAAGAAGAGCGCATGAATAGCACCAACCACAATTAGACCTGTACCGGAAAGAACGAAGGAGCGCACCCCAAGACCAATGCCCAGCAACAGCAGTACCATGGCCTCGCCCATCAACACTATTGTGTAAAGCAGGTTACCGTCGCCGTAACTGAAACTCAGCCAGAGAGTGGGCAGCAACAGCAGGGCAGCACCCACAACGGCAATTACCTGCCCGATACGCTGATGCTGGGGCAGCGTTTCGTCACGCAACAGCAGCGGCGCGATCACAATGAGGTAGGTGGCGGGAGCCAATAGCAGCAAGTCCAGATTTGTCTGCCGGAATGCCGCCAACACCCAACTGATCACCAATGACACAAGCAGACCGGCAGTATAGTCACAGGCACGTTGTATCACGTTGTTTCCCTGCATACGTCCGTAACAGAAGACCATGGCTGCCAGCACGAACAACGCCCCGGCTCCCTCGAAGGTAAGCAGACCTATGCCGGCAAAGAGGCCATTATTCCCTAGAATAACCAGTACAACGAGCAGCTGACCACCGATACCCAGGATATTGTGCAGGAGTGAAGCGGGTACCCAGCGCGTCGACGGTAACAAAACCTTCCACACAAATTGCGAGGCAAAGATCAGGACGCACAGCATACTATACGCAATACCATACACAATCATCAAGGATGCAATATCCAGCTGCGGTTGCCAGAGCCGCAGGGCTAAAGCTGCAAAGCCAGCAGGCAAAACCAGCATCTCCGGTACTCGCTCAAAGAGCATTACGATACAGGCAACGGCGGCATAGAGCAGCATCGCGGCAGCGACAGCTCCGTAGAACGGGTAGTTGACCTCAAACCCAAAGTACAAGCCTGTCAAAGCCGCCGCTGCGAGAGCGGTCAGGTAGAGCGGTAATGCATAGTTGAGACGCCTGTTCTTTTGACCCGAGCCAGGAAATGCAGCACCTGATAGATTGAGTAATCTTGTAACCAGGCCGAGAGTAGTACTCACGAGAACAACGATTGGCAAGGGGTAGAACTGATTCAACTGGGCAAAGTCGATCAGTGACCACGCGGCGAAAACCGGCATAAGCCACAAGACACCTGGCAGGTCTTCTACGACACCCACGATATAGGCCAGTAGCGCGAAGACAAGCAAGGCCCATGCACCGGCAGACGACGGAGCCAGAACTCCCATCATGATGGTAGCCACAAGAGCAATTGCATACCACGGCCAGCCCCAGTTAAACTTGAACAGGTTGTACCCCGATACCGACAGAGTGATATTCATTGCTGGCTGCCGGATAATGCGTCCCATCAACAGACCAATGAGAACTGCACCAACGGCTATTCCAACCACCCAATCAATGGTTACTCGCGGAGCAAGCAATGTTCCCCAGATGCCAAATGCGGCGACCAGCCACAGCCATCGAGGCTGACGCTCAAAGAGTAACACTCCGAAAGCAGTCAGGGCATAGATCAGCAGGGCATCAGGAATAGCTCCATAGAACGGAGGATTGGCGCCGGGCAGCATTCCGTAAACACCCGTTAATACGGCTGCCGCGAAGGCGGTAGCATAGAAGGGTAATGCATATCCCAGTAACCTGTTTCTCTGGCCCGCTCCAAGAAATGGCATTGGAACAAAGTTCAGCAGGCCAATTGCCACGCCTGCACCGGCAAAAACGAGGGCAACCGTTGGTGGCCGGTAGAGATCACCTGACTGAGCCGCATCGATGAGTGACCAGGTGGCAAATGCTGGCAGAAGCCACAGACAAGGCTCCAGGTCTTCCGCCAGGCCCATGACATAGGCGAACAGGCCGAAGCCCAACAATATCCAGCTAGCAGCGAAGAGTTGACCCGCATTCTGGTATCCTGCAATGCCAGCCATCACTGCACTGAATAGCGCAACTATATACAGGGGCGAGGCCCATACCCTCTCACTAGCACGACTGATGCCAAATGCAAGGAGAGCAGCGACAGGGGCTATTGTAACCAGTACCCAGAAAGAATTACTGGGGATAAGCAGAGCAGCAATGGCAAAGCCGACCACCGGATTGAGCCACCATTTCACGCGTGCCAATGCAGCGGAGAGGTACCACGCCAGTGCCAAAGCCACCATTTCTAACGCGACGGGAAATGCAATCGGGACATGGAATGCCATATAGAACCAGTAACTTACAGTACTGCCGGAAGAAAGCACATCAAAGAGACTAGCAACTACTCCGTATAGCAATCCAACAGCTAGAAGAGGCCACTCCCACACAATTGCTCGTTCAGGCTTTGATGGAATGTCCAGGTCAACAACTTGCAATCGGTTCGCCATGATACGGCGCATAGCCACCGACACCAGTGGAAGCAACAGGCCTATGAGTAGTAAAACATAGGAACGAGTAAAAATCAGCAGAGGTACAGCCAGCACAGCAAAGGTAAGCGGCAAGAAAAGCCAGCGGTGGCGACGTTGATAGAGCAGCACGCCATAGGTCAGTATCGCGAAACCGAGCAACAGTGCCGCGATACGATCTGTCCCCTGACCCAGGCTCAAGACAAGCGTAAGCACTATCTCACTAAGTACTATGATATCCAAGGGGTTTGCCCAGGAGGCCCCAAATCGCTCGCGCACCAGCACAGCGATACCGGCCAGTACAAATGTCAGTCCCACAAAGTACCATACCGGTGTGATATGCAAAGCCAGTACAATGGTGCTGTATTCCCAGGTGAGCAGGAAACCACTCAGCAAGAACAGCCACGGCCAATCATTATGTTGCTTCGTGGGTTCACCAGATGGTATGTGCAGCTTCGCACGGTAGAGCGCGACACTGACCGTGATAAGCAAGCCAACTCCTACCGCTATCAGTCCTGCTACAGTATCCCAGTTTGCCTGAACGTACAAAGGTGAATGTATATCCACTGGTATTTGATAGGCAGCGAAAATGAGTTGTTGTGGCAACTGTAAAGAACTGACAAAGGGAACAATACTGATGAGAACCAGCGCGACCAGGTCCAGGTTCAGGCCGAGTTTCTCAAATGGCATCAGGAGGCGTGTCGCAAAACGACTGAGCCCATGATAGAGCAGAGCAACACCGGCCAGAGCCAGCACATAGCCACCCAATGAGAAATGGAAGGCATAACAGAAGGCAAGCACGCAGGCCAGCAACATGTAGGCAAGCACCAGTAATCCCTGCGTGCGTTTTGTCAACCAGAGCAAGATGCTCGTCCAGAGCAGTAACAGCACCGTCATGCTCAATATCGAGAAGCGTATTGCTCCCCCTGAAACACTCGCGAAAGCACCAGAACTGTCGAATACAAAGGAAAGCAGTATGGTGCCAACAAGGCCCAGGAAACTGGCACCGGCAATGGTAAACATCAGGACGCGCACCGGCTGGCGTAATACCAGCAGTGAACCTGTAAAGAAGCGTTCGCGCCCATTGGCTGGGGTACGTGCAATGGAAATGAGGGCAGGAAAGGCCAGCAGCAGCAGCATACTCGGCCACCACCAGAAGTCGAGATGCAGATCAGCGGCGATAGCCAGTTCTGTGACAATCAAAGCCATGCCACCCAGGTATGCATAAATGGGGAAACGCTCGTAGACCGCCAGCAGCACATAGACAATGGCGGCATATCCCGCCGCTATGGCTACTAATGTTGGTACTGTAAGTGGAATATGGGTTCCCAGCACCAGATTATAGCCAGTGAAGCCGACCAATGGTACTAAGAGGGTATAGATACCCGTATAGATGCGGGCGATCAGTCGGAAATTGACAAAACGATAGGCGACGACGCCCGCGATGCCGAAAAAGGCATGAACACCAAAGACAATCAGGAATGATAGGAATGCATTGCCGCCTGTAGTGACGACGGAACTAAGGGCACCCATCAAGATCAGAAATGCACCCAGCAGGCCAATAATGGTGATAGCCTGGTCTACCACAAACGACTTCCACGAAAATGTAAAAGTGCGGCGAGGTGGCCGCTGCGGCTCCTGTACAGGTGCGGCAGATACAGCAGGCATAGCACTCATCGCAGCTATTTCTGGAGAGTTAAGAGGTTCCAACCTGGAAGGCGGTTTTTGTGGCGGAGCAGGCGACTTTTGATGAAGGACTACCTCAGCTTGTTTTCCCATCGGTGAGGCCGTCGGCTGTGGCGCTGCCGGACTGGCTGTAACAACTCCAGATTTGAGTTTGCGCAGATAGGTCAGGCGCAACCCATAGCGGCGTATCAGACCACTAACCATCAGGTTTGCTCCACCGTAATCAACAACCCGTTGAAGATTCAGAAGATTGGACTCTAAAAACCGCTCTTCCTTCGAAAGATTGACCGGATAATTGCAACGCGGGCAGTCTTCTCCTGATTGCGAACCAATCGGCAGGCCACAGCAATCACAGTGTGGTGATAAAGGCGTCTGTATCATAAAACAACTCCCTTCACATCCCTTTCGAATAAAGGATGAAACCCACCCCGGATAATGAATAGAAAACAAATTGATCAATAAAAGTCGCGAAGTCGGGCGAGTTCTGTTCCAAGTGTACAGGATTTTCTGTTAAAGGAGGCATGTCATATGCCCCATTTTCTAGAGAATATAACTCTCCAATTCACCACGCCGCATGTGTTGGCTCATCTGTTGTTGCTGGTTTTGCTGCCTATGGCAGCAAAACCAGCAACAACAAAAATTCTTTACGAACTGCCGCAGGCAGTGAGGGATCAAGAAAAAAGACCTGTATAGGTACAAGAAATGATGAGGTATTACCTGTTGTACCCTCTCGGTGACAAATCGCCCGCTTATGTCGTAATTGACTATGGTCTGGAAATTAAGCACGGAGGAAATTTTCATTTTTAATTTAACTGTGATTGCTGCATGGTTGCTGTGGACTGTGTTGCCCTTGGCAACACAGTCCACAGCAACCATGCAGCAATCACAGTTAGACCCTTGTGTTTCGCTGGTAGTTACGACACAAAAAATGGAACAAATCATGAAAACATGGTTCACCATCGACGGCACATTGGAGCCAATTGACTACGATGGGCCAAGCTATTTCCGCTTCCCAATGGAACTGGCGGAAATCGTTATCTCACGATATTCTGCCCCAGGGGATTGGGTGTTCGATCCATTTTGTGGCTTTGGCACAACGCTTGTTGCCGCCCAGAAACTGGACAGGCAGGCCATTGGTTTCGAGAAAGAGATTGATCACGCTCGCTTCGCCAGCAGCAGAGTAACGCCTCCAAACCGCGTTATTCTAGACGATATCGTGCATCTTTCCAACTACGACCTGCCTCAATTCAACTTGCTTTTTACCAGTCCCCCTTACGATACCTTCCGGGACTGGCAAACAGAAGGGGCAGCCATGTACTCGAACTACATGCTGGACTTCCATATCATCTATAGCTCAATTGCCACCGTGATGCAGCCATCATCAAAATTGATTCTCGAAATGTCTAATGTGCGTGACCCGGACCGCATTCGCATGATCGCCTGGGATGCCACCAGAGTTTTGTCCGAGTTATTCCACTTCGAGGGCGAGCTAGTACGCTGCAATAGTTCCAAAACGTGTGGCGTTGTATGGACACCGCACCTTTTGTTTGATTTATACGGGTATTGCTAACCGTACAGGCTGAACTACGTAGGCCGCTATTCCCTTTGCACTTACATGAGCAAATGCATCAGGCTTACTTTTCCGCAAAATGTTGTATGAGCCGTTTACATCGGCACATATCGTGCGCCCATCTTTTGTGCGATATAAGCGGTTTCTCCGTCCAATCCGCTTTCCACTAAAGATGTACTCTTTCTCATTATCGGGTTTGTAGGTAGGAATAGGGTCCAGATCAACAAAGCTAGCTTTTGAAGTGTAGCTTTCTTCTTGAACTTCCACCTGGATGCCTACTAACTCCGCTTTGTACGTCAGCATATCAATAAAGCGTGCATGAGGGATTTGTACAAAGTTCTGATTGTTCCTTTTCCCCATGCCAGCCTCTTGCTTCCAGAGCGGGTTCTTCCCAACGATGATTGTTCCTACTCCCTCTTTTGCCAGAAAGTCAATCATGCACTTGCTAGCAGCGTGCAGGTAGTGATTAATCTGCCGATTACGGTGGTTCGTGATCTGTTCCATTTGCTTTGTGACGCGCTCTCGATCATCTTTGGGAAGGCATAGCTTTAACTCTTTCATGCGCTTGTTGTACCATTGGTTCCACGCTTTTACCGGACGACCGTTAACCAATCGGGGGACAAAGCCCTCACGGTTTGCTGTTATCGCCGCTAAGTTCGTGACTCCAAGATCAATCGCTACACAAAAGGATGGGTCAACGTTGGCCTGAACTGCTTTCTTGCTGTAAATCACTTCTACGACGTAGTAGCCGTTACGAGGTACTATGCGAACCTGATGAATGTCCTTGTGCTTCGTCTTTACCTCGATAGGCAGCATAGAGGGTTGAATGAGTCCTTTCTTCAACCCTCTCTTACTCACGGCCTGGACGGTGTAGATAAGAATGTTCCGGCCTTCGGTCTTGTGCTTGTACTTGGGGAGTCGTGGCCGTCCGGTAAACTTGGAGGGGTCTTCATTGTAGGCTTTCAACCCCTCTTTGAAGCTCTTCCAATTCGTATCAAGTAGCATCAAAATTTGCTGACTGACCTTTGCTGGTAGGGCTTTGTAAGCTTCATGCGACTGCATACGACGCTGTATCTCATTGTAGTTGAGGTACTTTCCCTCATGAATAAACGCTTGTCGGTACTCGTAGTTGGCAGCATTGTACAGGTTCTTGGACGCAAAGGCGGCGGCATCAATCACGGCGTAGCGCGGGTCTTTGCGATCAATGATGTGTTGCTCAACCAACTGCATGATGCCGCTCTCCTTTCTAAACGGGTGCTACCGTGCGCTTGCTGCCAGGGCCAGCCGTTGTGCCTCAGCAAAGCTCTTGCCTTGTTCGCGATAGGTACGTACCTGTGCCCGGTAGGTACGCAACGCCTGAGTATGGGGGAAGTGCGCACGCTGCACGCTGCAAGGGGGCCAGAACGGGGTGTACAGCG
>Ga0209701_10001925_pt1 | contig 13467 bp, 12 predicted proteins | sample CZO8metaG_4_FD_188356 | JGI IMG/M metagenome (GOLD analysis project Ga0209701, IMG submission 188356) | Vadose zone soil microbial communities from the Eel River Critical Zone Observatory, Northern California, USA - CZOApr15con2H3.8 metaG... | ecosystem: Environmental > Terrestrial > Soil >...
ACTGGGCCAAGGCGGCGCCTGCCGCGGCGAGCGAAAGGGCGATCAACGGCGCTGCGAGATGAATACGCGTTTTCATCTGTATACCCTCCTTTTCAAAATTGTCATGGCGGCCATTCCTGCCGCCCAACTATGAATATCTTGTTCCGTGCAGTACCGCCTTACTTCCGTATAGCACGCTTTGGATACACGCCCATGTGATCGGTTTCTATAATGGTTCCGCCGAATTGTAAAGAATCGCCCACTTGTTGATAAAGACCAAGGCTGAAAGCTACTTCCGCATATTTCGTCTCACGGGGCTAGGGAATCGGCCCTACTTAGAAAGGATCCCAACTAAAAAACGGCATCGCCGGAAAGCCGGCGTCTAGTCCTTCGGCATAAGAGGGTTTGGCGGCTTTGGCCACGCCCATCATCATGATGAAGTTTAGAAACCCGTGGGTCATGTTGCCGGAATTCTTGAGCTGCTCGAAGGAGCAGTTGTTTACAGCGCCGTCCACATTGCCTTGAGTAATCCATCCGACCGCGGAGGCGTCGAAGTTGGGGTCCGTAAACTTCCGCTCGAACTGTTTCGGGCCGCCGACTTCCAGTGAAAGGTGACCGCTCACCAAGACGGCGATGCGCTTCTTCGTCGAGAGGCTGTCGATAACGGAGCGGATTGCCTGGCCGACTTCGTAGAATCGCTTCGGCCTTGGAAGCGGGGGCGCGATGCAGTTGGTCAGGATCGGCACGATGGGAACATCCATCTCCGGCCTGACGAAGGTGAGCGGGACGATGATGGAGTGATCGATGGTGAGCTCGTTTGAGTAGGCGAAGTCAACGCCGCGGTCGAACGCCCCTTCCATGATCGCGTCGGATAGCTCCAGGTCTCCGGGGACACGGTGCGTCGGAATTCCGAACTCACGGGTCTCGTCGTAGAACGTGCCGTTGTAGGCATCCATCTTGCCGATCATGAAGGCCGGCATGTTGTCCATGAAGAACTGATGCAGATGATCGTTGCCGATGGCGACAATCACGTCGGGTTCGGCCTGCCGAAGCTTCTCGCGCATCATTTCGATCCGCTCGATGACTTTGGCGCAGCCGGGCGGGCGGTTGGTTTGCTTGAAGAGGCGCGGCATGAAGGGGTTGTGGGTAATCCCAACGATAGATACGATCTGGGCCATGGGTCACCTCCATCAGGCTGTTCTCTCTGTCTTTAGCATAGCTGATTTGTGGCTGTAAATGGCAGTTAGTGTCTTCTTGGGAAACCATCGCTTTCACACGTAAAAAAAGTTGTCATGCCCGCGGAAGCGGGCATCCAGAGCGGTGCCGGAGGGATCAGGATGCAAAGACTGGATTCCTTCCCGCTTTCGCGGGAATGACAGAAGAGAATAGTGGATCAACTTGTAGTCGAAATTTTTGCAAAGTCTCGGAGATGACGCGTTCAGTTCTGCGTCGGATCAAGAATGATCTTACCCAGGCTTTGGTTTTCTTCCAGAAGCCGGTGAGCGGCTGCGGCCTCGCGTAGAGGCATCATCCGGTTGATGATCGCGCGAATCTTCCCAGCAGCCGCCGCTTCGAGAGAGCGCACCACATCTTTATAGTTCGTTCCGGCTACGCCGATGATCCGCTGACGGTTAAGATAGAGTTTCGTGATGTTGAGCGTCACCTGCCCTCCGCCATGGGAGCCAGCCGTGACTAACCTGCCTGCCCACCCCAGACTATTGAAAGCGCCGGGCCACAGGGTCGGGTCGCCGATGTTCTCGTAAACCACATCTACACCGCGGCCGTCGGTGATGCGCTTCACTTCTTGGGCCAGATCCTGCCGATGGTAGTTGACGCCGAAATCCGCGCCGTAACTCATAGCCGTCGTTACCCTGTCGTCTGCGCCGGCGCCAGCGATCACTTTGGCGCCGAGAAGCTTTGCGACTTGGATACCGCAGCTTCCGAGCGCTCCGGTCGCCCCCATGATCAGAACCCATTCCCCAGACTTTAATTCGGCCTTGTTCTCGAGCAGGTTGAAGGCCATGGGGAAGTGGCGCGAGATCACCGTAGCCTCGGCAAACGAAAGCGGCGGCGCAATCAGAAAAGTATTTTTGGCCGGCACCGCCGCATACTCTGCGTAGCCTCCCCAACGGTGGACACCGATGTGACGGCTCTTCATGCAGAGAGATTCTTCCTCGATTTGGCAGTAGCGGCAAACACCGCAGCTGACCAGCGAGAGGACCGCGACGCGATCGCCGATTCTCCGGTCGTTGACATTCTGCCCAACGGCAGCGATCACGCCCGCTGGATCGACGCCCAACACATGGGGAAGGCGGATGTCGGCGTTATAGTCGCCGGCGCGCACCCTGAGATCGAGCGTGCGGTTGACCGATACGGAATGAACGCGGACCAAAACTTCATCCGGAGCCGGCGTCGGCGTTGGTTGCTCTTCGACAGCGAGAACCTCTGGCCCTCCGAATTTTCGTAAAACGACGGCTTTCATCGAATCTCGCAAAGGTGAAAAACTCTATTCTGGAATCTCTGACTGTGTCAAGTCGGTCTGCCAGATTATCGCGCTCGGCGCCCTTTGGAAGCATCGCGGATGAGGATGTCATGCGACGGGTAAGTATCCGTTCTTTTTTTTAGGGAAGTATTGTTTCATCCAATAATATTTTCTAAAATATCTATTGCTACGGCGAGAAGCCAACTCGCTTGAACCTTGGAGTGTACGGCCCATGAGTGATTTTCATTTTTACACAAAGCTCGACCAAACGGTTTTATTGGGTATCAAAGCAAGGAACGTGCGAGAATTGCTGGAGGGCATCAAAGAGGTCTCCGATTCATCCATCTATTACCATACTCATCGCTTTTTGCTGCAGCATCATTATCTCTCTCCGGAACCCCCGAACGATTTCGCCTATTGGGTAAGCTATGCGCTGGGCCACGCCGCGCTAGGAGAGCAATTATGGAGCGTCGATATAGTCGAGTTTCCCAGCATCGCCGAGCTCAGACAGAAATTTGTGGAGATCCTGGAGGGGCATGTGGCTTCTACAGAGCGACACATCGATTGTCCGCAGGATCAGGAGTTTCACTTCATGGCTTCGAAAACTTTTGTTTTCTCCACTCATTACGTGGTTCATGATCTCACCGAATTCGTAGGTATACTTGGCAAAATCAGCATCAACAGCTTGTACTATCATATGTTCGATGCGAAGCTGCGTTTGAAACACGGTGAAAACGATTTCTCCAGATGGTTCCGCAGCCTGGGCAAGACAGAGCTTGCCGATAAGAGCAGGCAGCTCGATCCTTATTCGTATACCCTGGAAGGGTTGCGGAGATATATCATAGTCTTGGTAAGGAAGTATGATTCGCATTGAGGATTACGAGCCTATTGTGGGTCAAGCAACGGTCGAAGAGCTATTCCTCCTCGCCCAACATCTTCAAGGCAAGGTTGTCCAGAATATCAATTCAACGGCGGTAGGGGGCGGGGTTGCGGAAATCCTTTCGCGGATGATTCCTCTCTTGAAGCAACTGGGCGTTGAAGCAAAGTGGGACGTGATTAAAGGCGATGAAAAGTTCTTTGTGACAACAAAGAAATTTCACAACGGCTTGCACGGCGTCCCCGTTGAGATTGGGGATGAAGAGTACGAACACTTTCTCGAAGTCAACAGAGAAAACACGGAGGAGCTTGTTCGGGGTGATATCGTCTTCGTTCACGATCCCCAGCCGGTTGCCTTAATCGAGAAGCGAGACGAGGTCGGCAAAAACTGGGTTTGGCGATGCCATATCGATTTCTCCAATCCTGACCCGGCCATATGGAGATTCCTTAGCCAGTTCATTCGAAGGTATGACGCGGCGGTGTTTTCCGCTCCGGCTTTCGCGCAGAAGATCCCGGTGCCGCAGATATTGATTGCGCCTTCCATTGATCCGTTGAGCGACAAGAACAAAGAAATGCCAGAGGAGACGATCAACTCGGTATTTGCGAGGTTTGGCATTGACAGATCAAGGCCGGTGGTGACTCAGATCTCTCGCTTCGACTACCTCAAGGATCCCCTAGGAGTCATCAAAGCGTACAAACTCGCGAAGGCACGCGTCGATATGCAGCTGGTCCTAGCCGGCGGAGGCGCCACGGACGATCCAGAGGGCCCGATGATCATGGAGCGCGTCAAAGAGGAGGCGGATAAAGACCGTGACATCTTTGTCCTTTTCCTTCCTCCCGCCAGCGACATGGAAATTAATGCGTTGCAAAGAGGTTCAACAATCATCCTTCAAAAATCGTTGAAAGAAGGCTTTGGTTTGACGGTGGCGGAGGCGCTATGGAAGGCCAAGCCGACCATCGCGGGAGCGGTGGGAGGGATCCCGTTGCAGATTACTCACAAACATTCGGGCATCCTGACACATTCCATAGAAGGAACGGCCCACTGGATCAAGCAGCTCGTCAGTGCGCCTGAGTATGCTGCCAGGCTTGGCGCAAACGGCAAAGAACATATCCGCAACAATTTTCTCATAACCCGACATATTCGGGACTACTTGTTACTTTTCATCTCATTGTTTCATGATGGTGATGTAGTCTCCCTGTAAAACAGGGCGATAGTGGTGTCTCCATGGCGACTCACACTGAGCCTCAGCAACGACTTGTCGTGGTCTCGAATCGACTGCCGTTCAATGTCACTGTGGACAACGACCAGTTCGTATTTCATGAAAGTGCGGGAGGACTTGTAACCGGCTTGTCCTCTTACATTCAGTCGGCAAAGCAATCACCTGCTCATTCGAGCGAACATCTTTGGGTTGGCTGGCCCGGATGCAGCATTGATCCTGCTCTCAGAGAGGAGATCAAAAGGGAAACGCTCATCCGGTTTCAATCATTCCCGGTCTTTCTTTCTGAAGAAGAGATGGATCAATTCTACTTTGGCTTTTGCAACGCGACGATCTGGCCGTTATTTCACTACTTTCCCTCTTTTACCATCTACCAACCAACCTTTTGGGAACAATACAAGCACGTCAACGAGGTGTTTTGCGAAACCCTAATGGACGTTGTCAAGCCAAATGATTTCGTGTGGATCCATGATTATCACCTCATGCTGCTTCCAAGACTGCTAAAAAACAAAATGCCAGAACTCTCCATAGGATTCTTCCTGCACATTCCATTTCCTTCGTTCGAGGTGTTCCGGCTTTTACCCGGAAAGTGGCGCCGGGAAATTTTGGAGGGGCTGTTGGGAGCTGACCTTATTGGGTTTCACACGTACGAGTATGCCCAACATTTTCTTCAGAGCGTGCTTCGAATTGTCGGGCACGAGCACCACATGGGCCAGATCCTGACCTCAGACCGGATCGTGAAGGTAGAGACCTATCCTATGGGAATCGATTTTGACAGGTTCGCGAATGCTGTGAACGACACTCAAGTCAAGGAAGAAGGACAAACTCTAAGAAATACGCTCTCAGACGTGAAAGTCATTCTTTCGGTTGATCGGCTTGATTACTCAAAAGGTATCTCGAACCGTCTCGAAGGATTCGAAATTTTTTTGGAAACAAATCCCCAATACCACGGGCGAGTGGTGCTTTTGATGGTGGTCGTGCCTTCTCGCATCGGAGTTACCGAGTATGACCGGATGAAGCGACAGATCGAAGAACTTGTCGGTAAGGTCAACGGACGATTCGGACGCATCGACTGGACTCCCGTCGTCTATCAATATCGCCATGTTGCTTTCCAATCTTTGGTGGCTCTGTATGGTGCAAGTGACATCTGCCTTGTGACGCCGTTACGTGACGGAATGAACCTTGTGGCCAAAGAGTATATGGCCACAAGGAAGGATCGAGCGGGAGTTTTGATTTTAAGTGAGATGGCGGGAGCGGCAAAGGAACTTGCGGAGGCCATTATTATTAATCCCAATAACCGGGAAGAAATTGCCGAGGCTTTGAAAGAAGCGCTGGAAACCCCCGGGGAAGAACAGAAGAGACGCAACCAAATCATGCAACGCCGCCTGCGCCGGTACAACGTGATGCGGTGGGTGGGAGATTTTGTCAGCGACCTTGCTGGAATGCAGGAAGTACAGGACCGAATCCGCGCGATGATCCTGCCCCATGCCGCCAGAGTTGAAATCCTAGAGCGCTACCAGAGGAGCAAGCGGCGAGTCCTTTTCTTGGATTACGATGGAACCATCTCCCCTTTGGCCCGTCATCCTTTCCTTGCCAGGCCGGATGAAGTGGAGATGGGTCTTCTCCAGGTTCTTTCTTCGGACCATCGTAACAGCATTGTGATCATCAGCGGCCGGGATCGCAACACATTGCAAGCTTGGTTTGGTCATCTGTCATTAGGCTTGGTTGCAGAACATGGAATTTGGCTCAAAGGCATAGGCGAGCAGTGGCGGTTGTTCCAATCTTTTTCAAGTGATTGGAAACGTCGAATGATACCAATACTTGAAATCTATGCCGACCGTCTGCCGGGGGCAATCGTGGAAGAGAAGGAACATTCAATCGCCTGGCACTATAGAGGGGCCGATCCGGATCAGGCTCCTGTTCTCGCGGCCGAGCTGACGGATCATCTTGTGAGCCTCACCGCGAAGACCGATCTTCAGGTACTGCAAGGAAACAAGGTCGTGGAAGTTAGAAACGCGGGCACGAATAAGGGCACTGCGGCTCTGGAATGGATTTCAAGAGATAACTTTGATTTTGTGCTTGCGATAGGCGATGACTCGACTGACGAAGATTTGTTTAGAGTTTTACCGGAATCATCCGTCTCAATCAGAGTCGGCATAGCCAGCACCCACGCGCGGTACAACCTGCGAACTACCACCGAAGTCCGGGAGCTGTTGAAAGATTTAGCAGAAGTTTCGGGTGCCATAGGGGAATCCGAGTAGGATCATAGACCCTTTCCTCCAGCCTCCACGATGGAAAGAAATTACCGCTTTCCGTCTCTAGTTAAATTCTACTTCGATCGATGAGCGTTGGCGACCTCGCCACTTTCAACGGTGGTGATAGAAATGGCTCCGTGATATGGGATAGGCCGAAAAAGATGAGGATCATGTCATCCACAGAGGAGAATTCTCATGGCTAAAGATATGCGTTCATGGATCAACCAGTTGGAAGAGGCCGGGCTGTTGGCGCGGATCAAAAAAGCTGTGGACCCTCGCACTCAGATGGGAGCCCTGCTCTGGCAGGCGAGAGACCGCGCGCTTTTCTTCGAGACTCTGGCGGGCTTTCCCGGCTGGCGCTGTTTGGGTCAAGCGCCGGGCGACGTTGCGCTGGCCCCTGTGGCTTTCGAATGCGACCGGGACGAAATGGTTCCCGAGTTCGTGCGCCGGACCGAGCGGCTGGGAACCACGCGGCTAGTGAAGACCGGGCCGGTCAAAGAAAAAATCATGATCGGCGATGAGGCCGACATTACGAAGATGCCGATCCATCAAGCGGGCATCCGTGACGGAGGCGCTTTCATCGGTTCCGGACTGATGATCACGAAGAATCCTGAGACGGGCCGGCGCAACGTCAGTTTCCATCGCCTCCAGATGAAGGGTCCCAGAAAGACCGGGATCCTTCTCTATCCGCGCCACGCCTGGAGCAATTACCAGATGTATGAAGCTGAGGATAAACCGATGCCCGTCGCCATATTCGTAGGCCACCATCCCATGTATTACTTTGCCGCCGCCACGACAACGCAGTACGGAGTGGACGAGCTTGAGATCGCTTCTGCCTTGCTTCAGGAGGAGGTCGAGCTGGTTAAGTGCGAGACAGTGGACCTTGAGGCGCCTGCTCACGCCGAGATCATTATCGAGGGGGAAATCCCACCCAAGGTGCGGGAAAAGGAGGGGCCGTTCAGCGAATTTCAGGATTATTATCTGACCGGCGCGGGCATGAATCCCATCGTGAACGTGAAGGCGGTCACGATGCGCCATGATGCCATTTTCAAGAATGTGCAGAATGGGACTGAAGTGGAAGGATGTGTTTATCACAAAGTCCCCATGTCGGCTCAAATCCTGCGCCGCATCCGCACCGTCGGCGGCTTCGCCGATGTGAAGAATGTTTTGGTTCTGCCCGGAATCTTCGGCGTCGTGGTGCAGATGATTCCGCGCTACTACGGCGAGGCAAAGAATGTCCTCTTGTCGGTTCTCTCCAGCGAGTATCAGCATCCGAAGGTGGCCATCGCAGTGGATGAGGACGTGGATATTTTCAACTATGCGGAAATCCTGTGGGCTATGTCAACGCGAGTGAATCCGCAAGAGGACATCACGGTGATACCCGGCGCTAAGATCCATGCGATGGATCCATCCTGCCCGGAGTTCGGCGCTCCGGGGGCGCCCGGCTGGCATCGCATAGGTGGAAAAGTTTTGATCGATGCAACCAAACCGCCCGAGTGTGACCCCAATCGGCGGTTCGAGTTTGAGCGTCTCCGGCCGATGGGCTGGGAGACGATGCGACTGGAAGATTTCCTGCCGGAGAATTCCCCCCCGCTCCGCTATAAGCCAAAGGTTCCAGGGATCAATGAAGGGTTTAAGGGTTAAAGAGATGACGAGCATGTCCAACCCTTAAACCCTGTAACCCTTTAACTTTTGGAGTGGCTTACGGTACGAACAGCTGGTCTATGAAGCCTAAAGCTTCCTTTGGGAAGATGCCGAGCTCCGTAGCCTCTCGCAAGTAGCTCTTTTGCGCTTGAAGGATGGCAGGCTCCGGCCATTTCAGGTCCGCTGGGGCTAATATCGTCCTGGTTCGTTTCCAAGCTAGGCTGAGCACATCCGCTCCCTCCAGGCCGAAAAATCTCTTTGCATACTTCCGAAAATGGGCTTCATCTTCCTGAACTCCCCTGCAGCTGTCAGTCCATGTGGCCCTCATCTTACCAACCATGTCGGGGTATTGCTTGACCCACGTGTCGATAGCTCCCACGTAGCTTAAGAATACGGTCTTTCCGTTGAAGAGCTTTTCGATCTCCTCGCGAAGACTCATGATGGTCCTGTACCTGCCGCTGGCCAGCAGGCCAGAGACGTGAGCCTCCCACAAGACTACTCCATCCACCTCGCCTTTTTCTAATACTGCAATAATGCCGGGGGCCGCGCCAAATTTCTTCAGCCTAAAGTCACTCTCGATGTTCACTCCGCGTTTCTTCATGATGTAGTCAAACATGTTGTAGAGCGAAGTCGTCTCGCTGGTCAAAGCCAGAGGTTTTCCCTTAAGGTCTGAAGCGTTCTTATAGGGCGCCTCGCTGGGAACGACCACAAAACTATGAGGAATTTGATAGGGTTGGATGAGGCGGATCGGTGTGCCCCCAAGGTTTGCTCGGAGCGATACCTCGGAGACCGCAAGTCCGACTGGCACAGCACCAATACCCATCAAGCGCTGAACGTCTGCTACTCCTGCCCAGCGCGGCTTCATGATGAAGCCATGTTTGCGATCCAGCCCTTTGTCGATGATGTATTGGCCTCCCAACCCAAAGACCCCGTCTTCGGGTAGACCCACTTCTACTGTGGGAAGCTCGGCTGCCCCTGGTTCTTTGCCTGCTTGAAAGGTCAGAAGAGCTAAGACCGTTATGGCTACGAAAAGCCAGATTTTGATTCGATCTCTATTCATCTTACACCTCCTCTTCAACAAGACTGAGCACTGTCTTAAGAACCTTTTTTTTAAATTGGATGAACGTCGGATCGTCCAAGTCCCTTTCCGGCGGTGCAAACGGATTATCCGAGGTCTCCACCACATGGGCCGGCCGTGCGGAAAGGATGACGATGCGGTCGCCCATATAGGCCGCCTCTTCCACGTCGTGCGTCACCAACAACGCGGTCTGTTGGAGTCGGGCGCAGATGGCGAGGGTATCCTCGCGCAATTTGCGGGCCGTCAACTGGTCGAGCTTGCTGTAAGGCTCGTCCATGAGAAGGACTTCCGGCTCGATGGCGAGGGCTCTAGCTAGGCCCACTCTCTGGCGCATCCCGCCAGAGAGATAGAGAGGAAACTGCTTGCGGAATTCCCGGAGGCCGGCGAGTCCGAGATATTTCTGAATCCGCTCTTCCCATTCGGTTCGAGGCACCCCCATTCCCTTTAACGCAAAGGTGAGGTTATTCTCCACCCGCTTCCAGTTGAGCAACCGAGGATCCTGGAACACATAGCCGAGTTGTGGAAGCTCTCTTGCCGAACGCCGGTGGTTCGATAGCACCTCCACATTTCCTTGATCCAGACGCTCCAGCCCCACGACCACGTTCAGCAAGGTGGACTTGCCGCATCCGGATGGGCCTAAAAGGCAGGTGATCCCGTGTTCTTTAGTCTCAAAGGAGACGCGATCCAAGACCAGCATCTCCGAGCCATCTTCTCGGGGAAAAAATTTTACCGCGCCTTGGACCCGAACGTACGCCATCTAGCGCCTCCAGGCTTCGACTCGAGGCCGCCACCTCGTTACGGCTCGTTCCAGACATCCGATGATACCGAATTCGATCACGATCATGACGATTAGGAACGTGATAGCCCAGGCCAACACAGCCTTCATCGAAAAGACATTGAAACCTCGGACGACTTGATAGCCCACGCCGTTGCTCAGGCCGAACATTTCAACCACCACCACCACTTTCCAGGCCAGGCCCAAGCCGTAACGGATCGCGGCCAGGATGTGGGAGATAAGCTGGGGCAGAATAACATCGACGATCTTGGACCAGGGGCTGGCATGGAAGGCCCTGCTCATGTCGATCAGCTCTTTATCGATCGACTTGGTCCCCTGCCAGATGCTGATGGTTAACATAGGCATGATTGTTATGCCCACTGCTGCATAGGCACTGGTCTCCGACAGCCCAAAGAACATAATCATGAGGACGGCCCATATGAGGCCCGGCATGGTGAGCCCCAGAATCACCGGTGGTTCGAAGAAACTCTCGAGATTTCTCAGAGTTCCCATCAGGATACCCAGAGGTACGCTGACGATCATGGCGATGCCAAAGCCGACCAGGACCCGACGAAGAGTACTGCCCATCTCGCTGAAGAAGTTCCCCGTGCTGACGATGTTGGCCACCTCAGCGAAGGTTGCCGATGGTTTTGGAATCAAAGTGGGGGGAAAGAACAGACTTAAAAGCCACCAGATCAAAATCAGTGTGAGAATGGATCCGATCCTAAGGCCGATGTCTTTCATCGCTTCGTTTATCTGGCCCGGCCTGCGTCTGTTAAGCGTTGCCAGCCCATTGCTGAGGGCAGAAGCGGATTCCCCTTGTGCCGCCAAAATTTTCCCTTGGTCAGTCATCACTGTTTTGCCCTCAGCTCTCCTAAGGAAAGCTCAACAACTAGCAGAAGAAGCCTTCTCGGGAAAGAGCTGCACGAGCCTCTTTAGAGCCTTGTCCTTCTCGGTCTGTTCTACCTTTGCCCGCTCGAGCGATTGGCGCAGGATCTCAATCGACTCATCGTAAAGTTTTCTGTCGACCGGATACGGATGGCCGTCTTTTCCGCCGTGGGCGAAGCTGAATTTAGCCGGATCTCTCCACGAGGCTGGCGTTCCGTAGGTGATCTCAGAGATTAAAGCCAAGGCTCGAAGCGTCTTGGCCCCTACGCCGGCCATCCCTAAAAGGCTCTCGAAATCCTTCGCCTTTGCCTCGTAGGTTTTGAGCAAGACTTTTTCGATAGATTCCGGATGAAGATCTTTGACGGAGACTTCGTGGTGGGAAGGGAGCGAGAGGGTTTTTAATTTCTTTAATTCTTGTATGATCTTTTCCGGCCGTTCTTTGGAGAGATCCGTCATCACGGACTGCGCCTTGGCGCTTTCCAATGCCACTAGGTTCAGGGTCTTCTCTCTTTTTACGTTGGTGCAGATCGCTGAGTGCGGCTCCAGAGTGAGCGACTGAATGTTCCGTGAATACCAGTGATAGCGCCTAGCAAAGCGATCATTCATCCCCTGCTGAACCACTGCCCACGAGCCTTTGAGCGTAAAGAAAAAATTGTGGTGGTAGAGCTGGAAGCCGTCTTGAATGGCGTTGTTGTCGATCTTGGCTGTCAAGCGGCTCAGATAGACGAGCTCTTCAGGGTCGCGATCTAGTGGGAGTCTCTCACCGGCTGCAATAATCTCCGACGGCGTCTTGCGCGAGGTCGCGCCTTTGCCTCCAGCGACGACCAGGCCGAGATCCCGCTCCATCCCTTTCAATCCCTCCTTCAGAGCGCCGCAAACCGTTGTCGTGACGCCGGAGGAATGCCAATCGAAACCCAAAACGCAGCCAAGAGACTGGAACCAGTAGGGGTCGGAGATCCGGATGAGCAGCTCTTCCGGACCGTGCTCTTCAACGGTGAGACGGACGATTTCTCGGCCCAGCCGGACCATCCGCTGAAACAGCCAAGCCGGCGCCTTACCGCCGTGAAGCGGAAGATAGGCGATACCGGTCTGCTTCATGTTTCACCTTACTCATCTGTCTCGCCAAAATAGTCCTTTAGGATTCTCTCCTTGATGTACTCCAGGGCGCCGAGATCCTGGATGATGTCGCCGCCGGTATCGTAAAAGAGAAGGTCACCGTTGCGGTTGCGACCGATAGCCACGAGCCATTCCAACTGGTCTCGGTCTTCCAGAAGGTAGTTGATCGCCTGGTTGGCTCCCTTGCTGGCGATAATGGTTACTTTGGGGTTGGGAGTTTTTCTCGATTCCGTCATTGGAGTACCTCCTGAGATCAAAGAAGTGTAGCTCAGCGAGGTCGCTTCTACAACTTTAGCTTCAGCTGGTTCCTTCTGGCCGATGAGGGGCATAACAGAGGGCGCCTTTTCTGTCAATTCGATTTCGTCTGTGAAATCCGGAAGTGTCGAGAGGCGGATCTGCCCTCAATGTGGCAGGCAGACTCTTCGGGATTGCAGATGGTAAGTCTCAAACGACAACTCTGAGATTGGGAACCTGCGATTTCAAGCGCAGCGGGGAATGAAGTGGCCCCTGGGGTCATTGACACATTGGCACAGGCCGGAAGGCTTTCTCTCCGAGAGGGCCACATTTTTGGACAGAGAGACGCTAAGGCTTTCCATGCAAGTTTTTGAATAAAAAGGCAAATTGAATAAACCAACCTGATTGCTTGCGCGGCCCATGAATTGCATGTATTCTCCTCCGTTGATTTTATGGGTTTTCATCGGACTTCATTCTGTGCACTCCTTTTATTGGCGGCCGGGTTTTTCTACGGCTGCGCTGGACTTTTTCCACCCTTTCTCCAAAGAACCCAAACCACCAAAGGCGTGGATAAGGACAAAAATTATTCTACGATGTCGGCCAAAGCCGACGGCAGCCAAGCCCCAAGAGTAACCGGGCTCAAGTCTCCTGTCGACACGTCTGCCCCGGAAAAAAATTCTCTGATCCTCCCCCCGTTGGCCCAGGCGGAGAAGAAAAACGAAGAGCAATCCTCAGATAAAAAGGGGACCCTGGAAGAAACCACCCCGGATAGCAAAGAACCCCCGACAACTCTTCAGGAGGCCCCGGGTCCAAAAGCGGACGATCGCCTGCTCGATCTATGGCAAAAGGACCTCGATCAGGCGATGCAGCAGCCGCCGGGAAGGCGCAAGATTCAGTTTTCCATGCCTGTAGTCGAAAACGAT
>Ga0209701_10001928_pt1 | contig 13462 bp, 13 predicted proteins | sample CZO8metaG_4_FD_188356 | JGI IMG/M metagenome (GOLD analysis project Ga0209701, IMG submission 188356) | Vadose zone soil microbial communities from the Eel River Critical Zone Observatory, Northern California, USA - CZOApr15con2H3.8 metaG... | ecosystem: Environmental > Terrestrial > Soil >...
GCGGAGCATGGAGCCGAGCTAACAGACCTTGATGAGGCAATTCGGACCTGCGAGATCGCAATTGTGCTCGTCGACCACGACCATTTCAAAATGATCCCCCTAGCAGAACGGCGTCACCTGGCCGTGATTGATACCCGTGGGATTTGGCAGGATATGCTGGTGCCGGCGGGCTCGTCCTGAGGGAAAAGGCTCGCCCGTGCGGTCGGATGTTGTTCGATAGCTGGCGGATCAAACGGCGCTCACGGGTCATGCTGGGCCGCTATGCTGCTCCCGACGATGTCCGCTTTGCTGCGCATTTCGGTCCGAAAAATGCCGGAAGAAGACGTTGTCACCTCGTTTGATTGGAACCAGGTGTCGCCAGCGACTCTGGTCCCACCATCGCTGGTACGAAGCCCATTTGTTGTCCGGGGCATCCTTCGGCTCGGGGCGAAACAACCGTCGCCACGGAGTACAACGAGCGCGAAATGCTGTATCGCCGCGACCCGGCGCGGCGCCCATAAGTTCCTTACGATCTTGAGCTTCTCATCCCCCGATCAGCGTCGCCGCCGACCCATATCCACCACTTCGAGGCGCCCTCACTTGGGCCCGGCACTTATCACTGTCCATAAGGACAGTTCTCAACGCCGAGTCTCACGGGTGGGCCGGGTGCAGACTCCGGAGAGATCCATTTCCTCGTCTGAAGAAAAAAGCTGCCAACGATCACACTAGAGCGCGATGGGATTAGGTTGAATCACCATCGCGCTCCAGGTTTTTGATTGAGCATGATCTTTTCGGAAAACCGGTATCCACTTTTCCGGATCATGCTCTAGCGGGCGCGGACAACGGCACCGGGGTTTGAGTTACCGACGTCGTCGATTAGATTATTGAATATTCCACTGTCAACCAGCCCTTGAATTTGCGTTTGGACAGTTGCGACTTGATTGAGGAGCGGGGTTTGGTTTTGTGGCGTGACGCCACCTTCCAACTCATCGGTTACTGTGTTGAAAAGCGTACCAACTTCCGCGAAAGACATTTGTGTGTTTGCCATGATCTTCCCTGTCTTCAATGTGCTGGTGTTTTCATATCAATGCGCGAGTGTTTTCATGTCGTTGCACTCTGCGAGCCGCACAGGAAGCTTCAATGATGGCAAGAACAGGATCCGCTCCGATCAGGTGTGTGATGATACGAAGCCAAATCTAAGGCCTGTGGGCGCACTGCGGTACCATTATCGCGCTGCGCAAATTGAGTTTGCGTAAGTGGCGCGGCCGACTGCAACGTGACGTGACGAGAAGACCTTTGAATTTATTGAATCATGGCCGCAAACTGAGCATCGCGATCGAGCTCGAACCCGACTCAGTCGATGTCATGCCGGTTGAGTTTTAAATTCGGTACTTTAAATACAACGATACACTCTCTGCGGCGACACCGACGAGGAGATCACCGCGCGCAAGCTTCCCTGCCTAAATGGCGGCCTAAGGCTCGCGAGCGCTAAGCGTACGGCGATGGACTTTCGCCTTCTCGCGCCCGAGCCAATGGTCAAGCGACTCGCGACGAAACCTTCCAACGACATTAGCGAGCGAGCCAGCAACAGTCACGGCGAGGCAGTGTCGGTCAGGGCAGGCGCCGATCGAGATATTCGTAGAACTGCGTCAAAAAGACGCTGACACGATTGGCGAAATTGGATCGGTCGAGGGAAGGGAATCGGCCCTTGCCCGGAATGCAGTCCGCGAATCCCTCCGAGGACGAACCGCTCGGTCCATAGTCACGCTTATACGTTCCGACCGGCGGCGCGCAAGGATCCGGCAAGGTGAGCGCCTTGTGATCATGGTAGCGCTTCCCGAAACCGACAATGGCGGACAGATTGTTGTTGGTGGTCGGCCAGGCGTTCCGGAAGGCTGGAAACGCTCTGAGAAGAAGCGATAAGTATGATACCTGATTGCCCAAATTTGCTTCGTAACCTTGTCCGGGAATTGGTCCTCCATCGATGTATCCGTGGGGATCCCGCATATCCCTCGTGCTGGCGTCTCCGGTCGATACACCGCCCCAGTACGCGTCGATCGTGTCGCGGTTCGCGCCGTACAACGCGACACCGTTGCGCCCCAGGTAGAAGCTCAGACCCTCGAGAAAGTCGTTCATATCCGCGGCTTTGAGATCCGCCAACATGCCCGGCTCGTTAAGCATGGCCGCAGCGAAGACGTAGGTTGTCAAAGCACCTGCACCGTTCCCGCCGCCGCCCCGGTTCCAGCTGGCACCGCCATTCCTGTATGCTCCCCAGATGTCGATACCTTGTTGAACATAGGCGATTAGGACTGGCACCTTGGCGAGGGGTGCATCATCGAGCATGAGATACCCGAGAACCTCGAGATCCCAGAGCCACATATCGCCGCCCCAGGCTCTCTGAAGGCCGACGTTATCTGCAGGGACCATGTAGTACCCCCACACCGTGTCCGGACTGTAGTTGTTGCGAAACCCCTTGCTTCGCGCAAGCGCCGTCGCAGCATTGATTCTACTCGGACAACATGTCGACGGATATGACGGCAGAGCAGCTGGATGGAGCAAGTCTGTCGAAAACGATGGCTTGATGGTGCCGTTCGCAGGTGGTCGGAACGTTGTCTGCGGACTCGCTGGCATCGCTTCCAGCACTGTCAGTACGGCGCCGAACTGCTCGCACGTCGTCGCGGCGCAGTTCGCCATGCTCACCACCTTGATGATCGATGTACCGGCCGGCGCAGCGTAAGGTAATGTTGGTGGCTCACGGAATTGGCCGAGACGGCGATCCCATGATTGGTAGTAGTGACCTCTTATGTCGGGATTTGTGTCCCAGCCATTCATCAGGTCTGAGTAGTCAGGCGTGATGGCTTTGACGACGACGGCTCGGCCGGCCTGATCGGGAACAACGAACCAGTCACCGTTTGCGAACTGTCCGCAAGCATAAGGCTTGTCGAGGACGTAAGTGATATTGTTCCTCGGACCAGAAGGAGCTGCATAAGTGATGGATGAGCAGGTCCGAGCGTTTGATGAGGCTGTTGCCGCGGCGCCTTCGGCATGCGAGAGGGCGACGCCGGGCAATGCGACAAAGCAAGCGAAAGCTGTTAAGCCGTTGCGAAGAGCGCCGAACAGACGAGCGGTGCGACCTGTAAAGCCGCCCTCGGTCGGATCGGCGCCGGGCCGGGACCTCGCGCTCGATGGCAAGAGGAAGTCCTTCGGTCCCGAAAGTGAGGACGCGTGGCTCGGGGCAAGATTCATCACGCTCGTTTCCCCACGACGGATGCATTCGAGCGTCTTCCGATGCCGGGCGTGACCGCGCCGCGTTTGTGGGCCTGCGACGCTGCTTCCCGAGCCGCGTTGCCTCTTATAATTCGACCTTGTTCCGAGCACGATGCGCAAACTCGAAAGTCCTGAGGTCCGTCGGAATTCGAATATTACACAAACAGTACGGCCAATCCAGCGCGGCACCTCGCGATCGGTAAACAAGTCCCGCCGCCCGACGAGACTGGTCGCGCGCCGGTCGGCGAGCTAAAATGCTGAAGGGAGATCCCATGCTGACGACCGGACTTGTGGGGCCGATAGGCTGGCCTGGCGCCCGAGGCCAACCCATGGGCGCCGACGATGCCTCGCATTGCGCTAGTGAGTGGCGCGAGAAAGTGATAGGAATTTTATAGAGCTTCGCGGGTGCGAAACTCGATCACGAGGTGAGCGGAGAAGACCGTGACCTATTCGAGCAAAGACCTTCGTCCCGACGGGTTGGATAACCGATTTCGCGAGCGTCGATTCCAGCTTTTTGCTGGAATCGTTTCGGAAGTCCTTAAGAAGAACCAGTCGTGTCGGATTTTGGATTTGGGCGGATCGGCGGAATATTGGTCCCGCTACGGAAAGGGATTGGATTGGACCAGAGCGAGCGTTTGCTCTGTCAATCGGACCGTCGCCCCGGCGAAAATGCCGGGATTTGAAGCCGTGGTAGGTGACGCTCGGCGCCTGGACCAGTTCGCAGACAATAGTTTCGATATTGTGCATTCCAATTCAGTGATTGAGCATGTCGGCAAGTGGGACGACATGGTCGCGATGTCGGAAGAGGTCCGGAGGTTGGCCCCCCGCTATTTCGTTCAGACGCCCTATTTCTGGTTTCCGATTGAGCCACACGCGAGATTCATATTCTTGCACTGGTTGCCCGAATCCTGGCGCTATCGCATCATCATGAGACGACGCTGCGGTTTTTGGGAACGGCAGCCCGACGTGGGCAAGGCCGTTAAACAAGTCCAAAGTGCGTGTATGATCGATAAGAGGCAAATGCATTTCCTGTTTCCCGATGCGGATATTTCTTTCGAACGGTTCATGGGTTTTCCGAAATCAATGATCGCCGTGCGCTAGCGCATTTTCGTTACTGGAAGCTGGTTCGGGGACATCAAAATGCGCGGAACATGGAATCGGCGCTTGCGGACCGCGAGTGCAACAGCACGTCATCCGCAGCGGGCGGATAGCTCCGCAGACGGCTCTAATGGGCGAAGGATGCCGGCAAGGCCCATGGCTGCAGAGAGCTCTTACCGGGCCGCGAGCGCTTCCCCCGAAAAAGCAAGCTTCCTAGTCTTCCAGGATCCGTAGACGCGCCAAATCAACAGGGAAAGGGGTAAAAGGCAAACCGCAGACAGCGAAATGCGCGTGCTCCATGTCGGGTTCGGCGACGACGATATCATGATGCTGAAGAGACCTACGGAGAATAGGCTGAAGATGAGACACTGAAGGACAGTGCGCCAGGAAGACTTCAGGCTGCTGACTACTGCCCAGTGAAACACCGCTATCGAAATGATGTCACCAAACAGCTTTCCGGCCAGTATCGCTTCGGGTGCAGGATACACCCGGACTGCCAGGGCAGCGGCGAGCACGCCTAGTCCTACCGTCGCATTCGCAATCGCAAGTTTTGCCGTATGTCCCTGGGTGAGCAACAATACGGTAGGAGCGCCGCCGCGGTATGTCACAAGGAACACCGTGACCGTGATGAAAACGCGCCATGTCTGCGGGACTGTGTAGTGCGGACCGTAGAGGAGCGGGGCTAGCAGATCGAGCGTCAGCCCGACAAAAGCGGCGTAAGTGAATGCAAGAAGTGAAAAGAGCCACATGAGCCAGGCAAATGAGGTGAGCTGTTTGTCCGGGCTAGCTTGGCTGCGCACCATCATCGACATTCCGAGCGTGCCGAAAATTTCGAACAAGGGCGAGATGGGCGTCTGCGCCAGACCAACCACCACCGCATAAACCGCAAGAGTCTCAACCCCCAGGGTACCGCCAACGAGAATTCGGTCGGCCTGGCTTATCAACGCGAGGGCGAGTCCATTCGCGGTCAGTGGCAGCCCATACTTCAGTACTTCGCGCGCGGTACCGGCTGAGGCGCGACATTCGTATCTGATCGGAGAAAGCAAATGGCTCAGCGTGACGAGCAGGAAAGTTTCACAGGCCAGTGACACCAGGATGATCCGATGATCGGGAATCCATAGGGCAAGGAGCAAGGCAAGGCAAAGCGCGGCGAGGCTGCTGATGCCGATGGAAAGGGCGTAAGGTCGATAGTCGTATTCCCTCTGCATCTGATACACGCCAAGGTGGTAAAACGATCGTATCAACGGAATCAAGGCCGCAACGAGAAAGCTCTTCCAAAGCTGCGGTATGCCGAACAGTGAGCTGATCGGTACGCAAAGCAGGGCGAGAATCGTCGAAATTGCGATGCCTCGCACTAGTTGCAGCACATGGGCAGCTGCGAGGAACTGTCGTGCTTCTGGGCCGGATCTAACCAGCACGACATGGTTCAAGCCGACATCCGATATCAACTCCGAAGTTGCGATGACGACCGTGATGGCGATCGCTACGCCGAGCTCCCCTGGGGCAAGGAAATGGGACAGCACAATGGTTCGCAGGAACCGGCACGAAAATCCAACCAGTGGTGCAACCACGGCGAGTGACAATCGCGAGGTCCACGGAGCGAGTTTGAACCGAAAGGTCATAACGCGCATTCTCGGGCCTCGATGACTGCAGCTGCCGCGGAATCAGGCGCGCCGGAGCGGTCGCGTACCCGGAGTGAGACGTGTGCGCCCGCAGGCGATCTGCCGAATGCGAGCCCGATCATGTCCCTGCTGCTCCTGGATGTGCGCACCGACACCGCGCCGGATTGATCGATAATCGCCGTGACGCGGGCACCTCCGCGTTGGACGCGCGTTGCATATGACGGTAGATGTTTGTCAATCCACTACCGCCATTTATCAGTAGTGAACTGTGTTGAAGTTTAATTCCCACCGTCATCTCGCGGCAGGCGAATGATATTAGCATTTAAATCCGCCGGGGTTGCGTCACTCGTAGGCAATTACATTAATATTTATTCCACCGCCATGATGCTATCTGCTAATGAGCCATATTAACCATTTAAATTACCGGCTTGATTCCCAATTTTCAAGTCGTAGAATAAAAACGTCGATGAGCATAAGGGAAACCCGTGGCGCTCCAGGATATCGTTGTCCATAACAGTCGTCGGGTACTTGCAAGGATCGGACTCGGCCATCTCGCGCCGTCGCCAGAGGGCATTTTTTGGCCGTATGTCAAACGCGTCACTCCGTCCCTGGAGCGGTCTGCAACCGGCGGCGACATGGCGCAAATCTTCTACAGTCACGACGGTCGGCTCGCTCACAAGTGGGACCACTATCACGGCATCTATGATCGTCATCTGGCGAGATTTCGTGGGACCCCATTGAAATTTCTCGAAATCGGCGTCAGCCACGGTGGATCGTTGCAATGCTAGCGGCATTCTCGAAATTGTTGAGCTTCCTTTCCGTGCCCTCCAACGTGATCGCAGCGCTAGCGGTGCTCGGTCTTGTCATGTTGCTTCTTCGCCGGCGATCCGGCGCCGCCATCGCGGCGGTCACATTGGTCGCGTTGGTAGGCGGTACGCTGTCGCCACTCGGAAACATGCTGTTGACCCCGCTGGAGCAGCGCTTCCCGGATACCGGCTTCCCGACCCAGCGCCCCGATGGCATCATTGTCCTCGGCGGATCGTACGACACCGTCACCCATGGCTATCTGAGCACGATCTATCTCGAAGAGGATACTGAGCCGATGGCCGTGGTCCCCGACCTGGCCCGTCGCTACCCTGAGGCCCGGATCATTTTCTCCGGGGGCACGGATCCCTCGACATCCGGCCCGAGCGAGGCTGCAATTGTAAAGCAGTACTTTATCTCGTTTGGGATCGCCCCTGAGCGGATCTTGATCGAGGAACATTCGCAAACGACCGAACAGAACGCGCGCTTCACGGCCGATTTGATTCATCCGACGCCAGAAGCTCGATTTCTGTTGGTGACCTCCTCCTACCACATGCCCCGCGCCACGGGAACTTTCCGAAAGGCCGGATTCAAGGTTATCGCCTTTCCGGTTGGTTCGCGGACGCGCGGTTGGTCTGAATTTTGGCAGCCAGCGCCTACCGCTACCGACAATTTGCGGCGCCTCGATATCGCCGTTCATGAGTGGCTCGGTCTCCTGGCCTATCGGCTCTCGGGCTATTCCAATGAGTTGTTCGCCGGGCCTTGAGAGCAGCGAGGCAGATACGGGATGGCGAGCGTTGCTCGGTCGCTTTCGCTGATCGCGCTGTCCGGAGCGGACTCGAGGGTAGGCACTTGAGACGGGGCGAAGTGGGAGGCGTGAGATGTGGAATGCTCGGCGGGGTCTCCGGATCGAGCGCATCGCCCAGATCCTTGCCCCAACCATTCTGCTCCTGGTCGTATGCAACCTGCATCCCGCGACCAGCCAATTCGGTCCAGCTTATGGCCAGGATGGCGTCAGCCATCTGCTAGAAATGGACAGTAGCAAGCTTGCGGACTGGAGGCGCAGGTGGGAGAAGAACATTCTCACCCGCGCGCGAGCTCGCTACTGCGATACAGAAATGGGCGAAGAACTCGCATGGAACACGGCGCAGTTCCTCAAGGGATTCTATTACGGGTATGAGGCGACCGGAGATCCAAAGTGGGTGCGGATGCTGGTCGACTGGACAGATGCCTGGCTGGCGCGCGCGGTTGCGGAGCCTGATGGATATCCCGGTTGGCCCAAGATCGGTGCGGCGGGCACTCCGGTCGACGGTCTCGACAACTTTTATGCGGACAGCCTTCTGGGCGAGGCCATGGCTTTGCTTCCCGTCATGCGAATGTCCCGCAGGATCCTCGCAGACCCCGCGTTAAAAGAGTCGTTTCGCGGCAGGGCTGAAGCTTACATTGCGCTTTCGAGGAAACTCTTCGAGAAATGGGATCGGCGTGGGGCGTGGCGTCCGAGCGATGACGATGGGATCATCAGCGTCGTTCTTCCCTTTGGAATCGATGAAAGGACCGGCCGCTGGACCGACGGATATGCGAGCAGGAACGCACCCGGTCATGGCCATTCGCATCCGGATAACAAGGCCAACTGGGTCGGATCCTGGCTCCTGTCGATGTATGACGCCACGGGGGAAAGCCTCTATCGGGAAAGGGCGGAAGGGTGGTTCCGTCTCATGAAGTCTCGGATGAAGCTTGAGGACAACGGCACGTACCGGATTTGGAACTACTGGGACCCGGCCGGACCATGGGATTACGTCAGCCCGGGGGTTCCCAAGCACTGGATCGGTGTTCACCCTAATGGCGGCTATTATGACAGCGATGTTCGAGCCATTGTGACAGCTTATGAGGCTCACGTTGTCTTTGACAGGGGCGATATCGGCCATCTGGTAGCGACTGCGCTTGAGCACAAGCGATATTGGACCGCGCTCGTTCCCTACAGCCGGGCGATTCAACGCGACTTTGAAGAACATGAGGACCCAGATGGCTGGGGGGGGCTGTGGGAGACGCCTTGGTATTTGGCCTTGCAGGCCGGAAGGCTGCCCTCGGCCCCATAAACGCAACTGCTGATCGCTCAGGTGCACGGGCGACGATCAAGCTGGCCTTTCAGGCGGGCGGCATCAGCGCATCGCTGTTGCCGAGCTTTGGTGACTAAGTCCCGCATCTGATCTTCGACGAAGCCACGAGCGCGCTCGAAATCGAATAAGAACCATTGATCCTGAAAGCCTGGTGTACAGCTTGAAGCTCGAAGTGACGTTGCGCCATCCCTCCCCGTGCCTCAAGCGGAGAGAATCGCGACTTTTAGCTAGGTCCCGCGGAAAATCCCCCAAATAAAATTTGGAAGGATTCGGGGCCACCCCCCAAAGAACCGGAAAGCGCCGCAGCACCGTCAGAGGCGGCTCTCGGGCTGTATTTTAATATATTTAATGTCCCTTATATTTAATATTTATTAGATTTAATGGCTTGACCGGCAGGTGGGCGGCGGTAGGATTCGGGCTCAGTTGGGAGTAATTGCGATGCTAACCACATTTGACCGTGACGCGCTCCGGGCGTCGTACAGGAAAGCCAAACCATTTCCCTTTTTTGCGATCGATCATTTCCTGGAAGAGGACTCCGCTAGAAAGATTGCAGAAGCTTACCCGCCATTCGAAGTTGCGCGTGATCAGGGGAAAATGTTCTCGACAATCAACGAGCGAAAAAAGGTGCAGATCACTGACGCTTCGAAATTCGCTCCAGAAGTAAAGAATCTACACCATCTTCTGGCATCGCCGGCATTCTTGGCCGACCTATCCTATATCACTGGAATACCGAACCTACTAGCTGACGACCAGCTTTCTGGAGGCGGAATCCACGTTACCGGGCCCGGCGGAAAGCTCGGTGTGCACGTCGATTTTAATTTCATCGAGGATCGGAAACTTCACAGACGCCTCAATCTGCTTTTATACCTAAACCCGGACTGGAAGGATGATTGGGGTGGTCAGTTCCAACTGTGGGACAGGCAGGTCAAGCATTGCGCCGCGACCTTTTCTCCCGTTTTAAACCGCTGCGTGGTCTTTGAAACCAGCGACATCAGCTACCACGGCGTGGTCCCGGTCAGCCCAGCCGCCGGAAGTCCGCGGAAGTCGTTTGCTGCGTATTACTACACGCGCGAAGCGCCGGCCCATTGGAAGGGCCAATCCCACAGCACGATCTTTGTTGCCCGACCCGAAGAACGCTTCAACAAATATCTCGGGATGCCAGCCGTGAAAGCCAGAGAAACACTTCGCGCTGGCATCAAAAAAATTAGGCACGGCATCAAAGCGATCGTCAGGTAGCCTGGCTTTGGTGTAAGCTATGGCGTCCTATAATGAGGTGCTGTTGTAGCGAACGACTGTGGACGAGCGATACGCCTCGAAGCCATGGAGCCCGCGATCATTCGCCCTGCCAAGGGTGACGCAGTCGCCCAACAAAAGTCCCTCAAAAAGGCAAATCCTCGGTGCTTGGACGCTGACCTCAATTAATCAAGTCCGGTTGAACGTCGCCCAGTGCAGGCGCGGCGGTCCCGCCATCCCGCCACCGGGCCGATGCGCTTTTTCAACTGCAACAACTCAACCATCGACCATTCCTTCGAGCAACAATTGATCCAAGCCTAAGTCTCGAGCTTTTGCCGAAGGATCCGAAATGCGATCAGTGGAGTAGGTCGTTTGCCGAAATATTGCCTTGTAGCGAATCCGCAGACGCCGCAGTGAAATAGCAAACGGTCTTGAAGTCAGAGGACCACAAGTCGTCGGGACGGGTAGCCGATCGCGCCATTTCTTAATCATGTAACGATACGATTTTCTGTAATCTTCTCCGACCTGGAGCTGCGCTTTAGCATTATGTATGAGGGGCATATCTACCCCGTAAGACCGCTTGCCTGAGCGTTCCGCCGTAAGAATTAGATCAGTCGCATAGAGATGAAATTCGGGAAGTTGCGGATCGAATGTTATTCCCGCATCTCGGCGAAGAACAAACGCCATTTCATCGGTACTGATTATCGGAACCGGGCCGACAAGAGCTTTTCCGAAGATGCCTCGGGTGCAAGGCTCCAAGGAACAATCCCAGATCCGTCCTACAAGCTCGCCGGAGGGGGTCAGCCCGGAAAAACCCGCCACGGCCCAATTACGATCTGTTTGAGTGAGACGGTCCACCTCCCATGCAAGGCGCTCAAACCACCGTTCTGGAAAGTAAACGTCACAATGAGTGAAGACCAGAAAATCTGCTGTGGCGTTTTTAACTGCGGTCGCAAAAGCAATTGAGGCGCTCTCTTGATTCCACAAGATTGTTAGAGGGACGCTCTTATTGGCAATCGCCGGTGAGCGAGCAAGATCCCGCTCCAAAATTGGTGCGTCGATTGTAGTCCGGGCGCACACATAAACATGGAATCTATCAAGCACGCTAGGCTCTCCGATTGTGCGGGCTGAGTTATCAGATGGCGATGGACACGGCGATATCTGATATGAAGTTCAGTCTGGCATGCAGCATATAATTTTAAATTCCCGATCTGGGATCGTCGAGGGTCTTGTTTTCAATTACCGGCTCGGTAGCTCTTGCACCCCCGGCGCAGGACGGCGCAAGCATTGATTTCTTGGGAGCGGCTTCGAAATTTGCCACTGTATTTAAATATATATAATGCTACATAATACACCACGGTTATCTAAATATGTGGGCGCCGATCGGAGAAAACCAGTTCCGTTCCCCAACAATCGGTAAAGGGTCGCGGCGGCCTCAACGGTATCCTGGTGCGTGCTTCAAGATACGGTCCGGGAGATTCTGCAACGCGACCCGCTGAGTGGTCATCTGTTTCGTCTATGGCCGTCGCGGCAACCTGCTGAAGGCGATCTGACATGACGGCCAGGGCGCCTGCCTGTTCAAAAAACGCCTGGAACGTGGCCGCTTCTTGTACCCGCTGCCTGGTGCGAATTGCTGGCGCCGCTGGCAAATTATATCCTTCGGTCGAAATGGAAAAAATGGGATCTTCGGGCAGATGTATATGAACCCCGGCGGCGCGACTCACGCAAAGGTTGCAAGCGGCGCTCTCCTTAAGGGTTTCGCCCCCGCTTTGGAAACCGAGAACGTCTCGGTGTTTCCCATATGGCTGCTTCTAACAGCAATTTTGTTGATTCCGGCTAGCCTGAATATTCACTTGTCAGGCGACGGTGTTAAATTCACGCCGGGACGCGCCGCAATTGCTTTGCTGCTTCTGCCCGGTCTCTTGACTTTGGTGCGGGCTCCACGCCGGGTTGTCGTCTCTGATATCTTCGTTTTTCTCACAGCAGTGTGGATGGTCGGATCGAGAATTCCAGAAGATGGATTGAACCCATCAGCTGTCGCATCCGTTATCGAGTTTTTTGGCGGCTATATACTGGGTCGAGCATACTTCTATGGTCCGCATGCACTGAAACGCTTCTTGCGGATATTCAAAATAATTACGTTCTTGGTGATTTCGATAGCCGTGTTGGATCCAATATTTGGGGAAAATGTGGTCCAAGCGGTCGCGAATATGATCATGACAAACCCATTCTATATGCCTCAATATCGGTTGGGCATGGTTAGAGCCGTGTCGACGCTTGAAATGTATGAACAGTACGGCACATTCTGCGTCGCCGCGGCTTCTATATTTCTGTTTCTGGAGAATAAAGCTACGAAATACTATTGGGCTGGGTTTTGCTTTTTTGGATGTGTTTTAGCGCTTTCTTCTGGCCCACTTCTAGCGTTTGCAATGATGATATCGTTCTTCGTCTACGATCGTTTACTCGGTCGTTATGCTTGGCGATGGAAACTCATAACAGCAATATTCGCGTTGTTTTTATTGACCGTATTCAGTGCAGCCGCCAAACCGCTTTCGTGGCTCGTTTCCCATTTGACGTTGGATCCTGAGACTGGATACTTTCGGATATATGTATTCGACTATGTGACCCAGCAGATTTCGGTAAGGCCCTTCGCTGGGTGGGGATTTGGCCCGATCGGAGATGATGAGTTTCTTTCCGTCACTACCGTAGACAACGTTTGGCTGGTTTGCGCCGCCCGGTACGGTATTCCGATGGTTGTATTTTTCTTGCTGGCTAATTTGGGATCTTTTGTAGGCTTCGCGTCCAGGCGTAGAAATCGTAGAGTTGACCCCTTTATGATGAAAGCAGCTACGGGGTTCACGCAGGTTATTATGATATTCATGCTGGTTGGGCTCACGGTCCACTTCTGGAATGCAAGTTGGCAGTTCTGGGCGGTATGCATCGGCATTCGGGGCTCAATCAAGGAATGGCACGCTCGACAGAAAACATAACTGCGCAGTCAAGAATAGCGCCACTTAGCTTGCTCCTTGAGTGCCCGACGCGTTGGCGGTCAGAACTTCAACAGTTTGGTGAATGATCCGCGCCGGCACGCTCCCGCCCAATCACCAGGATCGCCAACGGACATCCAAACAGCGCCATCGATAAGCTCCTCTCAGGGGCTTATCAACGTCAACACCTCAAAGCCGTGGCCTGAAACGGCGCTTACTTCAAGCGCCAGTCCACGAGCATCGAGAGCTATCGCTGAAAGTTGGTGACGGCGGGAATCGGAAAGGCGGCATATCGTGGGGGTGCTTGACGCCTCCACTTCTCCACCGAAGGAGCGATATGCCGTGTCCAAAGATA
>Ga0209701_10001929_pt1 | contig 13458 bp, 10 predicted proteins | sample CZO8metaG_4_FD_188356 | JGI IMG/M metagenome (GOLD analysis project Ga0209701, IMG submission 188356) | Vadose zone soil microbial communities from the Eel River Critical Zone Observatory, Northern California, USA - CZOApr15con2H3.8 metaG... | ecosystem: Environmental > Terrestrial > Soil >...
AAACCGCATCGACGCGTTGCCGCAGCTCGGCGCCGGAAAGCCCTTTCAGCCTGCCAACGAACGTCAGGTATTCCGCAGTCCGCATCTCGAGATAAAGCGGCGGCGCCTCAGGGAGATAGCCGATGCGCTTTTTGACTTCGAGCGGTGCTTCGATGACATCAAAACCGGCAACGGTCGCGGTGCCGGCGCTCGGCGGCAGGAAGCACGTCAGCATCCTCATCGTGGTGGTCTTGCCGGCGCCGTTCGGTCCCAGAAAGCCGACGATCTGGCCCTTCTCGACTTCGAACGAGATGTGATCCACGGCTGTGTTACGCGCATACCTCTTGGAAAGATCCTTCACGCTAATCATAGAGTTTTCTTTTTTTTGGAAGTAAGATTTCCAGTATTGGCGTTGCCCAAGTTAACAGAAAATTCCTTCGAACCGTTCGACTGCGAAACAATATCCTAAAAACGACCAAAGCATCCTGTCAATATCTCACTTAAATTTTTCAATTTCTCCCGCCAGCTGAAGACCGCGATTCGGCATTAGTTAATCTACAGGAATAAGACGCACGGAACAAAGAACGGTTGCCTGTGCCCCGTGGTAGTACTGCTACAATGCGGCTGGGGGACAGAATCGAACTATGCTGGCCGTGCGCCTGATCGGCGTCCTGGCGTTGGTCGCGCTAAATGGTTTTTTTGCCGCGACCGAGTTTTCCCTCGTTGCCGTGAGGCTGTCACGCATCCGGCAGCTGGTCGCAAGAGGGAATGCGCGGGCGCGCGTAGTCGAAGCACTCCTCGGTGATTTACACCGCGTCGTTTCGGGCGTGCAGCTCGGCATCACCCTCACCAGCCTGGCGCTCGGCGCGCTTGGCGAAGCCACGTTTGCGAAAATGATTCAGGCGATTTGGCCCGGCAGTTTGGGATCGCACACCGTTTTCTTCGCTCATGCCCTCGCGCTCGCCTGCGCATTTGCCCTCTTGAGCGCCTTGCACGTTGTAATCGGGGAATTGGTTCCCAAAACGCTCAGCTTGGCCCGTGCCGAGCGCGTGGCATTGCTGGTTGCCATGCCGTTCCAGTGGTTCCTGAACACTTTTCACTGGGCCATTCATTTGCTCGACGGAATATCGGGTGCGATCGTGAAGGCCTTGGGCGTGACTTTGCCGCAGGTGCACAGTGTTGCGCATTCGACCGAAGAGCTCCAGTTTCAAATCCAGCAGGCCCGCGAGCGCGGATTGATCGCTCCCGGTGAAGAAAAGTTTATTCTCAGCGCCATGGAACTTGCTCAGATTCAGGTGCGGGAGATAATGGTGCCGCGGCCGGACATACACACACTTCCCGTGGAAGCCAACCTGGACGAGGTGATGCGAGTTTTCGCAACAACCCAGCGTTCGCGAATCCCTGTCTATCGCGGCACCGCGGACCACATCCTCGGCTTTGTTCATATCAAGGACATGATATGGATCCTTCTCGATCGCGAACGCCGCCTCGAAGAAAACCTGCCGCCGCCGCCTTTCGATTTGCGCCGCGTTTTGCGGGAAGTCCTCATCGTGCCGGAGACCAAGCCCGCTAGCGAACTGCTTCTCGAGTTGCGCACCCGCCACGTCGGCATGGCCATGGTGGTGGACGAATTTGGCAGCATCCTCGGGTTGGTGACCATGGAAGACATCCTCGAACAAATGGTCGGCGAGATTCACGACGAATTTGACGTAGTCGAGCGGCCGCTCACGCTCGCGGATGGCGCGCTTATTTTTGACGCCGCCTTGAACGTGCGTGATCTCGACACGCAATACAACATCACCTTGCCGGAGGACCCGGCTTACGCCACCGTGGGTGGTTTCGTCCTCGACCAATTGGGATTCATTCCAAAGGGAGGAGAAAGCTTTGAGTATGGCAATTCTCGCTTCTCGGTCGTGGAAATGGACGGAAAGCGTGTTGCTCGCGTGAAGATTCAGCTCATTCGCCCAGCTGAAAACGAGCGCAAGACGCAGGAGTCTCCGGAAGCAGTTTTGCAACCGGCCAGGGATTCGAAAGTCTCACGGGAGAACCCCTAGGTTATTCACCGCAAATGGCGCGCTATTTCTTCAAACGATTTCTCCTCACGCTGCCCGCGCTTTGGCTCGTTCTCACGCTCGTTTTTCTCATGATTCACATCGTGCCGGGCGATCCCGTCGAGCAGATGCTGGGGGAGGGCGCGGCACCGGGGCAATTGACACAATTGCGCCATGTCCTTGGGTTGGATTTGCCTCTCCATATCCAGTATGAACATTACTTGTGGCAACTCGGGCGTGGCGATCTTGGGCAATCCTTCAAGTTTCAAGCTCCGGTGCGCCAGATTATCTTTGAACGTTATCCCGCAACGCTTCAACTCGCTTTCCTTGCGCTGGTAGTCTGCGCCGCGATCGCCATTCCCGCAGGAATGCTCGCCGCGTACCGCCGCGGCCAATCGATGGACCGCGCCGTGGGTGTTTTCACGCTCTTTGGACTGGCCTTTCCGAATTTCGCCCTAGGACCGGTTTTGATCCTTCTCTTTTCCATTGAGCTTGGACTCTTGCCGGTTTCGGGCCGCGGTGGACCGCTCTATTACGTGCTGCCTGCCGCGACGCTGGGAGCCGCTCTGGCCGCGATTCTCACTCGCATGGTTCGCGGCTCTATGCTTGAGGAACTCTCGAGTGACTACGTGCGCACCGCCAGAGCTAAGGGCCTCTCTACGCGCGTTGTCCTGCTTCGGCATGCATTTCGCAACGCGTTGATTCCCATCATCACCATCCTGGGGCTGCAGTTCGGAACGCTCCTCGCCGGCACGATTGTGACCGAAACTATTTTCTCGTGGCCCGGCATCGGGCGATTGACCGTGCAAGCCATCTCCGCGCGAGACTATCCTCTGCTTCAAGGATGTATTCTCGTCATCGCGGTCTCTTATGTGGCCGTGAACCTGTTGACGGACTTGCTCTATGCCGTCATCGATCCTCGTGTGAGGTTGTCATGACCTCGTCGCGGGCGGTGCGGGAATTTCTTGGTCACAGTGTTCTGGCGCGGGTCGGATTCGCGGCGGCCGCAATTCTGCTACTGGCGGCGCTGTTTGCGCCCTGGATTGCCCCTGCCGATCCCTCGGTACAGAACCTGCCAGCGCGGCTCGCGTCTCCCTCTCGCGCGCACTGGATGGGAACGGACGAATTGGGCCGGGACATTTTGTCGCGCACCTTATACGGAGCGCGAATCTCGCTGCTCGTTTCCGTCTGCGTCGTTTGCGGCTGTGGGTTTATTGGCTTGACGATGGGGATGATCGCGGGCTACGCGGGCGGCTGGTTCGATCAGTTCGTGAATCTTCTGCTGATAAACGCCTTTCTGTCCTTTCCCGGAATACTCCTTGCGATTGCGTTTGCGGCGTTTCTGGGTCCAGGCATCGGGAAAGTGATTCTGGCGCTGATTATCACGGGGTGGGCGGGCTATGCGCGCCTGGCGCGCGCGCAAGTGCTAAAAGTGAAGGAACTGGAATTCATTCTAGCGGCACGGTCACTGGGCGCCTCGCACATGCGCATTATGGCCAGGCATCTGCTGCCGAACATTCTTCAACCCGTATTAATTCAGGCCACGATTGGTATGGCGGGCGCCATCCTCGCGGAATCCACGCTGAGTTTTCTCGGCCTCGGTGTACTCGCGCCCGTTCCGAGCTGGGGCGCGATGCTCAACGATGCCCGCGGCCATCTCTTCGATGCGCCGCACATGGTCGTGTTTCCCGCGTTGGCGGTGATGACCGCGGTGCTTTCCTTCAATCTGCTGGGAGATGCGTGGCGCGATTGGCTCGATCCGCGGACGCGCTCGCAGATGGCCGCCCAGGAAGTTTCCCGCTGAACTGTCCTTTGGTGGGAAAAGTCAGACGTGCGTTCGAATGAGGGCAGCTCGCTACTTGGTGAGGATCACCGGCGCGCCGCGGCCCAGGCTCAAGGTCCGTGCCGCGTTCGCCTTATTCATGCCAATCTCGAGATATCCGCTCGAACCCACATAAGCGATGGGCTCCCCGTTGTTGCCGCGCGCAAAGGTATCCACCAGTCGCGTCACCTGATGGGTCCCAACTTGAAGTTTGATGCCACCGCCGCTCAACGCCGATTCCGGCAAATCTTCCGCGCGAAAATTTGTGATCAAATTGCCAAACGCATCGGTGCGCATGACCGCGCCCTTCATGGCTCCGTCCGCTTCCTTGGGGCGAGGAATCGAGAACCGCTTATAGTCGCTGATCTCATCCCCCATGCTGGGCGTCTGCCAGCCTTTTGACAGCCAGGATGCGACCGGGGCGAAGATGTCGCGTCCATGAAAGGTTTTGCTCACCGGTTGCAGGTAATAATGTTCGACATTTGCATGGCGAACGACGAGACTCTCCTTCTCGCGTTCGTAAATGACAGACAGCACGCCGTTGTCGGGCGCAATAAAATACTGATTCTGCGCGCTGACCAGCAGAGGCCGCCGCTCCGTTCCCACGCCAGGATCTACAACCACGACGTGGATCGTTTTTGCGGGAAAGTAGGAATACGCAGAGCCAATCGCGAGCGCTCCGTCGAGCAGATCAAACGGCGTGACGTTGTGCGTGATGTCCACGATGGTTACATCGGGATTGATCTTCAGGATTACGCCTTTCAACGTTCCGACAAGATGGTCGTTGGTGCCGTAGTCGGTAGTGAGCGTGATGATTGCGTTGGCCAATGGATTCTCTCAGCTAGGATAATTTGCGCAGGCGCGCAGACGGAACGGGGCAGCATTCCGCATCCTTTGACGCTAACGGAGGCACGCGCCCTCGTCAAGAATTCGCGCGGCAACTGCTGTGCAATCGCCAATGGGCCATTCGGTGGCGAAATCAGCAGTGAATCAGCCCACACCCTGTTCCGGTGCGCAAGGATGCCAGTCCGGGTCAGGAAAATGAGCCCGGCAATACCATTGGCCGCAGCGCTCGCAATACTGCTGAGCGCTTTGGTCGCAGGGTTCATCCACGCGCGAAATTGCCTGACAGAGTTGTTCTTTGGGTTTTACGGCTGTTGCGTTCATCGCATCCTCCACGGCACGAAGGACCGTGCAGCAGGGAAGAGTCTCTCAGCGGGCGCGTTCCACTACGCCAACCTTGTCCACGCCGCTGCAAGCAATATACACCCGTCCATCGGCGGTTGCCGCCATGTTGCGCACCACGCCGCCACCCGAAGGAATCGTGGCGCGTGCGAATTTTTCGGTCTTCGGTTCGAATTGAATGATCGTGTTTGGTTTTACTCCCGATTCGCTGTACCAGACCATTCCATCCGGCGTAATCGCGATGCCGTAGGGCCCTGAGTCGCGACCGCCGGGAGAAGCCCACATCTTTACGGCGCCGGTAGTGGGATCGAGCCGGCCCAGATTTCCACCCTGGAAGTCCGTGAAATAGATCTTGTCGTCAGCCGCGATCGCCAGCCGGCGCGGCCGCGCTCCCTCTGGTAATTTGTACTCCGTGATCCCCATCGTCGCGGGGTCGATCTTGCCCATTTTATTCGTGCCGAGTTCGCAAAAAAACGGCACTCCCTTGCTGTCGATCTGGATTCCGTAGGGCAGCGCGTTTTCGGTTTGCACCTTCTTTAATTCGATCTTTCCTGTACGCGGGTCGAGCCGGCCCACAGCGTTCCCGCCTTGCGCCGTGAACCAGAGGATTCCGCGGGCATCGAAGACCGCCGTGTGAGGATCATCCACGCTTTCATCGGGCATCTTGTATTCCGTCACCTTCCCCGTTCGCGGATCGAGCTTTCCTATGTAACCGGCAAAATTCGCCGTATACCATATGTTTCCGTCTTTGTCCGCCACCAGACCGTGCGGACCCGAGTTTTTCCCTGCGACGAGCGGATACTCTTTAAAGGTGCCGGTCGCCGGATCAAGCCGCCCCAGTTTGTTGGCCATCTGTTCCGTGAACCACAGCGCGCCATCCGGCCCGACGGCTGGATCGTGCGGATGCGCGCGCTTTGTGGGCACGTTCCATTCGCGGATCGTGACCTTCAGTTCGCTGACTTCTGCGCCGGGTGCTGCCCCGCGCGACGCGAGAGAAACTCCCAGTGCCAGGCCTAGAATTGCGCCGCCCAAAAGGATGGGTTCTCTTTTTCTCATACATACCTCCGTGCTGGAATTCATGATCCAGTGCGCCGGCTTACCTCCATGCCTTAGCCCCGCGGAATGCACGCCGCGCTCGTCGGACCCGGGACCCTCTCCAATTTGTTAGCTTAATCATCAGAGCGGGCGTCGTACAATGGCAGTATAGAAGCTTCCCAAGCTTCCTCTAGTAAACCCTAACACGCTGAGCTGGCGGCACTTAGCAGAAACAAGATTCCTGGTAATTGGAAAATGATGGAAAATGGAACCCGCTCTAGTCCGCTCCTCTGAGCGTCAGGCTTGAAAAGGGTTCGTAACTATTCTGTTGGGCTATCGTTCAAGCTCAACTCAGGTTTGAGGAGGAAGTGACCGTCTGGAAGCCTTACCGTGGCCCGCCGTGCCTGAGGCCCGCTACCAGGATATCTGTCCCTACCAATAAGTCCGTTCTGGTTGAAAAATGCACTGCGAGCAGCGAGAAAGGCCGAGTCGCGGCCGTCTGCTTCTCTTTGGTCTGTCTAGGAACAACGGAGTCGTCCCTGTCGGTGCTGGCGGGCAAACGATGACCCTCGGCTGGATAGAATAAAATTGAAGATGCGGAAATTGACGCGGTTCAGGCCGCACGCCGCTCGTATCGATGGTGGAGTCCTCCAACCTGCGGTAGCTCCACTATTTTGCCAGTTTCTGGCCGCTGGACACTCCGTGGGACCGGCGCATCCTTGTCGAGAGCCAAATGCGTACGAGTGTAGCCGTAGTATTCGAAGTACGACTTCAGAACACGACGCAGGCTGGATTCATTCACGACGATCACATGATCCAAGCACTCTCGCCGAATCGATCCGTTCAGCCGTTCGACATAGGGATTCTGCCAAGGTGACCGCGGCGCGGTGAGGACTTCCCGAATGCCCAACCATCGTGTCGCTTCCTGGAACTTCTCTCCGTAGCTGCCATCGCGATCACGCAACAAGTAGCGTGGAGCGCTGTCCCAAGGGAAAGCCTCCAGAAGCTGCTGGGCAGTCCATTCGGCAGTGGGATTTGCCGTCACGGCAAAGTGAACTGGACGTCGTCGGTTATGGGCAAGGATCACGAAGACGAACAGGACCCGGAACGTAACTGTTGGGACCACGAAGAAGTCTGCCGCCACCAGATCTTCCATGTGGTTCTTCAGGAAAATGCGCCAAGTCTGGGACGGCGGCTTCCGATGCGGGCCCATATACTTAGCGACGGTTGCTTGCGACACCTGAATGCCGAGTTTCAGCAATTCTCCATGGATGCGCGGCGCGCCCCAGCGAGGATTGGCTAGACCCATTCTTCGGATGAGATTACGAAGCTCCTGAGATACCGTGGGACGGCCCTCGGCATGCCGCCACTTCCATCTCCAATAAAACCGGAATCGTTGTCGATGCCAGGCAATCACTGTCTCCGGCTTGACGATCACCAAGGCGGATCGCCAGCCAGCCCATAGACGCGAGAGCCAAACCCACAGTATCCGGTCAGTCGCACGCAAACGAATACGTCGGCCATGGTTGGAACGCTGCAAGACCGACAACTGGTGCCGCAGGACAAAAACCTCGGTTTGCAGGGCGGCGCGAGTTCGGAAGCCAGCTCGGAGAGCGAAAAACACAGAGAAAAAGAAGGCAGACATTGCTCGGGCAGCCTACACTTGGCTGCCTTGCAAACTCAACTGGTTCAATGAGAACGGGCTTGTTGGTCGGCACTCTCCTATATTAAAGCATAAGTTACTCGATTCTATATAAATACCCTCCTGTCGATGGGAATTCATCTGAACGATTTGGCATCGAGTCGCAATTCCCGATTTGGCTTGACCGTCGCACGCAGAACGTGCGTTTTGTAACGCACGGGGCAACTTCCCCCGACCTGGCTAGTGAGCGTCGCGGATTGAAGTCGGTGATCTTTCCAGTGTAGGCTCACTTCAAATCCTCCGCGAGCGCAAAGACCTTTCACTGAGCCATCAGGCCACGCTGACGGGAGCGCGGGTAATAGATGAATCTCCGGACCATGGGACTGCAGGAGCATCTCTGCGATTCCCGCTGCTCCGGCGGTGTTGCCATCAATCGCAAAAATGTTTTCTTTTGCGCCTGCGACGCCCGCGCGAGAGTAGGTCAATAGGTTGTCGTCTGCCGCTCTTGAGAGCAACCCACGTAGATGATGGTAAGCCGCATCTCCATTCCCTAGGCGGGCATAGAAGTTGACGAGGTTCGCCCGACTCCATTCTGTGTCCTCCCAGTTGGGACTTTGGATACGCCGCTCGATGGTGACCTCAGCGGCTCTCGCGAGGTCAGGCGTCGTAAAAGGCGAAATCTGATTCTCCGGATAGAGAGCAATCAGGTGAGACATGTGACGGTGGTTCGGTGCCGCCTCTTCAAAATCTTCCAGCCATTCCTGCAACTGTCCGTGCCTGCCAATTTGAAAAGGCGGCAACATTGCCCGGGCGCTCTCGACTTCGCGGCGAAACTCAGGATCCACGTTGAGCACCGTAGATGCTTCCATACACGCGCTGAACAGCGCATAAACGAGGACCCGGTCGCAGGTCGGTGCCATCGATTCACTGCACACTCCGCCTCCCGGCGTGATGAAGGAGTTTTCGGGAGAATCCGACGGGCCGGTCACCAGCCATCCATGCGCTGGATGCTCAACCATGTAGGCTAGGAAGAATTTTGCTGCATCTTTGAAGACAGGGTAGAGGCGCTCCCGCAGAAACACGACGTCTTTCCTAAACCGATAGTGTTCCCACATTTGCAGAGCGATCCAAATCCCTGCGGTTACGAAGATCCCCCACCCCAATCCCCAGCCGGGCGCCGTATATCCCCATGGATTTGTAACCGTATGCGTTACCCATCCCGGCGCACCGTACATGGCTCTTGCGGTGCGGCTTCCCGTTTCTCGCAAACCCTCGATCAAACTAAACAATGGTGTCTGACATTCTGATAAATTACATGCCTCGGCCGCCCAATAATTCTGCTGGGTGTTAATGTCGAGATGGAAATCGTCGGTCCATCCCATGCTGGAAGCAAGACCGTCATTCCATATTCCCTGTAGAGCCATCGGAAGAGGCGAGTTGGCCCGCGAGCCCGCAATGGTCAGATATCTCCCGTACTGGAAGAATAGAGCGCACAATTCAGGGTCGTTTACTCCGCTGGCGAGCGCTTTGCGCCGATCGTCTGTGGGAGCCCTGCCGGTCTCTGGATTCGAACCCAAGTCGATCTCGACTCGATGAAACAGCGACTCGTGATCCGCTATGTGCGCGCGCCGCAACTCGGCGTAGCTCTTTGATGCTGCATGCTCCAGGGCACCTTGGCACAATCTCTGGGCGTCACCGCCCCGAAAACTCGTGCCTACAACCACAAACAGAGTGACGGCATTCGCATTTTGGACGTGCAGGCGAGCTCCATCAGAGAAGAGCGATCCTCCCTCCTGCCGAATCTGCACGCGACTCTCGACTTCAACCCCGTGGCTGCCGTCGCTGTGGATCTTCTCGAATGCAGCTCCGCGGAAGACGAGTGTGTCCTCGCCATGGCCGATGACTTTTCCCGGCAGCGCACTCCGAATTGCCGCACTAAAGGTGATCTGATTGGGCACATCGCAGGTGAGGTGAACCACAATCGCGTTGTCAGGATTCGATGCCAGGACTTCCCGCAAGAAGCGGTGTGAATTCACCGTGTACTCGACGCGGACGATGCCTTCATCGAGAGCAAGTGAGCGGCGGTACAGTTCCGCATCAACCGGCGTGCGGAAACCGAGTTCCAGATCGCCCAAAGGCAAATTTGTTCCGAATGACTTCGGCCGGCCCAACATGTGATCTTTGCAGAGCGTCCGGGCTTCCAGGTACTTGCCTTGAAAGATGAGGTTGCGGATTTCTCGAAGATACTCAAGCGCATTCGGAATTTCGTCAGAAGAACCTGGTGCGCCGGACCAAACCGTCGACTCCGTAAGTCCGATCCGCTCTTTCTCGATATTTCCGTACACCATGCCGCCCAGCCGGCCGTTGCCGACTGGCAAGGCCTCTAACCATCGCTCTGCGGGTTTTGAGTACCACAGTTGATTCGGCGAGCTGTCTAGCACCGCTTTTCCTTCGAAAGGCGATTCAATTTCTTCGAGCCGCCTGTGAACAGGATCTAACGCCACCAGGGCTAGCGCAGCCCGAATAAAGTCACGTCTAGTGGTACTCATCCCACTCCTTTCCCGAGCCGTTGGTTCCGTGAATCTTTGCTTAAGTCCGTGTACGTTACCATTGCTTCTGGCACTTATTGCGCGGGAGATCTTGATTGCCAAGAAATCAACTGCGAGCGGGAAGAAGATTCCGGAACCAGGTAAAGAGATTGAGTGAGAAGTCGGGTTAGGATGGAGAGCCTATGAATCGAGCAATCATTCTATTATTCCTGCTTGAAGCAGTGTTCACTGTTGCTCCCTCCGCCGGTCAGCACTCTTCAGCGACCTCCATTACCGCCACCGTGGACCCCACCAAAACGTGGAACACCTGGGACGGCTGGGGCAGCTCGCTCGCGTGGTGGGCACGAGCTATCGGGGGCACGCGCAACGCCGACATATACGCGGACCTCATATATAGGACCAGCGACATTTCCGTGGGAGAAGAAAAATATCCGGGACTGGGTTTCAACATTGCGCGATACAACGTGGGGGGCGGCGGAATCAAACAGCCGCTCGAACGGAAATCGCCTCAGATGCCGTGGTTCCGCGACATCCACGGTTACTGGACAGACCCGGCGAATCATACCCTGATTGACCTTATATTGAGTCGTCCGCACGAGAGGCATACTGCGATCCCCATGCCGTAGAGCCAGCGATCGTGACAGCACTATTTTGAGATCTTAAGAAACACCACGCCGTGTTTCGGCACCACTGAAGAGTAGGAACCGTTCAGCGTGCCGAGTTCTTTGCCTGCCCAGAGATCGCGTACTTTCGCAGCGGCCGGGGCGCCAATCGATTTGAAGTCCACGGTCATCTTGAGAGCGGCTTCGGTTCGATTGAAAAGTCCCACGGCCAGGCTGCCACCAACGAGGGGTTTGGTCCAGATTTCGAGTGGCCCCTCTTGCCAGACCCGATGACCTTGAACGCCCTTAGGGTCTTGATCGACGGCAAGAACATCGGCGTTGGTGAGCATGTCTTTGGTTTCCTGGGACATGTTGCGCAGGTCATTTCCAGCGAGGAGCGGTGCGGCGAGGATGGCCCAGAGGGCCATGTGCGTGCGATATTCGTCGCGATCCATGCCGCCGTTGCCGACTTCCAGCATGTCGGGATCATTCCATTGGCCCGGTCCGGCAAACGATTCGAGTCCGTTCTGCGAAAAACCGATGAGGGACATGCTGTCATATTTATCGCTGATATCTCCTGTTGTCCGCCAGAGGTTGCCCGTCTTGGGCCCCCAATGCCAGGGAGCCTTCACGCCCCAATTGCAAATGCTGAAGACGATGGGGCGTCCTGCTTGTGCGATGGCATCGCGAAATTTGGGATATTGAATCTCGGGGTCGAGTCCTTCGGCGTAACACCAGTCAATCTTTACGTAGTCTACGCCCCACTCGGCATATGTTTTTATGTCTTGAACTTCGTGTTCGTAGCTGCCCGGGCGCTTCTGGCAAGTCATCCTGCCGGCGTCGGTGTAGATGCCTAGTTTCAGCCCTTTGCTGTGGACATAATCGGCGAGCGATTTGATGCCAGAAGGGAAGCGCTCGGCATCCGCGACGATGGTGCCGTGGGCGTCGCGGCTGACTTGCCAGCAATCGTCAATGTTCACGAATTTGAAACCCGCCGCCTGCATGCCACTGGAGACCATTGCGTCCGCCGTTTCCTTTATAAGCTTTTCCGAAACATCGCAGGCGAATTTGTTCCAGCTGTTCCACCCCATCGGAGGAGTCTGGGCCAGGGTTGTAGCTTCGGCAGGCTCGGAGGCGGCGGAGAAGGGTCCGGTGGAGAGGACCAGTAGTGAGAAGACAAAACAGCTAACAACCGAAAGCCGTGAAAGGTGGTGCATGGAACCTCCTGAAATTATAAGTTAACGTAACCGCTTACCTATGGGAATTGCAAGCCCTTTTTTGCCCTCTTTTTGGCCTTCCCCAAAAATCATCTCAGAGTTCGGTCCGAGGTGGGAGGTCTGTTCCGTCTCTAATGGTCCTTCAGTCCGCGTCCCTCTTCCACGACATAGGTGCGATCCAGCTTTGGGAGTGACAATTGTTCCTTGGCTCCGCTGGGCCACTCAATTTCTAGTTTGTCAATTTTTGTGGCCGTTCCCAGGCCGAAATGAGCCCGCAGATCCGAGCTGGAACAATAGCTTCCGCCGCTGATAAGATCGCGCCTCATGCGTATGCCGCCCAGAGTCACGTAAATCTTTGCCCCGATAGCGTCGCGCGGGCTCTTGGGACCACCAACCAATTTGAGCGTGATCCAGTGATTGCCGTTCTTCACCACATTTCGAAGCAAAGTCGGTGGCGAATCCAGGTTGTTCAGCACAATATCCATTTGGCCGGTGTTAAACAGGTCCGAGACCGCTGCGCCTCGCGCGGAGAGAACCTGAGCTAAACCACTGCCGGTGGCCGGAGGCACTTCATCGAATCGCGAGCCTTTCAGATTGTGAAAGAGCAGAGGGCGCTGTTTATAAGATGTTCCCCAATCATAGAGATCCACAGCGGGGTAGACATGTCCGTTTGCTGCGAACAAGTCGAGCCACCCATCATTGTCGAAATCGAGAAAAGCAGTGCCCCAGCCGAGGAACGGAATTGTGACTTGTCCTAGTCCGGCTTGATAGGAGATATCCGAGAAGCTGCCTCCGCCATCGTTGCGGTAGAGGGTGTAATAGTCGTCCGAGAAATTTGTGACAAAGAGGTCGAGCAGGCCGTCGTTGTTATAGTCGCCGACGGCGAGGCCCATGGACGCCTGAGCAAGGCCGGTGGCGTTTAGAGCAAAACCCGACTCGTAGCTGACGTCTGCAAAGGTGCCGTCGCCCTTGTTGTGGTAGAGGAATTTAGGGGTTGAATCGTTGGCGACGATGATGTCGAGGCGGCCGTCATTGTCGATGTCCGCGAAGGCGGCACCAAATCCATAGTAACCATGCGGGTCCGAGACGCCTGCTTTGACACTGACATCGGTGAATGTTCCGTCTCCGTTGTTGTGGAAGAGATGATCTTGTTCGCCCGGAAGACCGCGTGGTCCGCACATGACTGGCTTTCCGCGGAACTGACAAAACGTGTTCGCCAAGGGGCCGACGCCAGAAAGGGGAGGGTGGTCGGGATCGAATTTCAGGTAGCCTGCAACGAATAAATCGAGCCTGCCGTCGTTGTCGTAGTCGCCCCAGGTGGCCCCTGTCGACCAACTCCCAAGAGCTACGCCAGCAGTTTCCGCTACATCAGTAAA
>Ga0209701_10001931_pt1 | contig 13456 bp, 10 predicted proteins | sample CZO8metaG_4_FD_188356 | JGI IMG/M metagenome (GOLD analysis project Ga0209701, IMG submission 188356) | Vadose zone soil microbial communities from the Eel River Critical Zone Observatory, Northern California, USA - CZOApr15con2H3.8 metaG... | ecosystem: Environmental > Terrestrial > Soil >...
CCCGCCAGCGGACGCCTCCTCCAGTACCTCGTCGAGGGCGCCCAGGAGCGCGGCCTTCCTCAGCCCTGGGTGGACGAGCTGAAGCGCCACGCCGCCGCCGCCGCTCCCTCCGCTCCCGCTCCCGGCCCCGTCGGCCTGAAGATCGACGTGAAGCGCACCTAGATTGACTCAAGGATCAACGCGGAGACGCGGAGGCGCGGAGAGATTGGTTGCGTCTCGAACGCGCGTTTGCGCCCGACAACGCGCCCCAAAGAAAACTCCGCGTCTCCGCGCCTCCGCGTTCTGCTTTTCGCCGTATGTCGTCAGGCGTAGCCCCAGCGGCGGCGCAAGGTCCATTCGACGCCGACGATGCAGCACAGGGCGGCCAGGACGCCCCAGCGGTCCCACAGCGGGCGGGACTTGCGCTGGCCCACCTCGACCCGCTCCGGGTCCCTGAAGGGCAGGGTGTCGAGCCGATCGCTCTCCTCCAGCACCTTGCCGCGCGTCGCCTCGGCGATCGCCCGCAACACGTCGGGCCGGGGCGCCGGCTGCAGCAGCTCCGCGCCGGACGGCTGCACCACGAACGCCTCCTCGGCCTCGCCCACCTCGCCGCCGTCGGGCCGCTGGGCGGTGACCACGGCCTTGTACGCGCCGGGCGCGAGCTGCGGCAGCGTGATCCGCGCCGTGCCGTCGGGCCCGGCCACCGCCTGGCCGGCCGGACGCGGGGTGGCGTCCTCCGCCGAGGAGAGCTGCGCGCGGAGCTGCGCGCCCGCCGCCGCGCCGTAGTCGCTGCCCCGCACCTGCACGTCCAGCGCGGGCGGATCGCCACCGGGCTCGAAGGTGGTCCGCTCCGAGGCCACCCGCATCGGCGTCAGCGCCGGATCGCGCACCAGCCAGCGGATGGCGCCATGCCAGAAGGTCTCGTACGCGCGGGGGCCCATTTCCTGCCCGGCGGCCACGAAGCTCCAGTACCAGGACGCGTCGGTCGTCAGCGCCAATGTGCGCCCGCGCCCGACCTCGCCCACCACCAGCACGGGCCGGCCGTCCTGCGAGGTGAGCAGCGTCTGCGCGCTGTCCTTCACCGCCCCCACCGTGTTCAGGCCGGGCAGTTGCGGCAGCCGCGCCCAGGCGTGCTCGTTGGCGGCCACGCCGGGCACCAGCTCCGTGACGGGGTGGCGCTTGCCCGCGTCGGTGAGCCGCATCTGAGCGGGCGTTTCCTCCACGGGCGGAGCAGAGGATGCGAGGCTCACCGGCAGGACCGCGTCGATCGCCGTGCCGCCGAAGTCGCTGGCGGAGAACGCCTGCTCGCCGCCGATCACCGCCAGCGCTCCGCCGTCGCGGACGTAGGAAGCGATCCCGTCGAGGTACTGCGAGAGGTGGTACCAGGGGCGGTTCCCGAAGTCCTGGAAGATCACCAGGTCGAAGGTCTTGAGCTGCTCCTGGAAGATCTCCTGGGTGGGGAACGGGATGAGCGACAGCTCGTCCTGCGACGACCGCGTGTCGTCTCCCGGAGTGCGCAGGATGAAGAAGCTGATCAGGTCGACGTTCGGGTCGCGCTTGAGCAGCTGCCGGAGGAAGCGCACGTCCCAGCTCGGACGGCCCACCACCAGCACCACGCGCACCCGGTCGCGGATGACCTTGAGGACGAAGCTGCGCGAGTTGTTCTGCGCGAGCGCCTCGCCCTCGTACACCGGCGCGGCCACCTGGAAGGCGAACTTCCCCGTGCGATCGGGGACGAACGAGAGCTTGGCTTCGGCGCGCTGCGTGCCGCCGCCGACGCGCACGGTCTTCTGCGCGACGATCTGGCCCTCGCGCTTGACCACCAGCGGCACGTCGATCGAGGGGAAGCCGCGCGCGCTGACCGTCACGTCGACCGTGACCTGGTTGCGCACGAAGGCGAAGTCGTCCACCACGACCTTGTCGATGGCCAGGTCCCTCATGGCCTGCGCTCCGACGGGCAGCGCGAACACCGGCGCATGGAGCTCCTGCAGCTCGGCGGAGGCCTGCGGCGTCATCCCCTCGATCAGCTCGGCGTTGTCCGCGCCGTCGCTCGCCACCACCAGACCCGCCAGCGGCCGGCCGCCGGTGCCCGCCGCGGCGGCGCTGCCCAGCGCGCCGAGGAGGTCGGTCGAGGGACCCTGGGCGAGCTGATCGGCCTGTCCCACCGAGGCGGCGAGCTTCTCCGGGTCCTGCGGCTGCAGCTCCTTGTCGAATCCGTAGACGTCGATCTGGAAGCGCGAGGCCAGCGCCGAGAGGTCGGGCAGGCGCGACTTGAGCCACCCCAGCATCGCCTCGGCGCGCGAGGGCCCGCCGGGCGCGGCGGGGAAGCGCATCGATCGCGAAGTGTCGAGGAGCACGGCGATGCGCGCGCGCACCCGGCTCTCGGCGCGCAGCTCGACCCCGGGCTCGAGCAAGAGAACGAGGAGCAGCGCGCCGGCGGCGATGCGCAGGCCGATGAGGATGCGCCGGCGCAGGGGCGACGGCTCCGCTCGGATGCCGCGGAAGCTGAGCCAGATGGCCGCGCAGAGCACGGCACAGGCGAGAACCAGCACCCACCCCGGCAGGGTCGAGAGCGAGGTGAGCCGCCAGGCGTTGTAGCTGGTTCCGTCCATCGTCAGATGCGCCTGCGCTTCATGATGAAGGGGATGTGGACCTGGTCTTCCTTGTAGTCGAGGCACAGCGCGTACATCGCCAGGTTCACGCCCAGGCGGATGGCCTTCTCGCGCTGCCCTTCCCCGCCCGGCACCACTTCCAGCTCCCACGTCCCGAGCGAGTCGCGGGCGAAGGCGCCGACCAGGTCGTTGGGGGAGTACAGGACGGCCAGGCGGCCGCCCACGTCGATGGCCTCGACGTCCGGGCGCGTGACGCTGCGGCCGGTGGGACCGTCGAGCAGGTAGAACGACTTGTACAGGACGTGCTCGCGGGGGACCCGCGTGAGCTTTCCTGCCGGGAGCATGCGCGCGAGCAGCTCGCGGGCGGACATCTCGAAGGGGCCGCCGCTCTGCGCGCTCGCGTCGTCGACCAGCAGGAACCCGCCGTAGCTGATGTACCGCCGGAGCGCGGACACCTCCACGTCGGCCATCGGCGGCAGCGCGACGTCCGAGGAGAGGACCGCGAAGGGGTGGCGGAAGAGGTCCGGATCGGCGGCCGAGAGCGCCCGGACGATCGGAGAGGTTTCGATGCTGGTCCGCTTGGCGACTTCCCAGGCCAGGCGGGGGAGGCCGTCAGGCCGCGGATCCCACCGGCCGCCGTGGCGGAGCTGCGCGAAGACGAGGCGCGAGGGGTCCCCGAACGCGCGGGCGCGCAGGGGCCAAGCCAGCCCGGCGGCGAGCGCGGCCTTGAGCAGGGTCCTTCGCGACCACCCGGCCATCCCGCACAAGGCTAACTCAAGACGCCCGGCGGCGCCCCGAAACAAACCCTTGGCCGCGGAGTCGACCTCGCGCGCGGTTCGCGGTACCGTGCCCGCGCCATGGCCCAGAACACCCAGTCCGCGACCGCCTCCCGCAACAGCGTCCCAGGGACCGCCAACGAGAATCCCGTCGCGCCCCCGCTCTTCACCACCCCCAAGCGGGAGTACATCCCCGACGCGAAGCGGGCCACCGAGCTGCTCCAGACGAAGGAGATGGAGCAGGCGCGCGCTCTCTTCGGCGAGGGCGACTACGGGGCGGCGCGCAGGGCGGCGAAGAGGGTCCTCAAGGCGAAGGACATCTCGTCCGAGGCGCGCATGGAGGCGGGCGACCTGCTCGATCGCACCGCGATCGACCACGGGCCGATCGCCGCGGCGGTGGCCTTCCTCATCCTGTTCGGTCTGATGCTGATGTACTTCGCGACCAACGGCAGGTGAGTCACCGGATCGGATCGATCTTTAGATTGTCGAAGTAAATGTCGTTCTGCCAGCTGGAGAAGCCGAATCGATCGTGGCCCTCGATGGGGAGCGGCGCGCGATCGTTCATCTCCAGGACGAGCTGGCCGTCCTGCTCCCAGCGGATCAGCCCGCCCCGCCGGGTGACGGTCTCGTGATAGGTGCGGCCCCGCTCGACCTTGAGGTCCAGCCGCTTCACCACCCGCGGCGTGTCGGGCTGGAAGTAGGTGCCCTTCTCCAGCCGGTCCAGGTCGGCCCGCGCCGAGGACCGGACGAAGGGACCGCGCAGGCCCTCCCAGAGCGCCTCGAGGCCTTCGAGCTTGCGCGGGTAGGGCTGCGCCAGGTTGGCGAGCTGGGCCCGCAGCTCGGACTCGGTGGGCGCGTGCTCGTCGAGCTTCGCGATGCGCACCTCGCGGTTGTGCCATCCGCCGAAGATGAAGACGTAGCCCGTGGCATGGTTGCGCCCGTCGCCGAACGCCTCCCACTTGACGTCCCCGTCCGGCGCCTCGCTGCGCACGTCGAACTCGATGCGCACGTCGCGGGGCAGGCGCGCCTTGAGCCAGAGCGGATTGTTCCCCACCCCCGGCGAGTAGACCTGCCCGCGCGCGATGCGCCAGTGGCCGCCGTTCGACCAGTACGCCTCGCCGAGCGTGGCGCGATCGAAGTCGTCGCGGAACGGCACCGCCGCGGTCACCTCGGCCGGGCCGCGCAGCCAGGCGTGCAGGAACGGCAGGTGCACGGCGAAGAGGAGCGCGAGGACCGGGACCAGGATGCGCGGCCGGCGCAGCGGGTGATCGCGCAGGGCGAGGGGTAAGGCCACTCTTTGTTGCATGTCACAGTGTCCGTGCCATGAAAAGCGCAGCGCCGCCGAATACGGCGGCGGCTACTCCTCCCGCCGCTTGACGGACAGCTCGGCGAAATCGGGCAGCTCGCGCCGGATGTGGTCGCGGAGCCGGTCGGTCAGGCGCGCCTCCAGCTGGCGGGCGCGCTCGCGCGTGAAGCCGAACCGGTTCCCGACCTCCTGCAGCGTCATCGGCTCCGCGCCGTCGGGCAACGAGAGGCGGTGTTCGAAGAGGAACCGGTCCTTGGGATCGGTGAGCGTCTTGCCGAACTCGGCGAGCTTCTCCTTGAAGATCCGGCGCAGCTCCTCGTCCGCGAGCTGCTCCTCGGCGGGCCGGGCCGTCTCGACGATCCGGTCGCCGTAGGTCTGCCGCGCTTCGTCGACCCCGGCCACCGGCGTGTCGAGCGAGAACTCGTCGTTCGCGAGGCGCTGGTCCATCTCGCGCACGTCCTGCTCCGTCACGTCGAGGCGGTCGGCGAGCAGCTTGTGCGCGGGCTCGAATCCCTGCGCCATCAGCCTGTCCTGCTCCTTGCGGAGATTGAAGAACAGCTTGCGCTGCGCCTGCGTGGTCCCGAGCTTCACCATGCGCCAGTTGTCCATCAGGTAGCGCAGGATGTAGGCGCGGATCCACCAGGCCGCGTAGGAGGAGAGCTTCACCCCGCGGAACGGGTCGTACTTCTGCACGGCCTGCATCAGCCCGACGTTCCCCTCCTGGATGAGGTCGAGCAGGTTGAAGGCGGCCCGGCGGTATTCGTGCGCGATCTTGACCACCAGGCGCAGGTTGGCGGTTACCAGCCGGTAGGCGATCCGCGGGTCCTGCGTCTCGCGGAACCTCACCGCCAGATCGTGCTCCTCTTCGCGCGTCAGGAGCCGGTGCCGCGAGACTTCCGCCATGTAGCGCTGCAGGGCGTCGGCGTGCTCGAGGTCGGGCTCGACGCGGACCGGAAGGGTCGTCTCCCCCCCGCCCTCCGGCGGCAGCACCTCGGGCTCGACCACCTCCGGCTCGGCCACCTCCGGCTCGGCCGCTTCAGGCTCGGCCGCGCGCGGTTTGGGCCCCGCCGCCGGCGCGCGCTTCTTCTTCTCCGCTCTGGGCGCCGGGTCTGCTCTCGGACGCTTGCCCGGCCGTCGCCGGTTGCTAGGCATGGGTGATCGTCTATCTTCCCGCGAGTCGCGGTGCTATACAGGCAAACTTTTCGCGGTTCAAGAATGAGCGATTACGTCAGCAGCACCAGCTTTGCGGACCTTCCGATCTCCGACGAGCTGCGCCTCGGGATCGGCGACCGCGGATACACCACGCCGACGCCGGTCCAGGCGGCCGTGTTCGGCCCCATCCTGGCCGGCCGGGACGTCATCTGCCGCAGCAAGACCGGCACCGGCAAGACCGCCGCGTTCGGCATCCCGCTGCTGGAGCGCATCCCGGGCGGGACGCGCAAGGCCAGCGCGCTGGTCCTGTGCAACACGCGCGAGCTGGCGCTGCAGGTCTCGCAGGAGCTGGAGTCGCTGGCGCGGCACAAGAACATCTCGGTGATCGCCGTGTACGGCGGAGCGCCGATGGGCGTCCAGACCCAGGCGCTGCAGGCCGGCGCCGAGGTGATCGTGGGCACGCCCGGGCGCGTGTACGACCACATCCGGCGCGGCACGCTCAAGCTCGACGACACGCGCATCGCCGTCCTGGACGAGGCGGACGAGATGCTCTCGGCGGGCTTCTTCGAGGAGGTGACGCGCATCCTCGACCACCTCCCTCCCGACCGGCAGACGCTGCTCTTCTCCGCGACCGTCCCGCCGGACATCGAGCAGCTCGCCGCGAAGTACCTGCGCAACCCGGAGACCATCCTCCTCTCCGGCGACGTCTACACGGTCGAGCACATCCACAACGTCATCTATTACGTGGTCGACCAGTACCCCAAGCCGCGCAACCTGCTCTACCTGCTCGAGCGGGAGGACCCCGACAGCGCCATCATCTTCTGCAACCTGCGCACCGACACCGAGCTGATCGCCAACGTGCTGAACCGCAACGGCCTCGACGCGGAGATGCTCAACGGCGACCTGCCGCAGAAGGAGCGCGAACGTGTAATGGGCAAGGTGAAGCGCGGCGAGCTCAAGTTCATGGTGGCGACCGACATCGCCGCGCGCGGGATCGACATCTCCGACCTCTCGCACGTCATCAACTACTCGCTGCCCGAGGACCCCTCGGTGTACCTGCACCGGGTGGGGCGCACCGGCCGGATCGGGAAGAAGGGCACCGCCATCAGCCTGGTCTCGGGCGCCGAGCTGGTCACGCTGACGGCGCTGGAGCGCAACTTCGGCATCCAGTTCGAGCAGCGCAGGCTGCCCACTCCGGACGAGGCGAAGAGCCTGTGGACCGAGCGGCAGATGAAGGAGCTGCGCGACGCGATGACCGCGGGGGCCGCCTTCGAGGCGTACCTGCCGCTGGCGCAGGACATGGCCGCGCGCGAGGACGGCAAGCAGCTCCTCGCCTATGCGCTGCGCTACTTCTTCACCCACCACCGGATGGAGAAGGCGCAGGTGCGCGCGGCGGGAGAGAAGCTCCTGCAGAGCCACCAGGTCGAGCAGGTGCACAAGGAGCAGAAGCGCGCGCGCGGAGGGCACGACCGCGAGCGGCGAAAGCCGCGGATGGAGCGCGCGGCCGAGTCGCCTGGCGACCGCGCGGTGCCGTCGGCCGAGCCGCCTGCTCCGGCGGACCGGGTCAAGCTGTACGTCTCCCTGGGCGCCGAGCAGGGATGGGACAAGGACGCCGTCGCCGCCGCGCTGGCGGAGGCCGCCGCGCAGCCCCGCGATACGGTCCTGGCGGTCGACCTGAAGCCCCGGTACGCGTACGTGCTGGTCCAGCCCGGCAGCGAGGCGGCCTACGTGGCGGCGAACGGGAAGCCGCTGCGGGACCGGCCGCTCACGGTCGAGATCGCCCGCCCGAAGAAGCGGTGATGGACCTCGCCATCCGCTGCGGCGGGCTGGTCAAGAAGTACGATCGGGTGACTGCCGTGGATGGGCTCGATCTCTCCGTGCGGCGCGGCGAGTGCTTCGGCCTGCTGGGGCCCAATGGCGCGGGGAAGACGACCACCGTCGAGGTCCTCGAAGGCCTGCTTCCGCCCACCTCGGGCGACGTCGAGGTGCTCGGGATGCGCTGGGACAGGGACGAGCGCGCGCTCCGGCAGCGGCTGGGCATCTCGCTGCAGGAGACGCACCTGCCCGACAAGCTCACCGTCGAGGAGGTCCTGACGCTCTTCCGCTCGTTCTTCGACGCGGGCCGCCCGGTGGGCGAGGTGCTCGATCTGGTGTCGCTCTCCGACAAGCGCGGCAGCTGGACCGAGAAGCTGTCCGGCGGCCAGAAGCAGCGCCTGGCGGTGGCCTGCGCGCTGGTCTCCGACCCCGAGCTGCTCTTCCTCGACGAGCCGACCACGGGCCTCGATCCGCAGTCCCGCCGGCAGCTGTGGGAGGTGGTGCTCGGCTTCAAGTCGCGCGGCCGCACCGTCCTGCTCACCACCCACTACATGGACGAGGCGGAGCGCCTCTGCGACCGCGTCGCCGTGGTGGACCGGGGCAAGGTGATCGCGCTGGGCACCCCGGCGGAGCTGATCGCCTCGCTCGGGGGGCAGCAGGTGATCGTGGCACAGCTGGACGGCGCGGTGGCCGACGGCGACCTGTCCGGATTGCCCGGCGTGCACCGCCTCTCGCGAGCGGGGGGAACCGTCTCGCTCGCGGTGGAGAAGCTCCACGAGACGGTCCCCGCGCTCTTGGCCCTGGCGCAGGCGCGCGGCGCCGCGCTGACCCAGCTCTCCACGCACCAGGCCACGCTCGAGGACGTGTTCGTCAACCTGACCGGAAGGCAGCTCCGCGAATGAGGACCGACCCGCTCTGGCAGCTCACGCTGGCGCGCCTGCGCATGTTCTTCCGCGAGCCGAGCGCGGTGTTCTGGACGTTCGGGTTCCCGCTCGCGCTCTCGGTCGCGCTCGGCGTCGCTTTCCGCAACAAGCCGCCCGATCCGATCACGGTCGGGGTGTGGTCGGGCCCGGACGCGAGCGGATCGAGGCGCATCGTCGAGGTGCTGCGGGCGACCAAGGGAATCGAGGTGCGCGAGTACTACGGCCCGAGCACGCGCGACCTGGGCACCGGCAAGATCGCGCTCTTCGTCCGCCCGGGAGAGCGCCTCGAATATGACTTCGACCCTACCCGGCCGGAGAGCCGGCTGGCCCGCGAGGTCGCTGATGCCGCCCTCCAGCGCGCCTCCGGACGCGCCGACGTGCTGCCGACGACCGACCGCCCGGTCGCGGCGAACGGCTCGCGCTACATCGATTTCCTCATCCCCGGCCTGATCGGGATGAACATCATGTCCGGCAGCATGTGGGGCATCGGCTACGTGGTGGTGGAGATGCGCACGCGCAAGCTGCTCAAGCGGCTGATGGCGACGCCGATGAGCCGCGCCCAGTTCCTCTGGTCGTTCGTCCTCATGCGCGCTGCGTTCTTCTTCCTCGAGCTGCCGCTCCTGCTGCTGTTCGGCTGGTTCGCCTTCGGGGTCGGCGTGGCCGGCTCCCTGGTCCTGGTGGTGGCGCTGTCCTTGCTCGGCGCCCTCGCTTTCGCCGGCCTCGGCCTCCTGGTCGCCGCCCGCGCGCAGAACACGCAGACCGTGAGCGGCCTGATCAACCTCGTCATGCTCCCGATGTTCATCGGCTCCGGCGTCTTCTTCTCCACCGCGCGCTTTCCGGACCTGTTCCAGCCGTTCCTGCGCGCCCTGCCGCTCACCGCGCTGAACGACTCGTTGCGCGCGGTGATGATCGACGGCGCGGGGCCGCGCGCGGTGGCGGGCGAGGCCGCCCTGCTGGCCGCCATCGGGGTGGCGTCCTTCGCGCTCGCGCTGCGGCTGTTCCGCTGGCGGTGACGCCGGGCCGCCCGATTGCTACGGTCAGCGGCATGCCCAGGGAAAGGTCGGTCTATCGAGGGGCGCTGGTGGCCGCGTCCGGGGCGCTGGTGCTGGCGGTCGCGCTTCCGCTCTGGCAGCCGCTGCTGATCGCGGCCGTGCTTGCCGCGGCGGTGATGCCCTGGCAGGACCGGCTCTCCGCGGCGCTCGGCGGCCGCAGGCAGCTGGCCGGCGGCCTGCTCGTGCTCGCCCTCGTCCTGCTGGTGCTGGCGCCCTTCGCCTGGGTGGTCAGCGTCGCGGTGCGGGAAGCGATCCAGGCGGTGCAATTCGTACGCGCCACCTTGCAGACGCAGGGCCAGGAGGGGCTGCTCGCCTATCTGCCCGACCGCCTCGCAGGGCTGGTGCGCGACGCGCTCTCGGGTGTCTCCACGGGCGCCGAGGAGATCGCCTCGGTGCTCGCCAAGCGCGGCCTCGCCACCGCTGCGGTGGTCGGCGGCGCGCTGAGCGCGACCGCGCAGTCGCTCCTCCAGGCAGTGTTGCTGGTCATCGCCTTCTACTTCTTCCTGGTGGGCGGCCGCCGGCTGGTTTCCTGGATCGCCGGCATCTCGCCCGCGCCCGAGGAGACGCAGGCGCTGGCGGCGGAGTTGAGGAACGCCTCGCGCTCGGTGCTCGCCTCGCTGTTCCTCACCGCGCTGGTGCAGGGGGCGGCCGCGACCGTGGGCTACTTCATCGCGCAGGTCCCGAATCCGATCTTCTTCGGCCTGCTCACCTTCCTGGCGGCGTTCATCCCGTCGGTGGGGACGACCATCGTGGCGCTGCCCCTGGCCGGCCTGGTGCTCGCGATGGGACACCCCTGGTCGGCGCTGTTCCTGGCCTCCTGGGCCCTCCTGGTGGTGGGGCTCATCGACAACGTGGTGAAGCCGCTCCTCATCAAGGCAGGGCTGCGCCTCGACGGCGCGGTCCTTTTCTTCGCGCTGATCGGCGGCCTGGCGCTGTTCGGCGCGGTCGGGCTCCTGGTCGGGCCCCTGGCGGTGGCCTCCTTCGTCGCGGTGGTGTCGCGGGCCCGCCCGCCGGCTACGAGCGGGCAGCGGACACCTTCGCCGGATCCCGCACGCGCCGGAGCATCAGGAGCGACGCCACCAACGCCACCGTCATCAGGGTGAGGAGCGCGATCTCCAGCATGCCGTCGCGGAAGCGATCCGGAGCGCCGTCCTTGCCGGTGACCGAGAACTCGGCGGTCACCACGAGGATCCGCCGGGTGGCGGCGATGAGCCCCACGACCAGGAACGGCTCGGGCAGGAGCGCGTGCTCCCGGAACGACACCTGCACGGTGTAGAGCAGCTCGACCAGCATGAGGACCAGGAGCGTCCGGTCGAGGAGGTTGATCACTCCGGGGAGCGGCGTGCCCTCCATCGTGGCGCGCCAGAGCCCGATCGCGCCGTTCACCAGCAGGACGCCGGCGCTGAAGGTGAGCAGCACGCCGATGCCGATGTAGACGACGTCCTCGACCAGCGTGAACGCGCGCGAGATGACGGTGCGCGTCTCGCCCGATTTCGGCTCCTCAGCGGGACGGACCACGTTCCCCCCAACCGTCTGTCAGTAATCGACCTTGCGGTCGGCGTGGTCGCGTCCGTCGAAGCGCATCAGCACGCCCTTGCCGTCCACCCGCGTGACGATGGCCACGGGCCGGCGCCACATCGCCTGCAGGTTCACCAGCGTATCCTTGGCGTAGTCGACGCGCAGGTCGACGCCGTCGTGGCGGTGCGCGAGCAGGAGCTCGCCCCGGTTCTCGAAGTTGCCGTCCACCACCTCGATGATGGGCTGGCCGAAGTTGGTGAGCTGCTGGAGCAGCTTGCGCTTCACCTTCTGGAACTCGCGGTCGAGGATCTCCCAGCGGTTCCCCTTCTCGTTGAACCCGTAGACGAACAGCTTCTGCTCGGTGGCGAAGTCCGCGGTGAGGAACTCGTCGATGAAGGTCACGTCGTTGTAGTGCTTGCGCACCTCGAAGATCTTCTGCCGCCCCAGGCCCAGCTTCTTGTCCCACGCGCGCCGCGCGCGCAGATCGTCGCACTCGTCGTATTCCTTGCCGAAGCGGCCCCTGTTCCACCGGTCCTCGATGTGGCGCCAGAGCTCGATCCCGAGCTTGTACGGATTGATCGCGCCCGGCCGCGTGCCCATCGTGCCGCTGTGGTGGTCGGCGTAATCGATGATCTCGGCGTCCTTGAGCGCCTTCTCCGTCATGATCTTGGAATGCCAGAACGAGTTGTGGTTGATGAACCCAGCCGCGGCGTACCGGTTGGTACCCTCGACGGAGATGTCGTAGACGTCGGCGCGTCCGTGCTCGATGGAGACGACCTCGTCTTCCCACTTCTCGCTCTTGAACCATCGCCGATTGCGAACGTACTCCTCCAGAGCGCGCTGCTTCCGGTCGAGCCCGAAGCCAATCTCCTTCGCGAACTTCGCCGTCGACGCGCCCTTGACGGCGACATGCCAACAGCCATCCGTTTGGCGGCGGCGGCGGCTGAGTATCCCGAAATTCAGAAGCAGCAGCTGCACTTGTTCGGCGAGCCTGCTGCTCATCGTACTGAGGATCACGCCTTGTTCGCCAGCGTAGCCATCGCAGTCGAAGTAGGCGCGGAGAAACGCAGCGACGACGTGCCTTGGGGATCTGAGGATCGCGGGCGGGACCTGCTTTTCGTGGGCGCTCGGTCCAGTGGTCAAGCTCAACTCTTCTACCAGCAGATCGGAAAGGGTTTCCGAATGGATGATGACCCGCCAGCGACCACCGTCCAGCGTCATGCGCGTCAACAGACCGAACACATCGTGCGCTAGCTCGGCAAATGCACGCGCCTGCGGTTCGTCTCCAGTCGTCAGACCCAGCTCACGCTTGACGCGGCTGATGTGCCCGTCTCCGACGAGATAGCCGCAGAACTGCGCGACCTTTACGTCGATCTTTGCCGGAATGGAAATCGGCTTGCGACGGCCAAAGGACAGCTTCCGAATCGGGGCCGAGCCACCGCCGTAGTCTGCGAGCGACAAGTCGAGAGCGGTATTGCGATACGTCGGTGCGTGTACCTCGACAGCAGGATCTACGTCGGCAATCCACCGAGTCCTGTCGTCAGGGCGCCAAGCGATCGACACTTCTTTGGCTGGCCATAGATCGCTGCCACCCCCGATCGCAGTCCTGTCGCCGATCTTAAGCTCGTCGAGCCGCCGCCATGTGGTTCCGTCAGAGAGCAATATTCGATGGTTTGTAGAGCCGGTCAGCTCAAACCCGCGTCGCGTTCGCACCGTGATTGTTTCCTGATCGTGGATCACGTTGCGGTCATAAACGCGACGCCTTTGCTTCCCATCGCTCACTTCTACATCGCGATTATTGAAAGCAACTACGTCGCCCATTTCAATAATACCTAAGCTACTGAACACTGGCGTATTCCTAATAACGCAAGCCCAGCCTTCATTGCATATCTTGGTTTGCCCTTGCGGTGCAAAGTAATAAGCCTCCTCGCGCATCAACGAAAGGATCTCCCCTTCCCACCGCTCCAGCGGGGCGTTCTCCAGCAAGAACTGCAGCACGTCCCGTTGGGGCCGCTCGGGGAACTTCTTCTTCGCCGCGCGCTCGTCCTCCAGCTTCTTGCGCTGCTCGTCGAGGAACTCGCGGGGGTTGATGAAGCCCTGCATGTACTCGCGGTCGGCCTTGAAGCCGCGCACCTCGATCGGCTTGTCCTCATCGTCCTTGTCCTTGGAGCGCCGCTGGATGTGCTGCGAGTGCTGGTCGATCAGGTTCTCCAGGGAGAGCGAGCGGTCGATGAACGTCTCCACCGGCTCCAGCCCCACCTTGTCGATGATGCGGCGCACGCGCGTGGCGTGGTTCGCCATCTCGTCCATCATCTTGCGGTTG
>Ga0209701_10001933_pt1 | contig 13449 bp, 8 predicted proteins | sample CZO8metaG_4_FD_188356 | JGI IMG/M metagenome (GOLD analysis project Ga0209701, IMG submission 188356) | Vadose zone soil microbial communities from the Eel River Critical Zone Observatory, Northern California, USA - CZOApr15con2H3.8 metaG... | ecosystem: Environmental > Terrestrial > Soil >...
TCAACGGCATTACCGGTATCGCGTTAACCAAGCTCGACGTCCTGACCGGCTTTAAAAAGATTAAGATCTGCACCGCCTACCGCTCGAAGGGTCGAACCTACCGCGACTTTCCCTCGAGCCAGAGAGTTTTGGAGAACGCCAAGCCGGTATGGGAAGAAATGGAGGGTTGGGAGGAGCCGATCTCAGATGCGAGAAAACTTTTCGACCTCCCACTCAACGCCCAGAAATATATTCAGCGCCTGGAAGAGCTCCTCGAGACGAAAATGGTCCTGATCTCAGTCGGTCCCGGCCGAGACCAGACCATTATGCTTAACAATCCCTTTGGGTAGACGTAAGGCGTGAGGCAACAGGCAACAGTCTTCCTCTCGCCTAATACCTATCTTAATTTGAAAATATCCAGATAGAGCTTCACCGTCTCGTCAAAGTTTTTATAACTTTCAGGATTCTCCAAAACTCGCTTGTAGCCTCTGAAGAGGCGGGGAGGATCCGGCTCGACGTCTTTCCGGACAGGAATGCGCTGAAAACCCCGCAGCATCTCCTGTCCCTCTTTCGACAGAATAAAATCTTCAAACAGCCTTGCAGCGTTGGAATGAGGCGCTTTGGCAGCGATCATGACCGGATTGACTTGAACCACCGCCGGTTCGAGAGGGAGCCAGTCAACCGGCGCGCCTCTCTGCGTCATCCTCTCTATCGTTTGGTTATAGGCTAGGATGAGCGGATACTCGCCGGCAACCGCCAGTTGGACCCTTTCCGTATTGCCTCTCTTGGGAACGGGATCCTGAGCCGCCAATTTTTTAAAGTAGGCGACGGCCTTCTCTCTCCCCCATAGTCCAATAAGGCCTTGGAGCATCCCATAGGCCTCAGTGTCGACGGAGATCTGGCCGCCCTTCCACTTCGGATCCAGCAAAGCTTCGTAGGTTTTCGGGACTTGGTCTTTCTTGACCATCTTCGTGTTCCAGCCAAGCACATAGGTGTTGACGTAGTAGGCCGTCCAAAAACCCTTTGCATCCGCGAGATCTTTATCAATCATCTTGGTTTCTGGAGAGCGGTAAGCAGCCACCAGCTTTTTCTCCTTGAGCGGAATGACCATCTCTCCCCTTCCGACGACCACGTCCCACGCATAGAGACCGCCGCGCGCCTCAGTCAGAATCTTATTCAGCAGAGGCCCGCCGCCGGTCCGGAACAGATTGGGCTTGATGAACGGGTATATTTTTTGAAAGCGATCCACGACCTGCTTGCTCTGGTCCAGCGTCATCGTGCTGTACCAGACGACCTCTCCCTCTTTCTTCGCCGCCTCGATGACCTTCGAGTTTGCCCCGGTTTGTGACCAGGAAACGCTCCATGCGGAAAAGACCACGGCCAACAGTGAACCCAATCCGAAAATCCGTCTAAGGAACTGCATCAGGTCTCCTCCTTAATAAATGGGTATTCCGCTTTCGGACTGAAAAGTATGTTAAGGCAACAGTAGGATGAAATCAACTATGGAGGAAATCGAGCCATTCTCAACCCTTATGCAGTCCTCCTTGAATGCTTGAGAGACGCCGTCTATGATATGTTATAAGAAAGGGGGTGTACCAACATGGAAGCGACGAAAGAGAAATTGGTCTCGGACTTTAAGGTTCTAGTTGGCGACGCTGAAGAATTACTCAAGGCGACAGCAAATCAAGCCGGCGAAAAGGTAACTTTGGCCCGTAAGCGTATCGAGCAGAGTCTGGAAGACGGGAAAAAAACGTTAACCGAGGCAGAAGACATTTTGCTCGACAAGACCAAGGACGCCGCCAAGGCAGCGGAAATTTATGTCCGGGAAAATCCCTGGAGCGCGGTAGGGATAGCCGCCGGCATCGGGGTGATTCTCGGACTCATCATCCGCCGCTAATCTCTAGAGAAAATGGCCTCTGAAGATAGTGGGGCAAGCGCGAGTCGTCCGGCAGGTTTCTTCAAGCTTGTCCGAACGCTGTTATCGACACTCGTTGATCTCCTGCAGACTCGACTGGAACTCGCGCGCACAGAGCTCGAAGAGGAGGGGGAGCGACTCAAGACAATCATCCTGCTTGCGGCGATTATCCTCTTTTGCGCCAGCCTCGGAGTGCTCCTTTTGACGATACTTGTGGTGGTGATCTTCTGGGACAGCCACCGCTTCTTTGTCCTGGGAGGTTTTGTCGTATTCTACTTTGGTCTGGCCCTGATCGCGGGACTTATCCTACGAAAAAGGGCCCGGTCCAGGCCGAGATTGTTCTCAGCCACGCTGTCGGAGTTAGACAAGGACTGTGAGCGTTTGAAGTTTTAGATCCGTGAATACCAAACTGGTGGAATTAGCCCGTCGCCGGGAAAGCTTAGTTTCTCGCTCAGCCGTTCAGAGAGAGCAACTGGCACAGGCCTATCGCCAAATGCAAAAGCCAGCCACGCTGATCAACGCTTTGGGCGGTGTATTTCGAACCCTAAAGGAACACCCGGCTCTGTTGACGAGTCTCACAGCTGTGTTCGTCGGTGCCCGTCGGCGCGGACTGGGCAAGCTGGCCCTCGCTCTTGGGATAGCCTTTTGGGCGCTCCGGCCACTGCGAGCGTGGTGGTCGAAGAGACGCTCTTGAGCCACGAGCAAAGTTTCGCCCTTCTCATTCCGAACGGCCTCTCTCTTCTTTTCTTGGGTCAGCCTCACCGATGATTTTCGACCGCTGTGCCACGATCGCCTGAACGACTCCCAGGGAGTTCCCCTCTCTGACTGCGTGCCCCCTTCGTCCCAAGGATCTCCTCGTAGCCTCCGGAATTTCGCGTTCCACCGTAATCTCGTTCGGCACCCACTGATGATGGATCCGGGGAGATTCTATGGCCCTCTTCAGCGGCATACGAAAATCCAGGACATTGAGGATAGTCTGCAAGGTTGCGCTGATGATGCGCGGGCCTCCCGAAGCCCCGACGATCAAAACCGGACGATCTCCTTGAACAATGATGGTAGGCGCCATACTGCTCAGAGGTCTCTTCTTGGGCTGAATCGAGTTGGACTCATCGCCGATGAGCCTGTAGACATTCGGCGTCCCCGGCTGGATCGAGAAATCGTCCATCTCGTTATTCAGAATCACTCCAGTCCCCGCAACCAAAACCTTCGAGCCGAACTGGGTGTTGATGGTCAGGGTGCACGACACGGCGTTGCCGGCTCGATCGATGACGCTGAAATGGGTAGTTCCTCCTTTTTCCGCCTTGAAGGAGCTAAGGCCATAGTAACTGGGCGGATGGGTGTGCACGGAGGAAATCTGCCCGCGAATCCAGCCCGCATATTCTTTGGATGCGAGTTTTTGCATCGGCACTTGGACAAAGTCCGGATCGCCCAGATACTGGGCTCGATCGGAAAAGGCATGCTTCATCGTCTCGGCAACGAGGTGGAGATAAGTCGCCGAGTTGTGGGGAAAAAGATCGAGCCGATAGCCCTCCAAGGCATTGAGCATCTCAATCAGGGCGATCCCGCCGGAGCTCGGCGGGGGCATCGTGATAATCAATCGCTTTCGGTAAGAGCCGATCAGTGGCTCTCTCCAGACCGGCTTATAGTTTTTCAAATCTTCGAGCGTCAAGACGCCGCCTTCTTTCTTAAGGCGTTCGGCGATAGCCTGGGCAACCCAACCCTCGTAAAAAACTTGCGGACCCTCGGCGGCAATCGCTTTTAAGGTCTCGCCCAGATCCGTTTGACGGATTCGTTCCCCCTCGGCCGGCACACCCGCTCCTGCTAAGAAAACTTTTCCGAGATCGGGAAACTTCCGCATGTTGGGGAGTTGACGCTCGATGGTGGTGCGGAGGGAGGGGCGCAGAGGAAAGCCTTCTACGGCGTACCGGATCGCCGGGGCCAATACCGCTGGCAATGGCAAATTCCCAAATCGCTTCAATGCCTCCGCGAGTCCGGCGACCTCGCCGGGAACTGCCACAGCCAAAGCTCCGGTCACGCTGAGAGAGGGGACGGGCTTGCCTCCTTTTAGATAGAGATCTCTATGGGCCGCCGCCGGCGCCGTCTCGCGAAAGTCCAACGCGTGGGCTTTCTTTTCATTCATCTGGTAGATCACCATGAACCCTCCGCCTCCTATGCCCGATGACTCCGGTTCCACCACGGCGAGGGCAAAGGCGGTGGCTACGGCTGCGTCCACGGCATTGCCGCCGCGCTGAAGGATCTCCATGCCGGCTTTGCTCGCCAGCTCATTGGCCGAAGCAACCGCGCCCCCGCCTCGCTGCTGGGCAAAGGAAGGGAGGGTTCCTATGAAGAGGAAAAAGAGGCAGAAAAATAGCGCGTGAATCCTATGTGCCGAAAGCATAAAGCAAAAAGGTTTCCTTTTGTTTAAATCTTTAAATGCGCTTTTGCAACTTGAAAATCTTTGACCCCAGTCGGGGTTGTGTTAATCTCGGCCCGTAGAGATCCTATGGAAATCATCTTGGGGCCGTTTCATCCTCACCTGGAAGATGCGTTGGTTGAGGAGATTCTTCGTTACAAGAGGGATGAGCCCCTCTCTCCTCTGTTGGTTCCGGTTCCTTCCAATTCTCTTCGCCGGCGGCTCAAGGTGCTGCTTGCTCAGGAGCGCCGGCTCAATTTACTAAACGTTCATATCCTGACGTTCCATCAGCTCTCGCTTCGCCTTCTGGAAGAAAAACACGGAAGCGGTTCTCAGCCTCTTCAGGACAACGCTCTGCTTGAAGAGATATTACGGCAGATCATCCGCAGGCGACTTCCAGGCACTGAGGCTTTCGCCGGCCTGGATGAGAAGGCGGGGGGCTGCGCCGCTCTGTGGCAGACGCTTCGAGACCTCAAGGACGGCATGGTCAACCCTGAAATCGCTCTCGAAGCCTTGAGAAGCGATCTTTTCGAGGAAGAGGCGAAAGAAAGAGTTGAGCGGCTTTTCTATCTTTTTCAAACGTTTCTCTCTTGCAGTGAGACATGGAAGCTGCGGGACTTCTCGGACTCGGACCTGATGGCTTTGGAGCAGGCGCCATCGTCTCCATACCTGCAGCAGTTCAGCCGGATTTTCTACTACGGATTTTACGATCTCACCCAAGTGCAACTGGATCTATTCCAGACGGTGACGCGCCACTACCCCACGACCCTCTTCTTTCCTCTCCTGCATGAGAAGCCCCAGCATCCGGCCTGGACGTTCGCGGAGCGATTTTATGAAAGATATCTCCACGGTCTCGCCGACGGCCAATCCCGGATCCGCAACCTGACGTTGGGCCTCGGCAAGGATCCGAGTGCACCGCACACGTCTCTCCTTCCCCTCTTTGACGAAGGAAGAGACAAACCCGGGAAAACCGGACTTGACGATTTTCCCGTCACGATCTTCAGCTGCTTCAGCGGCCGTGACGAGATCGATACAGCCGCCAAGGAAATTCTACGACTCGTCTCCGAGGAAGGGATGGCCTTCGATGAAATCGGGGTAGTGGGCCGAAGTCTCGACTCCTATATTCCCTGGATCAAACAGATCTTTTCGGAGCACTCTATACCCTTTGCCACTTCGGCCGAGGAGCCGCTCGTCCAATATCCGATAAGCAAAGCGGTGCTCCTCCTCATCAACCTGCCGCTTAAAGGCTATCTTCGCTCTCAGGTCATCGACCTGCTCGGCTCTCCGTTCTTCTACAACCGCTCTTTAGGTCGAGAGGGTATGGCTCCTCGACCCGATCATTGGGATCTCCTCACGCGACAGTTGGGCATCAGCAAAGGAATCGAAGAGTGGCGGCGGGTGGAAAAGCAAATCAACCGGGATGCATCTTTAAATGCAATGGGTGACGACGAGGAAGAACCCAGAAGCGTCGCTATTCCGGCAAGCGAAGCGCGCGCGCTGTGGTCGCTCTTTGCCGAGCTCCACCGCGATCTCGAGAGACTCCCCAGGGAAGCCTCCTGGAGCTCTTATGTCGAGGCCTGGCGAACTTTGTTCAAAAAATGGCTGGGCATCGGCACAGAGAATGGATCCGAGAAATCTTCACGCAGACTTGCCGAGGAAGCGGTTCTGGAGGTTCTTGAGCGGCTTTCCGCTCTCGACGTCGTCGGTGAAAGGACCTCGTTGGGCAATTTCCTCCAGACCTGCCAGCATTGGTTGGAGCGTTCCTCGGTTCCGCTCCCCGACGACAACGTGAAAGGAGTGGCGGTTCTCGACGCCATGGCGGCCAGAGGGATTTCCTACCGGGCTCTTTTCATTATCGGTTTAAACGAGGGGCTTTTCCCGCGCACGATCCGCGAAGACGCCTTTCTGAGAGACCTCGAGAGAGAGCAGCTGGAAACCGTGCTCGGATTCAAAGTCGCCACGAAGCTCGGCGGCTTCGACGAGGAGCGGCTGCTCTTTACCTTGCTGATCGGAGCGGCAAAGGAAAGACTGTACGTTTTGTACCAAAGAAACGACGAATCGGGCAGGCCGCTCGCCCCTTCCTGGTATTTGGCTGAACTGGGCCGTGTCTTCGATCGAGAAGAGAATCGTTCTTTCAGGAAGATCAGTGTGCCGCGCGGCATAGTGGAAAAAGAGTTTTTCGAGCCGTTCGACCGCAGAGATCTGTCACCGCCGCAGGAGCTGGCGGTTCGCCTGATTCTCAAACTGGACGATCCCATGCCTCTTGTGGACGGCTGTTTGCCCTCACCTTCTCTCTATCGGCGCGGGAGTCAAGTGATCCAGCGCCTCGAATCGACCGCGGGTCGTCTAGCCGAATATGACGGAATCCTGGGCTCCGCGCCCGACTACTGGAAACATATCCTTCAAGAAGGAGTAGCTCCGACTTCCCTGGAGGGGTATGCCCGCTGCCCTTTTCAATTCTTCGCCCGAACGCTCCTCAAGCTGGATCGGCTCGAACGGCCCGAAGAAGGGACAGGCCCGGGGGCCGCCGACCTCGGACAGATCGTCCACTCGATCCTCAAATCATTCTATCAAGAACTCATCGATCGCGGCTTTTTCCTCTCGAAGGAAAAAAATGTCGATCCCGCCGCAATCCTTCGACCCCTTGCGCAGAAAGTTTTTTTTGAATTCGAGCAAAACAATCCCATCGCCTATCCCCTGGCATGGGAAGTCCAACAGGAAGAGATCACCACTCTTCTCGAGCGGGTGGTGACCCAGGATCTGAGGGAAATCGCCGAGTCCGGGTACCATCCTGTTGTTTTTGAATTTGACGCCGCGGATTCGTTGCCCGCCGATTGGCCGAGCCCCTTGAGCGGATTGACCATTCGCGGGCGGATGGATCGCATCGACTACCGGCCTGAAGATCGCCGTTACCGCGTGATAGATTACAAGCTCAAATCCAAAAAATCCCGCCCTCCCGAAGACAAACACCTTCTTCGCTCGGCGCTGCGCGGCCAGAGACTCCAGCCTCCTTTTTATCTCTTGCTGGGAAAGAAATACGCCTATAGCGTTGACCCTAAAAGCGAAGCAACCCTCGTAGACGCCGCATTTTATTTTCTCGCGCCTCGATGGTCCGACGGTCCCCTGGTCGTCGAAACATTTCCCGCCGACGGCTGGGAGGGAGAATCGGGGCAGTCTCTTAAAGCAAGCGTCGCCTCTCTCGTGGAGGGAATCCGCCAGGGACTTTTCTTCATTCAACCCGGCGCATACTGTGAATACTGCGAAGTCCGGGAGATTTGCCGAAAAAACCACCGCCCCACGGCCTGGAGAGCTGAAAAAGATCCCAGGACCGAAGCCCATCTGGCGCTTCGAGAGAAAGAGCCGGAAAAAGGATGACGACTCTCCGACCTTTGGAGCTGGCTGATCGGCAAGAGCGGGAGACCGCCGCTACGACTTTCGACCGCAATGTCGTGGTCACAGCGGGCGCCGGCACGGGGAAAACCCGCCTGTTGGTCGACCGGCTCGTGCATCTCCTCATGCGCCATCCGGATGTGAAGATGACGCAGATCGTCGCCCTGACCTTCACCAACAAAGCCGCCAATGAAATGAAGTTGCGGCTGCGCGAGCGTCTGGAGTCCTATCTCGCCGCTCGGTTAGACAGGGAGCCGGCCAGTCCAACCGAAGAAGAAACTCAGGATGAAATTCGATCTCTGATGGAACGCTACCGTCTTTCCAAAGAGGCGATCGATCGCCGCTCCCTGGACGCCCTACGGCAGATTGAGAGAAGCGAGATCGGAACCATTCACAGCTTTGCCGCAACGCTCCTCAGGCTCTATCCCATGGAGGCCGGTGTGGATCCCCAGTTCCTCGAAGATGACGGGACGCACTTCGAGCGGCTCTTCGACGAACTGTGGGGGGTCTGGCTGGATCAGGAACTTTCTCACCAGGGAGCCGGCAAAGACGCCTGGAAAAAAGCCTTGAGAAGCATCGATCTCGCCGACATAAGAAAGCTCGCCCTATCTTTGTGTCCCGAGACTGTGGACTTGCAGCGATTAACCAGTCTTGCGCGCGATAAAAAAACGCCCGAGCCGGTCCTTTCCTGGCTGCAATCGCTCAAAGCAAGGGCCGATTCTCTTTTGCTGCGGCACCCCGACGCAAGAACCAACGAAAAGCTGGTCCGCGCTTCGCTGGCGATTCTCCAAAGATTTGTAAACGCAGGCAGCCTTGCAGCGGGCGAACTTAATGACGATAGAGCCTTCCTCCTCTCGGGCAGAAGCATCAATAAAAATCTCAAGGGATGGGACGATGGCGACGTCGAGCAGGCCCAAGAGCTCCTGCGCGCGGCAAAGGCTCTGTGTGAAGTGGATGAGGCTCTCAGCCGCTGCCTTGGCGACCTGCTCACGCCTTTCGTCGAGAACTTTCGCGAAGCCTTTACAAGGGAAGGCTTGATCTCCTTCGATGGTCTGCTGGTCCGGGCGAGAAATCTCGTCCGCGATCATCCAAAGGTCCGCGAGGCGCTGAAGCGCCGCTTTAAAGCCCTCCTCATCGACGAGTTCCAGGACACCGATCCGATCCAGTACGAGATCCTGATCTACCTGGCGGAAGAGATCGGCCGCCAGGCCGGAGAATGGCGCAAAGTCAAGCTTGTCCCGGGCAAGATCTTTGTCGTGGGCGATCCCAAGCAGTCCATCTACGCTTTCCGCCGGGCCGACATCGAAGCCTACCTCGAAGTGGTTGAGAAGATCATCAAAGCGCAGAACGGCATCGAATGCCGTCTCAGCACCAACTTCAGGAGCCACAGGAAAATTCTGGATGTTGTGAACGGAGTCTTCGACCGATTGATTCAGGCCCGTGAAGGGCTCCAGCCCGCCTATGTCGCCATCGATCCTCCTCTCTTCACAGGCTCCCAGGAAAAGGCAAGTCCAAATTCCTTACCTTTCCGTAAAGTGATGATCCGCAAGACTCGGGGGGACGGAGAAAAAACCGCTACCCGGCTGGCGCGCAGACTCGAAGCGGAAAGTTTAGCCCGATGGCTCGACGAAGAGGTCTTGGGCAAAGCTCAGATCCTCGACAAAGAGGGAAATCCGTCACTCGTTCAGTTGAAGGACGTGGCCATACTTTTGAGGAAGCTGACGGATGTGCACCAGTACCTGGAACCCCTGCGCAGCCGGGGATTGCGTTACGTGGTCGAGGGAGAAAAACACTTTTACACGGTCCAAGAAATCATCGATGCCGTAAACCTGCTGCGGGCGATAGACAACCCGCACGATCAGTTGGCTTTGGTCGGTGTCTTGCGCTCTCCACTGGGAGGCCTCACAGACGCCGAGATTTACGAATTCCGCCGGCAGGGCCGTCTCGATTACCGGTCCGGGGAGAGACTCAAACGGAGCGGGACCAAGCCGCTTTCACCAGTCGGGGAACTCTACGAGGCGCTCTGCAAACTTCATGAAGCGACGCGCGCTCTTCCCGTAGGAGAAGCGATCGCTCACATTTTTGCCGCCGTGCCGATCCGCCTGCTGGCGGCAAGCTCCTTCCAAGGAGAACAGGCGGTCGCCAACTTGGAGAAACTTCACCAGCAAGCCGCACTCATGGGCAGAGACGGGTTGAGCACCTTTAAAGAGGTCATCAAGCGGTTGGAGTCCAGGGTTCTCGAGGTCAGAGATGAAGGAGAAAGCGCCCTGGCGGAAGAGAATCTGGACGCGATCAGGATTCTCAGCATTCACAAGGCCAAAGGATTGGAATTTCCCGTGGTCATCCTGGCGGGATGCCACACGGCGCCCAATCGAGGGCCGGACCGAGAGCCCGCAGCTTTGTACGATTGGTCGACGAATCTAGTGGGTCTGCAGGCGGGACCGTGCCGGAGCCTGACGGGGCTCTATATCGCCGAAAAGGCGAGGCTCCGCCAAGAAGAAGAGCAGAAGCGGGTCTTCTATGTGGCGATGACGCGAGCGCGCGAGCACTTGATGGTCTCGTGCGCGGAGACCGGAAGAAGGTCCGGCGCGAGTTTTCTCTCCATGCTCGAAGAACCTCTAGGCGAAAATTTCGACTCCGAAGAAGAATCGCATCGGATTCAAGTCGGAAAGGGATTCCTCGAGGTGCAAAGAGTCCAAGAAAGCCCCAGACCGCCGCAACACCCCCGAACCGGAGGTCAAGATCGCCCGTCGCCAATCGACTGGAAGGACTACACGCGGCGCTGGCAGGATCGAGCCGAGGCATGTGACTCGGTTCTCAAGACGCCTTTCTTCTCCAATCCCACGCTCGAGAAAAAACGCGAAGCGGAGTTGAGAGATGCTCTCGGTGAAAGAGACATTAAAGGCATCGGCTTCTCGCAACTCCCGCTGCTGGTCGGCGAACTGGCCCATCGTTTTTTGGAATATTGGAACTTCAGCAAGGAAACGTCGCAGTTTGAAGAAGAGCTGAGCCCGTTTTTGGACAAATGGCTGAAACCCGAACAGAATGCCGATCGGAGGACGCTCCATAAAGAACTTCACGAGATCTTTAGCGCCTTCTTCGCTTCTCAAGTGTACCGCGAGCTCACTGCCGCTCAGATCCTGGGACGCGAAGTGCCCTTTTTGATCCCCTGGGGCGACCAGATTATGCAAGGTGTCATCGATCTCGCTTACGAAAGGGACGGGCGCCTCTACCTCGCCGATTACAAGACGGATCGCGTCAAAAAAAAGGACCTCCGCCGATCCGTGGGGAGTTACCGCCATCAGGCGCAAATCTATTCGGAGGCCGCCGCGAGAAGTCTCGGGAGAGACGTGGCCGGCTTCAAATTGATCTATCTGCGGCTAGGTAAAGCGGTTCAGTTATCTAAACACGCATGAGAGCAAAAAGTTTTTCATATTACAGATCATGGCGCACCCTATCATGAGGCCTGGATTGCCAGGCGCTCTGGAAAGAAACGGAGAATGTAAACTTCATGAAAATTTTATTCCTCGATATCGAAACTGTCCCCACCCCTGAGGCGTTGGCCGAAAGCGGTCTGCTCGATTCTCAGATACAGCTCGACGAGCAGGAAATTATCAAACGGCTGAGCCTTTCCGCCGCTACGGCCCGAATTCTTTGCCTGGGATACGCCGTTGAGCCGCCGTCGAATTCTTCGGTGGAGGTCGTTGAAGGCGATGAGAAGGAAATCCTGCAAAAATTTTGGCAACTGGCGGCTGACTGCAACCTGTTCGTCGGCCACAATGTCTTGGATTTCGATCTGCGATTCCTCTATCAGCGATCGATCATCCACCGGATCAAACCTTCGCGTGAAATTTCCTTTGCCCGTTTCCGAAACGCGCCGGTTTTCGACACCATGCACGAGTGGTCGAAATGGGGACGCGACCTCACCAGCCTGGATCGCCTGGCGAAAGCCTTGAATATCGCATCACCGAAGGGCGAGCTCGACGGCTCCAAAGTCTATCCTTATTATCGCGCCGGGAAACTCTCCGAGATCTATGATTACTGCAAGGGGGACGTGGAAACGGTCCGACAGATTTACCGCCGTCTGACCTTTTCAGAATAGTCTTGAGTGGTTTGTCTCCCGACTCATAACCTGAAGAATCGTTTAGCGTTGCCGCCCAGCACGGCTTCCTTTTCCGCCAAAGAGAGATCCGGCCGCTCTATGGTCTCGTGAATCATCTGCTTGGCTGCCACGACGTCGACTTCGTGCGGATAATCTGAGGCGTAAGCAAATGATTCAATACCAACCAGCTTCGTGACGTAAGGAAGAATCTGTTCATTGCCCTCGCATCCGATGAGAATCTGGCCGCTGGAGAGGTAGCCCTCTAACGACCTCTGCTTTCCCGTCGGTGTTGTATAGATGCTCTCGTCGCGATCCATGCGATCCTTGAGGAGGACAATCCAGGCGCAGCCGCCTTCGAAAAAGCCGATCCTGAGATCGCGATAGCGGTCAAAGACTCCATGATACATGAGAGAAACCATCTCGAGAGCGAGCGGAATCGGATGGCGCAACGTGCGCGCGGCCCATGCATCAGTAAAAGTATCCGCACCGAGCCCGAGACTCGATCCGCCATGAATCCCCAGAGCGCAGCCGAGATTGGCCGCCTCCTCATAGACAGGCCAGTAATAGTCATGCCCCAAATGGAGCGGCAATCCGCGCGACGGCAGCATCGCGCCCGGCAAACCCAAGTCGCGAACCAGACGTCGCAGCTCTTTCACCGCGGCTTTTACATCTTGCATGGCGATAAGCCCCATGGGGTGAAGTCTCTTGTCGACTCTTCGGTAGCGCTCAGCCACATAATCGTTGAAAGCCCGGCAGACTCGGACGGCATAGTCTGCCTGCTGAATAAAGCCTACGGACAGGCCCTCCGAAGGAAAGAGCACGGTCTCGATCACACCCGCCTTATCCAAGAAAGCAACCCAGTCTTCGGCGGAGCCCATGCGATGATCGCTCGCGTTGATCCGTGGCCGGCTGGGCTGGATCTTTTCGCCCGACGCCCCAAGATTGCGCGGATAGTGAATCGCGTCCAGGCCGGCGAAGACTCCCTGTCGATTCCGCGACGGACGAAGCGCGACATCGCGGATGGCCGAATCCATGAACTCAGCCATCTCGGGAATCGATTCAAGAATGTGGCCGTCGCAATCAAAGACTTTAATCGATTCTGCCATGTCTCACCCCTTCATGGAAACTATCTCTTTCCGAAATGCCGAGCGGAGATTTAAACTTCCTTCCCGTGTCTCTCGTTCATCCAGGGTTTCAAGGGAGTATAATTGACCCGCTTGTTTTCCGTGTTGCGATCGCGCGCCGATACGCGAAGAATCTCCAGCGGCTCGTCACTTGCGCTCTCAAACCAGTACATAAAGCCGCGCGGGATCATAATCCCTTCATGTTTTTTGAGCTCGGCGATCACCTTGTCGCCTTCTCCGTAGAACTTGACGGCGCCGCTAAGAACCAGCCAGAATGCGTCTTCTCCGGTGTGCGTATGGAGATTATTTTCGCCCCCAGTCTTCACGACTTGGGCATGAACCCTCATTAAATCGCTGTTGCACATCAGCATCGATTTCTTTACGCCTTCAAACTCCGGCCGCTCATACTTAAAGACCTGCGGTTCTTTTTCCATATCCGACCTCCTGTCTTCTCTTACGTTTAGTTCAGGATTCCCTCTCCCGTCAAGGGTCTATCGGCTGCGTATCAAGAACGTGGTCCGCTCAG
>Ga0209701_10001934_pt1 | contig 13449 bp, 11 predicted proteins | sample CZO8metaG_4_FD_188356 | JGI IMG/M metagenome (GOLD analysis project Ga0209701, IMG submission 188356) | Vadose zone soil microbial communities from the Eel River Critical Zone Observatory, Northern California, USA - CZOApr15con2H3.8 metaG... | ecosystem: Environmental > Terrestrial > Soil >...
TTCCAGACTGCAACGGCATACCGGCATTCTACACGCCAAAGAGGTATCGCAACGTAAGAGCCAGCAAACAGATTCGTAGAGACGCGGCATGCCGCGTCTCTGGTGGCGGAGGAGACGCAGCAATCCGAGTCTCCACACTCGGACTTTTCAGGTTCGTATCAGCGCATCGCTTCAGCGATGCCGATTCGTTCCCCTTCCCTTGTCATCCCGAGCAAACGCGAAGGAGCGCAGCGGCCGAGCGCGCCGCGAGGGATCCGCAGTTCTCCGCCGCGTGCCACGAACCTCTCCTTCTTGGATTTTCCGAACTCCGGAGACGTCTTGGGAAGGGCACGACTGCAAAGCTCGCCGCCTCGGAACTTTTTTGGGAAGGGCACGACTGCAAAGCGCGCCGTCTCGGAAACTTTTTGGGAAGGGCACGACTTCAGTCGTGCCACAAACGCTCAAATCCAATACCGGCTTTAGCCGCTGAGGTTTTAGCTCTGAATCGATCTATGAGTCTTCCGCCGCGTTTTGGGACGGCACGACTTCCAAGCCTGCCATTTCCGAAGACGTATCGGGAGGGCACGGCTTTACAGGTTGCGGAAAAACGGATGAATGTGGGCACTCCCGTGGAAGAGCGGCTCGGGTGCCCCATTCATTCGCGTTCTTGCGAACGAGTGGGCGCGGACGACCGCGGCGCCTCGTTCGTAGGTTCACTCATACTCAAAGAACGAACGGCAACCGGCGTCTGCACAGATGGTGTATCCTCAACCCCTCTTCGACTTCGCCCTTGAGGAACGCCCGTGCCCGCACCGAAAAAGAGCGCGCTCCCTGACGAGAAAGTAGCTCTCACAGTAGCTCAATACGACAAGCTCATCGCCACCATTCCCAAGATCGAACGCAAGGGCGACGCCAATCCCTACACTTCCCTGAATGGCAACATGTTTACCCTTCTGCATCAATCCCGCACCTTGGCCATCCGGCTACCAGAGGACAAGCGAGAGGAGTTTCTGAAGAAATACCAGACGACGCTCTTCGAGGCCTACGGCGCCGTCATGAAAGAATATGTAACCGTCCCAGATTCGTTGTTGAAGAATACGAAAGAGCTCCAGAAGTATCTCGAAGCGAGCTACCAATACGCCCAGACCCTGAAGCCCAAACCCACCAAAAAAAAGTCCTGATCCCGCGCGCATTTTCACAGCCGCATTTCCACAACCGCATTCCGACAACATCGATGCGCTCAGCAACCGGCCAACGTTGATATACTCCCACCATGGCGACCGACGCCAAACCAGGCTGGAACTGGCTGTTGTGGGCCGGATTTGTCCTTAGCGTGATCGCCTTCCTTAGCTATTTCGCATTCTTCGTGGAATTTCCCTCGACCCGCAACTTCCCCTGGGCCAACCTGCTGCTCTTCGCGATCGCCGCAGGTTTGCTTGCGGCCGGTATTCGTCGTGCCTTTCGCCGTCCGCAGTCGTACCGGGGCAAGATATTTGGCCCGATCCTAGCAGGCCTAAGCACGTTGATATTGGGTTTCTTCGTATTTGCGATTTTTGTTGCCGCCCGGCACTTGCCGTCCTCGGCTGCCGCACCACGCGTCGGAGCGAGGGCGCCAGACTTCACATTGACCGACAGCGACAACAGACCGGTTTCCCTTGCGAACCTGTTGACGGGGCCGGTCGGCGGGGCCGCGCCCAAGGGCGTCATGCTGGTTTTTTACCGAGGCTACTGGTGACCGTCCTGCAACTCCGAGTTGCGGGGTATCCAGCATCACCTGACCGATCTTGAAGCGCGCGGCATTCGCGTGGCCGCCATCAGTGTTGATCCCCCGGAAGCTTCGCGTAATCTTCGCGCCAAACGTGGCTACACCTATACATTTCTCTCCGACCCGGATGCCGCAGTCATTACACGCTACGACTTGCTGCACCTCAAAGCCGGACCCAGTGAACAAGACGTAGCCCGCCCCGCCGAATTTCTCCTGGATCCCGGTGGCACAGTCCGCTGGGTCAATCTGACCGAAAGCTACTGGATTCGCGCCACCCCCGAACAATTGCTCCAGGCGACCAACGCCCTGCACTAGTTAAGTCCAACCCCGAAAGCCACTTCCCGTCTTACGGCATACATATCTGTACGTACATACAAGTAAGACAAATGTTCCACGTGGAACATATCGTCATTTCGTACGCCAGCCGGCAGCCTGTCAGTCCGCTGCGTCCCCATGGTTTCCGGGTACCTCAGTAACCTTCTCATGGCTCGCGTGGCCTGCCTTTCGTGGTCAACTGGTGCAGATAGATGAACTTACCGGATGACAATTCCGTGGAGACGCTCGCTCGAGTAGACAGCTTGTCGGTGACCTACCTGCCGGACAGCGATCAGCCCGTCCGTGCCTTGGACCATGCCAGCCTGGAAATACGGCCCGGCGAACTAGTCGGCATCCTCGGAGAATCCGGTTCGGGCAAGAGCACACTCGCCGCCGCCTTGTTGAGGCTACTGCCTACTGATGCGCGATACGACAGTGGAACGATTCGCTTTCGGGACCGCGACCTGCTCTCGCTTTCGGAGTCCGCGTTGCGCCGGATTCGAGGAGCGGAGATTGCTCTTATCCCTCAGGATCCCGCGCTGGCTCTGAATCCTGTCATCCGCGTCGGCGATCAGATCGCGGAAGTACTCCGCGCGCATGTGCACATGACGCGGCGGGATCGCAGGACGCGCGTGGAAGAGTTGCTCGCTGAAGTTGGTTTCGATCAGCCGCGACAGATCTACACCGCGTATCCGCATCAGTTGAGTGGAGGGCAGCGGCAACGAGTCGTAATTGCACAGGCTGTGGCGTGTCGCCCCCAGTTAGTGATCGCGGACGAAGCGACCAGCAAGCTCGATGCCTCGCTTCAGGCAGAGATCATTGCCTTGATGCGAGAAATCAGTCAGCGCCATCGCATGGCGTTCATCGTGATCAGCCACGATCCAACCGTGCTCGCTGGATTTGTGGATCGTATTGCCGTGATGTACGCCGGTCGCATTGTCGAAGAGGGACGCACCGAAGACATTTTTCGCCGGCCATTGCATCCGTATACGCAGGCGCTGGTGCGGTTGTCCGCGCGATATCTGACGAACGCAGGCTCTCGCACCCGATTCGCGGCGATCGACGGCGAGCCTCCGAACTTGACCAGTCCTGGCATTGGCTGCCCTTTCGCGCCGCGCTGCCCGGAAAGAATGCAGGTCTGCACCGATCGTGAGTTAGAGGAAACCACACCCCAACTCTCACAGCGAGTAAGTTGTTTCAAGTATGGAAACTGATGCCAATGGGATGAAGGCGCCTGTCCAGCCTGTGCTGCGTGTGAGCGGTCTCAGCAAGAGTTATCGACGCAAAGGCGCGGTGTGGCAACGAACTGACGACGTCATCGTTGCAGCCAGCGAGGTTGAATTCGAAATCTTCGCGGGGCAGACGCTGGCGCTGGTGGGAAGCTCGGGATCGGGAAAGTCTACGGTTGCCCGCTGCGTGATACGACTTGAAAAACCGGATGCCGGAAAGATTTGGCTGGAAGGGACGGACATCTCGCAACTAGACTCGCGCGAACTTCGCTCCCTTCAGCCGAAGATGCAGATGGTATTTCAGGATGCGGCCACATCCATGAATCCGCGGTTCACAGCAGCCGAGGTCATCGAGGAGCCGATGCGGATTCAAAGGCAAGGCGACAAATCTGCTCGACGAACCAGAGCTAAAGAATTGATGCAAGAAGTTGGATTGTCGCCGCAGTGGGCCGATCGATACGCTCTGGACTTCAGCGGCGGGCAACGGCAGAGGCTGGCGATTGCGCGGGCACTCGCCTTGAAACCAAAACTGCTGGTATTGGATGAAGCGCTCTCTGGTCTGGATCTCTCGACTGAGGCGCAGATCGCAAACTTGCTGGTTGATCTCCAGGCAGCTCACTCGCTGGCGTACCTTCTCATCTCGCACGATCTGGCGCTCGTTACTCGGATTGCGGACACGATCGCGGTGATGGCTCACGGCAAGATCGTCGAACAGGGGCCGGCTGCTCAAGTCATCGCTAGTGCCGGTCATCCGGAAACGCGCACGTTGATCGTATCCACGCGGGCGGCGCAGGCGAATCTTTTCGCACTGGGGGCCGCGCTGTGAAGTATCCGGTGCGGCGTGGGATTCGGGCTATGTTGCTGTTGTTCGGAGTGTCGGTGCTCTGCTTCCTGTTCACGGAAATGGCGCCCGGGAGCTTCTTCGACGAGATGCGGCTGAACCCGCAGATTTCTCCTGAAACGATTTTGGCGTTACAGTTCCATTACGGGTTGGACCAACCACTTCTCGTGAGATACGGCCACTGGCTGGCGGCGGTTGTACGGGGAGACCTTGGATTCTCCATCGCCTACAACGCGCCGGTCGCGCCGCTGCTCTGGAGCCGCGCACGAAATACTCTTCTGCTGGCGACCATTGCGATGCTGCTGACGTGGCTGATTGGCGTTCCGTTGGGCGTATGGAGCGCAGCCCGGCGGGGACGTTGGCTCGACAGAGTCATTGAAACCGGCAACTCGTTGCTTATTTCGATTCCCGAGATCGTGATTGCTATTGCGCTGCTGGCGCTCGCGGTGCGATGGCGAACGGTCCCAGTTGGCGGGATGATGTCGATGGGCCACGAGGAACTCTCCACCTGGGGCAAGGTCCAGGATCTCCTGCGGCACTTGCTGCTGCCGACGGCGATTCTTGTGCTGGCCGGCATTGCGATCGTCATACGCCACGTGCGGGCCAGTGTCGTGGAGGTGCTCGATGCGCCCTATGTGCGCGCTGGCCGCGGTCTCGGAATTGGGCAAGCGCGTTTGCTTTTCAGGCACGTGCTGCCGGTGGCCGCGAGTCCGGCGATTTCGCTCTTCGGTTTTTCCATCGCTTCCCTGCTCAGCGGTTCCCTGCTGGTGGAGGTCGCCACCGGATGGCCGGGGCTCGGGCCCCTGCTGCTCGAAGCTACGCTCGCCCGCGACCTCTACCTAGTGATTGGTGGAATTATCTTCTCTGCCTTATTCCTGATTGCGGGAAACTTCGTCGCCGATCTGCTGCTGCTGGCATCCGATCCGCGGATTCGCACAGGCGGGCTCGATGCGGAATAAAGTGCGAATACGGCTTCTAATTCTCCTTCTGGCCGCGCTGCACGCGGTCGTGCTGTTCGCAGGTTTCTTCGCGCCCTACGATGCGAAAGAGCAGGATCGCAATCTTCCCTACGCTCCACCTACGAGGCTGCACTTCACGGGCGCGACCGGTTTCCATTTCCGCCCGTTTGTCTACGCTGAAGTGTCCGACTCCGACGGTTATCGTGAAGACCGCACGCGGGAGTATCCGCTTCGTTTGTTCGTGAAAGGAAGCTCCTATTCCCTGCTCGGACTGTTCAAGCCTGACCTCCATTTAATCGGGGTCGACGACCCCGCGCGAATCATGTTGCTGGGCGCGGACGCCTTCGGACGCGACGAATTCTCGCGACTGCTGGTCGGTGGTCAGATATCACTAGCGGCTGGCTTACTGGCCACTTTGCTCACTTTGGCCACAGCGGCTGTGGTCGGGACCGTGTCGGGGCTCTACGGGGGATGGATCGATGAATCGCTCATGGGCGTCTCCGAGCTATTTCTCTCGTTGCCCTGGTTGTATTTTCTGCTCGGAGTCCGAGCATTTCTTCCGCTTCATGTCAGTCCAGTGGGAACGTTTCTGCTCTTGATAGGGGTTATCGGACTGATTGGATGGGCGCGTCCCGCACGGCTGGTGAGAGGCGTGGTGCTAAGCGCGCGTACTAGAAACTACATCGCCGCCGCCCGCGGATTCGGCGGCTCGGACCTCTATTTGTTGCGACGGCACATTCTGCCTGAGACGTTTGGGGTTCTGCTCACCCAGGCCGCTTTGCTGGTTCCGCTGTACGTTGCGGCGGAAGCTACCCTTTCGTTCTTCGGGCTGGGGGTCAGTGAGCCGGTTCCCAGCTGGGGCAATATGCTGGCGGCGCTGCAACACTATAGCGTTCTAGTGTCCTACGGCTGGCTTTTGGCGCCGGCGGCGGCACTGGTGGTTACGTCCGTAATCTACGGCATGCTGGCGGATGCGCTTCATCCTCGCCGTTCCTAAGTAAAATCTAGTCAATCTACCGTGAGTTCTGTGGGGTGGGGTGAACATGAAGGCCATAGCTCGCCTAACCCTGGTGGTGTGTCTCTGCGCGGCCATGTCGATGGCCAGCGCTCCCGCTCCCCAGCCCGTAAGTCAAGGTGAAGAACTCGCGCGCGTCGACAGCGCGACCGGCCGTTACGGCGGGCGTCTAGTCGTGGGACAGCGCTCCGAACCGAAGACGCTGAATCCGGTGACGGCGACGGACGCCGTCTCGCGGGAAGTATTTGAACGCCTTCATGCCGATCTAATCGAGATCAACCGGGCGACGCAGAAGACTGAGTCGGCGCTCGCCAAGTCCTGGAAGATGTCGCCGGACGGCCGCACTTTCACACTCAAACTGCGCAAGGGCATACGGTTTTCGGATGGCCATCCCTTTGATGCGGACGACGTAGTTTTCACGTTTACCGTTTATCTGGACGAGGCGGTGAGTTCTCCGCAGCGCGATCTACTGTTGATTGATGGCAAGCCATTGACCATCAGCAAGCTGGATCAGTACACCGTGCGCTTCTCGCTGCCGCGTCCGTATGCGGCTGCGGAAAGACTTTTCGACAGCTTCGCGATTCTGCCTCGGCACATTCTTGAAAAGCCTTATCACGAGGGGAAATTCTTGCAGGCTTGGCCGCTGAATGCGCCGCCCACGGAAGTGGTGGGCCTGGGGCCGTTTCGCGTCAAGCAATATTGGCCGGGCCAACGGATTCTGCTGGAGCGTAATCCGTACTACTGGAAGGCCGATCGCGAGAATCATCGCCTGCCGTATCTTGACGAACTCGTGTTCCTCTTTGTGGGCACTGAGGACGCGCAGGTCATGCGCTTTGAGGCCGGCGAGACCGACCTCATCAACCGGCTCAGTTCCGAGAACTACGCTTTACTCTCGAAAGAGCAATCCACGACTCGGTCACAGCTGGCCGACCTTGGCCCCAGTTTGGAATACAACTTTCTCGTGTTCAACCAGAACGATCTGGCGGGAAAGAAGCTCGATGGAATAGCCCGCAAACAGGCCTGGTTCCAGGACCAGAAATTTCGCCAAGCTGTGTCGGCCGCGGTGGATCGCGACTCGATCGTAAAACTCGTTTACGGAACGCGAGGTTCTGCCCTGTGGGGAAACGTTGGGCCGGGAAACAAGATGTGGGTCAACCAGTCGATCCCACATCCGCAGCGTTCGCCCGAAACGGCGCGGCAACTGCTGAAGTTGGCGGGCTTCACGTGGAATGCATCCGGCCAGCTTCTCGACCGCACCGGACAGCCGGTTGAATTCTCCATCGCGACCAGCACTTCCAATGCACAGCGGATGAAGATGGCGACGCTGCTGCAGGACGATCTTTCCCACCTTGGCATGCAGGTCCACGTTGTGCCTCTGGATTTTCGAGCCATGATTGACCGCGTCTTCCAGAGCTTCGATTACGAGGCGGCCATCATGGGCCTGGGCGGCGGCGACGCCGATCCTAATCCCGAAATGAACGTGTGGCTCTCGAGCGGCAGCACGCATCTCTGGCGCATGAACGAAGCCCAGCCCGCAACCGCGTGGGAACGGGAAATCGATCAGTTGATGAACGAGCAGATGATCACGCTGGATTATCACAAGCGGAAGAAACTGTATGACCGCGTGCAACAGATCATCTCGGAGCAGCTCCCATTCATTTTCCTCGCAACGCCGAACATACTGGCGGGCGCGAAATCCGAGGTCGGCAATTTTCAGCCGGCGCTGCTGGACCATTACACGCTTTGGAATGTCGATCAGATCTATCTTCGCAATACTGAGAGCGCGGGAGTCCGGTGAAAACGGCGGCGAAGGCGCAACTCGAACCGAGGAAGCCTTCGTCCGACGAACGCCTGGTCGCGCTCTGCCTTAAGGGTGACCAGCAAGCCTGGGCAGATCTGGTCGACAAATACAAGAACCTCATCTACTCGATTCCGATCAAGCTCGGCATGTACGACGATGCCGCCGATATCTTTCAGTCGGTATGCCTGGATCTACTTACCGACCTGCCGCGCCTTCGGGAACCAAAAGCATTGCCCAAGTGGCTGATGCAAGTCTGCTATCACAAATGTCTCGAACATCGGACGAGAGCCCGGAAACAGGTTCAGCTCGAAGATGAAGACGCCGAGAACCTGCCCGCCCACCAGAGTGCTTCTGCACTCCCCGAAGAAATGCTGGCCCAGCTTCAACGAGAGCAAATGGTCCGGGATGTAGTGTGTGGCTTGTCGCAGCGTTGCGAGCGCATGGTTCGCATGCTGTTTTTCGAAACGCCGCCCCGGCCTTATCAGGACATCGCCAAAGAACTCGGGATCGCGACCGGATCGATCGGGTTCATCCGCGGACGCTGCCTCGGCCGGCTCAGGAAACAACTAGAAAAGATGGGGTTCCAGTGAGCGTCAAAGCTGTCCAGCGAACAGACGTCGATGCCACCATCGAGCGACTGCTGGCGCTCGACGAGAGCAGCCGACAACAATATGTAAAGGAGCATCCCGCGCCGGATTGGGCCGGATTCGCGACGGTTCTCACGGAGCGGGTCCGGGAAGAAGTTCGCGTCGACACGGCTCGAGCGCACCGGCTGGCCGATCTCGCTGTCACGGTCGCGGAGGCCACCGGGAACAAATTGGCGCTGGCGAAGAGCCTGCGGGCGCGCGCAAACGCATTTTACGCGCTCGACCAGCACGCCGCTGCGATCGAAATGCATCAGCAGGCGGCTACGCTCTTCGAAGCCGAGGGAGACGAAGAAGAACTGGCGCGCACGCTCAGCGGATCCATTCAGCCCCTACTCCTGGTTGGCCATTACGATCAGGCGCTCGCCGCCGGCGATCGAGCGCGCGCGCTTTTCGCGAAACAAGGCAACACGCTGCGCCTGGCGCGGCTCGACATCAATATTGGAAATATCTACCACCGTCAGGATCGTTTCGCGGATGCGCTCGTCTACTACGAGCGCGCCTACCACGAACTGGCAGCTCACGATGACGCGGAAGGCATGGCTGCCGTCATGAGCAATCTTCCGCTCTGCTACATGAACCTACACGAATTTGCGCGCGCGCTGGAAATGTACCAAAAGGCGCGCCAGCACTGCGAACAGAAGGGGATGCCCATTCTGGTCGCGTATGCGGACTACAACATTGCCTACCTCTACTTTTTACGCGGTGAGTACGGACGCGCAATCCAGATGCTGCGCGAGGCCGCCCAGAGCGGCAAGAAAGCGAACGACGCTTACCAGGTTGCACTCTGTAGCCTCGACTTGTCGGAGATCTATATCGAGGTCAATCTTATTCCGGAGGCTTCGCAACTCGCACGCGAAGCCAATGAGCATTTTCAGCGGCTGGGTTTTGGCTACGAAGCTGGCAAAGCACTCGTATTTGCGGCGGTGGCAGCCAGCCGCCAGGGACAGACGTTCGAAGGAATCAAGCTTTTCTCGACCGCCAGGGAACTGTTCATCCGCGACAAGAATCATGTCTGGCCATCGCTGATCGATTTGTACGAAGCATTGGTCCTGTTCAACGAAGGACGGCTCTTCGAAGCCCGCCGGCTCTGTGTGACGGCACGCGAATTCTTCAGCACTTCCTCAATGCGGAGCAAAGCCGTGCTGGCCGACCTGCTACTGGCCCGCATTGCACTCCGCATGAACGACACCGCTTCCGCTCGCACGCACTGCCAATCAGCACTTGAGCAAGTGGGGGAGATGGAATCCCCGATGCTCACGTACCAGGCGGAGTTTCTGATGGGCGAAGTGGAACGGGCTACCGGGAACGCTGACCTTGCCTACGAATGCTATCGGCGTGCCCGTACTCCGCTCGAGACGCTCAGGGGTAACCTGCGTGGAGAAGAGCTGAAGATCGCATTTTTTCAGAACAAGCTGGAGGTTTACGAGAATCTGGTTGAGCTTTGCCTGAGTGGTTCGCAAAGGCTGGAAGAAGCGTTCGAGTACATCGAGCTGGCCAAATCGCGTAGCCTGATGGATCGTCTGATGCGGCCGGTGCACGTGCCTTCTGACGCCGACGCGGGGCAGAGCGATCTGGTGCGGTCCATTCGCAATCTCCGCGAAGAACTGAACTGGTATTACAACCTCATCGAGCGAGAGCAGCTGAAACCGGAAGAGCGTTCTCCCGAGCGGATTCAGAAATTGGAGCAGGATGCGCGGGCACATGAAGACGATCTGATGCATGCCCTGCGCGAAGCTACTCTCGACGAGGCCAGTCGGGCGGGCTTGCAGATGCCGAGTGCCGTGTCGCTGGAAAAGATTCGATCGCTCCTGCCCGTGGACACCGCCCTGGTGGAGTACTTCCGCATTCAGGATCGCGACATCGCCTGCGTCCTGAGCCGCGACGAATTGCAGATTCGTCCGGTCACGGTGGAATCGCGGGTTAAGAAGACATTGCAGTTATTCCAGTTTCAGTTGGCGAAATTCCGGCTCGATCCGAAATATGTGGCTGCGTTCCAGGAGCCGATGCTCAAGTCCACACAGGGGCACCTGGCCAGCCTCCATCAGGAATTGATCGCGCCGATCGCTGATCTGCTGGACACCAAGCACCTGGTGTTCGCGCCGCACGGTTTGTTGCATCACATCCCGTTCCACGCGCTCTTTGACGGAAAGTCTTATCTGATCGACAAGTATTCGGTCTCCTACGCTCCGAGCGCCAGTGTTTATGCGCTCTGCCGTGAGAAGGCCACAAATGTTTCGGGAGGCTCGCTGATTCTGGGAATCGCCGACGCGCAGGCTCCACTGATTCTCGAAGAAGTAGAAGCCTTGCGCGCCATTCTGCCCGACGCGAAGCTGTTTGTTGGAGAAGGGGCAACTGAGGCTGTCCTCCAGTCGCACGGGTCATCGAGCCGGATCGTGCACATCGCCACCCACGGATACTTCCGCCAGGACAATCCGATGTTCTCGTCCATCCGCCTGGGGGATTCCTACTTGAGTCTGTACGACCTGTATCACTTCAAGCTTCCCGCGGAATTAGTTGTCTTGAGCGGCTGCGCTACTGGGCGCAACACCGTAACGCCGGGGGATGAACTTATGGGACTGGTGCGCGGCCTGCTGCAAGCGGGGGCTCAGTCTCTAATGCTCAGCTTGTGGGACGTTCATGATGCGAGTACCCGGGATTTCATGATCGCCTTCTACTCGCGTCTGGTGCAGGGGATGTCCAAACCGCTGGCCGTGCAAGCCGCCATGGCTGAATTGCGTGAATCTCATCCTCATCCTTACTATTGGGCTCCTTTCGCATTGATAGGAAAGGGGTAAGCGGCCGGAAGATTTTTTGTTGCTTACCTATATTTTTCGGGCAGTTAGTTCCCCTTATTGTTCAGAAGCAGATCCCCTGGATTGAGGAAAGCCGTGAAGCATTTTTCGGAGGAAGTCTGGACCGATTTCGTGCGTGGCGTCGGCTCATCGAAAACGAATAGCGAGATCGAGGCTCATATCGCGAGCGGCTGCCCGGACTGCGCGGCGGCTGTCGGATTGTGGAAGAAGGTGCACTCGATTGCCAGCAACGAGCCTAGCTTCACACCTGCAGACCATGCGGTTCGGATGGCCAAGCTGGAGTTCGCGGCCAGCCAATCACCGCGGCTGAGTCTGTGGACTATGGCTAGACTCGTGTTCGACAGTATGAGCCAGCCGCTGACGGCGGGCGTGCGCTCCGGCGCTTCGGAATCGCGGCAAGTAGCATTCGAGGCGGAGGGAACCATGGTGGACCTGGTTCTTGATACGCGGCCGCAGTCCGGGACGATCTCTCTGGTCGGGCAGGTAGTGGACAAAGGCGGAGCTAAAATCGCACCGCGACAGGTAGCGGTCATCGTGTGGACAGAGACAGGCCAGCCACTGGCGGAAACTTCCGCCAATGAATTCGGCGAATTTCAGCTGGAATTCGCGGCGCAAGACCGGCTGCGACTATCCGTCGAAATTGCGGGCCACAAGCCAATTCGTATTCCCCCAATGAATCTGAATAGTCCTGACGTGATGCGCTCCGTTACTTAAGAGAGTAGCGGGCCATTACTAGCAGGCGATTACGTGCTGATTACACGTGTAATTAGCGGAAAGCAGCGCTGGAACTTAGACTCTGTGAACCGCCAGCGCTCGGCAAATTAAGACCCGCCGGGGGCGGGATAAAACATATGAAGGACAACCAAAAACCAGGTATGAAGAGATATTTTGTGGTATGTGCGGTACTGATGCTCAGCTTGCTGGCCGCACCGGCAGCGCAGGCGCAAGCTCGCCTGGTTGTGCGCGATTCGTTGGGGCTTCAAGGGCTCAATCTCACTTGCTTGCTGCTGGGATGCCAGGTGAAGCAGAGTATCGGCGATCCGCAGGGGCAGCTGTTCGTCGTGGTTTTCCCCTCGATCCTGGATCCAGTGACCGCGCTCCTGCGGCTCAACCTTCAGCTGGGAATCGTGGGCGTAGAAATCGACCAGATCGTCAACACGCAGGCCGCTTATGCGGGTCCTGCTCCGTCCTACTTGACGGACAAGACTCCTACGTCCTACTACGGCACGACGGTATGGCACGGCTACGTGGCGCAGCCGGGGAACCAGCTAATTCGCACGAGCTCAACTCAATCGACGTTTCATGTCACCGGATCAGGTGTAACAGTTGCGGTGATCGATACCGGCGTGGACCCGACCAATCCGGTATTGCAGAACCTCCTGGTTTACGGGTATGACTTCACGCGAAACGCCAATGGTGGCTCGGAAAAATCCGACATTAGCACCTCGCCGGATCTGAGCCAGGCGCAAACCGCTCAAGTCAACCAAAGAACAGTTGCGGTGCTCGATCAACGAACGGTTGCGGTCCTCGACGGTTCATCGTATTCGGCGTTCGGCCATGGCACCATGACGGCAGGCATTGTACATCTGGTTGCGCCCCAGGCGAAGATCATGCCTCTTAAGTCATTCAAGGCGGATGGGACAGGCTACGACTCCGATATCCTGCGCGCTATTTACTACGCAGTGAAAAATGGCGCAAGGGTCCTGAACATGAGCTTCGACTATCCGACCTACTCGCCGGAGCTCGCGAACGCCGTCAAGTATGCGAACAGCAAGGGAGTGATCTCAGTGGCATCGGCCGGAAATGACGGCCAGCAGGTAGCGGTGTATCCCGGAGCATTGCCGTCCGTGATCGACGTTGCCTCTACCTCGAATTCGGATATCCAATCCGTGTTCACCAATTACGGCGCGCCTCCGGTCTGGATCGCAGCCCCAGGCGAAGGTGTGATGACGACTTATCCATGGGGTACTTATGCCGCGGGGTGGGGAACCTCATTCAGCGCGCCCTTCGTCAGTGGAACCGCGGCCCTGATGCTGGGCACCAATGGGAACTGCACCAGTTCCAATGTCGCGTCCGGATTGGCGC
>Ga0209701_10001938_pt1 | contig 13442 bp, 9 predicted proteins | sample CZO8metaG_4_FD_188356 | JGI IMG/M metagenome (GOLD analysis project Ga0209701, IMG submission 188356) | Vadose zone soil microbial communities from the Eel River Critical Zone Observatory, Northern California, USA - CZOApr15con2H3.8 metaG... | ecosystem: Environmental > Terrestrial > Soil >...
TTGGGCGCCGGGCAACCCCCTTGGAGGTAGTCATGTTTGGTGGAAAAATTGGGTTGCCGGAACTCCTGCTGATTCTTGCTGTCGCCTTGCTAATATTCGGACCGAGCAAGCTGGCCGATTTGGGCAAAGGCCTGGGCGAGGGCATCAAGAACTTTAAGGCGTCCGTAAAAGACGGCGAGGAGAGCGCTGAGAAGAAGTCGTAGTTGGTGTGTGGCGCGGGCGCCCTCGCCCGCGAACCTCTACAGCAATCTGCCCTCTCGCAATATGCGCCACACCAGCGCTACCGGCAGTCCCACAACATTGCCGTAGTCACCGTCAATACGAGGAATCCAGCGCGAGGCAATGCCCTGGATTGCGTAAGCGCCCGCCTTGTCCATGGGCTCGCCGGTGGCGACATAATCGGCAATTTCCTTCTCCGTGAGAGCCGACATCGTGACCGTCGTCGTTTCACTTGCCACGGACGACTTGCCATTCGCCACCACGCAAACACCTGTGATCACCTGATGCTCGCGCCCGGATAACAGTCGGAGCATCCGGGCGGCATCGGCGGCGTCCATCGGCTTGCCAAGAATCTGCCCATCCACAACCACTACAGTGTCGGCGCCCAGCACGATATCCCGCGGACGCTGCTTGGCGACCGCCAGCGCCTTCTCGCTCGCCAAGCGCTCGGCGCAGTCTTGCGCTTGTTCGCCGGGAAGTGGATCTTCGGGGATGTGCGCGGGCTGGACCTCAAAGGGAATGCCTGCATTGCGCAGCAGTTCCTGACGTCGGGGCGAGGCTGAGGCGAGCACGAGCATGGATACTGATTTTAGACTGCGGGATGACCGGAACTGACGCTGGGTCTTCAGTGCGAAGACTTGTCGGACAGAGCCTGCCCTGAGCGAAGTCGAAGGGAGTGTCCGACCACATACACCACTCAGCTACTCCAGGGCTTCCGGCTCAATCGAAATATTCTTTTCGCCCTTGGCGCGCTTCTCCCAGTATTTCTTCACCCAAGCTTCGTAGCTCTTGCCGGCGGCGGTGTCTCTGCCGGTGAAGGCGAGGCCCGAGATGTCGGAGTACGGGATGGCTGGGCGCTGGTTGCTGGTCGGCAACATCAGGCGCACGATGGAATCGGCCAAGGTCTTGCCGACCCGACGGTCGAACAGATAGCCGGTGATCTGCGAGCCGTCTTTGCGGGTGATGGTTACATCGCCTCGGTAGTCGACAGCTTTTTCAATCACCGCGCGGATGTCGGCCTCGGTGGCGAGGTCGGGAATCCAGCCTTGTAAGTTTTCGCGCTCGAAACCGGGGACAACTTCCAGTTCGTCGGTGGCACCAACCTGTGAAACTGGAGCCGTTGCATGGTGCGGCAGGGCAGGTTCTCGTCCCGCCTCGCGACCGCTCACGCCCGGCTCTCTTCGGCGGCGGCAACGCCCTCGGAGGATGAGGGATCAATCTGCACCAGCGGATTGTAGGAGTACACCGGACGCACTTCGTGTTCGAGGTCGGCGAGCGCGGCCTTGTCGGGGTAAAGAGAGAAGGTCGCCTTCACGGTATCGACAAATCCACGCAGCGAGCCGAATGTGTCGTCGACCGAGGTTGGTTCATAGCCGCAATGCACCATGCAGTTTGCGCATTGCGGATTGCCGGACTGCGTGCCATAGCCGTCCCACTCGGTAGTTTCCATCAACTCTTTGTAGGACTCGGCGTAGCCGTCCTGGAGCAGGTAACAGGGCTTCTGCCAGCCGAACAGGTTATAGGTCGGCATGCCCCACGGGGTGCAGTTGTAGCTCCGCTTACCCATCAGGTATTCGAGAAAGAGTGGCGACTGGTTGAAGCGCCAGGTCTTCTTGCGATTCGAAAGCATGGTGCGGAACAGGCGGCGGGTGCGAGCGCGCCCCATGAAGTGTTTCTGGTCGGGGGCTTTGTCATAGGAATATCCGGGCGAAACCATCATGCTCTCGACGCCGGCTTCCATCATTTCGTCGAAAAACTGGCGGACGCTGTTGGGGTCCGCGCCATCGAACAGGGTCGTGTTGGTGGTCACGCGGAAACCGGCTTCGATGGCAGCGCGGATTCCCTCAAGGGCGATGTCGAATCCACCTTCACGGCACACGGAAAAATCGTGGTGCTCTTTCTGCCCGTCCATGTGAACGGAGAAGCTCAGATACTTGCTGGGCTTGAACAAGTGCAACTTCTCTTTGAGCAGGAGCGCGTTAGTACAGAGATAAATGTATTTCTTGCGGGCGATCAGGCCTTCAACAATCTTGTCGATTTGCGGATGCATCAGCGGCTCGCCGCCGGGGATTGAGACCATCGGCGCGCCGCACTCGTCCACCGCTTTGAAACACTCTTCCGGAGTGAGGTCACGTTTCAGGATGTGGGCTGGGTACTGAATCTTGCCGCATCCCGCGCACGCCAGATTGCAGCGGAACAGTGGCTCCAGCATCAGCACCAGTGGATAGCGCTTCCGTCGGGCAATCTTTTGCCGCAGGACGTAAGTCGCCACCGTCCACATCTGGGATACAGGAACTGCCATTAAACCTCCGGATGGTCTTTTCTATGATACCGGATTCGAGTCGGGAAAGGGCCAATGTGGCGTATCTCTTGATCCCACAGGGGAGGTGTTGAGGTGCCGGCTTTCCTGTCGCGCCGCTGTGCGGCTGGATCACCGCCTCAGATCTTCTGCAGCCTCTGCACATCGTGCACACCCGGAATCTGACGCACGCCGTTGATGATCGTCTGCAAGTGTTTGAGGTCGGCGATTTCCAGAACCACGTCGATGCTGGCCTGGCCGTTGCTGGTGCGGGCTTCGATGTTGCGGATATTGGTGCTTTGGTCGGTGATGACGGAGGTGATTTGTTTTAGCATGCCGAACCGGTCGTCGCAAAAAAGCGTGAGCTTGACGGGATAGGAAATCGGCTGGCCCTCTTTGTCGCTCCGCGCCCACTGCACATCGATGCGGCGGTCGGGCTCATATAGGAGATTGGTGACGTTAGGGCAGTTGATGGAATGCACCGCCACACCCTTGCCGCGAGTCACGTAACCGACGATGGCCTCGCCGCGAATGGGATTGCAACACTTGGCGCGATAGACCAGCAGGTCGCCGTGCCCTTTCACGATAATGGCGTTGTTATCGCCGCCAAAGACGCGGCGGACGACACTGGTGAAGCCGCTCGCCGATTGCTCTTCGCCCTCCGGCAACGGTTCGCTGCCTGCGGGAGCGAGTTTCGCCAGCACTTGCCGGGCTGAATATTTGCCATACCCAATAGCCGCAAGCAGATCGTCGGCGCGGCCCAGTCCGTATTCGCCCGCTGCTCTCAGCAGGTCGGCGTCTTTGATCTGCTTGAGCGACATCCGGTATTTACGCGCCTCTTTTTCGATCAGCTTTTTGCCGATTTCGATGGCGCGCTCCTGCTGATGCAGGTTCAGCCAGTGCTTGATCTTGTTGCGCGCCCGCGACGACTTGACGATGGCCAGCCAGTCGCGGCTGGGCTTGTGTCCGGGCTGGGTGAGAATTTCGACGATATCGCCGGAATGCAGCTTGTGGCGCAGCGGGACCATGCGTCCGTTGACTTTTGCGCCCACGCAATTTTGGCCGACTTCGGTGTGGATCGTGTAGGCAAAGTCGATAGGAGTCGATTCGCGCGGCAACACAATCACTTTGCCCTTGGGCGTGAAGGTGTAGACCTCTTCCGGGTACAGGTCAATCTTCAGCGTGGAGAGGAACTCGTTGGGATCGGAAACGTCGCGTTGCCACTCCACCACCTGCCGTAACCACGCCAAGCGCTGCTCGTCCTGCGCGGAGACCGCGCCGTCTTTGTATTTCCAGTGCGCGGCGATGCCTTCTTCGCACATCTTGTGCATTTCTTCGGTGCGGATCTGGATCTCGAAAGTCTCGCCGGTTTCAGTGATCACCGAAGTGTGCAGCGACTGGTACAGATTCGGCCGCGGCATCGCGATGAAATCTTTGATGCGCCCCGGCACAGGACGCCAAAGATTGTGAATGATGCCGAGAACGGCATAGCAGTCTTGCACTGAATTGGTGATCACGCGCATGGCGAAGAGATCGTAGACCTGGTCCACGCTGATGCGCTGACGCAGCAGCTTCTTGTGAATGCTGAAAAGGCGCTTGATGCGGCTCTCGACCCGCGCGGTGATGCCGGCTTCCTTCAGACCGTCGCGCAATACGCCTTCCACGCGCGTCATGAAGGCTTCGCCCTTCTTGCGGCGCGATTCCACCGCCGCCTGCACTTGTTCGTAGCCAATCGGGTCCACGTAGCGGAAGCCGAGATCCTCCAGTTCGCCGCGAACCTTGCCCATGCCGAGGCGGTGCGCGATGGGAGCGTAGATGTCGAGCGTTTCGCGGGCGATCTTCTGCTGCCGATCCGGCTCAAGGTGCTCGAGCGTACGCATGTTGTGGAGGCGGTCAGCAAGCTTGATCATAATGACGCGGATATCGTCCACCATGGCCAGCATCATCTTGCGCAGGTTCTCGGCTTGCGCTTCTTCAGTGGTGGAAAAATCGATCTTGCTGATCTTGGTGACGCCTTCGACGATGTGCGCGACCTGCTCGCCAAATTCCTGGCGGATTTCGACGGTTGTGACCGAGGTGTCTTCGACCGAATCGTGGAGCAATCCGGCTGCGATTGAGACCGGGTCCATCTTCATGTCAGCGAGGACATTGGCGACTTCGAGCGGATGGATGAGATAGGGCTCGCCCGAGGCGCGGCTCTGTCCGGCATGGTTCTTCTGGGAGAAGTCGTAGGCTTTCTTGACCAGCTCGAGATCGTCGTTGGGACGGTTCTCGCGCAGCTTTTTCATGAGCTCGCGGAAGCGGGTAACCGTGAGCACGTTGGTCGCGATCTGCTGACGCAACGTCGCCATGTAGGATTCTAACCTAGCCGGGGAAGGTTTACCGTTAGGCAGGCGGTATCTTGATTTTACGCGAAAGGCTTGACCGCAGGGGACACCGAAGGCGCGGGGGAAGCCTGGGGTGCCCGGTAGAGACGCGGCGTGCCGCGTCTCCCGCCGACAGCGGAAGTATCCTGAGCAAAGGGAGACGCCACACTCCGCGTCTAGGAATCTGTGAGCCAAAATCAATCCCGCTAGGCTTTCCAGCAGCCTGCTACAGTACGGATTGGAGAAACAGCTTGGAACGCGTTCTGGTAAGCGGCGTTTCGGGACCGGTTGGCGCCGCGCTGCTTCCCTATCTTGAATCCCAGGGAGCCCGCATCGTTCGACTGGTGCGCAGCCCGGCACGCGGGACGGACCAGATCTCGTGGGATCCCCTGCGACCCCTTGCTCCGGCAGCGGTATCGGGATTCGAAGCAGTCATCCACTTGGCCGGCGAGAGCGTGGCGGGAAGATGGACCGAAGCAAAGAAGAAAGCCATCCTCGAGAGCCGGGTGCAGGGGACCAGGCATCTGGCCGAAGCATTGGCCCAAACGCAGTCGCGGCCGCGCGTGTTGATCTGTGCGTCGGCCATCGGCTATTACGGCAACCGGGGTGATGAGATGCTGACCGAGGCCAGCCCAACTGGCGAGGGCTTCCTGCCCGAAGTCACCCGCGAATGGGAAGCCGCCAGCCACATCGCAGCCGATGCCGGAATCCGCACGGTAAATCTCCGGTTCGGGATGGTTTTGAGCCCAAAGGGTGGCGCGCTGGCAAGAATGCTGACTCCGTTTAAGCTGGGGCTGGGCGGACGGATCGGTTCCGGTCAACAGTGGTTGAGCTGGATCCACGTCGACGACATCGGGGGCGTCGTGCATCACGTCCTTCAGACCGACTCGCTGTCGGGTCCGGTGAACCTGGTCGCGCCCAATCCGGTGCGCAACGCGGATTTCACCCGAGAGCTTGCCTCTGCGCTCAGGCGCCCCGCGTTTCTTCATATGCCGGCGTTCGCCGCTCGCCTGGCCTTTGGTGAAATGGCGGACGAATTGTTGCTCAGCAGCGAGCGCGTGGAACCGGCAAAACTCAGGGCCAACGGCTATGCGTTCCGCTTTGCAGAGCTCCGGGCGGCGCTGGAAGACCTGTTGGGATGACCGTTTTCGGGTAGCAAGATCACCCCCGACTGTGACTCGCGTCACTGTCGAATGCCCTCTGATCTGACATTCTGATTGCAATCATGGTGAAGAGAGGCACTGCCGCGCTGCTCCTGTTTGTGGTAGCCGCTTGGGCTGAGTTGCTGCTGGCGCCGATGTTTATCATCCGTGCGACCCACACCCATATCGCGCATGCGATGGCGCAGGCGAGGAGGGTGACGCACGATGACGCCATGCCTCTCCCCCACTCCTGTTGTCCTGGTCTGCAAAGGGCCGCCGTCACTGTCCCGATAGTCGAATTCACAACCGCCAGTTTGCCCTGCGCCGATGAGCATCGCTGCTGCTTCCGTCAGGGATCGCAGGGCGCTCCCGCAACAACCAGACAAGAGCGAAAGCCTTCGCGGGATATCCACGTGTTACTGGTTGCCGCTCTGAAGCCGGCTTCTCACGCTATTCCAAGCAGGTTACCCGATTCGCTGGCGCCTTCGCCGCCCTCGCTCTTCACTGTGATTCTCCGGATCTAGACTCCTACCCTTCGAACTTTTTCACGGCCCTGCGCGGCCGAACGTTTCAACCCGTTCTCATGATTCCGAAAAGGAGATTTTATGAAATTAAGAGTGTTTGCTTTGATCCTGGCGCTGTCGTTTGTGGTGTGGGCACAAGGAAACCAGGCCCCAGCCGCCCCCAACTCGACCCCCGCTCCCGAAGCCAAGAGCTGCTGCCATCACATGGACAACATGAAAGAAGGCGAGGGTTGTTGCCATCACGCCAAAGCCGAAGGCAAAGATGCCATGGCGTGTTGCGACAAGGAAAAGTGCGAAAAAAAGGATGCCAAGTCCTGTTGCGAAGGCAAAGACATGAAAGCCTGCATGGAAAAGTGTCAGAAAGAGGGCAAAGGCAGCTGCGGCTCAGCGACTGACAAGAGCGCCACGAACTGCTGTGGCAACAGTTGCTCCCGCCATCAGCACCCTTCGGCTGGAAGCTAGACTTGCTTTGGTCCGATTATGGCCCCGGCCCCCACTGGCCGGGGCTTCTTGTTAAAGGATAACCCAGCCGCAGTTGAGCGAAAAAAGCCGGACGGAAGCCCGTCCGGCTATCACGATAACCTTCATAAAAACTAGATGATAGTAACGCTCACGGGATTGGAAGCAATTCCATTCGTGACCACCTGCAACTGGCTGGCCCCGAGCTCGATCCCTGCCGGAACCTTGAAATGCGTCGTGACAATCGCACTGCCGGTCGCCACCCCCATCGAACTGTGATTCTTGGTGCGGGCATAGAACACGTGGCCGGTGGCACTGTTTGTGATTCGGACGAGAGGATAGTTGGTTGCCGCCTGCGCATCGTCACCGTATGCGCCGGCTTGTGACAGTCCGTTCAACTGCGTGCCCTTTAAGCCGTAGCCCAAGCCGTGGGTCAGAGTTTTCACCACCTTCGTGATGGTCGGTGCCCACGCCGGGTTCGGGCTGCCCGCCGAGGTGTAGACCTCGACGTCGGAAGTGCCATCCGTGAACAAGACTTGCCCGGTGGGCAGCACCAGCATGCGTCCCTCGAACGAAGAAAAGTTCGGCGAGTTCGGCGTACCCGCTACCTGCGTCAGGCTGGTGCCGTCGAACTCAAAGAAACGCGTGTTCGCCTTGAAAACGCCAGGACTTGCCCCGCACAAAACGTTGCCGTTGGGAAGAAGCGCTGCCGGACCATCGGCGATGTCCAGGAACACGCCGTTCACCTTCGGGAAATCCGGTCCCGCCGACCACATTCCGGTTGCTGTGTTGTAAATGGCATTGTGACCGGTTGCGCCGGTGGCAAACACAGTGCCGTCAGGCCGCAAGACTGCCGGCCCAAGCTCATGCGAATTGGGTTCGACCAACTGAACAGCGGTAGTGCCGGCCAGGGACCAGACGCCCGTGGTGGAATCGAACAATTCGGAGTTGATGCCATTGAACGCATCCACCGTTAATATCTGTCCGTTGGGGAGCAGGGTCCAGCCTTCTTCGTCGTTGATGTCCGCCTTACCAGTTCCCACCGGCGTCCAGCTCAAGGTCTTGGCATCCAGGAGAGCGGCTTCACTGGTGCAGCAATTCGCCAGCATGAAGGTGCCGTCAGCGAGCGTTGTGCTCTGCGCGTCTCCGACTGTGTTCCAGCCCGCGGGGTGTCCCATCGCTTTCCACTTGTTGGTCAGCGGATTGTAGATTGCCCCGAGAGTCGTCCATACGGGGTTAAAGAAGTTGTACTCTCCACCCATCACGATGACGCGCCCGTCCCTGAGCACGCCCGATGCGTAGTACAGCGGACTGTATCCCGCCGGAAGCGAGGCCAGCTGTGACCAGATTCCGTTGATATAACTTCCGCTCGCGTCTGGAGTCAGCTTCCACCAGTCCTGCGCGCCGGCGTCGTGCACCATGACGGTTCCGTCGGTCAGAAGCATGGCCGTGCTGGCCGCGAAAGTTGGTTGATTCGTCAGTGGCGTCCAGGTCTGGGCGCTCATCGTGCCGAGCCCAGCCAGCAGAACCACGCAGGTAAGTCCGAGCGCGTGCCATACCCTCATGCGTTTCCTCTTGAAATTGAATTTTGCAGCCGACTACTCGACAGAAAATGGGTTTGGGGGACTTTACAGGAACCCGAGCTGCGATGTTGGGGAGTGTAGCATCGAACGTCAGGCAGAACCAGCGTTTCCAGGCTGCTGGGGCGGGATTCTTAGCGGAATGATCTACTACGTGAAATAGTTTGCATGTTTCCGGAAGAACGCCGACCCACAGCGCAGGTAAGCATGGGTAACACAGGGTGGTAATCACGCAATCGCAGCAGGCTCTCGAGAAAAGTGAGTGCGTGTGATGCGGTCGTGCCAGCACAGGCCATCCTCGTCGAGAATGCTCCACAGATAGCCCAGGCCGAGAGAGAACGCGGAGAGATACGAAGCCAGCACCCGCCAGCGGCGCACCTGGCGTTGCGCCGATGAGCCGTCAAACCTGACCAGCCGTAGCCGAGCCAGTCGCAATCCGGGAGTCGAGCCGGTGTAAACCATGAAAAGAAATTCGTAAGCCGCCCACAACAAGACTGCGACAACTAACACAGCCATTGCCAGCACGGGTATGGGCGGACGCTGCGGGTTTACCCAAACAAAAATCGCGCCAAAGCCCGCCAGAGCGGCGGCCAGAACCAGGCCGTCCAACAATCCCGCCAACATTCGGCGCGGGAGGGACGCTGATGACGGGATTAAGTCGGCGCTCGCTCTTCGGTCCGGTTCCCGGTCGCGGGTCGCTTCCAGCAGCATTCCACCCAAGGCCGGGGGAGGAGGCAGAATCTCCGGCGCTTCCACGATGCGGGGTCGCTCGAAAATTGGCTCGGCAAGTTCGTTGCAGTGATAGACCGGGACCGCTGCGGATCGTGGGAACTCGATGACCTTGGCGAACAGTTCGGGTTCCTCACTGATCGCTGGACGAAGGTCGACGACCTGAGCTGCCTTCTGCTGTTGGTTCTCCTGCATTAACTCCGGAGCTGCCGGAACCGTCGCCGACATAACCAGTGCTGACCCACTTACCGGCAACCAACTATCGGAAGAATCAAAAGGCAGCCGAAGCGAGGGATAACGGGGGGCACGCGGTTTGCGACGCGCGCGATAGCGCTCGAGGCGAGACGCGACCTCGCGCCTCCGATATTCGGCGTCCAGTTCGAGGCTGGCGATTCCCGCCGCGGCCGCTTGTTGGGCCGCGGTATTTTCTACGCAGGAATCGTGTGCGGATGCGGCGGCCTCGCCGCCCGTGGGACAGTCCATCAGCGCGGTCTTCGGAGAATGCCAGCAGCCAGAGCCAGGCCGGGCACGATGAGCGGAGACCACACGCGGGTACAGTTTTGCTTCCCGTACCAGTCGCGTGCTAAGGTCAACCGAGGTTCCCGTTGGCGACGGCCGGCGGAGCGCACGTGCTCCTGCAATGATCTTCCGCTACCGAATCATTATCACGGCCGTTTCGCTTTGTCATCTCCTTCTCGCCCCTGCGATAGTAACCAGCCAGACGCCGCCCCCTTCTGCGCCCGTTTCCGCGCCTCCTCCCGCCCCGTCCTCCAGCCTGACCGAAGAAGAAGTCACGATTCGGGCCGTTCAGCAGGAAAAGGACGGCTCGGTTTACAAGTTGCGCGGCCAGGCCGAGGTTCGCTATCGCAACTATGTGCTTTACGCTGATGAAATCACTTACAGCTCCGCCACCGCCGATACCGAATTGGAAGGCCACGTGGTTCTGGACGGCGGGCCTTACGACGAGCACGTCGAAGCAAGTCACGGCAATTACAACGTTCGCACCCAGACGGGGACGTTCTATGACGTGATCGGGACGGCTGGATTTCGGCTCCGGCGCTCCGGCTATGTCCTCACCACTTCCAACCCGTTTGTATTCACCGGCAAGATCGTCGAGAAACATGGCCCCGACCACTATCTTGTGCGGCAGGGCACGGTGACCACTTGCGAGTTGCCGAGTCCGAAATGGCGGTTCGAAGCCAGCCGAATCACGGTGGACGTGGACGGCAGCGCGAAGATCTACAACAGCGCCTTCCGGCTGGGAGGCGTGCCGGTTTTCTATTTTCCATTCGTCACGCACCCAGTGCAGAAGTTGCAACGGCAATCGGGCCTGCTGATACCGAGCATCGGAAACTCCTCGCGCAAAGGGAAGATTGTGGGCGAATCCGTCTATTGGGCCTTGAACCGCAGCATGGACATTACGCTGGGCGCCGAATACTACTCCAAGCGCGGATGGTCGCAGCGCGGCGAATTCCGCGCTCGTCCCAGCGATACGTCATTCATTGACTTCAATTATTTTGGAGTGCTCGACCGCGGGATCGGAAATCCGGTTCAGAATCAGGGCGGCGAAGACGCCCACTTCACCGCCGAAGGACGCTTCGACAACTTCCGCGGCGTGGCCAACGTGGACTATCTGAGTTCGTTCGTGTTTCGTATTGCCTTCACCGAGGTGTACAGCCAAGCGGTCAATTCGGAAGTTAAATCGCAGATCTTTCTTTCCAACACCACCAATGGCTTCCATTCCAACGTGTTGACCGAACGCTATCAGAACTTCGAAGTGTGCAATCCCGCTGTGAAAGACGCCCCATGCTCCACGCTCACGCAGACGGAACTGATTCGCATCCTGCACACGCCGAGTTTCTTCCTCTCCGGGGAAGAGCGGAAGCTGGGGAACACGCCGCTGTTCTGGTCGTTCCAGAGCGCGGCCGAAGGCTTGCAGCGTCGCGATCTTAGGGTTAGATCAATTGACCCACCTAATCCACCGATTCTGGGATTCGGCACCGATCCCCTTGTCGGACGCCTTGATCTTGCTCCGTCGCTGGCGATGCCCTTTCAGTGGAAAGGATGGTCGGCGCGCCCGGAGCTGACTTTGCGGGACACGCTGTATACCCAGACCCAGATCTTCCATATACAACCGGACGGGACCGTCGCGAGCAGTGCCGAAGACAACGTCCTCAACCGCAAATCGCTAGAGATGTCGTTCGAAGTGCGTCCGCCAGCGCTTTCACGGGTCTTCGAACATCCATGGCTCGGGCGCAAGTGGAAGCACGCGATCGAGCCGAGGATGCGCTATGACTACGTCACCGGCGTGAATAACTTCGCCAACATCCTGCGCTTCGACGCCAGCGACATCCTGAGCAACACCAACGCCATCGAATACGCGCTCGTCAACCGCCTGTATGCCAAACGCGTCAACCCGGATGACGATAACAAAGACTGCGGCCAACAAGGGATGAGTTCGCTGACCATCGGTGGTCCTCCGCCGCCCGCTGCGGTTCCGTGGGGGAGCTCCGAGATTACAGCATCGCAGCCCTGCCCCACTGGTCCCCGAGAAGTGTTGACTTGGGAGGTCGGCCAGAAATATTACTTCGATCCCACCTTCGGACACGCTCTCGTCCTCGGCCATCGCAATGTCTTTACCTCGACTGCGGATTTCACGGGGATCGCCTTCCTTAACGACATGCGCCGCTTCTCGCCCATCATCTCCCGGTTGCGGATCGAGACCAGCCCGCGCACCAACACCGAATGGGACCTCGACTACGACCTGAAGACCGGGCGTATCAATGCCAGCACCGCACTCATCAACTATCATTACGGGCCTTTCACAATCGGCGGCGGAGACGCATTCCTGCGCGTCAACGATATGACTCAGGGCGAAGCCAACCCTCCCCAACGCGACTTTCATCAGTACCGCATCTTGTTCGGGTACGGCCAGCCCCAGAAACGTGGCTTCAGCGGCGCCACCAGTTTCGGCTTCGACCACAACCAGGGATTCCTGCAATACTCCACCGCTCAGGCCACTTACAATTGGGACTGCTGCGGTCTGAGCGTCGAATATCGCCGCTTCGCACTCGGCCTGGTAAGGAACGAGAATCAGTTCCGATTCGCGTTTTCGCTCGCGAATGTGGGAGCATTCGGAAACCTCAAGCGGCAGGAACGACTGTACTAGAAGCAGAATTTGTAGCGCCGGCATCTTGCCCTCGCAGGTGTGGGGAGACGAGCCTGTGTCGACAACCCAAAGCGGGATGCGAGATCGAAGACAGCCGCGAAAGCCTGCCCTGAGCGAACTCGAAGGGCGGCGCAAGATTACTGCCCACGACGCAAGCCGTCGGTAAGTGTGGGCAATGATTCAGCCCCGCAGGGGCGAAAGAACAGTTACGACACAGACTCGGGACGCTCCCACGACCGCCGCCGGGACGGCGGCGCTAGTCTTTCACTACAATGCTGACTGTGGATTCTCCCGTCCCACTCGATCCAAAGCTCGCGCGCCTGCACCAGAACCTCGAGAGCGCCGGCCGTTTGCTCGTCGCTTATTCAGGTGGAGTCGACTCAGCATTTCTCGCCTGGGCCTCCCACCAGATTCTCGGCGACCAGATGCGAGCGGTGATTGCCGACTCTCCCAGCCTGGCGCGGACGCATCTCAACGATGCCCTCGCTTTCGCCCGCGAAGCCGACATTCCCGTGGAAGTGATCGAAACGCGCGAGCTGGAAAATCCGGACTACGCTCGCAACGATGCCATGCGTTGCTTCCACTGCAAGGACGAGTTGTTCACGGTCATGGAGCAGTACCGCGCCGCCCACGGTTTCGACGCCATCGCATACGGCGTCAACACCGACGACCAGGGCGACTTCCGTCCTGGGCAGCAGGCGGCGCGCCAGCATCACGTTTTGGCGCCGCTGCTCGAAGCGGAGCTCGGAAAGGCCGAGATCCGCGAACTCGCCCGGCAGTCGGGTCTGCGGGTGTGGGACAAGCCGGCATCGGCGTGTCTCTCCTCGCGAATTGAATATGGCCGTCCCGTGACGCCTGAAGCGCTGCAAGTTGTGGAACAGGGAGAAGACTCTCTGCGCGCCCTCGGCTTCCGCCAGTTCCGGGTGCGGCATCACGGCGACATCGTGCGCATTGA
>Ga0209701_10001946_pt1 | contig 13419 bp, 7 predicted proteins | sample CZO8metaG_4_FD_188356 | JGI IMG/M metagenome (GOLD analysis project Ga0209701, IMG submission 188356) | Vadose zone soil microbial communities from the Eel River Critical Zone Observatory, Northern California, USA - CZOApr15con2H3.8 metaG... | ecosystem: Environmental > Terrestrial > Soil >...
CGAGCCGTTGCCGGGAGCTCGGTGCTGGCGGCTCTGGTGATCACCAGCCTGAAAATTGTCGTGGGGATTGCGACCGGCTCGCTGGGAATTTTGTCCGAAGCGGCACACTCTGGATTGGATCTGATCGCGGCCCTGGTAACGTTTTTTTCGGTGCGGGTCTCCGACAAGCCGGCCGACGCCGATCACCAGTACGGACACGGCAAGGTCGAGAATTTCTCCGCCTTCATCGAAACCGGTCTGCTGCTGATGACCTGTGCCTGGATCGTTTATGAATCGATAAGGCGGTTGTTCTTTCATAGCGTTGAAATTGAGCCGAGCGTGGCTGCGTTTCTGGTCATGTTGCTCTCGATCGCAGTCGACGCCTGGCGCTCCCGCGCACTCGGACGCATTGCGACGAAGTATGACAGTCAGGCGCTGGAAGCTGACGCCCTGCATTTTTCCACGGACATCTGGTCGAGCGCGGTAGTGATCGTGGGCCTCGCGCTGGTTTGGGTTGGGCGCAGCTATCGGGTGGGATGGCTGCGCCAGGCCGATCCGATAGCCGCACTCTTCGTCGCCGGTGTGGTGGTTTCCGTGAGTTGGCGGTTGGCGCGGAGAACAATGGATGCCTTGCTGGATGCGGCGCCGGTCGGCGTGCGCAGCCAGATCCTCGACCGGATCAGGAGTGTCGATGGCGTGCTGGAAGTGGAGCGGGTCCGGTTCCGGAAGGCTGGGAACGGCTATTTCGCCGACGTCTCAGTGGGACTGGAACGCAATTTCACTTTCCAGCGCTCCGAGCAGGTCTCCGATGCGGTGACGTCGCGGGTGCGCGAGGTTCTGCCCGATGCGGATGTGATGGTGCACACAGTTCCCCTGGCCAGGCGCACGGAAAATATTTTTGATCGCATCCGCGCCGTGGCTACCCGCCACAATTTCAATGTGCACGACGTCAGCGTACAGGACCTGAACGGGCAGTTGCATGTGGAGCAGCATCTGGAACTCGACGAGCAACTCAGCATGAAGCAGGCCCATGATGAAGTCACCCGGCTGGAAACCGAGATGCGGACTGAGATCCCGGAACTTGCGACCATCCTCACCCATATCGAAAGTGAGCCAGCGACGATTGAAACCGGAGAGGAGATCGTGCGCGAGCCGGAATTGGAACAGCGGCTTAAGAATATTGTGAAGGAGTTTCCCGAGGTGATGGACGTGCACGAATTCCAGTTCAAGAAGGTGCGCGCGCGGCTTTATGTTTCCTGTCACTGCACGCTTCCCGACGATATGCCGCTTTCCAGAGTGCACGACGTTCAAACATCGCTCGAGATCCGCTTCAAACACGACGCGCCGGAACTGTTCCGGGTGCTGATTCATCCCGAGCCCGTGACGGATAACCGGCGTTAGCCCAGCTAGTGGAGAGCCGGGCGTCCCCGCCCGGCCGCCATGCTGCAGGACCCTTCGACTTCGCTCAGGGCAGGCTCGCGAGACGCCCGTCGCTCCATTGTTTGTTAGACGAAGAGTGTTATACGAAGAGAGGCGCAATGATTGAAGCTTCACTGAATTGGACGGACAAAGACCGTTTCGTAGGGTCGGCATCTTCACGACACTCGATCGAGATGGATGCCGGAACCGAGAAAACCGCCAACAGCCCGATGGAGTTAGTGCTGCTCGCTTTGTGCGGTTGCACGGCGTCGGACGTGGTGGGAATTCTCCGCAAGAAACGCGAGCCTTTCACCGGACTCGAAGTGCGGGCACAGGCCGAAAGAGCGGACGGCTACCCCGCCGTCTATACGTCGATTCACTTGACCTATCTCGTTCGCGGGCAGGTGTCGCAGAAAGCCATGGAAGATGCGGTGCGGCTCTCGAAAGAAAAGTACTGCTCGGTTTCTGCCATGCTGGAGAAGACTGCAAAGATCACCTTCACCATCGAGCACGTGGCGTGAAGGCCAGCCCTCATCCGCTGCGGGGTTACTTCTATATCGGAAGTGCGGCCCTTCTGTGGGGTATCTCGGCGACGCTCGGTCGCGCTGCCTTCACCGGGCACCTGTTGCCGGGCGGGGTGTCGCTGGGAGCGTCACTTGGAAAGATCGATCCGCTAATCCTGTCGCAGAGCCGCGCAACTTTATCGCTGGCGGTGCTCTTGCCGGTGCTGCTGGTGCGCAGAGGAGCGTCCGCGCTGCGTGTTCCCCGGCGCGACCTGGTGCGATTTTTCCTGCTTGGAATTCTGGGAGTCGCGGCGTCGAACTATCTCTACTACCTCGCGATTCAAAGGACGAACGTGGCAACGGCCATCATCCTGCAATACACGGCGCCGGTTTGGGTGTTGCTCTATATGGTGGCGCGCGGAGCGCAGCGACCGTCGCTACGGAGAAGCGCGGCAGTGGCGTTGGCCGTCGCAGGCTGTGCGCTGGCGGTCGGCTTCGTCGGTTCGGGGGGCTTCCGCATGGATGCCGTCGGAGTCACGGCGGCGCTGCTGGCTGCATTTTCCTTTGCGTTTTATAACGTCGGCGGACACAGCGTGCTCGCTCGCTACGACCGCTGGAAAGTGCTGCTGTGGGTGTTGGTGGCTACCTCAACATTCTGGATCTTCGTAAATCCTCCGTGGAAAATTGTTGCCGCTCACTACGGCCGGCAGCAGTGGGGATTCATGCTGGTGTTTTCGCTGGTTTCCGTGCTCGGGCCATTTTCCTGCTATTTCGCCGGTCTGCAGCATCTGGAGCCGACCCGCGCCATTGTGGCCAGTTGCCTGGAGCCGGTGTTCAGCATCGTGATCGCGGCGCTTGTACTGGGGGAGTTACTGCGGCCGATGCAGACGGTTGGAATCGTCCTGGTGCTGGTAGCGATTGCGCTGATTCAGCTGCCGGAACGGGCAACGCGAGGCGAAGAGTTGGTAGTAGAGCCGATCGAGTGAGCCCTGTGATGGAGGAACGGGCGTCCCCCGCTTGGGTCCACAGCCGGATCTGGGGGGTTACCCCCTCCCCCCGGTCTTTATGGAATCATCGGGTTACAGCCTAAAACGCTCAAAATCTTTGAGTTTAAAGGACTTATAGGTAAAATATTCCGGAATAAGGACTTAACCCAAAACCCTTCGCTCTTCCCCCAATCGCGCCAAAAACTCGCTCAGGATTTCGGCAGCGGGATGACGCCCGTTCATCACCTCAATCGTGCGGTGGCGGGGCTCTGCCCCGCCAGGACGGGGCAAAGCCCCGTCACCACACGCACGTTAGCGCGATTCGTTCGCCCAAATGAAAAAAGGGTGGGGAGTGATCCCGCACCCTTTGCTTTAGATTTCTTCTCTACATATCCATTATACCAATTTCAACCGCCTACCCCGCCAACTTTTCCGAGTTTATTTTCCTAGCTTATTTATCGACTTACCGGGAAAATCGCGGAGACAGGGTCTTGACAGGATTTCGCAAAATCCTCGAGGCTCTTTGTGCGGCCATGTAGGGTAGCGGCGTTACACGATCAAGCAAATCGCTCCGCACAATTGAAAACGATCTGTAACTGGCGGACTTAAAGCTGGCCAACTCCATCGCCACATGGGAAAAATCAACCGAGCTGATGCGTAGTGGAATTGGGGATTTATATGAAGAGCATACACAAGGATTGGCGGCCCGGCAGTGGCGGAACGATCGCACCATCCACGGGACAAGGAGGCGCTCCTTTTATCAGATAGAAACGGATCGCAACAGGGCGGCGTTACGATGCGGTAAGGTTGTGAGTGGCTGCTAAGTGCCAGTGGACGCCGCTTTTTCAGGATAAAGTCGTTCGAATTCAGGATCACCGTGCAGGAGGGCGAGGTCGGGATCGCGTCGCGCCCAATCCGGGTCCCTGAAACCGGCATCCCAGGCCTTGCGAAGAGCTTCCAAGGCCTCCGTCTTCCTCTTCATTAGGCAGAAGTTGCACGCAGCGTTGTACAGGACGGTGGCCTCATTTGGACGCAGCGTGATTGCCAGATTTGTTTCGCGAACCGCCTCCTCCAGTCGATTCATCTCCGCATAATCTCCCGCTAGCAGGATTCGTGCGCGAGCGTCTTCGGGCACCTGCTGGAGATGTCGTTCCAGCGCGGAGACGCGCCGCTGTCGGAGATTGCGAAGGGCTTCTTCCTTGCCCAATGCTCCCAGAGCGTTCATGATCGGAACGTAGCTGTTGTAATCCTCGCCACTCGCCTCCACCGCGGCATCGGCAATGTTTGCCGCTTCCTGGTAGCGCCCGGAAGCAAACAATGTGCGGCCCAGGATGTAGTACGCTCCCTCACAATCGCGCTTGCGGTCAATCGCTTTCTGAACAACGGCCACAGCTTCATCGTATTTGTTATTCGCGTAGAGGATCCAAGCCTGGGCGACTTGCACCTCGGGCAAATCGGGGCGTAGAACAACGGCCGTTTCCGATGCCTTCATGGCGCGTTCCATCCAAACCGGGTCGCGCCCGTAATTGTAATGATTCTGCGCGCAAACATTGGCGATGGCGGCATAGGCCAGAGCGAAATTTGGGTCCAAAATGACTGCGTTCTCGAACATCTGGAGTGCGAATTCCAGATCCTGCCGTTGCAGACGGCGGGCGTAGCTCTTGCCACGCAGATAGAGGTCGTAGGCCTGGAGATTGTCGGTTGGTTTCGCCGCAATGGCTTCCTGTTCCTGCGGAGACAACGTGATCCGCAGTGCCTGGGCGATCTTGCTAGCGATCTCGTCCTGCACCTCGAAAACATCTTTCATCTCGCGATCGTAGCGCTCGGACCAGATAGGAAAATCGGTGCTGGTGTCCACCAGTTGGGTATTGATGCGCAGGCGGTTGCCGGAGCGGCGCAGGCTGCCTGCCAAGACATAAGCCGCTCTTAGTTGTTGTCCAATTTGTGCGGGGGTGACCTGCTTGTCCCGGTAAGCGAGCACTGTCGGGCGCGAGAAGATGTTCAAACCCCTGATCTTGGAAAGTTCGGTAATAATGTCTTCCGTGATGCCGTCGCGGAAGTATTCGTCGTCCTTTGCCCTGCTGAGGTTCTCGAAATAGAGTACGGCTACGGATTTCGCGCTTGGTTTGCCGACTCCCGTGCGCGATTCGGCAGAATCAGCCACTCGCTTATGACCGGAATCAATGTCACGCTTCAGCCGGATCAGGTCGGTCTTGAGATCCGTGGCGGTCTGATAACGCAGATTTCTGTCTTTTTCCAGCGCCTTCTCCACGATTCGAGCAAATCCAGGCGGCAGGGTTGGATTCACCTGCGTTATAGGAACTGGGTCGCGGTTGAGAATCGCTTCGTAAACCACGGCCGAGGTATCGCCCTGAAAGGGTAGGACTCCGGTTGCCATCTGATAGAGAACCGTTCCCAGTGAGAACAGGTCCGTTCGGGAATCGGTAAGTTGTCCGCGCGTCTGCTCTGGCGACATGTATGACACGGTCCCGAGTGCTGTGCCCGGAGTAGTGAGATCCTCCCGCTCACCCATGGTCTCCATCTGCGAGGCAGCGCCAGCGACGCTGGTCTTGGGACGAAAAGCCTCAATCTTGGCCAAGCCGAAATCGAGAATCTTCACTTGCCCTCGCGGGGTGACGAATATATTTGCCGGTTTAATATCGCGGTGCACGATGCCCTTCGTGTGCGCCGATTCCAAAGCGTCGGCAATCTGGATCGCGAGGGTTAGCAGTTGCTCCATCTCGACCGGATGCCGACTGATCATTAGTGCGAGCGACTGGCCCTCCAGCAGCTCCATCACGATGAAGGGCTGCCGCTCGTGTTGCTCGATGGCATAGACAGTGCAGATATTGGGATGATTGAGAGCAGAGGCGGCGCGAGCTTCGCGCTGAAAGCGTTCCAGTGAATGCGCGTCCTGCGCTAATTCCCGGGGCAAGAACTTCAGGGCAACATGACGTCCGAGGAGCGCGTCCTCTGCTTCATACACCACGCCCATGCCACCGCTGCCAAGCTTGCGAGCTATGGCATAGTGAGAGACGGTCTGCCCGATTACGGGTTCCATGATTGGCAACCAGGGAAGGATACTATTGGCAAAGCAAACTCCGGTCAAGCCATGATTCGCTCTGCGAGAACAATTCAGCGGGAGGCACCAGCAGCAGCTCGGCAAACTCCTGCACCGAGATCTGCGGGATGTAATCCAGCTCGTAGCCGCCCGCAATCCAGCCGGTAACGTCGAGCTCACATTGCGTTCCACGGATACCTCGAATGCTTGTGCTAATCAAGTCATTCCTTTGACTCTGGCACGCAAATGGTGGTAGCTTCGCGTGCGACAGGAGCGTGCATCGAAGTGGATCGCCGACGTTTTATCAAATGCTCTCTGGTCACGGGCAGCGCTCTGCTAGGGAACCGAGGGTTCGCCGCTCGAATCCCGTCTTCTCAAGAGCCGGTGGCAGGTGCTGTGGCACCTTCCGAAATCGACCGTGCCCGCTTTCCGAGCGAATTTCTCTGGGGAATGGCCTCTGCCGCATACCAAGTTGAAGGTGCATGGAATGTGGATGGAAAAGGCGAATCTAATTGGGACCGCTTCTCGCACACCGTGGGTAAAATCAAAGGGGGCGCGACCGGAGACGTCGCCTGCGATCAGTACCACCGCTATAAGGAAGACATCGCTATTCTGAAGCGCTTGAATCAGAAGAGCTACCGCTTCTCGACTTCATGGGCACGAATTCAACCTGCAGGCACGGGGCCGGTGAATCAAAAGGGCATCGATTATTACAGTCGCCTCGCCGATGCCTTGCTTGAGGCAGGCATACGTCCGTTCTGCACGATTTATCATTGGGACCTTCCCCAAGTGCTTGAAGACCGCGGCGGATGGCCGAATCGCGATCTTGCCGCATATTATGCCGATTACGCAGGACTCCTTGCGAAGAACCTTGGCGATCGAATCACAACGTGGGCTCCCTTCAACATGCCGTGGACCTTTACTTATTACGGCTACGGCGTCGGTGTTTTTCCTCCGGGCAAGACCGATTTCAAACAGTTTTTACAAGCAGCCCACACCGTAAACCTCGCGCAGGGAGAGGCTTTCCGGGCGATCAAGGCAGCATCCTCAAAAGCCACGGTCGGTAGTGCATACGGAATGGCTCCAGCCTATCCGAAGACGGAGAGCGATGCCGATCGCGCAGCCACCGCGCGTTACCACGCGATGAACAACCTTTACTTCCTCAACACTGCGATCCGCGGCGAGTATCCGAAGGCTTTCGTCGGCGCAACGCCGTATGAGGCCATGGGATTCAAAGCCGGTGACGAGAAGATAATGAAAGTTCCACTGGATTGGCTCGGATTTCACTATTACACACGCCGCGTTGTGTCCCATGCGAGTGTTAGCTCGCAGTCAGGCAGCGGGGGCCACTTCGGCACCGAGACCGAGGGAGAAGGAGGTTCCTCGAGCCGCGATCCCTTGACGCAAATCCATGTTGAGATGCCGACGGAAGGTCCGCTGACCGAAGCGGGTCTGGAGATATGGCCGCGGGGCATCTATGACCTCGTGATGCAGATCTCACGCGAGTATAACAACCCCATGATTGAGATCAGTGAGAACGGGTGTTGCTATCTTGACAGTCCCGACGAAACTGGCCGTGTTCCCGACACGCGCCGTATCGCGTTTCACCGCCAAATTCTGGCGGAGTTAGCGCGCGCCATCGCCGACGGAGCCAGAGTGCGCGCGTATCATGCGTGGAGCTTGGTGGATAACTTCGAGTGGGCGGATGGCTATACGCAGCGATATGGGCTTACCTATGTGGATTTCCGTAACCAGAAGCGCACAGTAAAAGACTCCGGGCTCTGGTATGGGCGTGTCGCTGCTGCGAACCGCCTGGACGTGTAATCGGCAGACTTGCTCGCAAATCTTGTGTTGATGCGCGGATGCTGACTGCCTGACTGAGCGATCTCTTGGATTACGCCCGAGTCACGGGCACCCGGAAGTAATCGAGATAGTAAGCGGGCGTACCGAAGAAATGGAAAGGCGGTGACTTGCGGTATCGCAGGAAGCTGGGTGCTTTTTCTCGATCCATCCCGGCGAATCTATGGGATATTGTGGTCGCTATGTGGTGTCCGTGGGACTCCAGAGCGGTATATGGTCTGCGGAGAAGTCAAGGAAGAAATGAGCCAAGGATTCGCGGAGTCCGAGCGCCGTATGCACATTCTTTCCTCTTGACAGGGGCTAGAGCGAAGACCAGACTGTTTCGTGCCCGACGAACCGGGGCCGTCAGTTGTACTCCTCCCTCACGCGCGCACCCCAGAGCGCACGGACCTCGTGGGCCTGATTCCTGAAGTCTTCCAGGAGAATTCACGATGAATCACGTCGCCAACAAGTTCGCCAATCTTATCTGGACAGTTCTGGTTCTCGGCGCATTCATCGCACCGCGACTCGCCCAGGCACAAACCTACACCGATCTGCACGATTTCAATCCGGGCGCGGGAGACCCGCACACTTTCATTGAATCGAATCTCGCCCAGGGCCGGGACGGCAACTTCTACACCGAGTCCAATGGAGGCGGATCTTCGGGGAACGGTACGGTGTTCAAGATCTCGCGCAGTGGGGCGACGACCGTCATCCACAGCTTCGATGGAACGGACGGATCGAATGCAGTCGGCGGCATGACTCTGGGCACGGATGGCAACCTCTACGGGGAAACTTGGTCGGGCGGGAGCTTGGGCAATGGAATTACTTTCAAGATTACGCCCGCCGGGAAGGAGACCGCGCTGCACAATTTCGCTAATTCCGGCGATGGCGCCAATCCCGCCAATGTGCTGGTTCGCGGCACCGGACTCTTTTACGGCACCACGAATGACTATGCCGCCGAGACCATCTACAAAGTCACGTCCGCGGGCGCTCTAACGACTCTACATACTTTTTCAGTCTCTGACGGTCAGGCGGGCGGTCAACTGTTTCTGGGCAGCGACGGCAACATCTATGGCGGGATGAACCAGGGTGGCACGTTCGGTTTCGGCACGGCTTTCAAGATGACGCCGAAAGGTTTGCTCACGGTTCTGCACAATTTCAATGGCACCGACGGAAACCAAGCGGCTCCCGGCATGGTGGAGATTGCCCCTGGCAAGTTCTATGGAACGACAGAACTGGGCGGGACCAGCGGCGATGGCGTGGTGTATTCACTCACATCTTCAGGTACGTTCTCGGTTCTGCACAGTTTTAGCTCCTCGACGGACGGCCACCAGGCCCTGACTCCAATGCTTGCTACCGGCGGCAACGCTTACGGTGTGGCCGTCAGCGGTGGTAGCGCGAACTGCGGCACCATCTTCAAGGTCACGGCTGCTGGAGCGTTCAGCGTCGTTCATACTTTCGACAACACACATGGATGCAACCCGCAGGGCGGCTACCTCACCCAGGGAACCGACGGCAAGCTCTATGGAATTGCCACCAACGGCGGCGCTAACGGCAACGGCGTTTTCTTCAGTCTGGACGTGGGCTTGAGTCCGTTCGTGACCTTAATGACCACTTCGGGCAAAGAGCTCTCCAAGGTTGAAATCCTCGGCCAAGGTTTCAGCAGCTCTTCGGTGGTGAAGTTCGGCGGCACGGCGGCTACGACGATCGTGGTAACCGGAACGACATACATCACGGCCACAGTTCCTGCGGGAGCGCTGACCGGGGCAGTAACGGTCACCACGGGCGCGACGACGCTCACCAGTCCGCAGACGTTTAAAGTGCTGCCGACCATCACCAGCTTCACTCCGGCGAGCGGTCCGGTGGGAACGCCGGTAGTGATCACGGGAACCGGATTGACGCAGACGACGGCGGTGAAGTTTGGCGGCGTGAAGGCGACCACTTTCACGGTGAACTCTGATACGCAGATAACTGCTGATGTACCCACTGGCGCGAAGACCGGCAAGATTGCGGTCACCACCAAGGGGGGGAGCGCCACCAGTTCGACCAGCTTCACAGTGAACTAAGTAATGGAAAAGACTTCCGAAACAGCGACAACTGGTTGCCGTTTTGCCCCTGTTTAGTGTCGGCCCCGCTCGCAGGCCGACCGGTTGTCCAGAGAGAAGTCCTGAATCGGGACTCGGCGGCAAGCGCGAAACCGCCCCAGCAATCGCGGCGGAAGTTCGACCGCTTCGCTCGGTTACAGGGTTATGCCGTTTCAACATCAGTGTCTTGTGACGGTGACGGTTACTGTGGTTGTATGCGTATTTCCTCCTCCCTTTCCTGTCACAGTGATCGTGGACGTTCCTAGCGCAGCATTGTTGCCGGCCGCAATCGTCATAGTAGAGGTTCCGGAGCCGGGCGCCGCAACAGTTGCCGGATTGAAGCTCACCGTTACGCCACGCGGCTGGCCGGAAGCCGACAGTGCAATCGACGAGTTAAAGCCGTTTAACGCCGTGGTGGTGATAGTAGAGGTACCGGAGGTGCGCCGTGCCACGGTAACCGCGTTAGGTGAGGTGCTGATGCTGAAGTCTGCGCCCGCGGTCAACACAGTAAGGGAGACAGTGGTGGTGTGCGTTACTCCGCCGGTGCCCGTTACCGTAATCGTGTAAGTACCAGCAGCGACAGTCGAGCCCACCGCCATTGTCATAGTTGAGGAGCCCGACCCAGGTGCGGCGATTGGGTTGGGGTTGAAGCTGACCGTCACGCCGCTGGGCTGGCCGGTCGCCGACAATGTGATCGCGGAGTTGAAACCGTTCAAAGCCGTGGTGGTAATCGTCGACATGCCGGAGCTGCCCTGTGCCACCGAAACCGAAGATGGTGAGGCGCTGATGCTGAAGTCCGGAGTGGCACCGCAGTTAGGGAACTTGAAGTTGACTATGCGGGTGCTCCAGTTAAACGAGCCCGTGGTCCGTTCGTACTCTTGCGTATACCAGAAGGTGCAATCGTCCACCGGGTCCACCTGCATGGCGCTGTAGTCACCCCAGCGACTCGAGGTGCTTTGCTGGACGCCGCCACCAGTAACCACATTGATTTCGGTTTCCATTGTTCCTGCGGGATCGCTCGGTGTGCGGCCGGCAATGCGAACCGTTGGATCCAGGCTCGTCGGCGAAGTGCCGGTAACGGAGTAGCCAATCGCCTGGTCGCCGGCCGAATCCATCGCGGTGCTGCCCATCCAGCGATTTTCTGCATCCGGCGAGAATGTCCCTTGTTGCGCCACCGTGGGGGTGGTGGTGGGGCTCTGGATTTCGTACCAGCGTACGCCTGAAGAGCCGCTCGTCGCCGTTACGGAGTGGTTAAAGACCAGAGACTCGTGAGTTCCAAAGTTGCGATAAGCGAGGCGGTACATCGGCCGATCAGACAGCGTATCCAGCCCTTCGCCGGGGCTTGGCTGAGCGACGGTTGAGGGCGCTGGCGTAAAGGCCGCGACGCTGATGTTGGTCGGCCCCGTAAACGTCGAGTTCGTGGGCGTCGTGAAATCTACATGAAACTTGAACAGCTCCAGAACTCCGCTGGAGCCAAACGTCATGAACAAATTGGGCTCACCCGAAGGCGGTGCCGTTGTGCCGTCCACGTCCGAAGGCAAAATCGGGTTCAAGGAACTGGATTGCTGGAAGCACTGCATAGGGCTGGCCGTGGCGCCCGCCAGCATGTTGGTGCGATCGTAAGCGCATGCTTCTGGGCCCGTAAAAAAGAGGCCACCTGCGAAAATATTGAACGACATGTAGTAGGCATCCGGCCAGACGCCAAGCTTGGGGTAATCCGGAAAATTCGTATTGCCGAAGCTGAACGCGTACCGGTGGTATGAACCGGTGGCGTCGGCGGTGGTGGAAACGGCAATACACTCCATATAAGGAGTGACGCTCACGACGAACTGCTGGATGACCCAGCGGTCGGCCAGTTTGTCAAAGGCCACCGTACCGTCACCGTCGTTGGCCGTTTGGCAGGTTCCGCCGAAGCCGCTCCACAAAGTATTGGTCGCAGTCGGCCCGGCGAGCACGCTACCGCTCGACTTGTCGTAAACCGAAAAGACAGTGTTGACTTGCTGCACATACTGAGTGGTACCGACCGCGCCATTCGTATCCGGCGGCGCACAATTGCAGATCGTGTCAAAGTCTTGACCTTCAAAGTTCAGGCCTACGGACGCGGCCAGCCTTCCTGGGAGTTTCATGGTTTGCAGCGCGCCGTCCTTCTGCCCGGGGGGATAGTAACGCGGCGGAATCGGAAGAACAGGATGCACAAAATGTTCCAGCGGCGGAGGTGGCTGTGGATACAACCTGATCATGTCTGTGAGCGGTAAAGAAGTGTCGTGATGGTCTTCCCAGATCTCGATGGGTCCGGTTTGAATCGGCGCCGTCACGCTGTCAACACTCTTCTGCGCTAGAAGCATCGGCGTGAAAGAACATACGCACAGGAGGAGCCCGATGCAAAGCAACCACAGGTTACGCAAACTTCTAAACATGTTGCCTCCTATCGTGTAGCGAAAGCTTTTTCCTGTTTCTGATATATTTTCCCGGCCAACAAAAAACGTGAGCGCCAGCGCAATAAAGTCACAGCCGCTGACAGGCGTCAATGTTGTAGATTTCGTATGCGCCTCCATGCGCGGGACGACAGTCGGCTCACTACTACGACGCGCGCGTCAGAATCGGAGCGCGGATGGACGCAAGACCAAGGGGCGGGTTCAGTCGAGCCGCATTCAGCGAGACATGAAGGAATCGGCTGAAACGACACCAAAATACACTCTAAAGGAGAATTGTCAAGGAAAAATGGAATAGCAGTGTCTGTTTTCCAGAGCAGACTTCAGAAAGGGGGCCGAGTGCGACAAGCCGACCTGCGTACGTCCTGAGCCCACGGTCGCCTCAGCCGAGGCTATTTCCACCCTCCTCCTAGCGCTTGATAGAGCTGAACCAGAGCGGTGAGTTCGTTCCCTTGGGCTTGGGCGAGCCCCAATTCAGCTGAGAAGGAATTGGTTTCGTTGGTTAGTACTTCCAGGTAGTCCGTGGTTCCGGCCTTAAAGCGCACCTCCGACAGCCGCGCGGCATCCTGGGCAGCCTCCACCAGGTGCTCCTGTTGAATTCTGAATTCGCGATTCTTGCGATAGGCAACGAGCGCATCCGACACGTCGCGAAAGGCGCCCTTGATTGTCTGCTGATAAGCGAGTACAGCCTGCTGCTGCTGGGCTTCGGCTAGACGAACATTTGATTTGAGTCTGCCTCCCTGGAATATGGGCTGGCTAAACGATCCAGCGAGGTTCCATAGACCCGCAGGGCCTGTGAACAGATTCGTTAGGGCAGTGCTCTCAAAGCCGGCGCTTCCGGTGAGCGAAATCTGAGGAAAATAGGCAGCCCTGGCCACGCCAATTTGAGCATTGGCCGCGATCAGAACCTGCTCTGCTTGAGCGATATCCGGCCGGCGCGCCAGAAGCGAAGACGGCAATCCGGCCGGAACCTCGGGTGCATGCGGCTGGTCCGTCAGCTTCAGGCCGCGTGGAACGTCTCCGGGGCTATTGCCCAGCAGAATGCTGATGGCATCTTCTCGTTGTGCAATCTGTCTTTCCAGATCCGGAACTTCTGCCGCCGCGGTATATACC
>Ga0209701_10001950_pt1 | contig 13401 bp, 8 predicted proteins | sample CZO8metaG_4_FD_188356 | JGI IMG/M metagenome (GOLD analysis project Ga0209701, IMG submission 188356) | Vadose zone soil microbial communities from the Eel River Critical Zone Observatory, Northern California, USA - CZOApr15con2H3.8 metaG... | ecosystem: Environmental > Terrestrial > Soil >...
CGGGCAAACGGAAGCTGCCGATCCTGGTCTGCCATGGCGCAGTGTTAACGCCTATGACCCCGTTGACTTGGTAATACTCGTTTACATACCAGAACGTACAGTCATCGGTGGGGTCAACGTTCATCGACGTGTAATCACCCCAACGGGAACTGGTCGTCAGCTGCACACCGGTTCCATCGATAATGGTATCCTCACCCAGGGTCATTTGACCCGCCGCGTCGCCGGCCAGCCGTCCGGTGTAGCGGATTCCCGGAAAGACATCCACCCCATTGACGACACTGTAGCCGAGGGCCATGTTACCGGTGTGATCCATGGCGATGCTGCCCATCCAACGATGCACGCCGTCATTCGGAGCATAAGTGCCCTGCTGGAAGACGGAGTATTGACCGTTGGTCCGCCGGATCTCGTACCAGCGCACGCCCGCCACGCCGGGGAGAGCCTCGACCGACTGGTTCGTCACCAGCGCTTCATAGCCGCCGAAGTTGCGGTACGCTAGGCGCCAGGTCGGTCGCTGCCGGTAGGAGAGAATGTCGAGGAACCGGCTCCCATCGGTGACCCCTGGCTCGGGGAGGCAGTCTCGGGCGCTTGGAGGCTGGGAACCCGGGACAACGCCGCACGGGAAGATGGAGTCGAACGACGCCACCGGTAGCGATCCGCGGAAAGCAATCGCAGCCACCGGACTGGACAGCCACTTGATCGACAATTCCCACACGTTCAGAGCGTCGGACGGAGCGCCGTACGGGCCGCCGTCATCCTGTGTCCCGATGACCGGGATGGATGCATCCGACTTCGGCTGGCTCTCGCCGTCGATGTCCGCCGGGAGCAGCCCGTCGCCTATCAGGTTGATCGGCACCACGGCCGAGTCGAGGAAGAAATGCACAGCGCGCGCATTCGGATTGCCCGCGATCATCTTGTTCTTTTCCAGCGCGTACACGCTGATCCCGTAGCTGCCGTCGTTACCGAAGTCGCGTGAAGTCAGGACGTAGGATTTTCTCCACACGCTGTACTTGGGATAGTCGGGAAAGAACGGGCCTGCGGAGAAGGCGTAGCGGAAGTAAGCACCGGTGGGATCGCCGGTCTGCGAAATCGCGACGCAGTTATAGAAGATCGGCCCGCGGGTGGTGAATTGGCTTAAAAGCCACCGATCCTCGAGCTGATCGTACAGTACGACCGGGTCACCTGAGGGGTCGGTGCAGTCGGGAATCGAAAAGCCTTGCCACAGGGTGCCGGTATCAACCGGTCCGAGCAGCTTGTTGCCTTGCTTGTCGTACACGGCGAAGACCAGATTGATCATTTCGACGTAGTGGTTCGGGCCGACGTCGCCGACCGGATCAGGCGGGGCTACACGGAACCCAAACAGGTTGAAGTTATCCTCGTTTGACACCCCTTCAAAAGTCAGCAACGGAGCAGGGATCGCGGGAGCCGCGCCCTGCAGCCGGCCGCTGGTTGTCTGAAGGGCTCCATCTCTAGAGTAGCCCTGGTCCTTGACGTCCGGCCCGCGCTCCGGCCGTATTTCCTGGAGAAGAGTTGAAGTCAAGGTTGATGGGGTGACTACAGATGGCATGCTGCGCAGTGGTGGAGACACATCAAAGGCTACTGCCTTTGTGAATTTTGCGGCTGGAGCTGGAAAGTTTTGTTGAGGGGAAACCTGTGCGATAGCAACCGTAAAGAGGCCGCTGAAGCCGACTATCGCAACAAGTATAAGAACCAGGGTGAGTATTTTCTTGACTCGCATTTGCAATTTCCTCCAAAAGGGGTGGTTTGGATAACCTGGAGTCCTTGCCAGAGCAGGGTGAGATCTGTCTATCTAACTAGCGGGGATAGTACCTCTCCTCAAATGCGAATGTCTACGTAGTTGGGCGCTTAAAAGCAGAAAAAATGCGTGTGCAAACCGTTTCACTTTTGCTGCAGGAAACGCGAAAAGGAATCGCCGCTAGTCGGCGGCGACGGCTTTACGGTATTGCTCGATGTGGTCGCGAACTTCTTCCATGATCTTCTGATACTCGGGATCGTTGCGCAGGTTGTTGTAGTTTTTGTCCCGCTGGAACCATGGGTAGTTGTGGTTGCCAAGAGCGACAGCCCGGCGCAGCCAGGCTAAGGCCTGCTTCTTGTCTCCTAACATCGCATAGACGCCGCCGATCCAGTAGGCGCCGTCTCCGTCCATATATTGCTCATGCTTATGCCGGAACACGATGGGATCAATCTTGTCGCGCTGTCCGCGCGAGGCCGCATTCTTAGCGATCTCTGCGATCAAAAGTTTTTAAAGGTCGCAAAGGGTTCGCAAAGGGCGCTAAGAAATGCTTGAAGCGTCATCCGGCCCGCCGTAGCACCAGGGCGGAGTTCTTGCTCCCGAACGCGATGCAGTTTGCCACTGCGTGTTCGATTGCCGCGCGTCGGCCTGACCCTGGGACGTAATCGAGATCGCAGACGGGATCGGGCGTTTCGAGGTTGATGGTCGGCGGAAGCTGGCCGGTCTGCATGGCGATGATGGTGGCGGCCACTCCTGCAGCTCCGCATGCGCCCTGAGGATGTCCGATTTGTGATTTCAGGGCCGACATCGGAACCTGGTGGGCCCGCTCTTCCCCGAGCGCTAGTTTCAGGGCGCGGGTTTCGATTCGGTCGTTAAGATCGGTTGAAGTGCCGTGCAGATTGACATAGTGAATGTCCTGTGGGCCGACGCCGGCTTCCTGCATCGCGAGCCCAATGGCCCGTGCCGGTTCTTCGCCGCATTCTTGTAGACGTACGCGGTGAAACGCTTCGCAGGTCGAGCCGTAGCCAACGATTTCGGCGAGCATTTGCGCGCCGCGGGCTTTTGCGTGTTGGTACTCTTCGAGCACAAACATCCACGAACCCTCAGCGAGTACGAAGCCGTCGCGATCGACAGAGAACGGGCGCGAGCCTTTCTCGGGCGCGTGGTTCCAACGGCTGGTCATGATCTTCATCAGGATAAAGCCCTTCACTATGCCCAGGGCGATGGGGGAGTCGGCGCCGCCGCTCAGTACGCAGTCGGCGCGGCCCGATTGAATCTGACGGGTCGCGTAGTTGAGCGCATCGGTGGACGAAGTGCAGCCGGTGGTGACAACGTGGCTTGGCCCGCGCAGGCCAAAGCGGATGCTCAGGTCGCTGGCGAGCGTCCCCATGACGGTGGTGGGGACGCAATGGACGCTCATCTGGCGTTGCTTGTCATGGAAGAATAATTCGTATTGCTGCTCGGTAAATTCCTGTGAACCGCCGCCGGAGCCGATGATTACTCCAAAGCGGCGGAGTTCGTCGAGTGACAGGCGGGCCGGATCAACGCCAGAACTGGCGAAAGCCTCGCTCGCAGCCGCGATCGCGAGCGGAAGGACGCGCGACACGTGTCTACGGTCTTTCTTGTCCATCCAGGCGAGTTCGTCGAAGCCGGTGACCTCGCCAGCAATCTGGACGTTGAGTTCGCTGGGATCGAAGCGCGTGATGCGGCGGACGCCGCTGCGCCCTTCGAGTACGGCCTCGGTAAAAGCCGCGCGACCAATGCCATTCGGGCTGACCACGCCCATGCCGGTGATAACGACGCGTCGCTTGTTGTTCATGGATAATCGTTGAGATGTCGAGCGCATTTGCGAGGTTACCAGAGAGCAGGCGTTTCCAGCGAATCCGGAGGCGTTCCTGCGGCGGAAACTCAAAATTCGACCGTTACCGGAAAGCCGTCCGACAAGCAGGGTGTAAAAGTTTGTAAAACACTGTGCTGACAATGGGTTGGCGCGTCTAAGCTATACAATCAAGTTGGGGCTTTTCTCATCTAACACAGTAACGGATGAGACGCGGTCCGCGGCGGGCAGACGGCGGGACATCATCCAGATCGAGGCGACACGTGGAATTTATCAAGCGTCATTGGATCATCGCCGCTCTTACAGCAGGTATTCTGCTGGCGGTCGGATTGTTTGGCGCATTCTCCACCAGGGGCGATAACAAGTCGCAATTTTTCACCGCGAAGGTGGAGCATGGCGACATCCGTGAAGTGGTGGAAGCGACGGGGACAATCAACGCCGTCATCACGGTGCAGGTCGGCTCGCAGGTTTCGGGCACGATCGCCAAGCTGAATGCGGATTTCAACTCCCGCGTGAAGAAGGGTCAGATTGTCGCACAGATTGATCCAGCATTGTTTCAGGGTACGCTGTTGCAGAACAAATCGGATCTGGCGAATGCGCAAGCTAATCTTGCGGCCGCCCGGGCGAACCTGGAAAAAGCGCAGGCTACCGCCAGCCAGGCCAAGGCTGATGACCAACGCTACAAGGCTTTGGCCGCCGAAGGCGTCGTCAGCCCGCAGCAACAGGATCTGGCCCGCGCGAACGCGGACACGGCAGTGGCAGGCGTTTCGGCTGCCCAAGCCCAGATCATACAGGCGCAAGCGCAGGTGAAACAGAAAGAAGCAGCCGTGGAGGTAGCGCAGACGAATCTGAACTACACAACTATTCACGCTCCCATTGATGGCACGGTGATCGCGCGCAACGTGGATGTCGGTCAGACAGTCGCCGCATCGCTGCAGGCGCCGACTCTGTTCACGATCGCACAGGACCTCACCAAAATGCAGGTGTATGCGAATACCGATGAGTCCGACGTAGGCACAATTCGGCCCGGACAGATCGTCAGCTTCAAGGTCGATGCGTTTCCCAAGGACACCTTCACGGGTCGCGTGGATCAGATCCGCATGAACGCCACGGTGGTACAGAACGTGGTGACGTACAACACCGTCATTAACTTTGATAATCCAGACCTGAAGCTGTTTCCAGGCATGACTGCGTACGTCACGATTCCGGTGGCGTCGGCAACCAAAGTGTTGAAGATACCGAACGGTTCCTTGCGTTTCAAGCCCGACATGAAAGCCGACGAGATTCGCGCGCTTTACGCGAAGTATGGAATCGATACCGGGGGAGCGATGCGAGCCGCTTCGGCAGATCAGTCGGGAGGGGGAGGCGCAACTGGCAGACAGGCGCGCGCCGGGGGAGAAGGTGCTGCGGGAGGCGGAGGCGGCCAGGGCAACACCCAGGCTCAGACGCGGGGTCCGCGCATGGACGTGGCCATCGTATGGAAGTTGCGTCCCGACAAGACGCTGGAACCGGTGCGGGTACGCACTGGCATTACTGACCACACCGTAACGGAGGTTGTCCAGGTGCTGAACGGCCAGCTGAACGACGGCGACGACGTTATCACCGGCTCCATGGCAGCAAGCGCGAATCGGCCGCCGAGTATGGGCGGGCCGACGATGAGAAGGTAATCAGCGTTGCAAGCTCGCAACTCGTGGCTCGCAGCTCCGAGCTTCGGGCTGCGAGCTTGGAACAGAAATTATGGCAACTATCACCCAACCCGGGCTGGATGCAGCTGTTCCGACGAGCGGAACGGAAAGCATCATTCGTGTCGCCGACGTCCACAAGTATTACGAATTGGGCGAGACGCGGGTGCACGCGTTGCGGGGAGTGAGTGTTGAAGTCGGGCGCGGCGAGTTCGTCGCCATCATGGGCTCGAGCGGCAGCGGCAAGTCCACGTTCATGAATATTCTCGGTTGCCTAGATAAGCCGACCTCCGGGCAGTACCACCTGGAGGGCATCGAAGTATCGAGTCTTGATAAGAAGCAACTGGCGGCCATTCGCAATCGCAAGATCGGGTTTGTATTTCAGGGATTCAACCTGCTGTCGCGTACCACCGCGCTGGAGAATGTTGAGTTACCGACTCTTTATGCCAGCGTCAGCCGCGAGGAAGGCCTGAAGCGGGCGAATGACGCGCTCGAACTGGTAGGACTGGCGGATCGCAAACTGCACTACCCGTCACAACTCTCCGGCGGACAGCAGCAGCGCGTCGCGATTGCGCGCGCACTGGTAAACCGGCCCGCGATCCTGCTGGCGGACGAACCGACCGGCAATCTCGACAGCCGTACATCGGTGGAGATCATCGATGTGTTGCAGAAACTGAATGACCATGGACTGACGATCGTGCTGGTCACGCACGAGTCCGACATTGCGCGCTTTGCGCGGCGCATGATCGAGTTTCGCGACGGCCGGATCCGGCATGATGATCCGGTTTCCGAACGCCCGGCGGCATCCGAGATTCTCAAGAGCATGCCGAAGGTGGAGGACTGAGATGAATCTGGTTCAGATCCTTCGCATCGCGATGCGGGCGCTGGCGCGCAACAAGCTTCGCTCGGCGCTCACCATGCTGGGCATCATCATCGGCGTGGCGGCGGTGATAGCCATGGTGAGCGTGGGACAGGGCGCACAGCAGCAGGCGCAGGAGCAGATTGCGGCCATGGGATCGAATGTGCTGTTCGTAGGATCGGGTGCGGTGTCGCGCGGCGGCATGAGCATGGGGTGGGGCGCCACTAAGTCACTCGTTTATGACGACATGACGGCGATTCTGCACGAGTGTCCGGCCATAGCAGCGGCAGCGCCGGGAACGACCGCGACCGCGCAAGTCGTTTTTGGAAACGACAACTGGAACACTCGCATCACCGGGACCGAACCGCAGTTTTTTGACATCAAGGTGTGGACTTTTCAGGAGGGCAGTCCCTTCACCCAGGCCGATGTGGAGTCCGCGAACAACGTGGCGGTGATCGGGGAAACGGTGCGCAAGAATCTTTTTGGCGCCACCGATCCGCTGGGCCAGACTATCCGCGTCAACAATCTTCCTTTCAAAGTGGTGGGTGTTCTGGACCTAAAAGGGACATCGCCGATGGGCGATGATCAGGACGATACCATTGTGATGCCCGTGACCACCGTGCAGAAAAAGATGAACGGGCAGACCTGGCTGCGCTGGATCATGGTTTCCGCGGTTTCGCGCGAGGCCAGCTATGCCGCCCAAAAGCAAATCACTGCGGTGCTGCGCGACCGTCACCGCATTCGCGCCGGGCAGGATGACGATTTCTTTGTGCGCAATTTGGCTGACTTCGCTCAACTCGCGGACGAGCAATCGAGACTATTCACAGTTCTGCTGGCTTCGATTGCCAGCATTTCGCTGATCGTCGGCGGCATCGGGATCATGAACATCATGCTGGTTTCGGTGACCGAGCGCACGCGCGAGATCGGCATCCGCATGGCCATCGGCGCGACCGAAGGCGACGTGCAACAGCAGTTCCTGATCGAGGCGATTGTGCTAAGCCTGATCGGAGGTGCCATTGGAATTGGGCTGGGGCTGGGAGCGTCCTCGACGATCGCAAATACTCTCGGATGGCCGGTGCTGGTCTCGACTAAAGCGATCGTAGTAGCCGCGGTGTTTTCGGCGGCGATCGGAATCTTCTTCGGGTTCTATCCGGCGAGGAAGGCGGCCCGGCTAGATCCGATCGAGGCGCTGCGGTACGAGTAATTGCCTGTGTGGGTCGGACACTCTTGTCCGACGCCTTTGATCTCAGCTGATACCAGGAAAAATCAAGAGCAACAGCAACAACAACTGCGTCGGACAAGAGTGTCCGACCCACACGGGCTGGGTTTAGGGTCGTGGCAACGGTTCCGGTTCTGCGCTGCCGTCGGCACGTGGGTCGGATGCGCCGAAGTTCACGCCGGTCGTCGAGTTGTGCAGTACGACCTGGCCGCGTCCCATGGCGCTGGAATACTCTTTGCGCACGACAATGTTGTGGCCTTTCTTGCGCAGTTCTTCGACGACCTCAGACTTCACTCGTGATTCGATGAGCAGACGGCAGCCGATCGGCTCGGCGGTGCCGGCGATGGTAAATCGCGGGGCTTCCAGGGCGGCTTGGATGTTCATCCCGTAGTCGACAAAATTAGAGACAAATTGCGCGTGCGCCAACGGCTGATTCGATCCGCCCATGATTCCGAATCCAATGTGAGTATCTCCGCGTTCCATGAATGCGGGAATGATGGTGTGAAAGGGACGCTTGCGGGGCGCGAGGGCGTTCGGATGATTTGGATCGAGTGTAAACAGGCCGCCGCGGTCCTGAAGGATGAAGCCCATCCCGCTGACCGCGACGCCTGAACCGAAGGCGTCGTAAAGACTTTGGATGAGCGAGGCGATGTTGCCGTCCTTGTCGACTACGGCCAAGTAAGTCGTGTCACCGCGGGCGGGACTGCCACTGGAAGTCGTGCAATTTGCCTTGTCGGCGTTGATGAGTGCGGCACGGTCTACAGCATAGTTTTTCGCGAGCAGTCCCTGAACGGGGACTTTGGCGAAGCGTGGATCGGCGTTATAGCGATAGAGATCGGTGTAGGCAAGCTTCATCGCTTCAATCTTCTTGTGCAGTTCCGGGGCTCCCTGTGGGCCGGCCGGATCGGGCTTGAATGTTGCCATGATGTTCAGCATTTCCAGAGCAGCCATGCCTTGTCCGTTGGGAGGTAGTTCGTAAATCTTCCATCCGCGGTAGTCGATTGATATCGGGTCCACCCACTCCGAAGAAAAGTCCGCCAAATCGTCGGCCTGCATCGTTCCACCGAGAGCAGCCGATGTTTTGACGATGGCCTGCGCAATTTCTCCGCGATAGAAGGCATCGCGTCCGTGGTCGGCAATCAGGCGGAGACTCTTGGCGAGATCGGGATTGGAGAACTGCTCTCCGATCTCGGGAACCTTTCCGTGCGGCAGAAAAACGCGCGCAGCCTCCGGCGTTTCCTTGAGTCTGCCCTGCGAGCCTTCCCAGTAACCATGGACGAGCTCCGGAACCGAGTAGCCGTGCTCAGCGTAGAAAATGGCCGGCGTGAAAAGATCCTTCCAGGGAAGACGTCCGAAGCGCTGGTGAGCCTTGCTCCATCCATCGACCGCACCTGGGACGGTCACGCTGTGAATGCCTTCATGAGGCATGGACATGGCGCCTTGCTTTTTGAGGAAGTCGATGGAAAGCTGGCGCGGCGTCCATCCGCTGGCATTCAGACCGTAGAGTTTGCCGGTCTTGGCGTCCCAGTAAAGCAGGAATAGATCGCCGCCGATACCGTTCATCATCGGCTCAGTCACTCCGAGGACAGCATTCGCGGCAATGGCCCCGTCAATGGCAGATCCGCCGCGGCGGAGCACGTCTGCGCCTGCCTGCGAGGCGAGATACTGGCTGGTGGCGGCGATTCCGCCGCTGGTCACTACCATGGAGCGACCGTAGGAACGGTCCTGGGCGAAAGCACCGACAGATAGAGACAGGGAAAGTAGAAGGACGACTGTGCGTGGCATGAGGCGAATTGTACGCGAGCCGCATTACGACTGCCCGGCTTAGGCGTCCGATTGGTAGTACGTTTCCGCGAGGGATATTCCGAGTGGCCTCGGAATCGGATAAACTTAAGATCATAGTTGCGCCCAGTGCGAAAGTGGCGAAATTGGCAGACGCACCAGACTTAGGATCTGGCGGGGCAACCCATGGGGGTTCGAGTCCCCCCTTTCGCACCATCTGCTTGCAGATCCAACAGGCTTTCCACAATTCCTGCCAGTACCCAGCACCTACCATGACTCCTGCTTTTCAGATTTGGCCCGAAAAATCTGCTTCGACAACTAATTGAGTCCCTCTTTACGGATTCCTTATGAACCTTTTGTTGAACTGGAGTCGGTACGGTTACGAGGTCAATCGTCCCGGACGGAGCGGGATTTTGTCATGTTGGTTCTGGCTGTACGCATACTGGAAACGATGTTTGTCGTCGGGGCTGTGGGGTGCTTTGTAGTGCTGGTGTTGACGGCTATTGAGGATGTTCGGACGCTGTTCGGCCTCGACGAGAAAGAATACTCGGAAGCAGGTGCTGGAGTTCGATCTCCGGTCACTGCGTCGGGTTTCGTGGAAACTTCAAGTACGGCAGACGCACACCGTCGATGATCACCTGATCGGCGCGGATGTTGTCAGGCGCTTCGAAGCCTTGAGCGCCGGCGTTGGTAACGAAATCGTCCTGATCGACGCCGTCGCCACTCACTCCCAAACCACCCACTAACACTCCATTCTTATAAAGAGGCACACTTCCGGGAAAAAAGACGATTCCGTTTTGGTCGGGGTTCGCAGCCTGCGAACCTTGGGTACATGGATGGGCGATATCAAAGGTGTAGAGATTGAAAAATGGGCCCAGACCGGAGCCGTCAATGCCGGGCGGGAAAAAGGGCTGCGCGCCGAAGCCGATGGTGCGGTTGGTTACAGCCGTGCCCGCGGGGACTCCGGGTAAGTCGGGAGTACCGGCAGGATTGCCGAAATAGATCACATTGCGGGCCTTGGCTACGGCGACGTCGATGCTGAAGACGGTGGCATCCGGCATACGGTGCAGGCCCAGGACGGTGCCATCAAGATCCGTCACTGCGATTGTCATCTTTGTGCGCGAACTCGGGGGCAAGCGGATCACAGCTCGCGTGATCTCCGCGGTGGCTATCGCCTGGCTGATGATGTTCGCTACGTCATTCTGAGTCAGACCGGAAACTCCGGCGGTTGGTCCCACTAAGTCGCCTTCCGGGGGCAGGGTGCCATTCAACGGGCCAATCAAGTACGTGCCGGTCACGGTTCCGGGGCCGATGCCATTCGGGGGAGTGGTCTGGTTCACGAAAGGCAAGGCAATGCCGCCGATGATGACGACTCCCGGAGGGGGCAGTTGCGATGGATCCGGGAGCAGGCCGGACTGGGACGCGCCCGAAAATGCCGCGAACTCTGCTACGTCGAGTGACGTGCTTACTACTCCTACTCCTCCGACTGCGTAGCCGTTTTTGAAAAGTGGAACTCCTCCTGGATTCACGGCTGCGGGATCGCTGTCCATGTTGTCAGCTTTGCCGGTTATGATGCCTAGCCCCAGACTCAGACCGTCAATCGAACGAGCGGGGTCGATGTTCTTTCCCGGCAAGAAACTGGCGTTCAGGGAACAGCCTCGATTCGTGTTTTCGATTCCATACAAATCGCCGTTGGGGGCGTTCGTGACACCCGGCGGAAAATGGATCCCACTGATGAAGCGGACGGTACGACTCGAAAGAGGTGCCTGGTTGTTGCTGAAGAAGGCTGCGGTGCGAGCCAGGGAAACAGCGAGTTCCTTACTATCGACCGCCACGCTGAAGTTGCCGGTCGAGGTCGTAGGTGCTCCGGCGTTTTGAAACACCGCCAGAATTTTTCCCGCGCGGTCGGCCACAGCGATCACCATGGGGGCATCCAGCGACTTGGCGGCATTTTCGACAACTTGCTGCACGTCGGCGGCACTCAGAGGAACTGGAGGAGGCGGAGGAGGAGGATTGGCAGGCGCGTTGTCGACGCTGCCACACGACATCAACAAAGTTGCACAGAGCAGGAGGGATAGAACGCCGAAAACACCTGGTGCGGATCGACCTCCACGGCAATGGCTCATTCCACCTCAAAGGGTCGCCTGCAAGACGCACTCGGCGGCGAGAAATCGTGAAAACTCCCGTCCAACCGGAATGTTAATACGGGGCCCGGGTGGAAACGAGGGGACTGGTACTTTCGTGTAACCATAGTTGACACCCCAGAAGGGCCGTAACGTTGACATTCCGTTCCCCTATGAAACAATTCGCTTATCCTCCACGAAAAACCACTTAGAACAACCGGAAGGGGACTGGCTTGACTTCGCTTAAAGAGTTTATCGCCGCATTACTGTGCCTCTTGTTATCACCACTGCCTGCGCTCTGCGCGGGCGGGCAAACTGCGGGTCAGATTAGCGCTTTGATTCCCTCGGCCACGCGTAATGCCAAGCCTGCCCAGGTCAAAGAGGATCTGGAATGGAACGATCTGCTCAAAACCGAGCAGAAGGGCCGTCTGCGTGCCGGTTTGACCGACGGCTCTATCCTCAGCCTGGGTTCGAACAGTGAATTGCGGGTGGTGCAGCATGATGCTGCTTCGCAACAAACTTCGCTGGAAATGAATTTCGGAAAGGTGCGGAGCAAGGTCGTCAAGGTCACGCAGCCGGGCGGCAAGTTCGAGATGAAAACGGCCAATGCTGTCATCGGCGTAATCGGCACGGATTTCTTTGTGGGCTACGAGAACAATAAGACTACGGTCATCTGCTATACGGGCAAGGTCTTGGTTACGCCGATCGGCAATGCGAAGATTGTCAATAATTCCGGCGAATCAACACAGGATCAGATCATGGTCAACGCCGGGCAGATGGTCGTGATCAGCTCGGAGATTCCTCCGGCGGGCTTCCAGCCTCAGTCCACACCAGCCGATGTGCAGCGAGCCAGTGCGGAAGATACCTCTGTTCCTGATGCCCTGCCTCCAATCCATCATGCGCATCTGGTGCGGGACATTATTATTGGTGTGGGAGTTGCAGCTGCGGGATGGGCGGTCGCGGTGACACAGCTGAATACGAGTACGCCGGCTCCCAGACCGCAGGGATGCCCTAATCCAAATAATCCCAAGTGCGGGTAGCTCCTTACGCCGTCACCTGGCATCGCGATGGTCATGACTCTGCGCGAACAAAGGTGGTCCCGCTGGTCCCGGTGGCTGGGTAGATTTTCGGCGCGACAGGTTGACCTGGCTCTCGCCTTGTTGGTCACCCTGGCGGGACTGATCTTATTTGCATTCGCCGGGATTGGCGGCAGCACCCGAGCGGGTTTTCTATTCCTGCAAAACGTTGAGCAGCGTTCGCTGGACATGCGCTTTGCCGCGCGCGGCGAGCGGCCTCACGATGAACGCATCGTGATCGTCGGCATCGACGAAAAAACGCTCCAGAACGTCGGCGCTTTTCCCTTGCCGCGTACCTCCTACGCATTGCTGGTGAACCGGTTGACTGCGGGTGGCGCGGGCGTGATTGCATTCGACGCCACTTTCCCAACTCCCGAAAACAACTCCGCCCAGCTGGCGCTCACTCAGCTGCGGCGCGAGCTTGGTCCGTCGGCCCCTGCGAAAATCACAGCCAAGATCAAACAACTCGAAGCGGGTGGGGATCACGATGCGATGTTTGCGGCTGCACTGCAGCAGTCTGGCAGGGTCGTTCTCGGCCATCTGTTTCTTGACAAGGAGCGCGCCCAGGCCTCCGACGCGAAACGCGCGGAGGAATACTTCAACATTGTCTGGGCCAAGGCGTTTCCGCAGGTGCTGAAAGTCAAGGCGAAGGGACGCGACTTCGATTTGAGTCGCGCCTGGCTGGAAAATGGCGGGAATGTTTACCCGGGCGCGGAGGCCAATCTGGGTGTGCTGGCAGAGGCCGCTGCGTCCTATGGCTTCTTCAACACCACGCCCGATCCGGACGGTACTCTGCGGCGCGCGCTGCTGATTGTTCGCTACCAGGACCAGGATTTCTTTCCTTCGCTGGCCATGCAGACGCTCCGCGAGTACGAAAAGATTCCCGACCAGCAGATCGCGGCCTACATCTCGGAAAACGGGGTGGAGCGCATACAGTTTGGCCGCCATAACCTGCGGCCCTGGCACGATGGCAGCGTACTCATCAACTACACGGGTCCGTACCACACCTACCAGCATTATTCGATGTGGGATGTCCTCAGTGGGGCAGTGCCGCCGGGCACGTTCAAGGACAA